>OGEG01000462.1_pt1 | contig 43125 bp, 70 predicted proteins | sample 1570621 | NCBI WGS metagenome assembly OGEG01 (sample SAMEA2582130, study PRJEB24529) | metagenome | biome: Human gut stool | place: China | collected 2011 | reverse complement strand
CCCCGGACAGGTCGGCCCTGGACAGGTTGGCCCCGGACAGGTCGGCCCTGGACAGGTTGGCCCCGAACAGGTTGGCCCGTTCTCCGCCATCTTCGCCTCGTAGCCATTTCAAGTGCTTGCCCAAAATGGCCTTCAATTCTTGTTTATCCATGCGTTATTCCTCCTTGTAGGTCTCCGACTTTCACCGCTCGCCTCCATCCAGGAAAGGAAGCGCATGAACCATCCGGCAACCTTGACTGTGCCGATGATTGTGATTACCGTCCCTATACCCATTTCAATGCTCATGCGCTCACCGTTCTTTCGGCGATCCAGCGATCCAGCAAAGCCTTATAGATATAACACCATTTGACTTTCTTGCCGTCCTCGGCCATTACGCAGTCTCCGAACGGGAAAACTTTCTTTTGGATGCCCTCCCGGATAGTCTCAGGAGTAATACGCAGCCCCGCATTGCGAAGGACTTCTGTTGCTTCAGCTGCTGTCAATGCTTCAATCATAAAAACCTCCTTGATTTCTCCCTCTGGAGGCGATATACTGTATCCAAAGGGATTGTTTGTACTCGCTCAATCCTTGCCCTCGTCGTGTTCGCAGCACGGCGGGGGATTCTCTTTACCCAGCCGGATTGCCTCGTCAAAAGTCATGCCGTAGGCCGCCCGGTTGAGCCTGTCCATCAGATACTTCGTGTTGCGTGCCTGGAACTCCAGGTCTTTGATGGTGCTGTTTTCGTTCAAAGTAAATTCCTCCTTGCGATTGATTTCCGCCCGGAGGAATGGTATACTGTCCTCGCGGGCCTGTTGGTCTACTCAATAGGTCTCCGCAGCCCTCGTCGGTGGTGTCAGCATCGGCGGGGGCATCTTTTATTCAGGATCGTCCGAAAGAAGCTCGTCTACCGTGACGCCATAGAGCGCCGCAATTTTGGAAAGCAACGATGCGCGAGGAAGCGTCTTGCCGTTTTCCCAAAAGGAAACCGCCGTCTGATCTACCCCAATCTGATCTGCGACTTCCTTTTGAGTCAGTCCGGTGTTTTTTCTCGCAGACAGAAAGCTCATTTTCCCCCTCCATTTCTTAAAAATATTAGTTTTAATCATTGACAAAATGAGCTTCGGCATTTATTATGTAAGTGTCACCAATACATTGATAAAGCCGCCCGGCGGGTGGTCGGTTCTTTGTGCTCTCTTGTCTTCCAGATTATTGTATCTCATTTTTATTAGTTTGTAAAGCCGTTTTTATTAGTTTTATTAGTTTCGTGGTAATGCACAATTTTCGACAGGGGATTTTTATGTTTTGGAGTAGATATGTCGCTTTATGCGATAAAATAGGAAAAGCGCCGAATGTCGTTGCCGCAGAAGTTGGAGTAAAATCATCCGGTACTGTGACTGGATGGAAAAACGGTGCTAAACCTCGTGATGGTATTCTTCAAAAGCTATCTGCTTATTTCGGGGTATCTGTTGAATATTTGACCGGAGAACAAAAAAATACCGTCCCCATTTCTGAGGACGGTAAAGCTGAAATCTTGTCTATTTTTGAGTCCTTATCGCCTGATAGGCGCTCCAAATTGCTTGAACTGGCTCGTCTCTATTTAGCCGATCAACGCAAAATCGAAGAAACCAAATAAAATCATCTTCGTCTTTTACTCCTTTACAGAGCAATTCACCGCAAGTCACATCTCGTTCATCCATCTTCCAGTTGCTCCCTTCATTCGAACACTTGTTCTAGTGTGTTTGTAGTATAGCATTTCATATGCTTCCGCGCAAGTGAAAAAATACTCCGAAAATTTGTGGAAATTACTGGGTTTCTTGTTCAATTAGTTTTTCCAGTTCTGCGTGGATTATGAGCATATCATCCAGCAGAGCCGCTTCACGGTCTTTGCGTTGCGCAATCAGGTCTAATAGTTTATCTCTAAAAGTCATCTTTGGCACCTCCTAAATTGTATATCTGATAATATGCAAATAAGGTCGAAAAAATGCACGGAAATGTGCAACAAAAAATATTTTTTAGAGAAGAGAGATGATAAAATGGGAAATGAAGTTTTACAGCCAGGCAAGAAATTTTGCAAGCATTGCGGCCAGCAAATAGATAAAGATTGTGTTGTGTGCCCGGTTTGCGGAAAGCAAGTTGAAGATTTGAAGTCAAGCCAGCAGCCGGTCGTGATCAACAACACCAACGCAAATACCAATTCTGTTGATGTTAAAATGGAGAACAGAGGGACAGAAAAAAACAAATGGGTAGCTTTTGTCCTTTGCCTTTTCCTTGGGCTTGTCGGCGCCCACAAGTTCTATGAAGGGAAAATACTTGTGGGGGTTGTCTATATCTTCACTGCTGGCTTATTTTTTGTTGGATGGATTATTGATTTGATTGCGATTTTGATGAAGCCAAACCCGTATTATGTATAAAACCCGCCGTCAGGTCTCCCCTGGCGGCGTGTTCATAAGGGGGTGTCTTTTTGAACTGTATACGTTGCAAAGCGGAGCTCCCAGCGGGGGCTATATACTGTCCTGTCTGTGGGAAGAAACAGAGTGGCACTCCCCCACGAAAAGCCCTGAAACGGGCCAATGGCACCGGAACAGTCTATAAGCTGTCCGGCCGTCGGCGCCGCCCATGGGTAGCCGCCAAGAATAAAGTAATCATCGGATACTACGAGCGTAAGACAGACGCTATAGAAGCTCTGGAAAAACTGTCTGGTCGGGACTTGTCGGAGCGGTACAACATGACATTTGCTGAGGTATTCGAGATATGGAAAGCGGAGCATTATCAGGAAATCGGTGAAAAGGGCGTTGAGGGATATAACCGGGCCTTTGCTGTGTTCGCCCCGCTCCACGAGAAGAAATTCAGGGATCTGCGCACAGCAGATTTTCAGTCGGCCCTAGACCCACACATGAAAAAGTCGCACTCCACCGTGTCAAAGTACAAGCAACTGATTACGCAGATGTCCCAATGGGCTATCCGGGAGGAAATCTGCACCACCAACTTTGCCAAATTCGTCCGGCTCCCGGAAAACGTCAAAAAGGAAAAAGACATCTTTACAGATCAAGAAATCGCAAAACTGGAAGCTGATAACAGCGAAACGGCGAAAATCGTTCTCATGCTGATTTATACAGGTATGCGTATTGGAGAATTGTTCTCACTTCCTCTTGCGGACTACCACGGCACCTATGTCGTAGGCGGAGAAAAAACAGAGGCGGGGAGAAACCGCATCATCCCCATTCGGCCCGAGGGGCGTAGATGCTTTGCGTACTTCGCTCAGCAGGCAGACGGACCGCTGCTCCTGTCTGGATATACCGGACAGCACCGCCCGGAAAACTACCGAAAACGGGATTACTACCCTCTGTTGAAAAAACTGGGCATTCCGCAGAAAAACCCACATTGCACTCGGCACACTTACGCCAGCTGGGCAAGAAAACAGGGCATGGCTCCGGAGACCTTGCAAAAAATCCTGGGCCATGCGGATTACAGCACCACAGCAAATATCTATGTACATACAGACGCAGATGAATTGATACAGGCAGTCGAGAATTGTTAGAAATTTGTTAGTAACCGGAAAAAGTTTTTGAGATTTTTCTTCGATTGAAGTTTCAATTTTCCTTGAAATTGCTTGGTTTAACCTCTATACACCGTTTTGGAAAAGCATAGTATTATATTTCACACGCAGGAGGTCACTGGTTCGAGTCCAGTAGTCTCCACCAAAGAAAGCCCTAGAGCCGCAAAGGTTTTAGGGTTTCTTTTTGTCCACAAGATTTTGGGTTTGTTAGTAACATGTAAGTAACATCGCAATCCTCTAATCTTTCGAATTACTCCATTATATATTCTCAGATTAGCAACTTGTAGCGTGTCCATCAAGTCACCCATAATGCCCCATACCTGCTCCTCGCTTTTTTGAAAGTATAATTTTCGCATATAGTTGACTTGCATATATAAAATCCCCGCCCTCAATTGAGAGCGGGGTCATTTTAATGCTTGACGATATGGTCATAGTAGAGTTTGAGTTTGTCGGGGTTGGCGTCCTCGTCATCCAGAAATGCCCTGGTGATCGAAACATAGAAGTCCAGGGTATTCGCTGATGTTTTTTGGATGGCCTTGCAGTAGTCAGAATAGATCATATTTATTGCAGCCCAAAATTGCGCCGGGTCTCCGGGTATGTTTCTTTGGGCCATGATCTGTTTAACCTGCTCCAGAGTCCAGTGCGGCCCTTTTGTTCCGTCGGCGTTTACCATACGAGATGTCCAGTCCTCTGCGTCAGCTAGAGTGAACGATTTATTAGATTGCAAATTGCTAGTTCTTGGGCGCTGGCCCTCCCACTGGCAAATCGCCTGATAGGCTCCGTTATATGTTGCCAGTCTGTCAGCCATACGGTCAGATGGTTCCTCGCCCATACACTCGGCAATTTTTAGCAGTAGCCAACCACGAGCTTCAGTTTCGCCCATAGGGCCACCCCCTTACTCCATCTCCATCTCGTTCATCAGACGCCGGATGGCGTCACGCTCACGTTCAGTTGAGGCATTATCCATCATCGTCTGTAGCTTATCCATCATGTCAGGAGATGCGTGTCGAGAATATCTTCCATCCCGGCTATAACGTCCCATGGAATCCCGCTTCCGGCCACGGTAGCTGGAGCCGCGGGCATAAGTACCGCGCATATCGGCCTCCCAATCGCCGGCCCGGCTGTAGCTGCCATCCTCTTCAAACATTTCAATCTTGTATGTCTTCTCAATGCCGCTCAGCATATTCTTGATGATCTCTACATCACCGATAGCAATTTTCCCGTCTTTGATGGAATCAGACAGGAGATCGCAGAGGATTTCTCTGACTTCACTGTATTCTCTCATGTTTTTCTCCTTTCACGCGATGCGCTCAACAATAAAATTACTGTTGGCAACGAGGATAGGCTGGGTGCTGGTATTTCGGGCGGCTACGGTAACACAGCAGCCACGAGGGACATCAACCACAGCGGAAACATAAATATTGAAGAAATCCTCTGCGGCAGCCGGGGTGACGGTAGCGGTGGAAGCGTTCAGCGCCTCACCATTGATGGAGATCGCTGCCGTGATGGCCTCCACGGTCCCACCGGTGGGGATAGCAATGTTCGCTCCAAAGGAAACTTTGAATTTTGCCCGGCACTGGTTCGTTAGCCCGCGAAGAGTCACAAGTCCAGCGCCTTCCCGATGCACAATGCAGGGCTTGCCCGTGTTGGCCTCCTCAGTAAAAGGCACGTTCTGACCAGCGGCAACGGTTACAATTGCGCTGTTGCTGTATTCAGCCATAATCTCAATCCTCCTTCATGGTAACAGGGTGATAGTAGTCTTTGTTACCTACAGCTGCAAAGTTTTCCATAAGCATCTGCCATACTTCCTTTTCATTCGGCTTATAAAGGCAGTCAACCATCTGAACGACCTCCGTATATAATTTCAGGTCCATCATGTTCAGTTGAGTTTTGTCGATTGCGGCAAGGTGGGCAACAAGGTCATCTTTAACAGTTTGAATGTCCATAAAATCAGTCCCTTCAAAAAGATAGCGGCGAGGCTGTTGCCCCGCCGCATGGTTCAAAATCGGCACGGGGCCGAACATTCCGGTCATGCCGGAAAGTTGATGTATTGGATTTTAGCAGCCGCAGCCGCAAGGATTGCAGCCACATCCGGCATAAGGATTGGGCACCTGATAGGCCGGGACCGGCATGGGATTGATGCGGCGGATCAGCTCGGCGGTCTGCGCTTCCTGGTTGGCGGTGATGAAAGCATTCTGAGCCGCCTGAGAAGCCTGGAACTTCAGGCTCTGGTTTTCAGCCGTCAGAGTAGCGATCTTGTCCTGGGTCAGGAAGTCCAGGATTGCCCGGGAGTTGGCGTTGGCATTGTCGATGATGTCCCGCGTGCTGGACTGGATGGTGTTGCGGGTATCGCAAGCCTGGGTAGCCATGTCGTACCGGACGCCGTCAATGCTCCGCTGAGTATCGCAGCAGCACTGCGCCAGCTGGGCGCCGATGGCATTAAAGCCCGCCTGCGTCTGATAGCCCAGGTTGCACACAGCGGTATCCACGCCATGGAAGCCGTTGCTCACGGCATCCCGGATGGAGGTCTGGCCGTTCTGGAGGCCGTTCAGGGCGAAGCCCTCGTTGATGTCGGAGCGTGTAGCGTAACCCTGGAATCCAGGCCCGTTTGCTCCGCCAAAACCTCCGCCGAAGCCATTACCCCAGCCGCCTCCAAAGGCCCCCCAAATGAGAAACAAAATAATCCAGGCAGACCAGTCTCCACCCCACATGGAACCATTGCCGCCATAGCCACCAGCGGAATACGCAGGAGCTACCGGCATAGTCAGAGTTGCGTCATTACTAAGAGACATATAACTTTCTCCTTTGTAAAAATATTTATAAATGCGGCCGCATCTATATACTTTTTGATGTTTTTGTGCTATAATTGTTATGCGTGGATAGGGTCGCTCCCGACAAGCCGTTACCCTGACGGTTTCCACGCAATCTGACAATCAGGGCGCATGAAAGGGTAAATGCGATGGAACAAAAAAGAATCTATAAACCATATTTCGATGTGAACGAGTACATCGGAAAACGGAGCAATTACTTGACTGTAATTGGACTGGCTGAAAGAAAGCCAGACGATACCAGTTGGAGGTTGCGATGCCGATGTGATTGCGGTGGGACAATTGATGTATTGCCTTATCAATTCAAAAACGGAGCCGTAAAAAGTTGCGGTTGTCTCAGAAATACCATCTACACCAAACAAGACGGCCGCAGTAAGCATCCCTTGTATGGAATCTGGCGACAGATGATGCAACGGTGTTACAATGAGAAGTCAAAAATCTATCGCCGTTATGGTGGCCGTGGGATTTATGTTTGCGAAGAATGGCATGATTTTTTCAAGTTTGTTGAGTGGTCTGATTCTATTGGCGGTAGGCCGGAGGGTTATACGCTGGACAGAAGGGATAATGACGGCCCCTATTGTCCTGAGAACTGCCGCTGGGCAACGATGAAAACGCAGAATATAAACAAGTCCGATAACATTGTGATTGAGTACAATGGACGGACTCAAACGCTTGTGGAATGGGCAAAAGAATTAGGAATTAACTGGGTCACATTTCACAACCGATATGTGCGTGGCTGGAGCATTGAGAGAATGATGACAGAGCCAGTCCACACAAAACCTGACCGAACGGCGGGGGCTTAATGCCCCTGCTGTTTATTTCCCAAACATACCCCGCATCCCCTCAAACATGCCCTGCATCTGCTGGGCCTGCTTTTGGACTTGGTTAAGCTGATCTTGTGAAATGCGTCCAGAGGATACCATCTCTTGTATCATGGCGTTAGGGTCCTTGCCCTGCATCTGCTGCATGAAGGATTGAAACTGCTGCATCATGTTGGGCTGTCTGTTGCCGCCCATCGCCTGGAAAAAGGGGTTCATTCCGCATCCTCCTTTGCTGCCGCTTTGCGGGCGGGCTTTTCTTTGGCGCTCAACGCCTCCACACGGGCCGCAAGGGCCTCCAAGTCCTGCTTGGTAGCATACTCCACGGGAGCCGCCTGCGGGGCAGCAGGGGCCGTCGTGGGGGCATTTCTCTCCACCAAGTCATAGACCTTGATAGATGGTTTTCCACTGGCATCCGCCTGCTTGAGATAGATGGTGGGGGCGTTGCTGTCCCACAGGGCCACAGCGGAATTGGGGGCCACCAGATAGCCCATAGCCTCCTGCTCACCGTTTACCCACACCATGCTTTGCCCGCTGACCTGCGCCTGCTGGGGCTGTACCTGCGGCATCTGCTGGGGCATGGGCTGATACTGCGCCCCACGAAGCTGTGCAAGCTGGTCCGCCATGGGCGGCTGATAATACGGCTGATAGCCGGGCATATATTGATACGGCATACTCAATCCTCCATCCAGTAATACAGCACGGTCTTTCCGCCGCTGTTCCAAGTATCTACGATGCGCCCGTCAAAGACGCAGACGATGTGAGTGTCCAAGGCCAGCAGATAGACGCCATAGGGATGCTCATGAGCGAACTCCTGTACAGTCATATCCTCGTACTCCGGCAGATAGCGCCGCCAGCCTTTACGGCGGAGATATTTGCCCCAAACCGGATTTCCTGACGGCATATCTGCGGCAAGGTAACCCTCCCAGCACAAGCCCCAATAGGTGGTGTCCCAATCCTGATCCAGGGCAACGGAAATTGCTCTGACGGTGCAATCGCCCACGTTCTTTCCGTCTCTATTGGCGTTGTAATATTCAAACGTACTGTTTCCTGTCATCGTACAAAAGCTCCTGCTGGTGGATGTATCCTTCCAAACCGGAGTAATTGCCGTCAGCGGCATATTTCATGCAGATGTCCCACGCGCTGGACTCTGTAAAGCCGCAGGCCACTAGCCGGGCAACCAGTTCTGAACCATTCAGGATCAACTTAAAACACGTCCTTATCAATGAAATCAGGAGGCCGCAAGGAGGGCGGCGACGTGTACCAGCCCTTGTCCCTTACGTCCTCCATGCTTAAATTTTCTCACAAAAAATCCCCGCATGGGTGGTATCCATGTGGGAGTTGTGTGGCAATTATGGGGGTATTTATGTGGTCATGTCATTTTCGGCGGTTTTACGTGTTTACTTTTTTCAGAATAAGAATATAATGTAGGTAGAAAGGGGGTACGCAATATGGGAAGTGTTTTTGATACCGCAAAATATATTCTTGAAAAGTGTGGCACTATGTCCACGATGAAACTTCAAAAGCTGTGCTATTATTCACAGGCTTGGTCTTTGGTATGGGATGATGCGCCCCTGTTCGACGAAGATTTTGAAGCATGGGCCAACGGGCCTGTGTGTCCTTCCCTTTTCCATCACAGCCAGGGAAAATTTTCGGTCTCTGCCGATGAAATGAAGGGCAGCAGCGAAAACCTTAGCGATGGGCAAAAGGATACCATCAATAAAATTCTGGAATACTATGGAGAGAAAAATGCCCAGTGGCTCAGCCAGCTCACACACATGGAAGGCCCATGGCAAGATGCCAGACGTGGATTCCCCGCTGGAGCCCTGTGTAACACTCCTATCACAAAGGAAAGTATGGCAATGTATTATGGCGGGCTCTAAGCGCGTTAAATGTGGTGGTACTCCGAAATCGGAAGTCAGACAAGGCGGGGTGCCGTTACCCGGCATCAAGCTGGGCGGAGACCCGGACAGCATTATGAAGGAGCATCCATCTTGGCGGCTGGCATCTTGCGATATGGAGCCAAATATTAGATGGTCTTTTCATGAGCCACGTCTCTCTCATGAGTTCTGGACTACGATTTTCCCAAAATTGCAAGACTTCGAGCGCATGACTTGGAGCGACATTTTTATTTCAGCAGAAAAAGCAGAACCATGCGATCGACGTTGCATCGCTCAATAAGCCAGCCAGAGATAGATTTTCAGAGCTATGTATCGAGGCAGAGGCTATCCACTCACTCAGACTTGGCGGGACAATTAGACTGTACGGATTCTTGACAGGGCCGATCTATAACATCCTATGGTACGATAATGACCATGGAGATAACGGAACATGCGTATGTCGCTCAGTAAAAAAACATACATAAAGATAAAGGAGCCGGGTCAATCCCCGGCTCCCTTATTTTTGTAAAGCTGTTTTGCTACATCCTTAACCCTCCGGAATATATACTTTTCGTGATCGCTAACTGTGCTACGATACCAGCCCAATTCTGCTGCCACATCAATTTGATTCCACTTATCAATAATACGCCGCCTTGCGATCAGTTCATCGTCTGTATGGAATGCTGCTTCTTCAATAACTTTTTCCAGCTGAGAGCGCAAGAGCTTATCCAGTGGGTCAGGCAGTTTCACTTTTGCGCTCACAATCTCACGTCCTCCCTCTTATTTCATCAGCTTCCACATTCGGTACAGCATCGTACACATCTGCTGCCGGGTAACAGGCCGGGAGAGCATCAGGTCCCCCTCGCTGTTGCCCGTCAGGATGCCGTTCTTTACGGCCCATTCCACGCCCTCCTTGTGGGCGGGAGACGGTGTATTGTCCATAGTGACCTCCTTGTCATAGGCGGGCCGTACAGCCCCCAAAATCTGCCCTAGCGTCCGGGTCCGGCGCATGACCTCTCCCCCGTCGCTATCGTTGCCAATGGCGGTGTTGCCCTCGATGGCGGTGATGGAGCTGCCGCCCACCGCCTCCACGATGCCGCAGTGGTCCGGGCGCTTGTCCCCGCCCCAGTCGTAGATCACCACGTCTCCGGTCTGGTAGTTGGATGTTACCCAGTTCCCGGCGGACTTGGCGGCGTTCATCAAGATTGTGCAGCTGGCGGTCTCAATGGGCAGCTTGACACTCGCCTGGGCAAAGACCCACTCCACAAACATCACGCACCAGGGCTGGCCGTCTAGGCCGTACCACGCACCGTATTTCGTCCGGTTGGAGTTGGCTGGGGTCTCTTTGTACCCCAGCTCTCCACGGGCGATGTCAAGGAGTTCCCGTACTGTTGCCATTGTCCGCCTGCGCTTTCTTCTCCGCCTGGGTGCCAAAGTAGAAGGCGATCACCACGGTGTACACTGTCAAGAACTGCTCTGCTGTCACGCCGCCGGTGCAGGTCAGGTAAGCAAATACCGCCGTCAGCACGATGGTGGCGATGGACTTCACCGCCAGCAGGTTCCCGAGGCGCTTCTTCAGTGTCTCCATATCAGCCCTCCGGCTCCACCAGGGTGTCGCCCTTCAGCTCGTACTTCTTCCCGGCGATGTACACATAGGCAGTCTCAGCGCCCATGTTGACATCCACAGTCTTGCCGTTCACCACATGGACCTTCTCCATGCAGCCTACGCCGTGGTCCATCAGGCCATAGCCGTTGACGGTGTCGGGAGTCTCCCCTGCCGTGGTCGCCAGGAACTCCTCCTGAGTGATTACATTGCGGTTGGGGTCCAGGGTAAAGCCCGCCTCCGCCTCCCTCAGCGCCTCGTTCGCCTCGGGCAGGGTCATTTCGCCAGTGGTGTACTTGTTCAGAATTTCGTTGGTAGTCATAAGTAAGCTCCTTTCAAATATCCGGCTTGACCGCCGGTTTCTAATGATGTAAGATGTTATTGCCCGTTGTGCAGACGTGTGCTGTTTTGATAGCGCTCCCTCCGCGTTAAGTCGCAATGGACGGAGACAACGAATACTACGGGCTTGCGGCGCTCCTTCGGGGGCGTCGCTTTTTTGCAGCCCAATGCGGGCCAAAATAAACGCAATTACCGCCGCCAGCACCGCCCACACGGACTTGTCCACGATGGCTTCCCAGCGGCGTCCCGGTTTTGCCGTCTGTTCCTCCTGCTTTGCCAGCAGCTTTTCGATGTTTTTATCCATGTTGGAAAGCTGCTCGTCCAGCTTGGCGTCTCGGGCAATCTGCTCCCGCTGCCAGTCATAGAACGAGTTATGGAACTTCTTGGAGTCCTGCTGCCAGTCCTCCAGGGCCTTGATGCGCCCCTCCAGACGGGCTGCTGCTTCCAGGCCAAAGCAGTCATGCCGGGGGTCTCTAACGCACTTCTCGTCAGCCATTGGGCACCTCCCCCAGGTCCTCCCACTTCACGCCCACGCTGCCGGGTTCCCACACATTGCCGTCCTGCCCGGAGCGCCAAACATGGCCCTCATAGGTGCAGCAGTCCCCGGTCATATACGGCGAAGTGGAGACGGCGATAAACGGCAGGGCCTTGTCCGGGTCTGTGGACCACACAAAGCCCCACTGTGCGGGCAGGTCCTCCGGCTCTTGGGTGTTGTAGATGGCGCTGTCATAGGGTTGGAGGAGACGCACCACTCGGCCCGCTGTGGAACAGCAGACAAAGCCCGCTTCCCGTTCCAGCATATTCATGGCCTCACAGGCCGCCGTAAAGCTGGGGATGTAGTCCTCGGAGGCATACAGCTCCGTCCCCGTCATGTCCGGGGCCTGGGCCTGGAGGGTCTGTGCCCTCGCAAGCCCGGTATCCCGCATGGTGGTAAGTACAAACTGCTTGTCCGTCATACTTCGTTCACGCCCTCTCTGATTGCTTCTGCAAGCTCCGCATAGGTCACATACTCTGGTTTGGGTTCCGGCTCCGGCTTCCCATCATCCTCCACGGTAATCTGCCCTTGATAGGCTTCATCCTGGGCGATAGCATAGGCTTCCTCCGTATAGGTCACAGTAACAGGAGAAAGTAGCGTCTCAATGTCCGGCTCCTCGGGAGTACCATAGTTGATCTCTGTTTCCAACTGATATTTGATGATCTTCATGTGCCCTCCTAATCCGTAGTTTTGGTGTAGGCGATAACAACCCAGGAATTGCTCGTGCTGAATCCCGCCGCTGTCGTTATGGTGATGTTTGATCCGTCAACCAAAATACCAGTGATACCCGGATTGCTAACCAGATTATCTCCACCGTTGTTTAATCCGTACAGTGCGGATAACCGTAGCCCAATGTTTTGTACTCCATGCGCCACAGACTTGGATGTTCCCGCAGAGAGGGCTCCGGTGTTTATGGCTTTCTTGTAGACTGGCTTGCTGTTATACCGCTCAGTGGTGCGGTACTCGACGCCGATTTGCATGGGGGGATGCTCCCACTCAAACGGCATCCACACTGCTGGACTCGACGATGAGGGATACCGTTGCTTGAACATCCGCCATCCGCACAGATCCGTGTCTGCACTGCCGATATTGGATAGGACCACGTAGTTCGCATCGCTCTTGTATAAGAGCGATACCGTAGTACCCGCTTTGCCGTACACCGCAGGCGGATAGGCCCGTACCAGTTTTGCCGTCTTGTCCGGCATCTCGTCCAGTACGGCGTCTACCTTGGCGCAGTATGTCTCATAGGATTCCTCCGCGCTGGTGGTCGCAATATCCTGTATCGCATCCCCGAAGCCATATCCAGCGGGCGCCTTATTAGACAAAGCCGCCGCAACGGTCTCCGCCTCCGGCTCTCCGCTCACCGGGATCTGTGTGGCGTTGTAGTCCCCGGACTGGGGCAACACCGCCCCGGTCCGGCCATTGAAGGAGGCCACGCCGCCAGCCAATCCTTCAGATACTTTTTTGACAGCTGCATCAATTTCCTCTCCACTGTATGCACTGGTGTAATACTCGGTAGGCGGGGTCGTGATTACTGCCATCTGCTGTTCGAGTTTAGCAATTTTTGCAGTAAGTTCTTCAATTGTTGCCATTTGTACCTCCTCAAGTGATAAATCTTCGGCCATACTTGTCCAAAAACCACTTCGCGCCCGAAGTCACCAGCGGCCCGCGTTCCTGTGGAACGCGTCGGCTGATGTACAGGATGATACAGCCATCTCCTCCTGGACCACCAGTACCGCCATTTCCACCGATTCCTCCGGTTCCAGCGGTGATTGATACCGTGTAATCCGAGGAATCTGTGGAGCCGACGGCAAGCCCTCCTGAGCTGGCACCGCCACCGCCATAACCGCCACGGCCGCCTTTTCCATATTGGGTAGGCTTTTTGGGCGTCAGGGTTGGTGTCGCGCCATTTACACCAGATGCAGCAGTAGCCTTAATTGATGACGAGCGTACAGACACTGATGCATCGGGTCCGGGGCCATTACCATTTTTACCGGCAGCTGCACCTGCACCTAAACCTCGGCTATACCAAATGTAGGCGCCGTCATTCTCTCGCGTCTTCATAGCAACACGTTCTGGATCATCCGGGTCAGTTTCGGTCAAGCCTCCGTTCCAGGTATTGCCGTCCTCATCGGTAACGTTTTCGGCTGGATCAAAGAGCTGGACAGTATCACTGTTGATGGTTGTAACTGTGGCCGCCTTTCCTGCGCCTTTTCCTCCAGGGATTCCTTGGTCACCGGTCCCTCCGTATTTTTCCCCGGTGATGGGATCTGTGTATCCGGCCTCTGAGGCTTGTGCTCCAGCCGTGGTTGCAGAACCAAGCGTTGTGTCGCTTCCAAGAGCGCCCTCCGGATCATTCGGGTTATAGGAGGCTCCCAGGCCACCAACGCCGCAGCTATATACAATAGAGTCTATCCCGGAGATATCCAGAGCCCCTTCAAGGATTCTGGCCCCCGCGCCCGGTGCGCCACCTTCTCCGCCCGCTCCGCCATTTGCAAGTCCGCAGCCGCGTAACTGGTTCTCAAATGGTGGAGGATTGGTCCAGGATACGGACGGTGATGTACCGACATCCCCGCCTTTTTGCCCGCAATGGCCGCCCTGGGCCCCGCTGATCAAAACATAGCGGATCAAAGTTGTTTCAGTAGGAATTTGATAAGTCCCTGATCCGGTGAGTACGATGCGTTCATCAAATGTTTTGAAATCATCAACTTGCGAGGGAATAAATCCAATTCGCATTTCGGCATTCGCTTTCAGTGTTGAGGACATGTTTACATCCATCGACTCAATACAAGCAGAAACGATTTCGTGATCGTATGGGTCCATGACCTTTACAACTTGTCCGGGCTTTTCCTTTTCGGTCAGAAACGAAGCTTGAAGCGTTTTATTGCAAGCATAGAAGCTCGCTAGCCGTTCAGCAACCGCAACTGAATTCACTAAAGAAACAAGTGTGGCATTCTCTTTGCCTTTTTCATTTTCAGGTACATTTTCATTGATTACCTTTGCAATTTTTCGCTTGTTGTGGATATATTTCAGCCCCGTAAGCGTCCCTGTACCGGCAGAGATTTTTGCGTAGTTTGCTCCGCTTTCCAAAACGGAAAATCCGGAAGCAGACAGGGTATGCATCGGCTCATTGAAAATGATTAGATCGCCGTTCTGAGCTGTGCCATTAAACAACTCCTGGCTTTCTTGTCCTTCCGCAAACTGATGTTCAATGACAGAGATCGCGCTAATTTTTTGATTATCTGTAACTGAGCCAACCATGTCCGTCTTTTTCGCATCTATTGTCGATATGGTTCCGTCCCAAAACGTCTCCACTCGCAAAACACCATTCAAATCGGTAGTAAGACAAGCGCCAATAGCAAACAGGACTTGATTGAGATTGTCTCGTGCGGAGCTGTTCGGTGGGCTACAATAGGGGAGCCATCCATACACCTTAACATTCTTTAGATTGCTTTTTACAATAACGGGGATTTCACCGCAAATATTCTTTATGATTGATTCTGCGGTCTGTCCGGTGTAAATTCCGCCGGGATGGAGCATAGTGTCTAGCTTGGATACCGCTGATATCGCATACAGATGATAGGAACTAGGCCCAGTTCGTTTGATACTATCTACATAGAGGGTTTGTCTTTGCTGATCTCCATGGTAGTAAACCACCTTTTCCCCAATGGTAGCCAAGATTGTGGAACTATCCAGTTGACTATTAAAGTCACAATCAAGCGTGTCCATTTCCAGGACATCGTTTAAAAGAGAAGTAGTTAAATTGACGTTTCCGGACGTCAGATTATAAATCCCCGTTATTTCTATATCACCAACGAGAATTCGATTAACTGCCATTTCTTTACCTTTCAATCAGAGGGAATGTGATTCCACCCCATAACTCTTTCCCATTTCTGGTCTTGATTAGGAATTGGGCGGGGATGTTGTTTGAATACATTTGCTTTGTTACATCTCCGCCCTCCATAGGGTCTGTATATGTAACTGTGACATACTCGGGCAGAATAGAGGAGAGAACGAGGCTTGCTTCTTCTAGCGTCAATGGGCGGCAAGTAATATCCAATCGATATTTTATGGCTATCCGATCTCTCGTAAGAAACGCATCATCGATTGAGCGTGTGGCATTTGGGCCGTCTACATCAGCCCTTTGCCACTGTACGCCGCCGAACGCAATATAAGGCGTCAAATCCGTTCCGTTTACAGTCAATGTCACGTTTTATCCTGCCTTTCATGTAATGGGAGAGCCCTTTTCTCGCTGCGTCTGTTGGTTGTATTTGTACAGGCTCCTCGACACCTGACGGCCATCCAGAGAAACTGTTGTATCTTTATCGTTGACTGCCTTAGTAATCATTGCACCGATTGCCATGACCGCATTGATGACTCCGGTATTAGCAGAAGCGATACCGTCAACGATTTGGTCATTGTTCGCCACCGCTGCTCGGTTGCCCATTTGACCAACTAGCTCAGGCCCATCCTCACGGGCAATGAACATTTGCCCATGCTCGGGGAAGCCGCCGGAGGCGTATGCAGTGATATCCTGAACAGAATAGCTGTTGGCCGAACGGGAGGAAGAATTTTCCGAACTATACGATGCGCCATTCCCGAGATTTTTGATGGCATCTTGCAGCAGGCCAGAACTGGTGAATCCCTTATACATGTTATCTGCCATTTGCTTTCCTAGATTTTCAAACTGGCTCATATCAATAGATTGGCTAAAATGATTGATTTCCGTTTTCAAATCTTCCATTCCATCAATACCGGCGTCTCCAACTCCAGATTCTTCTTGCTTTAACCCAATAATAGAATCTGTAAGACCTTGAGTTTCACTTTGAAGATCACTGTATAGCTGAACCGATTGCATGTATGTTTCCTGTGCGGCTTTTGCCGCTTCGGTTTCTTTCTCTCTTGCAGCGACAAGTTCTCTGGCTTTCCCCCAACTGAAAATGTCTGTTTCGTTGAGTTCTTTTTGTGTGTTATTTAATGCTTCTGCGGCCGCATCATAATCCTTTGCCGCCTGTTGCATATCACGCATTGCCTGATATTGCTCTTTATAACTCTCAACAAGCATTTCTCGCAGGGCTTCCATTTTGGCCTCTCGCTCCAAAGAATCAATCAGCTCGTCAACAGCGGCTTTACTTTCTTTAACTCGTTGTGTTGTTTCATCAATTTCCAAATGTAGCCCATCAATGTTCAAATCGTTCAGAACTTGAACCTTTACCGCCATTTGCTCTAGTGCATAAGCAGACGCATCTGTATTTTCATTAATTGCATAAATTTCATCTGCCAGCTGACGTGCAATCTGGAAATCTGCAATAGACGAATCGAAATCTTCTAAACGATTTTTCATATTGGTAAACGCTTGGTCTGTGCGTTCGGACGCTTCTGTGCAACGGTCAAGAATGTCCGCCATGATTGCAAAATCTTCCGACGCCGCATACGCCGCATTTGCCGCCGCTTCTACACCAACAATTTCAAGAACAATTCCAACGCCAAGGCCAATAACAGCACCAGCGGCAGTACCAATACCAGGAATTACAGAGCCAATTCCCGCTCCTGCTAATGCTGACCCCAAAATTGTCATTAGTGCATCGCCAATGCTTGCTTCTCCACTGCTGATTTGATCGGTAATTCCTGCAAATACAAGAGAAATTCCAACACCTATAATTAGCCCCAACGCAGCTCCAAAGCCCCCTGCAATCACAGTACCAATGCCCGCACCGGTCAGAGCACCACCTATCATATCCATCAATACATTTCCAATGTCTAACCCGTTCTGCGCTATATCTATAATAGAAGTTATGACCAGAGAAAGGCCGACTCCAGCTGTAATCCCGCCTATTACGCCTTGCGCTAGATTTATCCCCATCTTAAAGGCGAAAAGTCCCCCAATAGCCCCTCCAGCTAACGCTCCTCCAATCGCCTTAATAAGGGCACTTTTTGCATCTACCCCGTTTTTTATTTCAGATATAATGGACATGACCATCAAGGAAAGTCCCAGCCCGACAACAGCTCCAAGCAGCATTCCACCAGCCCAGGTGAGTCCAAGTTTCTTAGCCAAAAGCAGACCAAGTCCAGCCCCGGCAAGTGCCCCTCCAGTTGCGCCTTTTAGGATGTTTTCCCATGTTAGTCCATCCCCAAAAAGAATGTCTTTTACACTGTCAATTAGCAAAGAAATACCTACCGTGAACATCAACCCGCCTAGCAAAGCCTTAAGGCGGCCGATATCTGTAAACAACGTCCTTGCAATTCTCCACGCAAGCAGTGCAGAACCGATGGGAATGATATAGTTGTCAAGCAAGTCTTTCAAAACAGGTTTGATTTCGTCCACTTGCTTTTTTAACGCATCAAGGGCGGTTTTGTCCCAAATATCCGGGATTTCAAGATCGTCGGTCCATTTTCCGGTTTCTCCAGTATCCAATTTGATTTCGTTGGATGCCCCGATGATATTTAGTTCATCGATTCCTAAAAGCTGTTGCTTTAGCTTTTTTAATTCGTCAGTTGTATCGCCAACGGAATCAGCAGCGGAGTCAGCATTTTCTTTGATATCTTCTCCCCAATCATTGGTTTCCCATTCCGGCATTTCAAATCCGACCAGAACAGCAAACCGCTGAATTGCTTCCGTCAATATCTCAACAAATGCTTGAACCCATGGGATTACTTGAATGAGGATAGGGACAAACACTGTGCCAATCGCTCGACCAAGCTGAGTAATTTGCTGGCGCAGCACTCTCATAGCATTTGCGGGGGATTCCAAGGTTTTTGCGAAATCTCCAATAGCCCCGATCCGGGAGGCTCCCTCCATCAGAACTAGGCTCCGCAGTAACGCCTTTTCCTGTTCTGTCATGGCTGCAACGCTTTCATCAATGCCATGAGCAAGAGCATATTCCTGTAAGGTGGCCTGACTAATCGAGATACCTAAGCGACGGATAGGCTCGATTTCGCCAACAAGAGCGGACTGTAAACGTAAGACCGACTGTTCTGTGTCCTCGTTATACAGAGAACTCAGGTCGTAGGCCAGTTCCGTCAAGCCCTCGCTTAGGTCATAAGCTTGTTGTCGCGCTAACCCAAAACCGTTTGCCATAGACATGAACACGCCTTGCGCACGCATCCACTCTGCGGGGTCAATGCCAAGCCGGTCATTGACCAACATGGCATAGTTATAGGCTTCATCGTAAAACTCACCCATGGAGACCTGAAACAAATTGACTGTCTCAACGTAGTCATTAGCCGACTTTATCCAGCCAGAAATAACATCGGCAAGTCGCTTAAATGCTAAATAATAGATACTAAATTTAGCTGCCGCAGAACTGATGCCAGTTCCAAGAACGCCAAAGCTTCTTGCCGCTCTGCTATTTGATGCCGTCAGACTTGCGTTGCTCTGAATAAGCCTCTGAATTCTGATCGGAAATGCTGAAAATCCATTGGATACCTTCTGCATTTCTGTCGCTAGAGGCCGCACAGCGGCGGCCACCTGCTCCATCTGCTTTGCGAATTTACCAAGGTCTGTCTTTTCAAGCGACGCACTGATCTCAGGGAGTTTCCTTAGAGCGTTGATCGTAGAGGAAAGGCCATTTGCTTTCTGGATGCCAGCCAAGCTATTCATTGCAGCCGTGAACTCTTTGATTTTTCCGCTATTTAGATTTGCACCATTGATTAGCTTTGCTGCTTCCGAAAGTGCCTTTAACTGCTTTGTGGTGGTTGTAAGCCCCGCCCCTCCTTTAGCCGCGGTTTTTAACCCGGTCAATGCAGTAGTAAGCGCCTCAATCTTCTTTGCTGCATCACTGGACGTCGCCTCGATTTCAATTTGCAGGCTATCAATATCTACGGCCATATTGCCACCACCTTTCTATATTGGCACTTGGCAATAAAGCACTTGGCACTAAAATATAAAATTCCGCTACCTCAAACTTCATAGAGATAGCGGAAACCTCGATACGCCTAGAAATAAAACGGCCCTCCGCCTATTCCTAAGCGGAGGGCGATTATTAAATTTCAGAACTTAAAATCTGAGGTTGAGTAATCATCAAACATGATGTTCCCACTTGCATGTATATCTTCTACTACTTCTGGCAATTCATCAAATCTGACCTCAATAAGATTTTCTTCATTTTCTGATATTGAATGGCTTGTGATATGTCCACTATCAACTCCATTTACATGCAAGTCAAAAAATCCAATTGTTAGATTTTGGCCCGTTTTATTGAAAACAGAAAAAACTATTGCAGATTTTGGAACATCCAGATTATCAGCGGCATACACCGTTTCATACTCCACCATACCATTATATGCAATAGCTATTTTTCTATCATCATATAGTTCGGTTCCTTCTGATATTGTAGAATTAGGAAGAGATTTCTCATTAGGATACAAAAATTTTTGAAGCTCTATCAAGCCATTGTAAAGATATTCATTCCCCGGTTCATCGGTATTTGCGTTAAAGAAAATAACAATTCTATTGAATTCCGGAATATCTGATAGATTTGTATTTTTGTATTCTTCAATAATATTTTCAACCTTTGCTTTTGCATCCGAAAATGCTAATACTCCGTTTGTATAATCTAGTGTTAAATTATAGCATTCTTTAGCCGCTTCAATCACTTGTGAAGAAAAGCTGTTTTCATCATTACTTCCTTGTAATATTGGAATTCCTGCGTTTCCATCTGTTTCTGCAATTTGATTGTTCGTTTTCTCGCTATCTTTGCCTCTTTCAATAGTACTTTCTTTGTAATCATTACCAGAACACCCAACCAGCCCAACTAAAATAAGCCCAACAAACATGTAAACAATCAGCTTTTTCATTTCCTCACCATTCACCCCACCTACGCTTCTTTTGAACCAGAGAGCAAAGAGTTTTATGAAAGTCCAATAGATAAGCCAAGACCGAATCCAAAAATAAATTGCAATAAAATTGCAATGGCGAATATCCAGATAGCTATACGCACAAAAAGAGGAATTTGATTCCACCATGTTTTTTGTGGACGCGAAGCACTTTCTTGGATATTGTTTTCTCTAAATTTTTCATCAATCTTTGTATCTACAAAAACACCACTAAACTCGCTCCGTAAGACACAAATTGCCGTTGCTCCGTTTTCGCCCACATTAAAAGGTACTGTTTTCCCCCGTTTTTGTACTCGCTGAAAGGTTACAGTATGATGTCCTTTTGTAAGGGATACAACCAGCCTTTCTCCCGCGTCTATTTCAGAGAGTTTTGTACCATCTACAATAATCTCTATTTTAATGGTATTGATTGCCGGATAAGAGCTTTTTTCACGGACAAAAGCCACATGATAATGTTCAATAGGTTCATTAGTATTTTCCTGACTATATTGTGGATTCGTTTCAATTGTATAATCTCTTTTCGTGTCTCGTTGTTCTTGAAAAGGTGCAATTGACTCAAAACCCGGTTCTTCGTCATCGTCATCTTTTGCCACAATCAAATAAACCACACAAGCTATTAGAGCAATGATAGCTAACGCAAGTAAAATATTAAGTAAAATATCCATAAAATCTCTCCCCCTCTCCAAATATTACCACAATCTAAAGGAGAAGACAATCAAAATCTCCGCTATCTCTATGAAGTTTTCAAGGTGCAACGGGGACGCTATTTCTTCCCCCAGCTCTTTCCGGCCCTTACCATCTGGCTCATATACGCCTTTGCAAACAATGCGTCCCGCTCTTCCTGCTGTTCAGATTTCTCTTTGGGCTTATCTTTCCCAAACAAAGGATATGGCTCCGTTCGATACTCTATCGGTTTTGCACCATTTTTGGCAAAAGCATGAAGAATGGGGGAGACGTCGCACAAAGCCTCATAAATGTACATTCCCATCAAATGGGACTCCGCATTTGTTCGCTCCATACGACGTCTATCAGCCTCCCTATAAATGTTCACCATCCACACGTCTCCGTTCCAGTATTGCTCCCATGTCATACCGATAGAGAGATAATACGAACAGTCACGCACGAACAGTTCTTCAAATGACTCTGGACCCTTTACAGCTCCAGAGTCAGTCCGGAGTTTTTTGCGGCGTCCTCATCAACAACGATAGAGTTGGACGCAAGAGCTTGCTGATAAAGCTGAATGAGCCGCTTCACCAGTTCCTCCGGGATGCCGCCGCCCCACTTTTCGATCAACTTGTCTGTCTTTTCCCTAGAGATATTCCGGTGGTTCTTGCGAAACGCATAGTAGAACAGGTCCCTCATGCCAGTAACAGGATACTCAATGGCATCTTCCAGCTTGAATTTGTTACGTTCAGCAAATACAATACTCTCACGAGAAAAATCCAGGACATAAACTTGCCCGGTCTGATCATCAGTCAGGCGGGCAGGCTTTACGATATCCTGAATATCAATGGTCTTTTCGCTCATTTGTATGCCTCCTCAAGATTGTTAATCAGAGTCCCTCGGTGGGTTTTGCCGCCATCACAGGGGCACTATTTGGCGTGATATAAAGCGTGGTTTCCAGCATGGAGCCGACGCTTGCCTCGTTCAGGCCAAGGGGGGCCGGGGTGCCAACGAAGTAAGTAGCATCTGCCAGCTGCGGATGAACCACCGCAAACCACACTTGCTTTCCTTCATCAATAGCGCCGTCATAGGCACCCATAAGGGTATCCCAAGCGTCGATCAGGTCCTCGGTCAGGTTAGCGCCATACTCCAGAGCGCCGCCCAGGTCCTTGAGGCCCTGGACGTAGGTCATGTACTCGGTCTCCTCCAGGGTGGTGGAGTCAATGGTGTTGGGGCTGGGATTGAAGCTGGGCATGGACTTTACTTCCGGGATTTTGGTATAGCCGGTAGTAGGGCGAGTACCCGCAGAAGTCTCAACGGCATACTGAAGTGTCATTCCAGCAGTAGAAAGTCTGGCACTTCCCATATTAAATTACCTCTTTTCTGAATTAGTCTGCACGGTAAACCCACAAATCCTTGGCTACCGTGGCTGTGTATCTTGCCACCATTCTGTAGATCGTGGCGTCGCTCAGGTTTGAAATAGGATTGCACATTGTCCGCGCAAATCCCAGTTTAGAAAATTCGCCATCAACGGCTTCCATAATGTCTTTTGCCTCGGACTTCTTGTAGCCGACGGTGTTGGTGTAAACATTTACCTCATACATCAGCGTTGCGGCATTTTCAATGTTGGCCGTTCGCATTCGCTGTACTATCGCATTATCGCTTTCCACGATAGTAACAGCGGGGAACTTGGCGGGGGTATCTACATATTCGCCACTAACGAATATTCCTGGAAAAGCCACTCGGAGGGCTTCTGCGACCTGACTGAATATCAGGCTCTCCACGTCAATCACTTCAACGCCTCCTTTGCCGCTGGGATGACCATTTGTCTGAGTTGCTGTGCCGTGTTGTACATATATGGTCTGGACGGCATACCTTTGGTCCAGTGCGCCCGCCCATCACGTCCAATGTACCACCACCCCAGTTCCCCGTGGTCGTTCACGTCATACTTCCACCCGGCGATTGCGATATTCGGGTGTTGATTGTTCTTTCCCACGATGCCGGTGCCAAAGCACACGAAAGCGGCATGGGCAGCGTCCGCTATGACATACCCAACACCGGACTTTTGCTCGGCGTGGATGCTGTTGTACAACTCCCCGCTGTCGTAGGCGTTCATGTCAGACACGTTCATTTTGGCAATCTCAACGCCTTGCGCTGTCAGGTATTCAATCAGCTTTTGCGGTGCCCGCTCAACTTTCTTCTGGTACGCCTTGACTTCCTTCAACGCCTGATTGATGGAGTCCGTATTCAGTTTCAGTTTGATGGTTAGCATAGGCGGCCTCCGCTTTGGCTTTCTGATCGAACAGGCTCTTTTCTGCTTCGTACTCCGACACAGCGACCCTCTTTATGGCGTACTGCGTAGAATTTTTCCACGGTGCTTTCCGCTTGACGATATAGTTATACGGGCCGTCTGTGTCTGCTCCATCCAACCACAACACGGAGTTTTCGTCGATGGGGCAATGTGGGTCTGCGGTAGTTGCCGTTCGGTCGTAATCCTCCAGAGAGCCAAACTGCTCCACCTCGGAATTGCCCTTGTTAGGGGAGACACAGAGCATAGTAGATTTCAATTCGCTGTAAATGGGGACATAGCTGCCGGTTGAGTTTCCCCACTCATCCACAATTTCCTCTTGGCCCTCGTAAAGCTTGTAGAACACTGGCTGCTGGTTGCGCAGGAGGCTTCTCACAGGGCATCCACCTCCCGAAACGCTACCGCCAGCTTAGGAAACTGCTTGGCGAACCAGTCCACCATTTCTTCCTCCTGCGCCCAGGCAGAGTTTTCCGCAAGGCCACTTTCGTAGAGAAATGCATGAATAATCTCATGCCGGAAGTTTTTCTTCTCTTGCAGGTCGAGGGCCTTCTTGCTCCCCGGCTCTCCTCGCTTGTACTGCTTTACCACCAGTGTTTTGATGGTCTCGTCACAGTAGCCGTCGCAGTCTTTCAGGCCCTCGTCGTTTTCCTCCGGAATGAAATTCAGGGTGTATGTTTCGCCCAGCACATGGACTGTCATCACGTCACCCTCCCGGCCAGCGGCGTCACTTCCTGCAAAAGCGATTCAGAAATCCAAGCCGACTCCCAAGTTCGACTGATAGAGTTTTCTGTGTGCCCGAGCTGGCCTTCTGCTCCAATTCTGTTGTAGAGGTCAAGCGCACACCTGAACTGCAAATCCAGATACCGGCTCTCCAGTTCCTCCGGCCACTCTTGAAAAGGGTAACGTCGGGCCATAATCGCTGACTTTGCGCTCTCTAGGCAATCTTGCAAGACAGTTTCGTCAACCTCTTCGGTTCGGAGTTTCAATCTCGCTAAGTTGTCCATTATTCCCCCTCCTCGGTCTCCCGGCCCTTCGTTCAGCAGCGGGAGGCGGCGTCGGTTCATCCAACACCGTCCCGTGCCGCTTCATTATATCCGCGTCGTCGGCCTTGATAGAAAACTGAACACCAGCCTCATAAAACCGGCCTCCATAGCACACGCGGTAATTTGGAATAAACTTCATGCCGCCTCCTGCTTTTCTTAACTTTCGAATGTAGCACCAGTGAAATTGAACTTAACAACACTCTTGCTGTCTACCAGGACTTCAAAAGTATCGTTCTTGGCTACCCGGAAAATAATATCCGGGTCAAATGCAATGTCCTGCTTAGTAGGTGAACCATTTTTCTTAAAGGTCATCTTGCTTCCAGTTTTCGTCAGGTGAAACGGGAAATAGTACCCACTGTCTTCTCCAGGGAGAGAACTGAACTCAGAGTAACCAGTCACATGATGGAATGTACCCGTGACAGACCCGTCAGCATATACCTTCAGGTCATCTCCTACCAGCTCGGACACCTGCTTCCCCAATAGGGTCTGACTGCCGGGGGAAAAGGGTTAGAGTGTCAGACCCGATTATTCCCCCAGGACGTTGAGCACCGCCACCTCGTCCATGCGCTCGAAGGAGGGCAGGACGATTTCAGACGCAAAGGTGTTGATATTTACAGGATGCTCCTGAAGAATACGGGTAATCGCAACGCCTGTATTCACAATGGAAACTTCGGCGCCGGAGGCTCCTTGAAGGTCTGCCTCCTCGGGAGTGGTGCCATACCAAGTACTACCAAGAGCACCGTCAGGAATCAAACAAACATAGCCATTGGGCACAAATGCATGGGTAACCTTGTCCTCGTCCCGGAACTGCTTGTCGTAAATTGCAATCCGCAGACCGGACGTGGACTCTACAACCGCCTTTACTTCGGCGTCGGTCAGATAGCCAAGAGACAGGCCGTTGGTGGACAAGTAGCGGTTCTTTACGGCGTCCGTTTTAGCAAGTAGATTGAAGGTATAGGAGTTCATAATCGAGACCGTCAGTTCAGTGCCAGTCTTAGAACGGATAGCGTCCTTGACCGTCTTGAATGCCGCAAAGGGATCAGCCGTAGAGGGCTTGTCCCAAGTGGCTGTATCAGTCAGTGCGGTGTAGTTAGAGGTCTTCCAGGAGCCGTCCGTATCATACTTGTAGGTATAGTTCACGCCATTTGCCTTGATCGCAATACCCACATCGCCACCCTCAGGGAACAGCAGCTGCATAATCATGCGCTCAGGAACAACGTTCGCGCCGTCAATAAGGTCACGGGTATCGTCAAATACACGGGCAATCACCTCGGCAGCATAGGGGTCGCTAGACTCCTGTACCCGCAGCATCTCTTGGCGGTCCTTCTCTTTGATTTTATAGCCCTCGCGGAAGAAAGGCATCTCGGTCTCCAGTTTCTCAAATCCAATCCGATCCCGGAAGGTAGCCTTTGCATCAAATGCAGAGGGCATCAGAGACACAGGCAGACCACGGGAACCTTTGAGCCAAGACAGATCAAGGCCAGCCTTTTTTCTTGCCGGAAACAGAGTGGCACCGAGGTAAGGAATCTGATTGGAGGCAACTTCAGTCCAGTTTGCCGCAATCGCAGCGGGAGTAAAAACTTCTCTCAAATCCATTATGTATCCCTCCTTACTCGTTCACGCCAATGTTGTCCCGCAGGATAATGCCGGGCACGTCGAAAGTGGCGTCCAGCGTAATACTTGCATGGTCCTCGATCTTTTTCTTGTCCACAACTCCCTGTACCAGCAGAGCACCATTGGGATTCTCAGTCGGGTCCACATCATACAGCAGCATACCAACAGCGGTAGCATAAGAGGTAGCGGCCACCTTCTTGCCCGCAGCGGTCATGGGCATACCAGCAGGGACAGCAGAGGCTTCCGTGACACAAATGGGGATTGCCACAAAATCGTCGGCAGCCAGAATTTCAACGGTGCCGCCAACAGAAGTCTTACTAAACTTCATCTGTTTCTCTCCTTTTCAATCAAAAGTAATGTTTCAAACCTTCGTTTGCATTTTTGAGGGCATCGGCCCGCTGCTTGCCCAGTTTCTTGGCAAACTCCACGGCCTCATCCTTGCCGCCCTCTCCACCACCAGCACCGTCAGGCTTAGGGTCCTGCTTCACCAGATCAGCCCGCAACTTCTTCTCATAGGCAGCGTTGGCTTTCTGCTGATTGGCAAAGACCACATCCATCTTGCCGTCAAACAGCGCCTCTGCTGTCTCGCGGGCCAGCTTCTCGTCATAGCCCGGCATGGCGATATAGCGTGCAGTATGCTCAGCAATGGTGGACTTCCGCAGCAGTTCAGTGTACTTATCCTCCAGTGCCTTGCGGTCGGCGTCAGCCTGCGCCTTTGCGGCCTCGTCATCGGTCATTTTGGATTTAAGCTGCTTTTTCAGTTCAGCGGCCTCAGTGGCGTATTTATCCGCCGTATCTTTCGACACATACAAAGACAAATCCACCTTTTCGGGTACTTCCGCTTTCAGAAGAGCTTCCACTTTCTGATCCGCAGTCATGCTGTCAAAACCTTCAATCGTGCTGGTATCAATGGTGGCCATAGTCAATTCTCCTTTGCGCTTATAGTCATCTCCGACTTATTCTTGCGTTTGATTATTCTCACTTCTCTGTGAGCCTGCGAAATTTCTTTGATGAGCGGATTCTCTTCCCCTCATATTTAACTGGCATATCGCCAGATAAATCCATGAGCCGTTTTCCTATTCCCTCTGCAACACTCAGAAATGCCCCAATCGCTCATTTTTGTTTCAACATGGATCGTCCTTGAGTTTGGCCATCGTTTAATGAAGTTACCATCTTTGTCGAATTGGTCTACTTTCAAATTAAGCCGTCTTCCATATTTGGCAGTTTGTCTCTTTTCTTTATATCTTTCTGGATGCCTCTCCAATGAATATCGGATGTTGTATTTTTGGTCACACCATTCAAGGTTTTCTACGGCATTGTTTTTCGGGTTTTCGTCTTTATGATTTATCTGTGGCAGGTTTTCTGGGTTTGGTATAAACGCAAATGCAACCAGCCGATGAATGAGCATACACTTTCTTTTCCCTCCACCAAGCAACTCCACCCAAAGTCTCCCACTGTTATTACACTTTGGTGTAAGTTTTCTCGCGTATCCTCTTCCTGCATAATTAAGGCTCATTACATTGCCCAAATTGCTTATTTGGTATTTCCCCTCGTACCCATCAATATCTTTCCAGATTTCTTCCATCAACTATCGCCTCCAATAGTTAACCTTGTAGAATGAACAGGCGGCAGGTGGCAAGGCACTCCACTTTTCTCCCCGTCGGGATAGCCGCCCGTTTATTCACTTTTTCTCCGCCGGGGTATACCAGCACCGGCAACCAGGGTGGGGCTTGCTTGGTATGCTCCGGATGGGATAAATTTTCCCGTCTCGTTCCTTACAAGCGGAGCACTCACGCCCGTCATTCATGGTGTTCCATTTCACATAGCGCACACCGCTGTCTTGAAATGCTTTCAGTGTGGATTGGTCTGTGACTTCCACCGCATACCATTCCGTCATCTGCGCCCAGTAGGAAAGGCCCCGTCGAAACTCTGTGACCTTTGCGGTGGTCGAGTTAATAGCCTCCGCTGTGCGGTCACGCTTGCGCTCCCATTCGTGGGAATACTGGTATTTCGTCACAGCGTTGTACGCCGCCAGCAATGCCAGTAACCACGCTAAATCAGGTGGTTCCTTTCCGTGCGGTTCGGCCTCCTGATACCGCTCTTGCGCCAGTTCAAGAAAGATTTCCTGATTATCATGGGCGAGGTCTTGATACAGTGTTCGGGTGACTTCCAGCACATTGAGTTCATCAAATTTCGCCAGCGCCGCTTCGTCTTTGGCGTCCTCAAACCGCTTGACCGCCCTCCTATTCAAAAGGTCGATGGCTTTATCGGTGAGGTCATAAGGGTTTTTGTTTTCCAAACAGTTCATCCCCTATGCGGTTGTATTCATCGAGAATTGCATCAAAAGCGGCATCCCATTCCGGGCCATGTTTAGCGTCATATCCAACGGCTACATGTGCAAGTTCGTGTGCAAAAATTTCTGTTGCGTTTTCAATGTCCACATTCGGGTCTACTAAAATTTGAATTTCTCCATCATCGCAGAAATTTGTGAGACCATACGCCTTGTCTCCATCGTCTGCTTTCAAGTCAGGCTCAAAGTAGCACTCGCACTCTTTTCCAGGATAAAGGTTCTGAAATGCTTGATATACCATGCTGAACGGGTCATTCCGAAACGGAGACATCATTGTTTCTTTCCTCCACAGTTATATTTGTGTCCCTGTTGGTATTCAGTTCATCTCTCAAACTCCGCTCCATCTTGCGTTGCTGTTCCTCGGCATATTGGGAACTTATACGGTAAGCCTCCTCTGGGTCGCTGAATAGCCCGCTGTACTGGAACGCCAACTTCGGATGAATTTTGCTATTGTTCAGCATCTCCGCTAGAACTTGCGCCTTGGACTGGATATTGGACAGGTTCTTGCGGGTGAACTCCGGCTTAATGTCGGATAGCTGCAAACCTAAATCGCCAGTTTCCCGGCAAATATACAGCACCAGCCGCAGGAACTCCCGTTCCGACCGCTCCCAGGTCTTTTCCGTGTCCTTGGCCCGGCTCTCAGCGGAAGACCACCCATCACGGTAAATGACCGCCTGCCCGGTATCACTGGTAGAGGAACCTCCATTCCGGTTTGGCATCCCGCAGATGGTCAGATATGCGTCCTCCAAATCGTCCACAATGGTCTGCGTATTGGTCTGGTTCAGTTCAGACGCAATGCGGTATACTTTGGCCTCCATGCCGGGCTGAACGCTCTTGATGGTGATTGCCATGCCGCCCTTTGCCAGCTCCTTATACTGTCCGTTCTCCAACTCGCAGTTTTGGAACACGTCAAAAGCGTTGACGAAATCTTGAATACTGTCCAATCTATTGGACTCAATCATATTGATGGCATTCAGAATGGGAATGACCGGCTCAAACGCACCCATGCGGGCGTCATTGTTTACATACTCCACAATGGGGATATAGGGGATGGTGCGGGCTTCCTGCTTTGTGATCTGGCCATTCTGCACCTCGAAATACCATTTAGGAGTGTAAACGCAGAAGTATGGCTGGCCCTCCTCGTCTACCTGTTCCAGAACACCAGCGACCTTTTTCTGCCCTACGCCGCTATGGTAAATGCAGAACGCCGCTCGCGGGTCGAGTGTGTAGATGGATGCCGGGGAACCGTCCTCCTCACCAGCTTCGTCAGGGAGTACCATGCGTACCGCTATGCCGCAAATGTGCATCCAGTCCGCTAATTCCTTGTCCAGTGTGTCTTTACTCTCAGATCGCATATACTCGTTGAGCGTGTTCACACTGGCGGAAATATCATCTTCTCCACCGTTGGACACATAGCGGATTGGGCCATCCAGGAGGTAAGCAGACTTGAAGACCACGATTTCGTTCGCCCGGTTAATCATCACCTTGTTGTTGATCTCCGGGCGGACGATTTTATCTTTTAAGCGGATGTCCTGTTTTCCTTTGTAATAGTCAAACAAATAGGACATTTCTGCCCTGTTCATGCGATGTACGGCCAGCGCCTTACCCAGCACCTCCACCACGTTTTCCGGGGTGACTTTCTTTTTTGCGGTGTAGATTTTGCGCCGACCAGTCAGGCCATCAACCGGCCATTCGGATATAGCCCGAACAGTATCGTTTTCAGTCACCTTGTCACCTCCAGAACAACAAAAAAAGTGCCAAGAACAGACCCGTAAAGGTCCACTCTCGGCACTCGGCACGCTTCGTCCAGGCATTGCCCGGAGGCACTTGGCACTAAACTATATATTTTCAGGCGCTCTTTTCGCCTTTCAATTCGATTTTAATGTTCTTCTTGCAAGCCTTACAGTATGGGTAAACAATACCAACTGCCTTACTATCCACCTGCATCAAAAGCCGCCCTTTTCCATGATTGATACCGGCGGCAGCGCAAACAGGACAATAAACGTCAATCTTCATTCAATGGACGACTCCTTTCGGTCTTTGGCACCGCTCCCGTCTCTCGCAACTGCGAGGCGGCGTATGTGCGCTTCCCGCTTAGATTGTCACACCTGCGTCATATGGATATGCCATATGGTACTTTACCCGATCCGGTACAGGTAGTTTTCAGCGGGATAGCGCCGGGACAGGTCATAGCTGCCACCGCTTTTTTACCCGACACTATGACTGTCGGCTCTGCCGCATGGAGGGCGCGACCCTCCGGCCCTGATTGTGGGCTGCATCGTGCTGCGGCATATGTCCCCGCCAATACTAATACCCGCGTAGGGACGTAGGCGTCAACGCATTGGAGGGGTATATCGTTATCTTCTCCGCATGTCGGCTTCGATTGCGAAACTCTGGAGCAGGTTAACGTGAAGGGAGTCCCCCGGCAGGAAACGTACAAGAGAGGCTCTCCTTTCCGTTTAATATCTGCTCACTAGATACCCTGCCGGGGGAGTGGGTTATCCTTTGGGCCGTGGTTGGTCACAGCCCGAAAGGGGAGGAAAATTGGATAATTATGTTTACCCAAATATATTATACATCAATCGTTGTTAAGATAACAACCTATATATCTATATGTGTCTAATGGCTTATTCGAGATTTTAAAATGGTCGCTTAAATACTTCAACCTTGTTTCCCTCAAGTTGTTGGACATATTCGGCAAATAGGCTCCACGCATCTGGGACATCATCATTTCGATTCTTACCGACCATCGTGTACCCACAAAGGAAATTCAACATTCGTCTGTATTCTTTATCTTTTTTGATAACAGAGTTATCCTTAAACAAAACACGGTCTTTGATGAATGGACTATTGACTATGATCCGCGTCTCTTTGTTCGATGTAGTATATTTTGTTGTTATTTTTGCAATTCCCCCAGCTTCTTTCACTTCTTTTTGAACTTTTTCTGCCACTTTACCGCCAGCACTATTGCTTTCAAACTGGCCCATCTGAGCCTTGTGCTGAACGAGCTTTGACACCAGCCGCGCCTCTACAACCTCTGGATTGCTGTTGTCGCATACTACGTCTTCACAATAAAAGTCATTTCCGTACTGGTAACAAATCGGCATGACGCAGTAATCAGTGCCTTTGTCCTTCGTATCGCATACAAACAGGATGGCATCGGGCTTACCGTCAGGAAGTTCAAAATACCTGCGCAGCTCATCCTCATTGTAGAGCTGTCCTTCACGCTCAATGGGCTGAGTCATGTATAGTGCCCTCCAGGAAGCATCGTCCATAACATCTCTTTGATTGTGATAGAATGCCGTGGTAAACCCAAGCCCATACGGATAATCAAAATTACTCTCATCATTTTCATCCAAAGCGGGTAGGTGGATAAACTCTGCCAGCGGGTCTTCTGCATGGGCTAGTTCAAGTCGGTCAATGGGGTCATGCAACGTCCAAGGTGTTTGGACAAGAAGCTGGACACAATCTCCGATCATACGCTGCATGAGGTCTGTATAATACTGCTGCCAGAGCTTGTCCATGCGCTCTTTGCTCATTGCGGACTCGATATCAGGTACAAGGTCATCTGCTACCAGAAGATTCGAGGCACGTACTTTGCCCGCGTTACCAGAGCCTATAGACGAAAACTCAAAGGTCTCAAACCGCTTTCGTTTTCCAAGATCAATTCGCATGTCTTGGGCGTTTGTTTTGCAAACTTGAACAGATGGAAAAATATCTTTCCACAAATACTCCCCTTTGAGGTCTAACATCCGCCCAACTTCTTCATAAGCCCCACGTAGGAATGAGTTTGAGTGCGAACCCATCAGAATGCTTAAATCTGGATTCTTTAACCCCTCCATCACCATGAACATCAATTCAATGGTGGTCTTCCCGACGCCTGGGGGAGCCATAACACCCAAAATGCGTATCTTCCGTTCAGATAGCCGCTGCATAGCTTGAACAACCGGAAGCAACTGCTTTCTGCGTGGCATATAGAACTTTTTCTTCGGTTCTCTATCCCACTCAGCATATCTTATCGCCGCATCAAAATCATACGGCGCATCAAACAGCAGACTCCGCTTGTTCAACTCGAACATACGGAGGCTTTTTTGTTCTGCGGCGAATTTTGCAGACAGCCGACGTACCTCTTTGTTTTTCTCATGAGCCAGCTTAAAATCCTCTGGCTCCAACAATCTGATCGAATCAAATGCATCAAATAGCGCAGACGGGTCGGACAAATCCCTCTGAAATGCCCTCTCTACCAACCCCCGAATTTCCATGAAAAAAGTGCCTCCTATCCCTTAAGATAAAAGGCACTTGGCACTGTTCGCTCCATTTGGAGAGGCACTTGGCACTATATACGCCCGCCCTGTGGCGGGGTGCAATATTTAATCTCCACCAGCCTTAAAATTATATACTGGCTTGATGATTTTCAAAATTTTAACTGTTGGCTCTATATTCTCCGTGATTACTTCCATACTCTTGTAAGCCATCGGGCATTCATCAAGCGTTTCCTGATTGACTGATGTGGTATAAATTCCGCTCATCTGCTTCTCAAATTCTGCAACGGTAAACCTCTCTTTAGCCTTCGCCCGGCTCATTAAGCGTCCAGCACCATGCGGAGCGGAACAATTCCAATCTTCATCTCCTTTGCCAATTCCGATAATGCTTCCGTCCCTCATGTTAATAGGTATAAGCAAAACCTCACCGCTTTTGGCAGATACAGCACCCTTACGAAGTATCATGCTGTCAGTGTCAATGTAATTGTGAATTGTCGTAAACTGATCTTCAACATGAACTCCCATTCCAGACACGATCCCGTCTATCATAGCCTGCCTGTTAATTTCAGCAAACCTTTGGACTATTTTCATGTCGTGAATGTAGTCATCAAATAAAGCCCCGTCAACATAGGCAAGCGTCTTAGGAATATCGCATTTATATTCAGACTTGTATCTTTTGATTTCCTGTTGGATTTCGCTCTGTCTACCAGCAGCTTTTAATTCTTCTATTAGTTTTTCAAGGCCATCGTTTTTGTCGGATAATTTTTTGTATCCAGCCTCTTGATAATACTTTGCAACTTCCAATCCCAAGTGCCTACTGCCAGAATGAACTACGATGTAGAGTCGCCCTTGTTCATCCCGGTCAACTTCGATGAAGTGGTTGCCGCCGCCCAATGTCCCGACGCTTTTTTTCGCTCTTTCTAAGTCAACTTTATCCGCACAGCGCAAAGCCGATAAATCTACTCGGTCAAAATACCTGTGTGCATTGTACCTTATTTCAAACCCTGCCGGTATTTTCTCTCGAATAACATTGTCAAGCCGTTCCATATCAAGATTGGATTCTTTGATTTTAGCGGTTTCCATTCCGCAGCCAATGTCAACCCCGACAAGGTTTGGCACAACCTTATCCTTGATTGTCATTGTAGTCCCAACAGTACATCCAGCTCCAGCATGAATATCAGGCATCAGTCTAATTCTACTTCCAGTGCAAAACTCTTGATCGCACAATTCCTTAACCTGTGCAATGGAAGCATCGTCAACAACATCTGTAAAAATCTTAGCGGTATTATATTCCCCTGCAACTTCTCTCATTTTACCTCCTATACATCCACCTTATTCCAATTCGCCAACACCGCCAGCATGTGAAGCCCTATCTTCTCCGGGTCATACTTGTTTGCCGAACATATCATCCGTAAGCCATCAGGGGTGAGCAGTCGCCCTTCTTCCTTATCCCGGATCATCTTCATGTATTCCTCGTACTGCTTGTTCGTCAGTTTGTGCATATCATCAATCCTCCGCCGGTTCAGGGTATGGCATCCAGTTAGTAACCTCTAAATCATGCCATGTCGTCCATTCCATTTCGCAAATATTCCACTCTTGTACTTCCCACGCCTGCAATTTTTCATTCCACCTTACATCGTGAGACACAAATTTTTCACCGGGTTCTGCGTCTACAACAAATCCTCTATGAAAGGCTGTCACCATCACCGGCTCCATGTCTGGTGGCATCCTATCAGTGCATTTGATCCAGTCCATCTTTATCATCCTCCAGCTCTCTTGGCAAATCCTTCAATGTCCAACCAAAGTATGTTAGTCTTGGAGGTGCTTTCTTCCCTCTTAACGATAATGCAATCATATAAAACCCTTGCGCTATTTGTTTGATAGACCTTTCAGAGTCATCCTTCCCAAACTTTTCATAATTTTCGCTTGCCCATAGCTTCAAATTCCGAACTATATGTTCATTCCCAGATGGATCTACAAGAACCCATATTTTTGATGTTATGTTTTCTTCTGTCCGCTCAAACCTGGGGTCTCCAACTTTCCGTGCCCTCGCCCGCGCCGCAGCCTCGTCCATATCGTCCCAAAGCCCGCTTTCTCGCGCCGCTTTCTTTGACTTTTCACTCCACTTGAACCTTCTCCCGGTTCTTATATAATTCCCCCATTTTTTGCTGCAGTCTTCCGAACACGTCGTCTTTTTTGCGCTCGGAAACGATTTGAATAGTTTTCTGCAAACAGGACATACCTTCCAGCTATTACCTGTATATATTCTTGAGCAATCGGGACAGAATTGTGGAGTTTTTTGTCCGTTCAATTCAATATCAAACTTTTCCCCACATCCAGGACAAACCGCCCTAACCGTATCATCTATCTTTGGCCCTCTTGACACACATCCGCAGGAAACCGTCTGCTGTATTAAATTATTTGTAGAAATAACCGCTACACTACCACAATCGCACTTGCAGAACCACATTGTATGCCGGTCATCATTCGCCCGCTTTCTGACGGGTCGGATAGCGACCAATCGGCCAAACCGTTGCCCTGTTAAATCCTTCCTTACTTCCAAGGAGCATCATCTCCTTTTTTGTTTTGCGCGGATTTTTAGGATTCTTCTTTTTTATCGTTCGGCTTAATTTTAATTGGACTATACCCTTCTAAATTGCTCCTCTGTACAAGCACAATGTCAAATCCAGCTGCATCAGCCAATCTTAACAATGTCGAAATCTTAATGTCACCTCTCGCTAATGGCTGTGCAACACTCCCAACAGACTTATACCCAGCAGCTTCACACACGCCCTTCTGCGTCATCCCGCTGTCATGCAACATTTCTTTTATTGCTTCCTTTAGCCCAAGTGTTTTCCATCCCATATTATAACCCCCGTTGAATTTTATCTTACAATTACATTATAATCAACGTTTGTTGAATTGTCAAGGGCTTTTTGTTATTTTCGGTGGTAGAGTGGCTGAGGTAGGGGGACGACGGCTCCGGCCTATCCCCCGGGGGTGTCCGGTTAGCGATGCCCCTTATATATGATATTAAGAAGTACCGCAAAGCAAAATTGAACAAAAAGAATATTTGTTGCAACAATTAGTGCATTTAATGTAGAAAAAAATATAACAAAATTATAAAATTAATCTTGACATATAACAAACGTTGAATTATACTGGCATCAGAACCCAAACAATACAGGCCACAGGCCGGGAGGAAAAAGAATGCAGCCCGATATATACGCAGTGCAAAAAGACGGCGTTACCATTGGATGGTACGCCACAGAGGAGGCCGCTAAGAATACGGCCAAAGCAACCGACGGGAAAGTAACTCCGTACTACATCATTGACAAATAAAAGCCCCGGCCACTACTCGCAATAGTGACCAGGGCAAAAGAACCCCAGAACCTACCACAGAACCAGGGCACGCCCATTATACCACGGGCCGCCCTCCATGACAAGGAGGAAAACATAAATGAAAAACACTGCAACGAAAGAATACACGATCCGCGATATTGAAGCGCTGACGGAAACACAGGCCGCAGCAATGGCAATTGAATCCGTCACAGTCAAGGGGCATCAAGTCTATTTTGTGGACTTTGGCGGCTGCTTCGGTTATTCCGCGCTTGTGTTTGCTGATGGGCATTATATCAAGTATGCGAACGATTACGAATTGCACCACCAGGGCAAGAGCCGCGACGAACTGCGGGAATTCTACCTTGACAGCTTAAATAAAAAGCTGTTTACCGCTGGCGAAATGGAAACAGTGACCAACTACCAAGACAAGCAAGCGAAAGAATACTATATCCGCAACTATTACGGCTTGCGCCGGGATCACATTTCCATGTTCTTCTGCGGCCCCGATAAGGAACGGGAAAAGTTGAGAAAGAAAACCGAAAACATGATTTTCAGCTCTGTATTTATGGCGTTCTACGATAAAAAAGACGCTGATTTTGTGAAACACGGAGAAAATCTTCTTTCCACGCTCGAAAAGGCCGAACTCCAAAAGGATAATGCGGAATACTGGAAAGGCGCATTTCTCCGCGAGATGTTTAATCATGAATACGGCATAAACTGGCAAGCCGATTTTGACGTTTGCTCCTGCTTCGGCGACTGTTCCGGCGTCCGGGATTATACGGACCTTGAAGAGCTTTTCTCCGCTTGTGAGTTTAGCGACGTGCAGCGGGCTGCATACATGGCCGCGCGGCGCGAATATAGCAAGCAGAGCGCCGAACTCTACTAAATGGAGGGCCACACAATGAACATGATCCACATCAGCAAAGCGGACTTTGACCACATCGGAGACGATTATAAGGGCGTTTACATGGACTACCACGGCACGCACCCGAAGCGCAAGGGCCGCCGGGTTGCGTTTCTTCCTGGCCACGGAACAACGCTTTACATCGAGGGAATCCATTTCGTCGTTGATGATGATTCCGCACACTTGCCCATACTTTGCAAAGAAAACGCAGAGGCGGGCGCGGCGTACCAGTTCGGCGGCGGCATCTTGTATGTCAATCGGCTCTACCGGATCAGTGCAGAATACGCGCGCGAAAACAACCTTGCATATCTAGATCGAGTAGAAACCAGTATCGGGGACTTTGCCCTTCCGGGCGGCGATACAATCAACGCGGCGCGGTCTTGACCCGCCCGCCGGAGAATGGAGGAAACAAAAATGCTTAACATGCACACCCCAGACGATTGGAGCCGGATAGATTGCAGCCAATGCCCAGAGCGCCACATGTGCGATCAGGTACAATATGATTGCCCGCTTGATGATCCGCCGCTGTTCCCACAAAGCGCCGAGGAGGTGACCCCCGCTTGATTATCCTGTTTATTATCCTTCTCCCGCTTATGGTGATTTGGGAGCTTGCCAAAAAATCTTGACTGCCCCGCGGGGGCGCGATACAATTAACAAGAGGTGTTATACATGAGACTAGCCCCCGACATGATCCGGCGCGTTGAGGATATAGCCTCCAGCGCGTTATATGAATATGAGGCCGTGGGCGTCCGCGTCCAAGACGTTCCATTTGCCCTCGGCCCTATGGCCCACCGCTCCCACGTCTGGTACAACGGAGACGACACCGGCGATGAGCTGCCCGGCGTGTCTGCTATGCGCTGGGACTCCATCAACGAGGCGCAACGGAACGGCTACTATTACGGCGATCATGTGGCCGTAATCGCTGGCAACTCGTGGGACTACGGCGAGGACGCCGGGGAGATCGTCATACATGATCCGATTGTAATTGAGATATTAACATAATACTACTTCCCGCCCTGGGGCTTCCTGGGGCGGCCTTTTTTACGCCCTCCAGGCCGTCCAGCGTGGGCGGCTGCGTCCCTATACTCTCCGCACACGTTCCGCCTCTTGTGTGGCCCATTACGGCCCGAAGGCGGCGTTTTGCGCCTGTGTCCAGCAGGGCGGAGCGGGGCGAAAATGGCAAACCGTTGTAAAGGCCATTTGCAAGCCCGTAGAGCGTCTTTACCGTCTGGAAGTGTCTCTATATTCCCATGTCCTAAAACGCCGTATATCGGCCCACAGAACGCCAAACAGAGCATAAAGCAACCCCGGCCCACTCCACCAGGAGCAAGCCGGGGTATTTTCATTTGTTGCGGGCCAGGGATAAGACGGCACAACGGCTCTTGTCTGCGTCCCATCAGGCGCAGCGGGGACCGTTGCACATCCCGCCTATGTACTCCACGCGGGGCGGCTCGCCGCCTGCGCGGACCTTCACCACGCCGCCCCGGAGCAGGCCCGACACGTCTGGCGCGGGGTCGATGTTATAGAAGGTCGGCATCGGTGGACAGCCAGCTTTCAGCGGGCATAGTCGATAGTCGCTAGCCTCGTTGCCATAGTCGTTCATTCCGTAAAATATAGTCGCTGCCGGATTTTCATAGTCGCTACCGTAGTCGTGAGTGATAGTCGTTGCCATAGTCGCTACTCCTCCGCCACCACAGACCCCGCGATCCGCTCTTCAAGCTGCTTTTGGTCGGGAGCGTCGCCGAGAGGCATAGCAGGGGTAACAACCAGGTCTTGCTGGTCTTTCATGCCAAAGAAGTTCTTGGCCCGGAAAATGTAAGTAACCTGTGGAATTTTCCCCATTGATACCAGTTTTGCGTCAATTCCAGCAAGAATTTCTTTCGCTTTTTTTATCATGTTTGTTCTCGCAGAACTGCACCCAGTCCCATTTTCCCAGTCCCACACTGTTCTTCTTACAGTACCAAGAGCGAGACACATATCCTCAACAGTCGGAATTTGTCCATCTTTGTTGCACTGTCTGAAATAGTCGTTGAGCCTTTCGGCACATTCCTCGTCGCTCTTAACAATAGGACGATTAAAATATTGGAAGGACTCCTGGATAACCTGGGAGATTTCTTCTTTCTTTGCCGTAGTCGTTGCGGCTACTGATGCAGACTTACTTCCGCGCTTTTTTGCAACAGCCTGTTTTCCCACTTCCACAAGCTCGTCCTTGTTCATAGTCTCATCATTCTTGTTCAGAGTTGTCACCTCCATTTTTTAGAGCGGCAAACATTTCATTGGCTTTTTCGTTGATGTAGTCCGCTTTATATAATCCATAGAAAATATCTGGTCCATCTGGCGCAATTGTCCTTGCATATCGCTCATCAGCCTTTGAAATTACTTCCGAAACCCATTTCTCTGCCTTCGATAGCCCAGACAGTCTTGTTTTTCCAAGTTCTTTATTAAACTCATTGTCGCAAAGCGTATGTGAGATCATCAACTGAATAAACCGTAATTCTCTTGCTAAAGATTCAAAAGTTTTCTTCTTGTTGTCATAAGACTCCATTCCCGTTCCTCCATTCCATCCAACCCATCCTCTTGAAAATCATAGTCGCCACAATGTATTTGATAGTTCCTGAGTTGGTCATAAAGTAGAGTTTTGATAGAATAGGAGCGATGTCTTTGAAGTAAGGCTCCCATGTAGGATTACTATATTTCATTTTTTCTTATAAATCCCCATTAAATCATATATCATGATATTCTATTTGTCAACCTCTAGTCCATGATTTTTTGATTGGCCGGTAATACCTCTCAATTGTGGCCCATCGTTCTCCACAAAATTGGCATTTCCTGTGACGTTCTATTCTACCTCCCATAACTGTATGACTTCCATAAACAACTCCCTCTTTGCCGCAATTAGGGCAAATTCTAGCTGCTGTAATATTATCTGGCATCATCCACCTCCGCCAATGCGTTAAACTCGTCTCTGTTAAGCGGCTCCGTCGGTCTTTCCTGCGGTGCTAATCCTCGAACCCGCAACGCCGTTAAAATCGCATCTGTGTTAAGCCCCAAGAAAGTTGATAGCTGCCGCATGGAGTACCCCTCTGCGCGTTTGAGCGATATCCACTCCCATTGCGCATCAGAATACATATCTCCGGGGAAAGGATATCTACGCACGATTTTCCATCTCCAAAAATTTCTGACACATGGCCGCTACCTGGATGGCTTCGCAGGCGGCGTTGATAGCGAACTTCATTACCGTTTCTGCACATCCTGCCCCGTCATAATTACTCTTTATGTGCTCCCACAGATTGTTAGTCTGTGCCTCGGCTACCTCCAGTTCTGCTTTAGCCTCTTCCAGTTCTTCCAATATCACAGCGTATCCTTCGTGGCAGGAATGAAACTGCGGAAACCGTTCATTTGCGGCGGAAAGCTCTACGGCTACCAGTTCCCGGACTTGGTTCTCGATGGCGTTCATTGGTCGGCATCCTTCTTTCCAAAATAGTCTTTGAATGAATCTACGGCAATCTTATAAGTCCAAGCCGCTGTTTCCGCATTGTTATTCCGCATACCCAGCCTTTGAATCTGTCCTTCGCATTTCTCGACGGCACATTCTCCGCATACATTGGCTATGCAGTCTTTATTGCACTTCATCCGCACCCCTGGCGACCTCCTCATGCTGTCCTCCCTCCTCTGTCTTGAAGCAGACCACCCGCACCACATCATAGACCTGCATCTCTTTGCTTTTGAATGGGAACTGCTTGCAGTGCGGGCAGGTTATCGTTTCGAGCATTTCTCCCTCTGACAGATCGTAACCTGTCCAATTCTTCGTAGTTTCGATGTAGACGGCGTTGTGCTCACATTCAATGATAGGCTGTTCAATTTCGGTGTCGCTCCCATCTCGGAGGAAAGTATCCACCAACAAATTCTCGATTTCCTTTCCGCATTTCTCGCACTTCACTGCCCGCCCTCCCCGTCGTAGATGTTGCCGATGATCTCACAGTAGTATGCCGTCTCCACGCTCCTTCTGCGCCAGTCATGTGCCATCTGGAAAATCGCATTATTTTCGTTCCACTCTACTGTGTATATTGAGTTCTCGTGCGGGTCATAGACGTTGTCCCCCTCAAAAATCCGCTTCCCATTCTTATCTTTCAGGCCGGTGTACTGGCAGACCGTGGAGGGGTCAACTTCGACACGTGGTCCTGTAATATCATGAACATCGCAAATCTCATGTACATCAAGCACACCTATTGGGCCTATGTAATACCCTTCCACCCATTCTCCATTATCCAGCCGCTTGGCTTTGAAAAGGATTTCTCTCATTGGGCACCTCCGATGATCTCGTCAAGGGTATATACCTGACCCTTTTCAACAGACGGGAACAGATGTCTGGTGATTACTTCTCTCTGAAAATATGTGCCGTCTACAATTTCCAGGCACTGCGTCCATGCACCATCGTATTTTATTGCATTGATCTCCGGGAGCAAAACTTTGATCGCCTTTGCCCTCTCCACCTCCTGCTCCGTCCAGCGGGGCTTGCGGGCGATGTTTTCTGGATGATTTATGAGATTGTTAAGACATTCCACAGTGGAGAATCCCCAGCAGTCATTTGATATTTCAATCTGGAATGTCCCATATTTATTGATACGAAATCGCCCTAACGTGTTCCCTCTAATTTCAAACTTTTCTTCTGGTTCAACCCCCAGCACCTCGCAAATTCTCGGCTTGTCCATGTTGGCCTCCAAACTTTCACCTTTGCTATCATTTTTTGTAAGTACATTTCCATCTTCCACCACCTCATAGCCCATCAGGCGAGCGGCTTCGTGAGGGTTGGCTCTTACGTATTCATGACACGGCCTCTTTGTCCCTGCGTATTGCTGCACGGGTTCCCGAAGCTCGCAATAGTCGCAATCTTCTTTGCTATCGCAAAACTGCGCTAATGCCTGTTCAATGGTAAGTGCGACTTCGCCCGTCTTACTCCGAAACTTCATGCTCGTCCTCCTTGTCCATGCGAGCCCCGCAGGAAGGGCAGTAATCATATTCTCTATTCCCATTTACAAAAATCGCTTTCCGGTATGGGACTGTGTACTTACACTCACTGCATTTAAAATAGTGGGCACGAGGATATTCAACCCATTTCCCGTGCCTCACCTCCGCAACGTCGGCAGCGGGGAGGTTGGATACAATCTGTTCAATGGATTCCCTTGTGAATACCCCAATAGTTTCATAGTCTCCTATTGTAGTAATTTCTGGAGCAACAGCTTTCTCAATCGCTTCAATGACTTTCGCCTTTGTGATGTACTCCTTCATTCCTGCTCCTCCCACTGTTTCTTCATATCCTCGTACAGTTCATCCATTTTTTTGTTCCATCCCCTAAGCTTCCAAAAGGTAAGAATACCCAAGACTATCCACTCAACGGAAGCTACAAACATCATAATATCAGCCATCCTGCTCCCTCCGTAGTGCGGTCTCGGCCTCTGCGCGGGTGAGAAAGACGGATTTGCCAAAGTCCTCAAGGCTAACCGCTCCTGAATAATCTAGTCGTAGATACTGCTCGTAATCATCAATATTGACACTTTCAACTGTATCCTCAAAAATGTTTGGCTTATTTTTATTTGCATCGCAATCGAAAGAATCATCATCAAATGGGCAATTATCAGCCAATTCACACGGACAATAATATCCGGTTGCTGTTCCGTATCCTCCATTGCTATCGTAAAGAGTCCCATCCAAAACCTTTGAAAAATCTCTGCATTTTGCTATATGATATACTGTATCTCCAATTTTGCACGGCAACACCACGCACCGCCCCTCTTTGTCCGCTTGCGCCAGTTCGCGGAGACGGTCAGGAGTAACGCCCAAAAGCTGCCCCGTCAGTTTCAACAGAGCGTCCTCATTGAACACTTTTTTGATGTCCTCCGGCTCCAAGCCCATATCTTCGTAGGCTGCGAGGCGATTAATGGCAGCTTCTATCAAAGAGCGGTCACCGTACCAATCAGAGTTTTCATACAGATCATTGACAATATCAGCAGCAAAGTCACTCAACCGCTCCATATTCATTCCTCCTCCGAACCATATTCGACAAATTCATTTTCCGATTTGACCGCATTCGACAAAGCGGCGCGCCCAAAATACTTCGGCATGCATTCTTTCCACGGCCCCAATAGGCGTTCCGCTTCTTCCAAGGCTTCCGTCTCGTAACTGTGTGGGGCCTCCTTGTCGCTGTTGACGTACGCAAACCACATCATAGCAAGGGTCCGTTTCACCTGCTCCAGCTCGGACCTAAT
>OGEG01000455.1_pt1 | contig 43505 bp, 36 predicted proteins | sample 1570621 | NCBI WGS metagenome assembly OGEG01 (sample SAMEA2582130, study PRJEB24529) | metagenome | biome: Human gut stool | place: China | collected 2011 | reverse complement strand
AGAGCACGTTCTCGCTGGGCGGCGGCCTGCTGTTCCTGCACATTCAGGCGGTGCACCCGTGGCTGTTCATGTTGACCGGCTGGGTGGCCTCCCTCGTGTTCTCGTTCTTCACCTACACGATGGTGGCGAGCTTCGGCAACGTGGGCAAGGCCATTGGCGTGCTGACGCTGGTGTTGCAGATTTCCGGCGCGAACGGCGCGTATCCGCTTGCCGTGCTGCCGAAGATCATCGGCGATATCAGGCCGTTCCTGCCGGCCACGCATGCGATTACGGCATTGCGTGCGGCCATTGCCGGTATTTACAACAATGATTATTGGCATGCGATCGGTTCGCTGTTGCTGTTCCTGATTCCGCTGCTGCTGATTGGCTTGCTGCTGCGTATTCCGCTGGTCAAGTTCAATAGGTGGTACGTGGCGAAGGTGGAAAGCACCAAGGTGGGCGCATGATTACCGGAGTGCATGAGGTGGTTTCCGGAGCCGTTTCCGATGTGGTTTCCGACGCGGTCAGTGACGTGCATGAGGCCGTTCGCAAGGCGCAGAGCCGCCGCGAGCAGCTTCGCGAGCAGACCGATCATAAGATTATGAAGGCCACGCTTGCGATTGTGATTTCCGATGGTGTCGGTGGGGTGGCCATTGAAGAGGTCGCCCGTCGTTCCGGTGTTGCGAAAACCACGATTTACCGTCGCTATAAGAATGCGGACGATCTGTTGCGCCGCGTGCAGTTGGAAGTTGCGGGATTGCCGGATTTCAGCGATGTCGAGTTGTCGAAAAACGGTCTGCTGACGATACTGCAACGCATTCAGGGCTGTTTTTTCGACAGTGAGCTTGGTTTGAAAGCCGTCGGTGTAGTGCTTTCTTCCGATAATCCTTCGTTGAATGCGATTGCCGATCAAGTGCTCGTTCCCGCGGAAAAGCGTTTTTCTGAGTTTGTTGAGCGCGGCATGAAGACCGGAATGTTCCGCCATGGATTGGATCCGCAATTCCTGTTCAGCACGATACTCGGCTCCATGCTCGCCTGTAAGGCGTTGCATGGCGACGCGAGTATTCCTTGGCCTGAGAACATGACGGCTGTTCTGTGGCCCGTTATGGCCGCCTGAAAGGCATTGCAGAGCAGAGTTGCACGTAGTAGTATCTGAAACTCATGAGCGTCCCCGCTACGGCCTTTAATCACTCTTTGAGTGAGGCTGTAGCCGGGGCGCTCATTGTACGTTTGCAGACTTTTCGCCGCTACTGGACCTACTGGATCGACGCTTCCTGACGGGCCACGTCCAACGCCTTGTTGAACGCTTCCGACGTCCAGCTGGCACCGGCCACCTTGTCTACCTTGAGATCTTTGAGCGGCTTGCCGTCCACCACGCCGTTGATGGCTTCGGCGAACGCATTCTGGTGCTTTTTGGAGATGGACGTGAACGGATGCCCGATAACCTCCACATTGGTGACGGTCTGATCTTTGACCGTCACATGCACGTCGATGGTGTCTTCGCCCACCGGCCCGTACTGGCCGTTGATCGAATAGGTACCGTCGGCATAGTTGCCGGTGTCTTGCTTGTCGGATGTAGTGCCGTTCGGATCGTCGGCATGGTTTTTGACGTCCGAATCCGCAGAATCGCCGGAGTCGGTGGCGCTACCGCTGTTCTTCGAATTTTCTTCCTGCGATTGCACGCTTTCGCCGGAATTTCCGGCATATTCATCGTCCATCGGTGTCGCCGTGGGTTCGCCGCATGCCGACAGCAGCGCAAGGCTTGCCGCAGACAGTGCGATCACTTTGATCGCATTCGATGATTCGTTGCTCATGTTCGCTCCGTACGATTCGTCAGTGCTATGGCTTGGATTGTTCGGCTGATTTCAACGCGATTTCGGCTGATTTCAGCTTATTCCTCACCGCCGGTTTTCGCGGCTTTGGTCGGGTCGGCGAAGCTGATGGCCGTCTCGCCATTCTGTGCGCCTTCCGCAGCGGAACCGGTGTATGCCGGCTTGCCACCCGCCTGCTCATAGACCTTCCGTGCGGCCTCATCATTCCACTTCTCACCGACGAGCACGCCATGGTTGAGCATGATCTCGCGCTGGGCACAAGATGCGACGAGCGCATCATGGGTCACAACGATGATGGTAGTGCCCTGCTCGTGCAGCTGACGGAACAGGTCAAGCACAATTTTCTCGTTCTTCTCATCCAAATTGCCGGTCGGTTCGTCCGCAAGCACAATCGCGGGCTTGGTCGCCAGCGCGCGGGCAATGGCGATGCGCTGCTTCTGGCCGCCGGAGAGCTGGGCCGGGTAGGCGTTGGCCTTATCGGGCAGGCCCACCATTTCCAGCAGCTCCCTGGCGCGCTTTTCGGCATCGGCCTTCTTCACGCCCGCAAGCTCCATCGGGAAGCAGATGTTCTTCAGGCAGCTGCGCTGCATCAGCAGATTGAACTGCTGGAAGATCATGGTGATGTCGCGGCGGCGCTCACGCAGGGCTGCGGGAGACAGGGTCTCCATCGCGGTGCCGTCGATGACGACACTGCCCTCGGTGGGGCGCTCCAACAGATTGATGCAGCGCACCAGCGTGGATTTGCCCGCGCCCGACATACCGATGATGCCGTAGATGGAGCCATCGGGGATGGTCAGGTCGATGTCCTTCAGCGCATTCACCGCGCCGTCCTTCATCTGGAAGGTCTTGGAAAGGTGTTTGATCTCGATCACGATTTACTCCTTCGTTGGTAAAGCTCAGCCCACGATGGGTGCCAGGCTGTCCTGCTTGCCGCCGTAGATGCCCATAGGCTCGACGTGGATGCCGGCGACGGTCACCAGATGGGTACCCTTCTCCTTATTGAAGTTGTCCAGATACGGCTGATGCTGGAAGTAGTTGGTGTCGCACTGGCCGTCCTCGACGATGGTGTTGGGGATCACATAGTCGTCGTACTCCTGGATGTCCAGAGTGATGCCCTTAGCGGCCAGAATGTCCTTGCAGACCTCCAGGACCTCGCAGTGGGGAGCGGGCGTAGCAGCGCAGCTGACGGTCTCGCCGTTCAGTGCATCGTAGTCGATGGAAGCGTCATAGCCATCGGTCGGGTTCTCGACGACGGAGACGACAGCGCCCTTGTAGTTCTCATCCATGAAGTCCTTGACCTGCTGGCTCTGCAGAGCGGCGACGAGGGCCTTGATCTTGGGCTCGTTCTCGTTGCCCTCCTTGCAGACCAGAACATTGACGTAAGCAGAAGAGCCGTCCTCCATCGCCAGAGCGTCGGTCATGGGGTCCAGACCAGCGGAGATGGCGTAGTTGGAGTTGATGACAGCGTAGTCCTCATCCTGCAGGACGTTGGGGACCTGAGCGGCCTCGACCTCATCGACGGTGACGTTCAGGGGGTTCTCCTCGATGTCGTTCTTGGTGGCGGTCAGGCCGGCGTCAGCCTTCAGCTTGAAGAAGCCGTTCTTCTCCAGCAGGGTCAGAGCGCGGGCCTCGTTGGTGGTGTCGTTGGGGACAGCGACCTTCACCTTGTCCAGCTTTGCCACAGCGGAAGCAGCCTCAGAAGAAGCGGCAGTGCCGGAAGCGGCAGAGCTTGCGGTGGAAGAAGAGCCGCCGCAGGCGGTCAGGGCAGCAGCAGCGGCTGCGACACCGGTAACTTTCAGAAAATCACGACGAGTAATCATAGTTTTTTCCCTCTCTATTATTGGATAGAATGTACAGCGGCGGCGCGGCACAGTCCGCGCCCGCCTTGAACGGAAGCATCAAAAAAGCCTCCGTCCCTGCCAGCCATGCGCTGCACAAGGACGGAGGCTTTGAAACTTCCGTGGTACCACCTTGGTTCACAGCATCCTCGCGGACACTGCCTCAAAACTGCGGCAGGATTTTCCTGCTTACAGCCGGACGCTTTAACGGGCGCACCCGTCGCGGACTAGTGCTCTTGCTCTTCGTCCGCGCAGCTCCGAGACCATTTTCGGCTCCCTGTTTCCTGCCCTTTTCCACCTGCCGGGCTCTCTGGTAAGGCTCATGCGAAAGCTTACTCTTCTCTTCACAGCCATTTTAGTGATATTGCGTTTATTGTACTCGCCTCGACGGGATTTGTCAACCCCCTAAAACAAACTTTTTCAGTAGGGAATTGAATATCCTTCGTCCATGAGACAAAATATGCCCCCGCGCTGTGTGCGCGGGGGCATATTCAGAAGCGATCGATCAGCCCTGCTCCTGCTGTGCCTTCTTGGCTTCGAGAGCCAGAATGGCGTCGCGGCGGCTCAGGTTGATGCGGCCCTGCTGGTCGATGTCCGTCACCTTGACGACGATGGCATCCCCCACAGCAACAACATCCTCCACCCGCTCGACACGCTTGGTGTCCAGCTTGGAGATGTGGACGAGGCCCTCCTTGCCCGGAGCGATCTCGACGAAGGCACCGAAGTTCATCAGACGGGTGACCTTGCCCTTGTAGATGGCACCGATCTCGGGGTCTTCCACGATGGTCCTGATGGTGAAGATGGCGCGCTTTGCGTCCTCCTGATCCACAGCGGAGACGAAGACGTGGCCGTCCTCCTGCACGTCGATCTTGCAGTTGCAGGTGGCGCAGATGTCCTGGATGACCTTGCCGCCCTTGCCGATGACGTCCTTGATCTTATCGGTGGGGATCATCATGCTGAACATCTTGGGGGCCCAGCGGCTCAGCTCGCGGCGGGGCTCTGCGATGACGGGCTTGATGATCTCATCGAGGATGTACAGACGGCCCCTGCGGCACTTCTCGAAGGCCTCGGCGATGATGTCGTAGGTCAGGCCGTCGATCTTAATATCCATCTGGATGGCGGTGATGCCCTTGCGGGTGCCGCCGACCTTGAAGTCCATATCGCCGTGGAAGTCCTCGACGCCCTGAATGTCCAGCATGGTCATCCAGCGGTCGCCCTCGGTGATGAGGCCGCAGGAGATACCGGCGACGGGAGCCTTGATGGGGACGCCTGCGTCCATCAGAGCCAGCGTGGAGCCGCAGATGGAAGCCTGAGAGGTGGAGCCGTTGGAAGAGAGGACCTCAGACACGCAGCGGATGGTGTAGGGGAACTCTTCCAGAGAGGGCAGCACAGGCAGGAGAGCGCGCTCAGCCAGTGCGCCGTGGCCGATCTCGCGGCGGCCGGGGCTGCGGGGTGCGCGGGCCTCGCCGACGGAGTACGGCGGGAAGTTGTAGTGATGGATGTAGCGCTTGGTCTGCTCGTCGGTCAGGTCATCCATGAGCTGGTTGTCCTTGGTGCCGCCGAGGGTGCAGGTGGTGAGCACCTGGGTCTGGCCGCGGGTGAACATACCGGAGCCATGCACACGGGGCAGGATGCCGACTTCTGCGGCCAGCGGGCGGATCTCGTTGATGCCGCGGCCATCCACGCGCTTGCCCTCGTCCAGCAGCCAGCGGCGGACGACGTACTTCTGCATCTTGTAGCTGACGAGGTCGAGGTCGGCCTCGGTCAGGTCGGGGTACTCCTCGGCGATCTTGTCCATGATGGGCAGCAGGGCGGCATCACGCACATTCTTGTCGTCGGTATCCATGGCGGCCTTGAAGTCGTCGAGATACTTCTCCTTGATGGCGTGGAACACGTCCATATCGAGGCCCACGACCTGGAAATCGATCTTCGGCTTGCCGCGCTCGGCCACGATGCCGTTGATGAAGGTGATGATCTTCTTGATCTCCACGTGAGCGGCCTTGATGGCGTTCAGCACGGTGTCCTCATCGACCTCATTGGCACCGGCCTCGATCATGACGATCTTGTCCATGGTGGCGGCGACGGTCAGGGCCAGGTCGCTCTTTTTGCGCTGCTCCTGAGTGGGGTTCAGGACGATCTCGCCGTCCACCAGACCCACCTGCACGCCGCCGATGGGGCCGTTCCAGGGGATCTCGGACACCGCGGTGACCAGAGAAGCGCCGATCATGCCGGCGATCTCAGGGCTGCAGTCGGGGTCCAGGCTCATGACGGTCATGGTGATGCAGACGTCGTTGCGCATCTCCTTCGGGAACAGGGGGCGCATGGGACGGTCCACGACGCGGCTGGTCAGGATGGCGCGCTCGCCGGGGCGGCCCTCACGGCGCATGAAGCTGCCGGGGATGCGGCCTGCGGCGTAGAGCTTTTCCTCGTACTCCACGTTCAGGGGGAAGAAATCGACGCCCTCGCGGGGCTTGGGGCTCATGACCACGTTGCACATCACGCAGGTCTCGCCGTAGCGGATGAGGGCGCTTGCGTTGGACAAGCCGCACATCTTGCCCATCTCCACCTTGAAGGGGCGGCCTGCCAGCGTAGTCTCGTAAACTTTGAAGTTGTCAAAGTTTTCTTTGCGGGAACCAAATTCGATTGCCATTTGGTTTGCCTCCTTATGTCCGTTTGATATTCCAAAAGGCTACCCGCCGCGCATCATAGCAATAAATCCAGCGTCCGTGCCGCTTCACACAGGCGTTCGATTTACTGCTGCAACACGCAGCAGCGGCCTATTTGTTCCAGTGCCTGGGATACAAGGGAAAATCCAACATAAAAGAGCAAAGGGCAGGCACCATTTGCGGTACCTGCCCTCTGTTTTCTATTACTTACGCAGACCCAGAGTTGCGATCAGAGCACGGTAACGCTCGATGTCCTTCTTCTGGAGGTAGGCCAGCAGATTGCGGCGGCGGCCAACCATCTTCATCAGACCACGGCGGCTGTGGTGATCGTTCGGGTTCTTCTTCAGGTGCTCGTTCAGCTCGTTGATGTGAGCGGTCAGCAGAGCGACCTGGACTTCGGGAGAGCCAGTGTCCTTCTCGGTCAGAGCGACTTTGGCCATAACTTCCTGCTTGTTCATAGTAACAGTACCTCTTTATAAAATTTTTATTTGCCGGCGACACAGCAGCGGGAAAACGGTACTCCCGAGCGGGCATACTCCCAGCCCCGTATCGCGGTAACAGGGCTAGTATAACAGAAACCAACGTAAAAAGCAAGAAAAATTTTTACAGATCCGCAAAAATAAGGATGTTGTTTTCCCGTCAAATCATGTTATAATCTGTCTATTGTAATAAAGAGGTAGATCGAATGACACATTGCTTTTCCCGCCGCAGCTTCCTCAAGGGAAGCGCAGCCGCCGCAGCGGTTCTTTCAAGCCCGCTCCTCCCGGCTGATGCGGCTTTTTCTGAAACCGAAAACGGCCTGTTCTCCCCTGTCTCTGCTCTCTGCCAGACCCAGTACGGCCCGGTGAGGGGCAGAGAGGGCGAAAACGGCCTGCTCTGCTGGTACGGCATCCCCTACGGTGCCGCGCCCACGGGCGAAAGCCGCTGGACAGCGCCGCAGGACCCCGCCTGCTGGCTCACTGTGCGGGACTGCACCGGCCCCGCCCCGGCGGCCTGCCAGTACACCACGTTCCCCCTCGGCACCGAGGACTGCCTGACACTGGACATTTATTCCTCCGCCGAGGCCAAAAAGCGGCCCGTCCTCGTCTATCTGCACGGCAGCGCCGCCACCGGCTCATCTCTCGAGCTGCCCGGCTGCGAACTCGTGCGGGACGCGGGCTGCGTCTTTGTCGCGCTCAACTACCGGCTGGGGCTGTTCGGGTGGAACTGCCTGCCCACCCTCACTGCAGACCCGGACGCCACCGGAAGCTTTGCCCTGCTGGACATCGCCCGGGCGCTGGACTGGGTGCGGGACAACATCCGCCGCTTTGGCGGCGACGCCGACAACATCACCCTCTGCGGCTTCTCTGACGGCGGGCGGATGGCAGCGGCCCTTGCGGGCAGCCCGCTCTTCCGCGGACGCTTCCAGAAGGCCGCCGCCATCTCCGGCGGGCTGTCCCTCGCCGACCCGGACGCCGCCGCCCAGAAGCTGGCCGAAAATTTCGCGCCGCTGGCCGTGGAAGACGGGCGGTTCGCTGACACGGCTTCCGCCGCCGAATGGCTGCTGACGCCGGGGGCGGATGTCCGGGAATGGCTCTGCGGCCTCGAACCGGCCCGCATTGCCGCCCTCGGCAAACCAGCCATCCTCTACGCAGACGATGTGGTGCTCTCCCGGGACGCCCGGAGTGCCGTCCCCCTCCTGCTGCTCAGCAGCGCCACCGAATTCAGCGGCTTTGTCCGGGATGACCTGCGGCCTGCTTCCAGCGCGGCCCGGGCCTATGCCGTAAAATATGGCTCAGCCCTCTGCCGCTGGAGCAGTACCGAAGCCGTCGCCGAAGCGCTGGGCGGCAGTGCTCCGGTCTGGCTTGGCCTCATCGACTACGGCGGGGCCGACAGTCAGACGGCTATCCCAGGCCTCGGCTCCTTCCACGGCCTGCCGCTGGCGCTCTTCTCGTCCGAAAGCAGCTATTCTGCCTGTGCTGATCTGTCTTCGGCAGGTGCGCAGGCCCTTTCGGCCCGGCTGAAGCAGGCGCTTGCCGGCTTCATGACCAGCGGTTCCCCGGGCTGGGACGCCTGGACGCCGCAAGACCGCGCTGCCCTCCACTTCGATGCCGACAGCGAAACCGCCTGCGTCACCCTCAGCTCCTACCCGGATACCCAGGAAAGCATCTGCGCCGCCATGGCCGCAGACACATCCCTCTCCGCCGCCGAAAGGGAAACGGTGGAGCACCTCTATTTTTCCGGTCTCTCCTTCTGACGAAGCAAGAACGCACCTCACCGATGGCTTTCATCGGTGAGGTGCGTTCTTGTTTTATTCAGCGGCTGATGCCGCCCACAGCCTTTTTGATCTCGGCTTTGTTCCGGTACATCGCAGCATCGGCCTCCATGAACAGCTCGTCCGCCGTCATGGTGCGGCCTGCCTGCATGGCATAGCCCACTGCGATGGAGACGGGATACTCTTCCTTCGCATCCCACTCCGCGCACAGCCGCCGGAGCGTTTCGACTGCTGCCTTCACAGCGTCCTCATCCATCGCAGCCGCAATGACCGCGAACTCGTCGCCGCCGATGCGGAAGCAGTCCTCGGCCCGGTAAAAGGCCTCCCGGATGCAGCGGGCCGCACAGCAGAGCAGTTCGTCACCGGCACGGTGGCCATATTGGTCGTTGGTCTGCTTGAGCCAGTTGACGTCCATAACGATGTAGGTCCAGTCCGTGCGCTCGGGCCAGCGGGACTTCATGTACTTGAAGGCCGTATAGTTGAAAAGCCCGGTCAGCGAGTCGGCGTAGGCCAGCTTCTTGTAGCTTTCCAGCTGGGCCTGTTCGTCGATGGCCTGCCTGACCCGGTGGATGACCGTGCGGCCCAGCTGCAACAAAAAGCAGAGCAGGCCCACGCAGTAAAACACCGCGTACTGCCACCCGGCATGGTCTCCATAAAAGAACACCAGTGCCGCTGCGGCACAGACTGCCAATGCACCAAAGCCGACCAGAATATCCCGCACGTCCTCGCTTCGGGTCTTTTTATACGCTGCAAAGAGGTCGCGGAGAGTCAGCGGGATGCTTGCAAGGATGGTCAGGTGCATGAGGGGCAGCAGCCAGAACATCGCCCAGCCCCGCAGCAGCCAGCCCAGAATATCTGCCGTCAGCAGGAGCATCTGTACTTGCTGCAAGAGCCGCAGCCCCCTGCACTCCTCTTTCAGGGTGCAGCGGATAAACTCCAACGTGAGGGGGACGATGAGGCCGAAGCTGAGCAGGGACAAGAAGGCGACGAAACTCGCCTTATCGGTAAAGAGGGTCAGCAGCTCAGAATCCGTCAGGATCCAGACGCCCGCATCCAGCACCAGCCCGAACATGATGCAGATCTGATACCGGACTTCCGGCCGGAAGATCCTGCGCATCGAGAGCAGCAGCAGGCCAAGCTCTGCCGCACAGAAGGCGCAGAAAAGGAAGAAGAGCAGCGCATACAGGTTGCTCTGCAGATAGTGGAGCGTTATCCTAGCCTGTGTACCCAGTACAGCCTCATTGCGGAGCATCCAGCTCAGCGTCGTGGGGGCTTCTGCTTCAAAACGCAGCGTCTTGCCGGCCGCGCCATCCGGCAGCGCGATGAACAGCCGCAGCTCGACCGGGCCTTTTTCCTGCTGATACTCATAGAACCAGTTTTCTACCCCATCCGGGCCGCAGAGCGCGAGGGCAAAGCTCTTTTTCACCGTCCGGATGCTCAGCATCAGGCCCTCGCCTGCATCAGCAGGGATCACATACTCTGCCCGGCATTCTGTGTCCATCTGCCAGCTCTCGTTCGTCCGGACGCAAAGCCCCCGTGTCATCGCCTGACGTGGGTCTTCTCTCACGCCGAACGCCTGCACTGCCCCCAGCAGAACAGCCAGCGCCAGAAGCAGCGACAAAAGGAGCCAGAGCCACCGGCTCTGTTGTTTTATCTTATCCATTGCTCCCGCTCACTCCTCAAAGTATTCCTGCGCGCGCTGGGCTGCGTGGTCGATGCACGCGCGCAGCTCATCCAGCGTGTCGAACTTTTTGCTGGGGCTGAGGTAGGCGTGGAACTCCACCACCGGGTCGGTGCCGTAAAGGTCGCCGGTAAAGCCCGGAATAAAGGTCTCGCAGGTCACCTTGCTCTCGTCGCTGTTGACGGTGGGCCGGGTGCCAAGGCCGGTGGCCGAGGGGTACCATCTGTCTCCTATTCTGGTGCGGGTGATATAGATGCCGTACCGGGGCAGCTGGAAGCCCTGCGGGTAGAGCTGATTGATGGTCGGCACCCCCAGCGTCCGGCCAAGGCCCGCCCCGTGATGCACCGTAAAGCGGATGGCGTAGGGCATCCCCAGCATGGCATTGGCCGCCGGGATGTCACCGCCTTCCAGCGCGGTGCGGATGCGGGTGGAGGAAACAGGCTTCTCCTCAAACTGTGCCATCGGCAGGACGACTACCTCCACGCCCAGCGGCGCGCAGAGCTGACGCAGCAGCTCCGGTGTGCCTGCCGCCCTGGCACCGAAGGTGAAGTTCTCGCCGCAGAACAGCGCCCGGGCGTTGCAGTCCCGGATGATGCCCAGCACGAACTGCTCCGGCGTCATGGCCTTGATCTCCTCGAAATCGGGGCAGAGATAGTGCTCCACGCCGAGGCTGGCGATGAGGGCGTGCTTGTCCTCGGTGGAGAGCAGGCGCTTGCCCTTCATCTTGTTTTCGGTGGGCAGGCGGAAGGTGAACACCGCCGGTGCCGCGCCGTGGGCCCTGGCCCACTCCACCGCGCCATTGATGACCGCGCGGTGGCCGATGTGGATGCCGTCAAAAAAGCCCATTGCCACAGCAGAGCCGTGGGCACCGCCCAGCGCAAGCGGCGCAAGCTGTGAATAGATCTGCATGAATGTTTAGTCCTTTTCGTTTCTCTCTACGAAGAGTTTTTCGACCTTGAGCACACTGCCGGTGATGTTCGCAAGGCCCAGGAACTGGCCCTCGGCATTGCGGACACGGTAGCGGCCGTCTGCCGCCGGATAGCGGCTGGTGGGGCAGCCGTTGTACAGGTGCTGCTCCACCCTTGGCTCTGCCACCAGCAGAGGCAGGCTCTCGAACACGCTCTCCACCGGCAGCATCAAAGCCTGCAGTGCCTCGGGGCCTGCGTCCTTTGCCGCCTGTATCTCTTCCAGCGTGTGGGCGTCGGCCTCGGTGTAGACACCCGCCGTCGTGCGGCGCAAAGCGCTCATGGTGCCTTTCTGGCCCATAGCGGCGGCAATGTCCTCCAACAGGGTGCGGATATACGTCCCCTTGGAGCAGCGGACGGTGAGGACGTATTCGTTCTCTGCCGGGCTGCCGCCGTACCGGATGTCCAGGATCTCGATGGGGCGGGCCTTCCGCTCCACCGTGACGCCCTCGCGGGCCAGCTTATAGAGGGGCCGGCCGTTGATCTTGACCGCCGAGTACATGGGCGGCGTCTGCATCTGGGGGCCGAGGAACCGGGGCAGAACGGCCAGCAGCTCCTTCTCCCCTGCCGTCACCGGGGCCGCTTCCAGCACAGTGCCGGTGATGTCGCCGGTGTCGGTCTGCATCCCCAGCCGCAGCCGGGCGCAGTAGGTCTTGGTGTGGTCGAGCTGAAGGTCCACGGCCTTGCTGGCCCCGCCGCAGAACACCGGCAGAACGCCGGTGGCCATGGGGTCCAGCGTACCGCTGTGGCCCAGCTTGCGGGTGCCGAGGATGCCGCGCAGCTTGGCGATGACGTCAAAGCTGGTCCACTCCATCGGCTTATCTACGATAAGGATGCCCTGCATCAGCTTTCCTCCTGCGTCTCGGGGCGGTCGAGTTCCGCCTCCACCTCGGCCAGAATGGCGCTCTTGGCGTTGTCGAGGTTGCCCAGCAGCTCACAGCCCGCTGCGCGGGTGTGGCCGCCGCCGCCCAGACGCCGCGCGATGGCGCAGGCGTCCACGCCCTTGGCGGCGCGCACGCTGATGCGGTAGCTGCCGCCGGGCTGCTGACGGAGCAGCAGGCCCACTTTGACCCCCTCGATGCTGATGGGCAGGCTGGTCAGCTCTTCCAGGTCAGCCGGGTCCACGCCGCTCTGCTCTATCTCGTCCCGGGTCAGATACATCAGGGCGCAGCGGCCCTCAAGATGATATTCCAGATGGTTGCGGGCGATACGCTCCGCCTCCATCCGCTCCCGGGGCTTGGTGTCGAAGAGCAGGGTGTTCAGCTCCTCCACCTGCGCACCGGCCAGAATGAGCTTCGCCGCCACGAGATGGGTGTTGGCAGTGGTGGAAGAGAACCGGAAGCAGCCGGTGTCCGTAGCGAGGCCGGTGTAGAGGCAGTTGGCGATGAGGGGGGTGATCTCCACGCCCATCTCGCTGATGACCTCATACAGAAGCTCTGCCGCTGCGGCCGCATTGCCGTCCAGCAGGGTGAAATCCGCATAGCCGCTGTTGCCCGCGTGGTGGTCGATGCAGAGATCGATATGGCGGGTATACTGCGGCATGCCGTTGTTTTCGCCAAAGAGCTGCACGCTGGCAACATCCACGGCCACAACGGTCTTGGGCTCAAACTCGCCCCGGAACGGCACCGGTGCGGTAAAGCTGTAGCGGGAAGGCACTGCATCGGAGCAGAGGACGGCTGCCGTCTTGCCCAGCGCCTTGAGCGCGTGGCAGAGGGCGCTGCCGCAGCCGATGGTGTCGCCGTCCGGGTTTTTATGACACAGGATCAGAATGTTGTCCGCAGCACAGAGGCGCTCGGCCATCTGCTGCACATTGAGCTGTTCTGTCATTTGATGGTTCCATCCTTTCCGCAGCGCTGGATTTATTCCTCGGTCTCGGCGGGCTGGGAGTCCTCCGCGTCGCCGTTCACATTCAGCGTGCGGAGCAGCTCGTTGATGTGGGCTGCATAGGCGGCACCGTCGTCCTCCACAAAGATGAAGCGGGGTGCCTTGCGGATGTGCATTTTCTTGCTCACTTCGGTGCGCACATGGCCTGCGGCGCGGTTCAGGGCCTCGATGGCGGGCTTGGGGCCGTCCTCACGGCCCATCACGCTCACATAGACCTTCGCCACGTCCAGGTCGGGCGTCACATCCAGCCGGGTGACGGTCAGCAGACCGCCCTCCAGCCGCGGGTCTTTCAGCCGTCCGATGATGGCGATGAGCTCACGCTTCATGTCCTGCGCCAGACGGCCCATATTTTTCTGAGACATAGTTTCTCCTCTGAAATGAACCTCTCCGTCATTGCTTCGCAATGCCACTGCCCGGGTTGCGGCACCCAGCATACGCAGCGCTTCGCTTGCGTCTTGCTGGCCGCGGCCCCAACAGCAACTCCCTGTTTCCGCCACTGGCGGCGGTCGTTGCTGTTGCTCCTACCGAGGAGAGGCCTTGGCATTTCGTAAAGCTTTTTCTCTTCGCCAGAGGCTCCCCTCGGTAGGGAAGCTGTCTGCGAAGCAGACTGAGAGGTTATTCTCTTAGTCGCGGTATTCTTCCATCTTGAAGGCCTCGTAGACGTCGCCTTCCTTGACGTCGGCAAACTTTGCCAGAGTGACGCCGCACTCGTAGCCCTCGGCCACTTCCTTGGCGTCGTCCTTGAAGCGCTTCAGAGATGCGATCTCGTCCTCCGTGATGACGATGCCGTCACGGACGACACGCACCTTGCTGTCGCGGGTGATCTTGCCGCTGGTGACACGGCAGCCTGCGACGGTGCCGACGTTGGAGATCTTGTAGACCTGACGGACCTGCAGCTCGCCCAGAGACACCTCGCGGAACTTGGGAGCCAGCATACCCTTCATAGCGTCGGTGACGTCGTTGATGGCGTCGTAGATGACGCGGTACATACGCATCTCGACCTTGGTGGCAGCGGCCTCTTCCTTCGCCACGTTGTCGGGGCGGACGTTGAAGCCGATGATGATGGCGTTGGATGCGTCGGCCAGGTCAACGTCGGACTTGCTGATGGCACCGACGCCGGCGTGGATGACGCGGACGCGGACCTCGTCGTTGGAGATCTTCTCGAGGCTCTGCTTGACAGCCTCGGCGGAGCCCTGGACGTCAGCCTTGACGACGATGGCCAGCTCCTTCATATCGTTCTGAGCCATCTGGCTGAACAGGTTATCCAGCGTGACCTTCTGGAAGGCGGAGAACTGCTTCTCCTTGGCGGCAGCGATGCGCTGCTCGGCCAGCTCACGGGCCAGACGCTCGTCCTCGACGGCCTCGAACAGGTCGCCGGCCTCAGGCACAGCGGTCAGACCGGTGATCTCCACAGGGGTGGAGGGGCCGGCGTCGTTCAGCAGAATGCCCTTGTCGCTGCGCATGGTACGCACACGGCCCACGGCGGTACCGGCAATGATGACGTCGCCGGAGTGGAGGGTGCCGTTCTGCACCAGAATGGTGGCGATGGGGCCCTGGCCCTTGTCCAGACGGGCCTCGACGACAGCGCCCTTGGCACGGCGGTTGGGGTTGGCCTTCAGCTCCATGACCTCAGCTTCCAGCGCGATGCGCTCCAGCAGGTCGTTGATGCCCATGCCGGTCAGAGCAGAGACAGGGATGCAGGCGACGTCGCCGCCCCAGTCCTCGGTGATGATGCCGTACTTGGTCAGGCCCTCCATCACGCGCTCGGGGTTGGCGGTGGGCTTATCCATCTTGTTCATGGCCACGATGAGCTTGACGTTGGCGGCCTTGGCGTGGTTGATGGACTCGACCGTCTGGGGCATGATGCCGTCATCGGCGGCGACGACCAGAACTGCAATATCGGTCATGTTGGCACCGCGGGCGCGCATGGAGGTGAACGCCTCGTGGCCCGGGGTATCCAGGAAGGTGATGAGGCTGTCGTTGACCTTGACCTGATATGCACCGATGGCCTGGGTGATGCCGCCGGCCTCGCCTGCGGTGACGTTGGTCTTGCGGATAGCGTCCAGGATACTGGTCTTGCCGTGGTCAACGTGGCCCATGACGCAGACGACCGGGGGACGGGTGACGAGATCGTCCTGAGAATCCTCCTCCTGGGTGAACAGGCGCTCCTCGATGGTGACATGGACTTCCTTCTCGACCTTGGCGTGGAACTCCTCGGCCACCAGAGCGGCGGTATCGAAATCGATGACGTCGTTGATGGCGTGCATCTCGCCCATCTGCATGAACTTGGCGATGACCTTGCCGGCCTGCTGCTTCAGGCGGGCAGCCAGCTCACCGACGGTGATCTCATCGGGGATGAGGACCTTCAGCTGCGCATTGCGGGCCTTTTCCAGCTGGATGCGCTGCAGACGCTCGAACTCGGTCTCGCGCTTGCCCTTCTGGAACTGCTGGCGCTGGCGCTGGCCGCGCTGGGTGAACTTCTGCTTGTTGCCCTGGGGGATGGGCTTGCGGCGGTTCTCGGTGTTCTTGGTGGAGGCCAGATCGTCGTAACGGGCGTCGAAGCGGTCCACGTTCATATCGACGGTGCGGGTATCGACGGTAACCTGATTGTCCTCGCGGCGGACAGAGACGGACTGAGCGGAAGCTGCAGTAGCCTTTGCGCCGGTCTCACGGGCCAGCTCGCTCAGGGAGACGGTCTTCTCCTCGCGCTTCCTGTGCTGCTCGTTCTTCTTGTTGCTTTGCTTGGCAGCGGGCTTTGCCTCGGCCATTGCGGGCTCAGCCTTGGGAGCCTCGGGCTTCTTTTCGGCCTTGGGCTCCGCCTTCTTCTCGGCGGGCTTCGGCTCAGCCTTGGGGGCCTTGGCGCTGTTCAGGAACTCGTTCAGGCTCTTGACGCTGTTGTCCTTGCTGAACTTCTCCAGCAGGTAGTTCAGCTCGTTCTCCTCCAGAGTGGAGCTGTTCTTCTTGCCGGTGCTGCCCATGGCGTTCAGCTCGTCGAGGACCTTCTTGGCAGAGATGCTCAGGTCCTTTGCAAAATCGCTCACTTTATATTTTACGGTCATTCGCTCATATCCTCCTCAGTTTGAATCGCTCCGCACGCCGTCAGCCGGTCAAAGCAGAGCTTGGCGAGGTTGCGGTCGGTGACGGCATAAATGGCCACCGGTTTGCGGCTGATGTCAGCCAGCTTATCCTGTGTCAGCGGCATGGGGATGACGTCCACCATATCGCCCACAGCGTAGTTGAGCCGCTGCACGGTCTTGGGGCTGGCGTCGGACGCAGTCATCACGAGCCATGCCTTGCCCTTGACGACGGCGTCTTCCACCGCGTCAAAGCCCATGGTCAGAGCGCCCGCCTTGCGGCAGAGGCTCACGGCCTGGAACAGGGCCTCATTCGGCTCAAGGGCCGGTTTTGCGGGGGCGTTATGCTTCTTTGCCATCGCGGTCGGCCTCCTTTTCTGCTTCCACGCCGGCCAGCTGCTGGGCCAGTGCATCGTATACCTCGGCGGGGACCGGCTGCTCAAAGCAGCGCTCCAGCGCCTTCTTCTTTTTTGCCTTTGCAAGGCAGGCGGCATCCGGGCAGAGGTAAGCACCGCGGCCGGGCTTCTTGCCCACGGGGTCGATGCTGATCTCTCCGCTGGGTGCGCGCACCACACGCACCAGTTCCTTCTTGGGGCGGCTGGTCAGACAGCCGATGCACTGGCGGGCAGGGATCTTCTTTTGTGCCATCCGGTTTTCCCTCCTTCGGCAGGTGTTCCGCGCTTATTCTGCGGCGGTGTCTTCGGTCTTCTCAGCCTCGGCAGCCTTCGGCTCTTCCTCGCCGTAGTAGCCGCTCTCGGGGCGGATGTCGATATTGTAGCCGGTCAGGCGGGCGCACAGACGGGCGTTCTGGCCCTTGTTGCCGATGGCAAGGCTCAGCTGCTGGTCCGGCACGGTCACGCGGCAGGAGCGGGTCTCGCCGGGCAGCAGCTCGACCTTGACCACCTTTGCGGGGCTGAGAGCTGCGGAGATGAACTCGGAGATGTCCTCGCTCCACTTCACGATGTCGATCTTCTCGCCGCCCAGCTTCTCGACCACAGCGGCCACACGGTCGCCGTGGGGGCCGATGCAGGCAGAGACGGGGTTGACGTTGGCGTCCTTGGACCAGACAGCCATCTTGGTGCGGGCGCCGGCCTCGCGGCTGATGGCCTTGACCTCGACGGTGCCGTCGTAGATCTCAGGCACTTCCAGCTCGAACAGGCGCTTGACGAGGCCGGGGTGGGTGCGGCTGATCATGACGCGGGGGCCGCGCTCGCCTGCCACGACATCCACGATGTAGACCTGCAGCATCTGCCCCTCGGTGTAGACCTCGCCGGGGACCTGCTCGTTGCGGGGCAGGATGGCCTCGCCGCCCTTGCCCAGGTCGAGGGCAACGATGCCCTTCTCGGGGTCAACGCGGGTGACGGTGGCCTGCACGATGTCGTGGGCGCGGGACTGGATCTCGCTCAGCTGCTGGCTGCGCTCAGCCTCGCGGATGCCCTGACGGATGACGTGCTTTGCGGTCTGGGCGGCGATGCGGCCAAAGTCCTTGGTCTTGAGGGGGGTCACGACGCGGTCGCCCACCTGATAGCTCTTGCGGATGTGCTGAGCCTCGGTGATGCCGATCTCGCTGTGCTCGTCGTACCAGTCCTCATCGGCCACGACGTCCTGGATGAGGGCGACGTTGAACTTGCCGGTGCTGGGGTCGATCTCGACCATGACGTGGTCGTCCTCGACCTCGTAGTTCTTCTTCACGGCGATGACGATCGCAGCCTTGATCTTTTCGATCAGGTACTCCGCGGTGATGCCGCGCTCGTGCTCCAGCATGGAGAGAGCTTCAAAAAATTCGTTGTTCGCTGCTGCCATTTTTCGGGTTCCTCCCAGTAATTTATTTTCGTCTTAATCAAACAGATGTTCGTCATCACAGAGATGGACGCCGGATGCGGCGTTCACCTCAAAGCTCACCGGGCCGTTCTCCGTCTCGACCGTGACGGTGCTGCCCTCGCGGCCTTTCAGGATGCCGGCAAACTCGCGCACGCCGTCGGCGGTGGGGCGGATGAGCTTGACGCCGATCTTCTCGCCCTTGAGTGCCTCGTAGTGCTCCGGGCGGGTCAGCTTGCGGCCAAGGCCGGGGCTGCCCACCTCGAGATAATAGCTCTGGTCGATGGGGTCTGCCTCATCGAGGATGGGGTCCAGCGCGTGGGACACTTCGGCACAGGTGTCGGTGTCCATGGTGCCGTCCCTGTCGATGAGCACGCGGAGATACCAGTCCGGCCCTTCCTTCTCAAAGACCACATCCCACAGGCGCAGGCCCATGCCCTCCACGACGGGGCGGACAAGCGCTTCGACTCTCTGGGCGGTGTTGCCGCCAGACTGCTTCGCCATAAAAAACCTCCAAACAAACAAGAAAAGCGGACCTTGCGGCCCACTTTCCAATAAAACTATAGCGTACTACTAGAATATAGCATACTCTTGCGGATTATGCAAGCTTTTTCGTGAAAAATCCTCTTCTCACAGCACCCAGACGCCGTCGCGGAACAGCTCCACGGTGCGGCCGTCCCGGCACTTGCCGGTGATATGGCTGTCCTCGGCGCCCACCATGACGTCCTCGTGGATGGCGGACTGGTTCATGCCCCGGGCCAGCAGCTCGTCCTTCGACAGGCGGGTGCCGTTCTCGGTGGTGCCGGGATAGCTGGCGCCAAAGGCGATGTGGCAGGCGGCGTTCTCATCGAAGAGGGTGCTGTAGAACAGCGCGCCGCTGCGGTTGATGGGGCTGGACGCCGGCACCAGCGCCACTTCGCCGATGCTCCGGGCGCCCTCGTCGGTGTCCAGCAGCCGGCCCAGAAGCTCTGCGCCCTCGTCTGCACCGTGCTCCACGACCCGGCCATCCTTGAAGGTGACATGGAAGCCCTTGATGAGCTGGCCGTTGAAGACGTAGGGCTTGGTGCCGTAGACGATGCCGTTCACCTTGTCCTTGTGGGGGGCGGTAAAGACCTCCTCGGTGGGGATGTTGGGCAGGAAGACCACGCCCTTTTCGCTGACGCTGGCGGCACTCTCCCAGACGGCCTTGTCGGCGATGCCGACGGTCAGGTCGGTGCCGTTGCTGCTCTCGAAGTGGACGCTCTCGAGGTCGAGGGCGTTCATCTTGTCCTTCAGGTCGGTCAGACGGTCGAGGTGGGCCTTCCACTCGCTGACGGGGTCGCCGTTCGTCACCCGGCAGACGTCGAAGATGAGCTGCCAGAGCTTCTCGATGGCCGCAGCCTCGTCCAGCTCCGGGAAGATCTTCTTCGCCCACGGGGCGCTGGGCATGGCGGCGATGGACCACTGGACGCGGTCGTTCATGGTATACTCCCGCCACGGAGCCATGAACCTGCGCTGCGCGGCGTTCACACGGCTGATCTTCGCGCCGTCCAGACCGGCGTAGACCTCGGGGTCGTCGGCGAGGAGGTGGAGGACGCAGACGCCGCCCTCGCTCTCGGCGTAGTCCAGATAACGGCGCAGCTGATAAGACTTGAAGTCGGTCAAGGCTTCCTCGCTGCCCAGCTCCATCCGGCTGCGGGAGACCTCGTTGTCGCCCCAGTTCACCAGCACGTCACGGGCGCCGGCCTCGTAGGCGCTGCGCACGCACAGACGGGCCAGCGGGGCGGCCTCAAGGCAGCAGTTGATGACAAGGGTCTGGCCCGGCTGGGGGTTAACGCCCACACGGACGATGAAATCGGCGTATTTTTTCAGAAGAAGAGTAAAGTTTTCCACGGAATATCCTTTCTGCCGTGCAGAACACGGCGGTGCATTTTCTATCTGACAGTATAACCGCTCCGGCCGGAATTGTCCACTCGATAAAAACAAAACAGATGCTTCTGCCGGTTGAAAAATCGGGAAACATCTGTTATACTAGTGTATGAGAGTGCTGTCTACATAACGGCAGGCGGTCTAAACCTTTCCGGCCTTACGTCGGGAAGGCGAGCATTTTTGTTATGCCCCCGACGCTCCACTGCGAAAGGGGGGATGTCTATGACGCTTTTAGAGACTTTGGCTCTGCTCACGTTGCTTGCAACGGTGGGCTTCGGCACATTCGATATAGCGTATAAGATCTTTCATAACAAAAAATGACCGCCCGGCTCCTAATCGCGCGATCATTTTTTGTTACTGATCAACCGGAAAGGTGCTGACCGTTTGCCAGACAGCGCTTTCTTTATCTGTATTATACCACAGCCCCGCCGAAATTGCAACGGCGGGGCTGTAGTATTGCTCGCAACTGTGAACTGGGGTGATGTTCTATGACGCTTTTGGAAACCTTAGCTCTGCTCACGTTGCTTGCAACTGTAGACTTTGGCATGTTCGATATTGCGTACAAGATCTTCAATAACAAAAAATGACTTCCCAGCATCTAAACCTGAGCGATCATTCAGGTTTAGCCCAAACCCTGCGGTCATTCTTTGTGATTGACCAACCGGAAAGGTGCTGACCGTTTGCCAGACAGCACTTTCTTTAGTTGTATTATACCACAGCCCCGCCGAAATTGCAACGGCGGGGCTGTTTTTTCACTCACAAAAGTGAGTTTTTATCAGAACTCGATCTTGCTCTCGATATAAGCCTTCAACTCGGAGATGGGCATACGCACCTGCTCCATGGTGTCGCGGTCGCGGACGGTGACGCAGTTGTCGGCCGCGATGCCCTTGGCCTCGTCGCCCACGGTGTCGAAGTCCACGGTGATGCAGTAGGGGGTGCCGATCTCGTCCTCGCGGCGGTAGCGCTTGCCGATGGAGCCGGTATCGTCGTAGTCCACCATGAAGTACTTGCTCAGCTCCTTGCGGATCTCCATGGCCTTGTCGCCCAGCTTCTTGCTCAGGGGCAGGACAGCGCACTTGTAGGGAGCCAGAGCCGGGTGGAGATGCAGGACGGTGCGGACGTCCTCCTTGCCCTTGCTGTCGGTCAGATGCTCCTCGTCGTAGGCCTCGCACAGGAAGGCCAGCGCCACGCGGTCGCAGCCCAGAGAGGGCTCGATGACGTAGGGGATGTAGTGCTCGTTGGTCTCGCTGTCGAAGTACTCGAGGCTCTTGCCGGAGGCCTCCTGATGGCGGGTCAGGTCGTAGTTGGTGCGGTCGGCGATGCCCCACAGCTCGCCCCAGTCGGTGAAGGGGAAGGCGTACTCGATGTCGGTGGTGGCGCGGCTGTAGAAGGCCAGCTCGGCAGGCTCGTGGTCGCGCAGGCGCAAGTGCTCCTTTTTGATGCCGAGGCTCAGCAGCCAGTTCTCGCAGTAGTCCTTCCAGTAGGAGAACCACTCGAGGTCGGTGCCGGGCTTGCAGAAGAACTCGCACTCCATCTGCTCGAACTCGCGGGTGCGGAAGGTGAAGTTGCCCGGGGTGATCTCGTTGCGGAAGGCCTTGCCCACCTGGCAGACGCCGAAGGGCAGCTTGCGGCGGGTGGTGCGCTGGATGTTGGCAAAGTTGACGAAGATGCCCTGCGCCGTCTCGGGGCGGAGGTAGCAGGTGGAAGAGCTGTCCTCGGTGACGCCGATGGCGGTCTTGAACATCAGGTTGAACTTACGGATGGGGGTGAAGTCGTGCTTGCCGCAGACGGGGCAGACCACGTCCTCGTGGGCGGCGATGAAAGCGTCCATCTCGTCAAAGCTCATGGCGTCCACGTTGACCTCGGGGTGCTCGTCGCCGATGAGCTTGTCGGCGCGGTGGCGGGCCTTGCAGGCGCGGCAGTCCAGCAACGGGTCCGAGAAGCCGGCAACGTGGCCGGTGGTGACCCAGGTCTGGGGGTTCATGAGGATGGCGGCATCGAGGCCCACGTTGTAGGGGCTCTCCTGCACGAACTTTTTCAGCCATGCCTTTTTGACGTTGTTCTTGAACTCGACGCCCAGAGGGCCGTAGTCCCAGCTGTTGGCCAGACCGCCGTAGATCTCAGAGCCGGGGAAGACATAGCCCCGGTTCTTGCAGAGATTGACGATCATATCAAGGGTCTTTTCGCTCTGTTCCATTGTAAGTACATCCTTTCCGTCCGCGGCTGGTTTGCCGTGTCGTGTTGCGTCGTTGTCCCGGCGGCTTTCCCCGCAGCCGGGCCTGCTTTTCCGGTTGAAAGCAGAGTACCTTTACTTTATCATGTTTTGCGGGGATTGTAAAGGCCGACTCCCCGCCCCTTCTCACAAAAAACCAAGGCCCGGAGCGTTCCCGCTCCGGGCCTTGGAGTCATTTCTCAATGTGTATCACAGACCGGGTCTGTAATGATTTGAGGAGATGGAGTGATTAGTTAAGCCTTGGGGGCAGCCTCAAAGACGATCACAGCGTACTTGGTGGTCTTGGTGTCCTGGCCGTTCTTGACGGTCTTGCTCACATAAGAAACACCGAACTCGACCTTGCTCTTGGCCTTAGGATCAGTGGAGGTTTTGTGGTCCATGATCTTGTCGAAAGTCGAGCCGGACTTATCGCCAACTTTATTCTTAACTTCGTTGTGCAGAGCGGTGGCATCGGTGACCCAAGCGCCGTAGGTCTTGACATCGTTCTTGGGCTGCTCAACGATGTAGTAGAAGTAGCCCTTATTGGCGACATTCTTCAGAGTAACAGCGGTCAGAGTGTTCTCGGTGACGGTCTTGCTATCGTCCTTGAAGTTCTCTTCCCAGATCTTGTCGGCCTTGCTGTTCAGGCTGCTCTTGTAGTCGTACTTGATGGTCTGCGTATTGCCCTGAGCATGGTCGTTCAGTGCCTTCTCCATTGCCTTTGCCTTAGCAGCATCGCTCAGAGCGCAGCCAGTCAGCATGGACACTGCCATAACGCCGGTCAGGACGAGGGCCAGAAGTTTCTTTGCCATTTTCATGATTTTTGCCTCCATAAATAAAAATGAATTATACAGGCGGGCCATCCATTTCCGGCTGTCGGCCTGTGTTACCATTATACCCCACCCATCATTTTTGTCAATATCTTCTTGGCATTTTTATCACCTTTACAAATTCTTCTCTTTTCTGTCGTGCATTTTCCACAAATTCACGGAGCCCTCTCAGTCACGCCGCAGGCGTGACAGCTCCCCCAGAGGGGGAGCCCTTGGCAGGCCGGGTAACTTTCCACTGGACGAGCAAAGCACGATGTCTCGGGAACGGTAGTGCTCCGCTGTCTAGGCCAGCGACAGCTTGACAAGGTGCGCTTGTCCAGAAGCCGCTGGCCTTTGCAGCAAGGCCCGCCCTTTTGCGCCCCGTCGGGCTTTCAGCGTCCAGACGAAAGCTGACCGACATGCCAATGGCTCCCCCTCTGGGGGAGCTGGCGGGCGCAAGCCCGACTGAGAGGGCAAGGCCGCTGCCAAACAGCTCTGACACAGCGATAGTATCGTTCTGACAAAGAGCCTGCCCATCGCTGCGCAGCGGCTCTTTCCTGCCGGGCTTGCCCTCTCCGTCACCTTCGGTGACACCTCTCCCAAAGGGAGAGGCTTTGGCAGGCGCAAAAATCACAGCAGCGTCATCTGCTCCCCTTCATCCTCCGCGCGGACGAGCGCACCGGTCGCCGGCAGGCTGCGGACGCGGTAGCGGTGGGGATTTGCCAGTTCCAGCGTGTCCGCCGGGACGACGGAGGCGATGGTCTGGTTCTTTTTCAGGGTCACGACGGCCACGCCCTGACTGTCGCGGGTGGTCTTTGCGGCGATCTGCGCCGTGCCGACCAGAAGCATCCGTCCCGCGCTGGTGCGGATGGCCAGCTCCGTCTCCTCGGGCAGGAAGAACATGGTCGCCAGCGGCTCTTTGTCGCAGTAGGCTTTCAGCAGCTTGCGGCGGTTCTGCTTGGTGGCATAGGAGCTGAGCGGGATCTTTGCGCACCTGCCGCTGGCAAAGAAGAAGAGCATATAGCCGCCGTAGTCGGAGGTAATGACCATGTCGAGGATGTTCTCGCCCTCGTCCATGCCCAGACGGCCCGGCAGATAGATGCCCATCTGGGCCACCTTGCCGTCTTCCAGCTCGGCCAGACGCACCTTATACACCTGCTGTTTGTCGGTGAAGAAGAGCGCTTCTACGTTGTTCCGCGTCTCCACCTGCCGGACGATCTCGTCGCCCTCCTTGAGCTTGTGCGCACCGGCCGTGCGCAGGCTCTGGGGCGGGATCTTCTTCAGATAGCCCTCGCGGGTGAAGAACACGGTGACGGGGTAGTCCGGCACGGCCTCTTCCTCGGCGCCGCTCTCTTCCTCGGGCAGGTCGTAGAGGATCTCGCTGCGGCGGGGCTGGCCGTACTTCTTTGCCACGTCGGCCAATTCCTTCATGATGATCTTGCGGATGCGGGCAGGCTTTGCGAGGATGTCGTTCAGATCGGCGATGTCGGCTTCCAGCTGCTCGATCTCGCCGGTGCGCTTGAGGATATATTCCCGGTTGAGGTGGCGCAGCTTGATCTCGGCCACATAATCGGCCTGCACTTCGTCGATGCCAAAGCCGATCATCAGGTTGGGGACGACTTCCGTCTCCTCCTCCGTGGTGCGGATGATGTGGATGGCCTTATCGATGTCCATCAAAATCGCCGCCAGACCCTTGAGCAGGTGGAGGCGCTTTTCCTTGCCGTGGAGGTCATAGTAAGTGCGTCGGCGGACGCATTCCATCCGGAAGGCCGTCCACTCCTGCAAAATCTCCCGCACGCCCATGACCCGGGGCTGGCCCGAGACAAGGATGTTGAAGTTGCAGCTGAAGCTGTCTTCCAGCGGGGTGGTCTTGAAGAGCTTGGCCATCAGCTTGTCGGCGTCCACGCCGCGCTTGAGGTCGAGGGTCAGCTTGAGACCGTTCAGATCGGTCTCGTCCCGCATATCGCTGATCTCTTTGATCTTGCCCGCCTTGACCAGCTCGGCGATCTTGTCCATGATGGCCTCCACCGTGGTGGTGGGCGGTATCTGGGTGATCTCGATCATGTTCTCGCCCGGCACGGCGGCGTAGCGGGCGCGCACCTTCACGCTGCCGCGGCCATTCTCGAAGATGTCCCGCATCTGGGCTTCGTCGTAGAGGATCTGGCCGCCGCCCACGAAGTCCGGGGCGGGCATGGTGGTGGAGATGTCGTGCTTTGCATCCTTCATCAGGGCGATGGTGGTGCTGCACAGCTCGGCCAGATTGAAGGAGCAGATGTTGCAGGCCATACCGACGGCGATGCCCAGCGTGTTGTTGGCCAGAATGATCGGGAAGGTCACGGGCAGAAGGGTCGGTTCGGTGGTGGTGCCGTCGTAGTTGGGGACGAAGTCCACCGTCTCCTTGTCGATGTCCCGGAACAGCTCTTCGCAGACACCTTCCAGTTTTGCTTCGGTGTAGCGGGCAGCGGCGCAGGACATATCGCGGCTGTAGGCCTTGCCGAAGTTGCCCTTGCTGTCCACGAACGGCACCAGCAGGCTCTCGTTGCCCCGGCCCATCCGCACCATGGTGTCATAGATGGCGGCGTCGCCGTGGGGGTTCAGGTGCATGGTGCTGCCCACGATGTTCGCCGACTTGGTGCGCGCGCCCTTGATAAGGCCCATCTCATACATCGTATACAGTAGCTTGCGGTGGGCGGGCTTGAAGCCGTCGATCTCCGGCAGCGCGCGGCTGACGATGACGCTCATCGCGTAGGGCATATAGTTCGTTTCCAGCGTGCGGGTGATAGGGTCTTCCAGCACACTGCCGGCGTTCAGTATCTCAACGCCCTCGCCCAGCTGGGGGCGGACAGGCTTTGCGGTTTTTTTGCTCGATTTTTTTGCCATTGTAAATCCTCTTTACTAGAGTTCCCTCGTAACTCAACCTCTCAGTCTCGCTCACGCTCGACAGCTCCCCTAGCGAGGGGAGCCTCTGGCGAAGAGGGAAAGCTTTTCCGAAATGCCAAAGCCTCCCCTCCGTAGGAGCAACGGCGACGACCGCCGCCAGTGGCGGAAACAGGGAGGAGCTGTTGGGGCCGCGGCCAGCAGGATGCGAGCGACAGCGAAGCAGACGCTGGGAGCCGCAACCCGGACAGTGGCAGCACGAAGTGCTGACTGAGAGGTTTATTTCACGGCAGAAGCGTGCCAGATGTCGCGTGCGTAGTCCAGAACGGCACGGTCAGCGCTGAAGATGCCGCTGTTGGCAATATTCTTCAGGCTCATCTTAGCCCACTGCTCACGGTCAGCGTACAGGCGCTGCAGGTCGGCCTGAGCACGGCGGTAGTCCTTGAAGTCGGCCATGACCATATAGGGGTCGCTGCTGCGCAGGTTCTGGGTGACTTCGTGGAAGTTCTCGCCGTTCCAGCCCCGCTCCAGGAAGTTCAGAGCAGCATTTGCAACGTCGTCGCCCGTGATGAAGGCGTTGGGGTGATAGCCCACCTGCTTGAGGTTGTTGACCTCGGGGGTCAGCATACCGAAGATGAGCTCATTCTCCTTGCCGGCGGCGTCGGCGATCTCGACGTTTGCGCCGTCCAGAGTACCCAGCGTGATGGCACCGTTCAGCATGAACTTCATGTTGCCGGTACCGGAAGCCTCGGTGCCTGCCAGAGAGATCTGCTCAGAGACCTCGGCTGCGGGCATCAGGTGCTCGCTCAGGGAGACACAGTACTCTTCCAGATAGACCACGCGCAGCTTCTCGCGGACAGCGGGGTCGTTGTTGATGAGGTCGCCCAGCTTGCAGATCATGCGGATCATCTGCTTGGCCATATAGTAGCCGGGAGCAGCCTTTGCGCCGAAGATATAGGTCTTGGGGATGAAGTCGGCGTTGGGGTTCTCCTTCAGGTACAGGTACTGAGCAGCGATGTTCAGCGCATTCAGGTGCTGGCGCTTGTACTCGTGCATACGCTTGACCTGGCAGTCGAAGATGGAGCTGGGGTCGATGACCTGACCGGTGCTCTTCTCGAGGTAAGCGGCAAAGTTCTTCTTGTTGTCCAGCTTGATCTCATTCAGGCGCTTTAGGACGGTCTTGTCCTCAGCGAACTTGTTCAGCTTGGACAGGTCGGCGGCGTCGTGCTTGTAGCCGGTGCCGATGGTCTCGTCCAGCAGCTTGCACAGCTCGGGGTTGGAGGCCAGCAGCCAGCGGCGGTAAGCGATGCCGTTGGTCACGTTCTTGAAAGCCTGGGGCTTGAACAGGTAGTAGTCGTGGAAGACGCTCTCCTTGATGATCTCGCTGTGGAGCTTGGAGACGCCGTTGATGCTGTTGGCGGTGTAGGCGCAGATGTTGGCCATACGCACCTGATTGTCGCCGATGAGGGCCATATAGTTGATCTTGCCCTGGTCGCCGGGGAAGGCTGCTTCCAGCTTCTCGCGGGCGCGGCGGTCCATCTCGACCACGATCTGGTAGATGCGGGGCAGGGTCATCTTGAAGATGTCCACGTTCCACTTCTCCAGAGCCTCGGCCATGACGGTGTGGTTGGTGTAGGAGAAGACCTTCTGGCAGATGTCGAAGCTCTTGTCCCAGCCGAAGCCGCACTCATCCAGCAGGATGCGCATCATCTCGGGGATGGCGAGGGTCGGATGGGTATCGTTCAGCTGGATAGCCACCTTGTCGGGCAGGTTCTCGAGGGTGCCGTAGGTGGACAGATGGCTCTGGACGATGTCGCCGATGGAGGCAGCAGACAGGAAGTACTGCTGGCGCAGGCGGAGGATCTTGCCCTCAACATGGTTGTCGTTGGGGTACAGCACCTTGGAGATGAGCTCAGCGCTGGCGTTCTTGCTCATTGCGGTGTTGTAGTTGCCCAGAGAGAAGCTGGACATATCAAAGTCGGGCGCCTTGGCCTGCCACAGACGCAGCTTTGCAACGCCCTTGCCGTCGTAACCCTGAACATACATATCAGAGGGGATGGCCATGACGCTGTTGTAGTTGGTGTGCTGGATATAGTGGAAGCCGTGGTCCCAGTTCTCGTGGATCTCGCCGTCGAAGCGGACTTCCACAGCCTGATCGGGGTGGCTCTTGAGCCAGACCTGACCGCCGGGCAGCCAGTTGTCGGCGCGCTCCTGCTGCCAGCCGTCCACGATCTTCTGCTTGAAGATGCCGTACTCGTACAGGATGGAGTAGCCGGTGCCGCAGATGCTGGTGGTGGCCATGCCGTCCAGATAGCAGGCGGCCAGACGGCCCAGGCCGCCGTTGCCCAGACCTGCGTCCGGCTCTTCCTCGTAGATGCTGTCCAGACTGATGTCAGCCTCGGCCAGAGCCTTCTGGGCAGCGTCATTCAGGCCCAGATTGAACAGGCTCATCTTGAGGCTGCGGCCCATCAGGAACTCCATGCACAGATAGTACACCTGCTTGGAGCCGGTGCCGATGGCCTTGGACTGGAACTTCTTATGGTTCTCGCTCATCATCTGGCGGCAGATGAGGGCCAGAGCGCGGTAGATCTGCTGATGAGATGCAACGCTCAGGTCAACACCATATTCGCTGGTGAGCTTGTCCTGAAGAATTTTTGCAAATTCTTTTGTAGTCATAAATGAACTCCTATCCGCACGAATGCTTAAAATTTTTGAATTAGTACGGTGACAGGGCGTTTCGCCTCCAATTCCCTCGCCCATCGCATAACACATAACAATGATATTATAATCACTCCGGATGGGGATTGCAAGAAAAAGGAAGCATTTTTGCCGTATCTGACATTTTTATAGCAATGTTTCTGACAAATATGCCAAAAATTCAAAAATAGCACTTTTTCTCGCGCACTATTTATATTATAATAAAGGGAGACAAGGGCCGTGTTTGCCCCGAAATGCATCGGTTCGGACGGGTAATTCGGGGACAAACTCGGCCGAACATGAAAAAGCCGCAGCAAAGCGCTCCTGTCAGGGCTGAAATGGTTTCCGAAAATCCCGGAAATAGTAGGAAATGACCGGAAATGACCGGCCCGGCAGGGCGTGTGCCGCGCAAAGTGAGGACGATATGGTAAATAAAGTGAGAGTGACCATTGCAGGCGCACCCTACGCCATCGCAACGACCGATACCGAGAACTACATCACCACACTGGCCAAGAAGCTGGACGATGACATCACGAAGCTACTGGACAACAACGGCAACCTCTCTGTGACCAAGGCGGCGGTGTTCTGCGCGATGGACTATCTGGACGAGTACCGCAAGAGCGCGGGCAGCGCCGAGAATATGCGCGGCCAGATACAGGACTACATTTCCGATGCAGCCAAGGCGAAGCTGGCAGCGGATAAGGCCAAGGCGGAGAACGAGACCCTCAAGCGGGAAAATGCCGCTCTGCGGGAACAGCTGGCCAAGCTGCAGCAGAAATGACCTACATTATATCGATGTCAAAGGGAGAGCTATGTCAAAAATTGAGATCCTTGCCCCTGTGGGCAGTGAAGAAATGCTCCGCGCAGCAGTATTCAGCGGCGCGGATGCAGTATATCTGGGTTTTTCCGGCTTCAACGCCCGCACCGGTGCGGGCAATTTTGATGCCGACAGCCTGAAAGAAGCCGTCCGGTTCTGCCATGCCCGGGGCGTGGCCGTCCATGTGGCGCTGAATACCACCGTCTACGGCGGCGAGCTGGCGGGTCTGGCCGACGCCGTGCGGGCCGTCGCCGCCAGCGGGGCCGACGCCGTCATCTGTCAGGACCTCGCGGTGGCGAAGCTCATCGGGGACATCGCGCCCCAGCTGCCCCGCCACGGCTCCACCCAGATGAGCGTCCACACCCTGCAGGGCGCACTGGAACTGAAAGAGCTGGGCTTTGCCCGGGTCGTGCTGGCCCGTGAGCTGAGCCTGCCCGAGGTGGAGCACATCACCAGGCACTGCGGCATCGAGACGGAGTGCTTCGTCCACGGCGCACTCTGCATGTGCGTCAGCGGCCAGTGCTATATGTCGGCTTTCCTGGGCGGACGGAGCGGCAACCGCGGCTCCTGCGCCGGCCCCTGCCGCCTGCCCTTCGAGGCCAACGCTCTGCCCGAGGGCAAGCCGGGCCGTCTGCACCACCTGTCCCTCAAGGACAACTCCGTCATCGACAAGCTGGACAAGCTGCAGGCCATCGGCGTGGCATCGGCAAAAATCGAAGGCCGTCTGCGGACGCCGGAGTATGTCGCTGCTGCCGTCAGCGCCTGTCTGGCGGGCCGCGAGGGCCGCGCCTATGACCGCGACCTGCTGAAGAATGCCTTCAGCCGCTCCGGCTTCACCTCCGGTTATCTGGACGGAAAGATCGACGGCACGATGTTCGGCGTCCGCAGCGAGGCCGACGCCGAGCTGACCAGGAAGACCCTGCCCGCCCTGCGGGAGCTGTACCGCCGGGAGCGTTCCCGGGTGCCGGTGGAGATGAAAATTGAAATCGAAGAGGGCGGCGAGAAGCTGACCGTCACTGACGGCACCAACAAAGCCTTCGCCTACGGCGACGCCGAGCCTCAGCCCGCCCGCACCGACCCCACCGAGAGCCTGAGCCGCAGCCTGAGCAAGACCGGCGGCACGCCTTTCTCTGCCGAAAAAATCGACGTGGAGATGGATGGCGGCCCCTGGTTCGTGCCGGGCAGTGCCATCAACGAGCTGCGCCGCGAGGCGTTGGACGCCCTGCTGAAAAAGCGGGAGACCCTGCGCCCGTGGCTGGTGAATGAGGTGGGGCTTCCGCCTCTGCCGCTGCGCACACTGCCGCCCCACCGCACCCTCCGTGCCCGGTTCGAGCGCTGGGAGCAGGTGCCGGAGCAGGCACTCAGCGGGGTGAAATACCTCATCCTGCCCATCGCGCAGGCCGACCGCGTCCCCCGCGAGTGGCGGGGAAAGACTCTTCTCGAGCTGCCTCGCGTCATGTTCGGCGCGCTGGAAGAGGACACCGCCCGCCGCATCGCGGCCACCCAGGACGCGGGCTTTGCGGGCTATGAGGTGAGCAACATCGCCCACCTGCGGCTCTGCCGCGGCCTGCCCATGACCGGCGGCTTCGGCCTCAACGTCACCAACGACCTTGCGGCCCAGTATTATGCGGACCTTGGCCTGAGCTCGGTGCTCATCCTGCCCGAGGTGAAGGACAGCGACATCAGCACCATCGCGCCGACTCGTGACGGCAAGCCTGTGCCGACCGGCGTCATCACCTACGGCCATATGCCGCTGATGGTCACCCGCGCCTGCCCGCTGCAGAACATCCACGACTGCGCCCACTGCGACAAGACCGGCCTGCTCACCGACCGCAAGGCGAAGAAGTTCCCGGTGCGGTGCGGGCTGGGTGTCCGTACTATTTATAATCCCGTCCCCATCTATATGGGCGACAAGCCCGGCGCACTGACCGTGGACTACGGCGTGGCTTACTTCACGCTGGAAAGCAGGGAAGAGGCCGCCGCTATCCTCGACAGCATCCGTCAGCACGCACCGTTTGAGGGTGAGTTCACGAGAGGATTGTACTTTAAGGGAACGAACTGATAAAAAGGAAAGGCGGCTTGCCCTCTCCGTCATTGCTTACGCAATGCCACCTCTCCCAAAGGGAGAGGCTTTTGGCTCCCCCTTTGGGGCAACAACGACGACCACCGCCAGTGGCGGAAACAGGGAGTCGCTGTTGGGGCAGCGGCCAGCAAGATGCAAGCAAAGCGCTGCGGATGCTGGGTGCCGCAACCCGGCCTTGTCTGCGAAGCAGACTGAGAGGTTGTACCAGGACGCACCTGCCCTTGAACAGCAAATAAATTTATGAGGTATACTATGGAACCCATTACTGTAAAATACAAAGTGTTAGACTCCCGCGCCAAGACGCCCGCCTACGCCACCCCCGGCTCTGCCGCTGCCGACCTGTGCGCCGTGCTGGATGAGCCGCTGACCGTCCAGCCCATGCAGCGGGTGCTGGTGCCTACCGGCCTTGCCATCGAGCTGCCCGGCGCCCACGCTGTGGCGCTGGTCTATGCCCGCAGCGGTCTGTCCATCAAGCACGGCCTTTGCATGGCCAACGGCGTCGGCGTCGTGGACAGCGACTACCGCGGTGAGCTGAAAGTCCCAATGGTCAATCTGGGCGCGGAGGCTTATACCATCCAGCCCGGTGAGCGGGTGGCCCAGCTCTGCATCGCGCCGGTGTACACGGCGGCATTCGTGCAGGCCGACGCACTGGATGAGACCGCCCGCGGCGAGGGCGGCTTCGGCTCGACGGGGAAATGATAGCCCTCTCAGTCACCTTCGGTGACAGCTCTCCCGAGGGGAGAGCCATTGGCATGTCGGGCAGGCCCACGCAGGACGAAAAAGCCTGCGCTGTCGTAAAATGCCGGGCCCTGCGGCCAAGGACAGAATGAAAAAGAGGAAAACAGAATGAACCTGATATTAGCCTCCGGCAGTCCGCGCCGGAAGGAGCTTCTGAGCTTATACACGACGGACTTCACCATCTGCGTCAGCGATTTCGACGAGAGCGGAGTCACTGCACCCACTCCGGCCCAGCTGGTGGAAAAGCTGGCCCGGGGCAAATGCCTCGCCGTGGCAAAAGACCATCCCGGCGCGGTGGTGCTGGGATGTGACACCGTCGTGGATGTGGGCGGCGAAGTCTTCGGCAAGCCCCACAGCGTGGAGGACGCAAAGCGGATGCTCCGCGCCCTGTCCGGCGCGGCCCACGAGGTGCATACCGGCGTCTGCGTATCGGACGGCGTACGCACCGAGAGCTTCGTGGACAGCTGCAGGGTGACCTTCTTCCCGATTTCGGAAGGGGAGATAGACGTCTACACGGCGACCAAAGAGCCCTACGACAAGGCCGGTGCCTACGCCATCCAGGGCCGCGCAGCCCTCTGGCTCGACCGGCTGGAAGGAGACTACTACACCATCATGGGCCTGCCCGTCAGCCGGACGGCCCGTCTGCTGAGCGGATTCTGATGCGGGACACAGAAAAGCGGCCCCGGCGGCAAAAAATGAAAAAACTCGAAAAAGTTTACGGAAATGCTTGAGAAAAGCGCGCCTTGCGGCTATAATAAAAACGTGTTATTCTGCGATGAGCTGTCCGTTGGTCTGAGCGGGCGGCTCTGCGTTTTGGAATAGACCCTGGAAAATCGTAAGGAGAGAAGACTATATGAGTTTGTTTTCAAAGGATGTTGGTATCGATCTCGGTACTGCCAATACCCTCGTTTACATGAAGGGCAAGGGCATCATCATGCGTGAGCCCTCTGTTGTGGCCGTGGACACCAAGAGCGACGAAGTGCGCTGCGTGGGCGCTGAGGCAAAGGCCGTCATCGGCCGCACCCCCGGCAGCATCGTGGCGGTCCGCCCCCTGAAGGACGGCGTCATCGCCGACTTCGACATCACCGCCAATATGCTGGAGACCTTCCTCAAAAAAGCCTGCGGCAACAGCATGTTCTCCCGCCCCCGCGTGGTCATCTGCATCCCGTCGGGCGTCACCGAGGTGGAGCGCCGCGCTGTGCGTGAGGCCGCTCTGAAGGCCGGCGCCCGTCAGGTGTCGGTCATCGAGGAGCCCATGGCCGCTGCCATCGGTGCGGGCCTGCCCATCAGCGAGCCCACCGGCAGCATGATCGTGGACATCGGCGGCGGCACGGCCGAGATCGCCGTCATCTCTCTGGGCGGCATCGTGGCCTCCCGCAGCGTCCGCATGGCCGGCGATATGTTCGACCAGGCCATCATCGCCTTCATCAAGCGCAAGTATAACCTTCTCATCGGTGAGCGCACCGCCGAGCAGATCAAGATCGAGATCGGCTCCGCCTACCCGATGGACCCCGAGATGACCCTCGAGATCAAGGGCCGCAACCTCGTGGACGGCCTGCCCAAGAACGTCGTTGTCCACTCCGAGGATGTCCGTGAGGCTCTGCTGGAGTGCCTGGTCAAGATCACCAGCGCCATCAAGGAGACTCTGGAGCGCACCCCGCCCGAGTTGAGCGCCGACATCATCGACCACGGCATCACCCTGACCGGCGGCGGCGCACTGCTGCGCGGCCTCGACAAGCTCATTGAGAGCGAGACCGGCATCGATGTCCATGTGGCTGAGGACCCGCTGGACTGCGTGGCCAAGGGTGCCGGTGCTGTGCTGGACCATGTGGATGTCCTGCACGACGTTCTGGATACCGACGGCGGTCATATGTAAGCCTCGGCTGTGCCATTTGCGGCGGTACGCTGAGGGAGGACCTTTGCGCTGCTGCGCCGCAGAAGATGAGTTTTGAGCGCGGATGGCACGGCTGTCCGCGCTTTTTTGCAGATTCGGGAGGAAACCGCCTTGAAGGATTTTTTTGACACATGGAAATTTAAGATACTCATTGCCATCGCGGTCTTCCTCGTGGGCATCATGGCCTATGCAGGCGCGAACGGACGCCTGACCGCGGCTCCGCAGGAGCTGCTGAGCGTGGCCGCAGCCCCGTTCCAGCGGGCAGCGGCGGCAGTGAGCAGCGGCGTGGCCTCCCTGTGGGAGAACTACGCCAACATCGACGCCATTCTGGAAGAAAACCAGCAGCTCAGCGAGGAAAACGCCGCTCTGCGCTCCCAGATGGTGGACTACGACAAGCTCAAGGCCGAGAACGAGGCCTACAAGGCACTGGCCAACATCCAGGAGCAGCACCCGGAGATGAGCTACACGTCCTCTTTCGTCATTGGCCGCGACCCGCTGGACTCCTTCTGGGGCTTCACGCTGGACAGAGGCACACTGGACGGTGTGGCCGTCAACGACGCCGTCATCAGCGACGAGGGCTATCTGCTGGGCGTGGTGCGGGAAGCCGACCTCACCAGCTGCAAGGTCATGACCATCCTGCACCCCAGCTTCAATGCGGCGGGCGTCGTGTCCCGCACCCGGGACAACGGCATCATCACCGGCAGCGCCGACTACGCCGCCGACGGCCTGTGCATCCTCTCGAACCTCGCCCGCAGCACCCTGAGCAGAGAGGGGGACCAGGTCATCACCACGGGTCTGGGCGGGGTGTTCCCGCCGGATGTGCTGGTGGGCGTCATCAAGGAGCTGACCCCCGAGGCCAGCGGCAAATCGACGCTGGCCGTCATCCAGCCGGGCGCAGACCCCCGCACGGTGCGCCATGTGTTCATCATCACCAACTACTGAGGAGGGCCGGAGATGGAATCTCGCCGCAAGCGCAGCCGCAGCCAGAGGCTGAAATGGGGCTGCTATATCCTTCTGCTGGTGGTGTGTACGGTTTTGCAGACCATGCCGGGGCTGTTCCAGTTCGGGGCCGCGAAGCCGCTCTGGCTGCTGCCGCTCTGTCTGGCTGTGTCTGCCGCAGAGGGCGAGTTCGCCGGGGCCATCTTTGGCGCGGTGTGCGGCCTGATGTGGGACTACACCGCCGGCCGCACCGTGGGGATGCTGGCGCTGGAGCTGATGCTCCTCTGCTTCGGCGTGTCGGTGGTCGTGCAGCTTTATCTGAAGGATACCCCCTCCAACTTCGTGCTGCTGGCCGTGGTCTGCGCCCTGCTGGTGCTGTCGGCGGACTGGCTGTTTTTCTACTATATGCCGGGCTATGCGGGCGCAGGGGAGCGTTTTCTCTGGGTCGTGCTGCCGTCGGCCCTGATGACGGCCCCGGTGAGCTGGCTGCTCCACCGTGCAGTGCAGCGCATCAGCACGGAATTCAAGATAGACAACGGCGTGGTATGATGCCAGACCCTGCCGGGAGGAAAACGGATGAATCAAGACGAACACAAGATCGTGGTGCGCCGGATGGCTGGGCTCATCGCTGCCGCCTCGGTGCTCATCGCCGTGTATGTGCTGCGGCTGATATTTTTGCAGCTCGTCAACAGCGACAGCTTCAAGGCGCAGGCGACCAACACCACCGATTATAACTTTACCGTCACCGCTGCCCGCGGCGACATCGTGGACAGCGCCGGACGCCGCATCGCGGCCAGCACCACCAGCTACAATGTGGTGCTCAGCAAGCTGCTGATGGGGGACGAAGACCTTGACACTATGCTGCAGCGCATCGTGGAGCTGCTGGAAGCCCACGGCGAAAAGTGGAACGACTCGCTGCTCATCGGCGAGCCGGACGCGGCGGGCCGCTACAGCTTTACCGCGCAGGCCGACAGCACCAGCGACCAGAAGGCTCTCGCGGCCATGAAGGACTCGCTGGGCTTACAGCAGTACGCCACCGCCGATGACGTGATGGAAAAGCTGGTGGAGGACTACAAGCTGGAAAGCTATCCTTTCCACTGGCAGAGGGTGCTGGGCGGCATCCACTACGAGATGCAGCAGCAGGCGTTCTCCAACGTCAACAACTTCGTCATGGCCGAGAATGTCAGCGAAGTGACCGTGGCGACCATCAAGGAGAACAGCCTGACCATGCCCGGTGTGGAGATCGTGGAGACCAGCACCCGCAGCTACGATGAGGGCGGCATCATCCCCCATGTGCTGGGCCGTGTGGGCAAGATCACCGCCGAAAAGTGGAAGGTGACCGACGAGAACGGCCAGACCACCTACCCTCTGCGGGAAAAGGGCTATAATATGAACGACATGATCGGCGTGTCGGGCCTCGAAGCCGTCTACGAAGACGAGCTGCGGGGCAAGGACGGCGTTGAGACCATCACCCGCAGCTCGGACGGCGTCATCGTGGGGACTGCGATGACCACCGTGCCGGAGCCGGGCCATACCGTCCAGCTCACCATCGACAGCGCCTTCCAGCAGGCGGTGGACAAGGCGCTGGCCAAGAACATCGAGATGATAAACAGCACCTACAACAACAGCAGCTCCGCCAAGGCTGCCGCCGGTGCGGTGGTGGTCATCAGCACGAAGGACGGCAGTGTGCTGGCCGCCTCCAACTACCCCAGCTACGACCAGAACCTCTTCGCCACCCAGTACAGCCAGTACAGCTCAGACCCGGGCCTGCCCCTGCTCAACCGCGCGTTGCAGGGCCTGTACACCCCCGGCTCCACCTTCAAGCCTGCGGTGGCGGTGGCGGCGCTGGACTCCGGCGTCATCAACCGCTCTTCCACCGTCTACTGCAACGGTGTCTATACCTATTATGACGATTACCGCCCCAAGTGTACCCGCCACGGCCACAGCGGCAACATCGACGTCATCACGGCCATCAAGTGGAGCTGCAACATCTTCTTCTACGATGTGGGCCGCCGCACCACCAGCGATGTCTACGACGCCTACGCCTACAAGATGGGCCTTGGTACCCGCACCGGCGTGGAGGTCAACGAGGCCACCGGCCGACTGACCACAAAGAACGACTCCAACTACATCGCCTCACTGGACGTCCAGGCCGCTATCGGTCAGGGCAACACCGTCGTCACCCCCGTCCAGCTGGCGACTTACGCCGGCACGCTGGCCAACCGGGGCGTGCGCTACCGCACCCACTTCGTCAAGGCCATCCTCGACACCAACACCGGCAAAGTCCTGCAGGAGACCCAGCCCGAGGTGATGGACGTCATCGAGGACCGGGGCGACACCTTCGACCTCGTGCGGCAGGGTATGATCGGCGTGTCGGAGACGGTGTCGGGCCTGAAGAACTACCCCGTCACCATCGCCTGCAAGAGCGGCACCCCTCAGCGCAGCGAGACGTACTACGTCGGCAGCACCCGCAAGCACTACACCAACACCATGATGATCGCCTACGGCCCGGCAGAGGACGCTGAGATCGCCCTCGGCATCGTCATCGAGTACGGCGGCGGCGGCGCCCGCGCGGGCAACCTCGTGGCCGACATCTTCGACGCCTACTACGCCATGAAGGACGGCAGCCTGACGCTGGACGAGACAGGAGCAGGCGAGACGGCTGACACGACAGCTGACGGGCAGGATGCTGTGCCGGAGACTGTGCCGGAGACTGTGCCGGAGACTGTGGAAAACAACGACGCCCTTGCAGACGACACCGCTCCCGCAGAACAGCCCGCCGCCTGAGCGATGGTGCGTGGATTTGGCAGAAATCTATGAAAAATTAGAACTTTTGCCCGAAAAACAGTTGTAAAAAGACGGAAACTGTGATACTATGATATGTGCAAGATGATTGCCCCAGATAGGGGCGCGGGAAAAGGAGAGGTTGACCGATGACGATTGCACTGATTGCGCATGACTCCAAAAAAGAGCTGATGGTACAGTTCTGTACGGCGTACTGCCGGATTTTGAGCCAGCATAAATTGGTGGCAACCGGTACGACCGGCAAGATGATCGCCGAAGCCACCGGCCTGCAGGTGCAGCGCTTTCTGGCGGGCGTACAGGGCGGCGACCAGCAGATCGCGTCCCGCATCGCCTGCAACGAGGTGGATCTGCTGCTGTTCTTCCGCGACCCCATCAACGCAAAGCCCAGCGAGCCGAATGAGATGACCCTGCTGCGCCTGTGCGATGTCCACAACATCCCGATGGCCACCAACATCGCCACCGCTGAGGTCCTGATCCACGGCCTCGAGCGCGGCGACCTCGACTGGCGCGACATTGTGCATCCCCAGAACTGATCCATAAAACGAATCCCCCGTGCAGCTGAACTGCACGGGGGATTTTTGCTTCAACGGGCTTGCCCTCTCAGGCGTTGACCGGGAACAGAAAAATTTCAGAGCTTAAGATCCTCCGCCATCTCTGCCACGTCCTCCGGGGCGAAATCGCCCAGCGGCAGGATGAGGCGGCTCAGGACCTCGGGCGGGAGGGCGGCAAGCGTTCCACTCTCGTCCGGTGCGCCGCTCTCGGGGGCGAACAGGTGGCTCATGCCCTGTGCGTCTGTCTCGATGCGGGCGTAGCGGCCGGAGGCAATATACTGGATGCCCAGCTTGTCGGCGGCAGTGAGCAGGGCCGCGAAGCGGGCGGCTTCGGCATCCTGTCCGGCCAGAGCCTCGGCGTTGAGGGTGACGCACTCCACGTCCAGCTTCTTTGCCAGAGCTTTGGCCGCGTCCACGGCGGCGTGTTCTTCAGGGGTGTCAGCCAGCCGTACGACCGCTGCCGCCACGGCAAAGCCCTGCTGCTGCAGGATGCGGACGGCCACGCCGCTGCGCACGCTGCTGCTCAGACCCATCAGGACCCGGTCCTGTTCTTCGTAGGTGTCAAACCCGTTCCCGGGCAGAAAAGCATCGTTCATCGTCCCTGTCTCCCGCCATGTGCCTGGCTCTGGGCGACCGCAAGCTGGTCGCAGCGTTCGTTCTCCGGGTGGCCTGCGTGGCCTTTGACCCAGACGTAGGTGAGCTTGTGGCGGGCCTCCTGCTCCAGGGCCTGCTCCCAGAGGTCGGGGTTCAGGGCAGGGGAGCCGTCGGACTTTTTCCAGCCCCGGCGCTTCCAGCCCCTGGCCCAGCCTTTTTCCAGCCCGTTGATGACGTACTGGCTGTCGGAGCACAGCCGCACCTCGCAGGGCTCCTTGAGCTGGCGCAGCGCCTCGATGAAGGCCGTCAGCTCCATCCGGTTGTTGGTGGTGGAGGCGTCGCCGCCGCTGAGCTCCTTTTCGTAGACCTTGCCGTTAAAGCGGTAGCGCAGCACCGCGCCCCAGCCGCCGGGACCGGGGTTGCCGCTGCACGCGCCGTCGGTGTAAACTTCGACCTGTTTCATGCGTCTCTCCTGCATCATGTTTGTAGTACCTATTATTTAGAGCCATTTTGGCCTGTCTGTCAAGGGGCAGGGCATAATTTGCCACCGCCCGGCCCAAGCTTGGAATTGACAAAAGAGGCGAGAAATACTATACTTGTTGCAACGAAATGCGTATAGGGGCGCGCCGTGGGCGCGCTCACAGCGTTCCTGCCGAAGCGCCGCGGTCGCATCGAACAGATGGACTGGACGGGCAAAAGGCTTCCTGCAGAACCAACAGCGTGGCATAAAAACAACGCTGATAAAATGATTTCTATACGATGCATCCGACGGAAGCAGATGCGTTTTTATGCTTCCCTTAATGCAGGGCAGGCTGTCTTCCGGGGCAGACCTGTGCTTTGCTGATTGAATTTTTGGAGGTTTTCGATGGCACAGACAAAAGAACAGAACCACGCTCCCGCTGCGGCCAATGCGTCCGGCGAAAAGCGCCCCCGCACTTCCCGCCGCCCCCACTACACCCGCCGGCCCCGCCGCCCCCAGCAGCCCAAAGAGGCTGCAACGCCCATCCATATCTATCCGCTGGGCGGCCTCGGCGAAGTGGGCAAGAACATGACGGTCTACGAGTGCTGCGGCGATATGATCATCGTGGACTGCGGTCTCGTTTTCCCGGATAACGATATGTTCGGCGTCGATATGGTCATCCCCGACTTCACCTTTGTGGTGCAGAATAAGGATAAGATCAAGGGTCTGCTCATCACCCACGGCCATGAGGACCACATCGGCAGCATCCCCTATCTGCTGCAGAAGCTCGATCTGCCCATCTACGGCACCCGCCTGACCTGCGGCCTCATCCGCAACAAGCTGGAGGAGTTCGGCCTTGCAGGCAAGACCAAGTTCGTGGAGATCACCCCCCGCCAGAAGCTCAAGCTGGGCTGCTTCACCGTGGAGCCCATCCATGTGAACCACTCCATCCCGGACGCGGTGGCTTTCGCCATCGACAGCCCGGCCGGCACCATCATCCAGACCGGCGACTTCAAGATCGACTACACCCCGCTGGCCTGCGGCCCCACCGACCTTGCCACTCTGTCTGAGTACGGCCAGAAGGGGGTGCTGGCTCTGCTGAGCGACTCCACCAACGCGGAGCGCCCCGGCTTCACCGCCACCGAGCAGAAGGTGGCCGACGGTGTCCGCAGCCTGTTTGCCCGGGCGCAGAACAAGCGCATCATCATTGCGACCTTCGCGTCCAACATCTACCGCGTCCAGCAGATCATCGACCTCGCCGTGGAGGATGGCCGCAAGGTGGCCTTCAGCGGCCGCAGCATGGTCAACAATACCGCCATGGCTCAGGAGCTGGGCTATATGCACATCCCGGAAGGCACCCTCATCAGCATCGATGAGATCAACCAGTATCCGCCGGAACAGGTGGTGCTGGTGACCACCGGCAGTCAGGGCGAGCCTCTGAGCGCCCTGAGCCGGATGGCTTCCTGCAGCCACCGTCAGGTGCGCGTCGGCCCCGGCGACTTCATCATCATCTCGGCCAAGCCCATCCCCGGCAACGAGAAGAGCGTGACCAAGATCGTCAACGGTCTGCTCCTGCTGGGCGCAGAGGTCATCTATGAGGGCATGTACGACGTCCACGTCTCCGGCCACGCCTGTCAGGAAGAGCAGAAGCTGATGCTCACCCTGACCAGACCCAAGTATTTCCTGCCCGTCCACGGCGAGTATAAGCAGCTGAAAAAGCACGCCATCACGGCGGCAAGCCTCGGCATCCCCACCAGCAACATCCTCATTGCCGAGAACGGCTCCAACATCATCCTCAGTCAGGACGAGATGAAGCTGGGCGAGCCGGTGACGGCGGGCGCTGTCATGGTGGACGGCCTCGGCGTGGGCGATGTGGGCAACGTCGTCCTGCGCGACCGCAAGCATCTGTCTGAGGACGGCCTCGTCATCATCGTGGCCACCGTGGACAGCAAGACCGGCAAAGTTCTGGCCGGCCCCGACCTCGTGAGCCGCGGCTTCGTCTATGTGCGGGAGAACGAGAGCCTGATGGACGGCGCCCAGAGCATCGTGGAGACGGCTCTTGACCGCTGCGTGGACGAGCACGTCCGCGACTGGAACAGCGTCAAGACCCGGGTGCGCGAGGCCCTGAGCAGCTATATCTACCGCCGCACCAAGCGCAGCCCCATGATCCTCCCCATCCTGATGGAGGTCTGAGTCTGCCCGCAGGAGGCATAACACTTCATGAAACAAAAACCAAGATGGACTCTTGAAATGCTGACCGCTGCGCTGGCGGTGCTCTGCGCCCTGCTGGTGCTGGTGCTTCTGGTGCAGCGCCCGGCCATCTGGCCAGTGCTGGTGGTGCTGGCGGTGCTGTGGTTCGCCCTGTTCGGAGTGTTCCGCTACCGGGTGCGCAGCTGGGTGGCCCGCTGGGTCTGCGGCGGCAGCTTCGAAAAATCGAAGACGCAGTTCAGCCTCGAGCCGCTGAGCCAGCCCGCCGCCCTCCTTTCGGGGGAGACGGTGCTGTGGTACAACACCGAGTTCCGCACCCGTCTGATGAAGGGCGAAGCCCTTCTGGTCCCCCGGGTGCAGAAAGTGCTGCCCGGCCTCGACCTGCAGGAGGCACGCAAGATCAGCGGCCAGCTGCTCAATCTGGCCGACGGCGTGTGGAGCGCTCACAGCTCCACCGTCCCCGGCGAGGCCGAGAGCATGACCCTTCTTGTCCTGAATGAGGAAACGGCCCTCCGCAAAGTGGAGGCCGAATATAAGGCCAGCCGCCCGGGCTATCTGGTCTTCCTCGTGGACGGCTACGACGACGTGTTCAGCGATATGCTGGACAGCGAGCGCGCCCGCCTGCTGGAAGGCATCAACCGGGTGCTGGAAGATATGATAGGCCGCGGCACGGGCTTTCTGCGCCGGGTGGCCAGCGGCCGCTACATCGCTGTGGTGGAAGAGCGCCAGCTGGAGCAGTTCGCCAAGCGCGGCTACGACGTGCTGGACAAGATCCGCGCCCTCGACCCCAGCGTGAACCTCTCCATCTCCATCGGCGTCGGACGCGGGGCCAAGACCCTGCGGGAGGCTCAGGACATGGCCGTTCAGGCGCTGGATATGGCGCAGGGGCGCGGCGGCGACCAGGCCGCCGAGATGACCCCGGACGGCTTTACCTTCTACGGCGGCGTCAGCCACGGCGTGGAAAAGCGCAGCAAGGTGCGCAGCCGCATCGTGGCCGACCAGCTGGTCAAGCTCATCAAGGAGGCGGACCATGTGGTCATCATGGGCCACCGGATGAGCGATCTGGACGCCATCGGCTCGGCGGAGGGTGTGCTGCGCATCTGCAAGATCTGCGATGTGCCGGCGGTCATCGCCGTGCGCCGTGACGCCACTTTGGCGGGCAGCCTCATCAATGCCCTCATCGCGGCAGGGCAGGAGGACGACTTCATCGACCCCAAGGGCGCTCTGCCCATCATTTCCCAGAGAACGCTCTGTATCGTCGTGGATACATACCAGCTGGGTCTGGTGGAGAGCCGCGAGATACTGGAAAAATGCGGCAAGGTGGCCGTCATCGAGGGGGTGGAGCAGCTCACCGGGGCTCCGGTCCACGCCTGCGATCTGCGGGCCGGTGCTGCCATGGTCATCGCCGGACTTTCCGCCCATGGCGTGACCGAGGTGGATGGCATCTATCACATCGAGCGGGGCTATGAGACCCTGGTGGAAAAGCTGTCCGCCGTGGGCGCAGACATCCGCACCATTGTGGTCCCGGATGAGGAGGCCCCCGCCCAGGTGGGCTGACCCGCCCGAGACTTGTAAGAGGAGATCGAGACCCTTGCTGACCTTTACCACCCTGGCCAGCGGCTCCAGCGGCAACAGCCTGCTGGTGACCGACGGCCGCACCCACGTGCTGGTGGACGCGGGCATCTCCTGCCGCCGTATCTGCACCGGCCTGAAGGAGCTGGGCGTGGAGCCAACGGAGCTCGCCGGCGTGCTGATCACCCACGAGCACAGCGACCACATCTCCGGTTTGACCACCCTGACCAAGCAGCTTAAGCTGCCGGTGTATGCCAGCCCGGGGACGGGGCGGCAGCTTTGCTACCGCATCGCCTTTCTCGAGGAGCTGCTCCGCCCCGTGGCGCCGGGGGAGGGCTTTTCCATCGGCG
>OGEG01000441.1_pt1 | contig 44449 bp, 30 predicted proteins | sample 1570621 | NCBI WGS metagenome assembly OGEG01 (sample SAMEA2582130, study PRJEB24529) | metagenome | biome: Human gut stool | place: China | collected 2011 | reverse complement strand
CCTGTAGCTAGCGTTCATCCTGAGCCAGGATCAAACTCTTCATTGTAAAAGTATTTTTATTACCGGTATTGCTACCGGTGATTTTGCTCTGTTCAGGACGCTCGGTTTATTAAAAGTTTTCAAATTACCTATATATATAAGTTACTTGACGGTTCTTTTTTTATACCCAAGATTACTTCAAATAAATGCAGTAACCTTGCTCTTGTACTACTTGTATTGTTTATGTAAATTCTTCAAAGATCGCTTCTTTTTTAAACTGCTTTTCTTTTCAGAAAGCGGATGCAAAGGTAAGAACTTTTAAGTATATCTTCCAAATAATTTCGAAAGTTTTTTTTCTTTTTTCTTTTTCTCGTCGTCTCTCTTTGCGAAAGGGAGATAAAAGGAGAAGAAAAATGTTCTTAGCACCGCTTCTGTCAGCAAGTCAATTTCAAGGCTTACCATCTCTTGGAAAGCGGGTGCAAAGGTAAGAACTTTATCAGATAACTTCCAAATGTTTCGGAAGTTTTTTTTCAAATTTCTTTTCAGCAGCGTTATTCTTGGTTAGAATAAGAGCAAAAGAAGAGAAATTTGCTGGAGTTCAGTATCCGTTTCTGTCAGAATGTCAATTTCAAGGCTTTCCGTCTCTTGGAAAGCGGGTGCAAAAGTAGCGGATATATCCATTCGCTCCAAATATATCTATCATTTTTTCACTGGTTTTTTGAAACAATTTTGTAACTCACTGATTGATAAGGATGTTGTAGAACATGTTTTTGAAAGAAGGGGTGGCCGGGCACGGAAAGCTATACATTATATATATACGTGCGCGTGCGAAAGGGAAAAAAGCCACTCGGTCGTTGTTTTACCTACCACCTCCCCCTAAAGAACTCAACTTCTTATATAATGTCTTTATTATATTTTTTACCCCTCCACACCCGTGAAACGCCCTATTTATCAAGGTTAGCGGGTGGAAGGGCATTTCCAAGCAAGGCAACTACCGAATAGTAATTACCGTAACGACTCCGCGAGCGGGGAAACCCTAAAGGAGCTAACTGTTGAGCAAACGCATTCGGATTAACTCCACGCATGGCTGCCGGATTCTGCTTTTTCAGAACCTTGAAAATATCAGCAGCAGAAAGGCGTTGTACCATTTCATCCTTATCTTCAGTCATGGCAGGGCGAAAACAAGCATAAAGAATTTCCTCCACCATACTGCGCCGCTGAAATCTCTTATTATGTTCCTTCAACTCAGACTCTTCTTCCGCTGTAAACCAATACCGGACTCCTTCCAGAAGTTCATGTTTCAACTGGGCATAGATTTGTTTATGCTCGATATGCGAGCAATCTATCTTCCCTTTCACTTCCACACAAAGAAAACGGCGGCTCCCTGTAGGGTCGGAAAGCAGATCAAAACGATTGCTCGTACCGATAAAAGAAGCAATACGGGGCAAGTTGCGATAGTTCCTTTGATAGGCTTTGCAAAGATTCAGGTTCGCCATCTGCATCAGATTCTTCAATAAGGGCATTTTAGAAGCAGGATATTTATCAAACTCATCAAGATTCAGCAATCCCATTTCCGACATTTTACGGGTAACATTTCCCTTTGAAGTCAGTTCCACTTCATCCGAATAGTATCGAGCCAGAGTTTCAGGCATCAGACTTTTACAAAAGGTAGACTTTAAACACCCTTGCTCCGCACTGATAAGAATAGGTGCCACGCTGTTAGCATGCTTTCCCGTCATTCCCAGCCATTGTGCAGTGAGAGCCAATAGCCAGATATGGAAATCTTTCATCCACAACGGATTGGAAGATACACGGCGAGCAAGTGCTTCAAGACGATCCACTCCATCCCAGGTAGGAAGTTCATCCATGTAAAGAAGGAAAGGATGATAAGCAGGAACACAAGTGGAATAAAGATAACGGCTGATATCCTTGTCCCAACATGCAATTCCCCGTGCATGGGCCTCAAGGCAAAAGGTATTCAGTTCTCGTTTTCCAACAGATGAAAATCCCTCTCCCACTTTACCCACCGGACGGAATTCGGTTTCTTCTGTTAACAGATTATAACGGAAATCATAAGCAGATTGCAGGAAGCGGTTTACTCGATCCGTCAGACTGACCGGTGAGGACTTCACAAGCTCCGCAGCAGGATTAGCTGCTAAAGGAGTCGTTTCCGGCTGATTTTCTACTACTTGCTTTACTTCTCCCCAGCCTTCCCAAAGAGAAGCAATGAATTGCATAAATTTTGTCTTCATAATTTAATTGTTAGTTTAGTGATTGATGCCACAAAGTTACCATCACAGATATACCTTTTGCAAGTATTTTGAGCGGTTTGCTACAAATTAATGCCGCTAACTAAATACATATAGTTTGTTGACATTATACATATAGTATTGTCATGTTTTAGATAAAGCATCTGGTAGTGTTGACATCCGTCAATCATCTTGTTTTCTATCGTCAACATATTTACCGACATCTGTCAAGAGATTTGCCAACAGCTGTCAACACTACCAGATGCTTTATCTAAAATTTGCTCTTCCTATATATAAATGGTACATTTGCACCATTATCTATCTATAAAACGACAAACAATGGCTATACTTTTTGAATGGTATGAGAATCCGGTACCTAACGATCAAACGGATCCAAAAACAATCCATGCACGCATCACCCTCAATGGAAAAGTAGGAACAGACGAAATCCGCCACAAAATACAGGCACGCAGTTCGCTGACAGAGACGGATGTATCGGCAGTACTCGATGCACTATCGCATATAATGGGAGAAGAATTGGCGGAAGGACGACAAGTACATCTGGACGGCATCGGATACTTCCATCCTACACTGAAATGCGAGGAAGGCATCACAATGGAAACGAAACGAAAAAATGAGAAAGTGAAACTGAAGGGCATCAAATTCCGTGCCGACCAAGCGTTGAAGAACGAGATAGGCAATGTAAAACTGAAGAATTTCAAGCATAGCGGGCACTCCAGCAAGCTATCGGACGTGGAGATAGACATGCGACTGAAGGAATACTTTGCCGAACATCAGCTGATGACACGCCTGGACTTCCAGCATATATGTGGTTTCATGAAATCAAAGGCAATGGAACACCTGAGACGACTGAAAGCAGAAGGAAAAATAGAAAACATCGGACGACAAATGCAACCGATATATGTACCCGTGGCAGGATACTACGGAGTAAGTAAAGACAAGATAGTGACAAGATAAAAGCAAAATAAGGAGCCAAAGCCCCCTTCCACACGCAAACCCCGATGAATAAGGGAATACAGCCGTGTGGAAGGGGGCTTTACTTTTCTCTATTTATATTCAAACAAGCCCATAAAACTCAACAAATAAATGACAGATAAGTTCTTGCAGTACTTAGTGTTATGATTAGCGCAAAGATATAAATAAATATTAAAAAGCAAACAAATCAAACGTTAAAATGCAAATGTTTATTTACTCATGATATACGATTTATTTATTTCAATCAGGTAATAATACAACTCATACCCTTCGAAGCTCTCTAACGATGTTATTCATGTTTAAGTACTGCAAGAACTCGAGAAATAAAAATACTAATTTTAAAAAGAGAGCGTATGAAAAGGAAACGACTATTTATCATGCTGGCTTATCTGTTTTTATGGACAAGTGCAACATTGGCCCAAGTCTCCAAAGTAACCGGAGTCGTGATTTCAGAAGAAGGCAATGAGCCGGTGGTTGGTGCATCTATTCTGGTGAAAGGATTCTCACAAGGAGTGATTACCAACATAAACGGAGAGTTTACACTCACCAATGTTCCCAATGATGCCAGAACCTTAATTATCTCGTTTGTTGGCATGAAAACGCAGGAAGTTGCAATCAAGCCTCAACTCAGGATCATCATGTCAAACGATTCTCAGATGCTGGATGAAGTGATTGTAACAGTAGCCTACGGTACAGCAAAAAAATCATCGCTGACAGGAGCCATTTCATCCGTCAACCAGGATCAGATTGAAATGCGACCAACCTCCAGCGTAACTTCAGCATTGGAAGGTACGACATCGGGCGTACAGATTAATAGTACTTACGGCGCACCGGGCAGTGATCCGTCAATCCGCATCCGCGGTATCGGAACTGTAAACGGTTCGAGCACCCCGCTTTATGTGGTAGACGGCGTTCCTTTCGGAGGAAATATTTCGGATATAAACCCGGCCGATATAGAGAGCATTTCAGTTCTGAAAGATGCAGCCTCAGCCGCACTATACGGTAACCGCGCATCAAACGGCGTGATTCTGATCAGCACAAGAAAAGGGACTTCCAACAAAATCAGTTTCGATCTAAAGATCAACCAAGGAGTCTATTCACGCGGTATCAAAGAGTATAAGCGTACCTCACCTAACCAGTTTATGGAAGCAAGTTGGCAAAACCTGAAGAATGCACGTATGTCTGCAGGTGATGATGCAGCCACCGCGGCCCAATATGCTACGGCAAACCTGATTTCCGAACAATTATATCTGAATATCTATAATAAACCGGACGACCAGTTATTCGACGCGAATGGTAATCTGGTTTCGGATGCACAAATCCTTCCGGGATATGCCGATGACCTTGACTGGTATTCGGATGCCATCCGCAACGGATACCGGCAGGAATATTCCTTTAGCGGAAATACCGCCAACGAAAAGAGTAACTATTACTTTTCCATTGGCTATCTGGATGAGAAAGGTTATGTGACAAACTCGGATTTCAATCGCATCTCAGCCCGTACCTCCATGAGCTTCACCCCTAAAAAATGGTTCAAGGCAGGCATTAACCTATCCGGCACGCACCAAAATTCTCATGCAACCAATGGGGACAGTGACGCCGGATATACCAATGCATTTATGTATTGTCGTCAGATAGCCCCCATCTATCCCGTGCATCTGCATAATGCCGATGGTTCTTATCGCCTGGATGCCCTGAATAACAAACAGTACGATCCGGGATACTATAAAGATGACGAAGGAGTAACCATCTCTACCCGTAACCAATATGTAGACCGTCATGTAATCTGGGAAAACGAATTGAGTACGGACAAAACCATACGCAACACACTGCAAGGTATTGCTTTTGCAGACGTCAAGTTCCTGAACGACTTCACATTCACAGTGAAAGGTGACCTCAACGTGCGAAACTCCGAGCAGACCTCTTACGACAATGCCACTATCGGTGACGGTAAAGGAAACAACGGACGTACCAAGCGAGTGACTTACCGCTATAAGAATTATACTTTCCAGCAGCAACTGAACTGGAATCATGTATATGGCAAACACTACATAGATGTACTGGCAGCGCACGAAAACTACTCCAACAATTATGATTATGAGTATGCATTCAAGACGACCGAGACATTTGCCGGAAAGCCGAATCTGTCGAACTTCACAGATATTACCAGCCTGACCGGCTACGAGACAGACTATCGTACGGAAAGCTACCTGGGACGTATCCGCTACAACTACGCCGAGAAATACAATCTGGAAGTTTCGTTCCGCCGTGACGGTTCATCCCGCTTCTCCAAACAGAACCGCTGGGGTAACTTCGGTAGCATCGGTGCAAACTGGATTATATCGGAAGAGGACTTCATGCAATCTGTCACCTGGATAAACTCTTTGAAATTCCGCGCCAACTACGGACAAGTGGGAAATGATGCCGGAACCGGATATTATGGCTATATGGGACTTTATGCCGGTAGCCAGAATGCAAACATCGGGGCATATTATTTATCTCAGAACGAAGCTCTCGATCTGAAGTGGGAGACCGGAGAGGCTTATGGCATAGCACTTGAAGGCCGTTTGTTCAACCGCTGGAACATCAGTCTTGAGTATTTTGACAAACGGAACAAGGATCTTTTGTTCGATGTTTATCTGCCGTTGTCAGCAGGAGCCACTTCAACCACATCCGCACAGGCCACCATTGCAAAGAATCTGGGAACCATCTCCAACAAAGGTTTCGAAATCAATACGGACATCGATATCTACAGAGATAAGAAATGGAAAGTGAATTTTGCAACGAATGCCACATTCGTCAAGAACAAGATTGTGAAGCTGCCTGAACAAAATAAGGATGGGATCATATCGGGAAACTACAAGATAGTGGAAGGTAAAAGCCGTTATGAGTTCTTCCTACCGACTTATGTCGGTGTCGACCAACTCACCGGTAACTCCCTGTACACACTCAATCTGGAAGACTATTTCATCACACTGCCCGATGGCAGCAAATTGGGAAATGCAGAAGGTACTGACATCAGCGACAATGAAAGTCTGACTTCCATCAACGGCACTTATTATACCAACAACACGACTTACGCCCTGAAAGAATTCCACGGTTCGGCACTACCCAAAGTCTACGGTAGCTTTACCGGTACGGTATCTTACAAATCACTTACTTTCTCCGCCTTGTTCACCTACTCGTTGGGAGGTAAAACCTATGATGGGGTATATCGTTCGTTAATGACTACAGGCACTTCACCCGGCAACTTCCATTCCGACATTATGAATGCCTGGAAAGCGGTTCCCGAGGGAATGTCAGAAAACTCGGCAGACCGTATTTGGGTAGATGGCATTCCTCAGATAAACAGCACGATGAGTGCGAACAATAATTCCGCTTCTTCCAGATGGCTTGTCAGTTCGGACTATTTAGTAGTTAAAAACCTCACACTGAGCTACCGGCTACCGGCTTCCTTTGTGAAACGACTGGACCTGCAGGGAATAAGCGTGAGCGCAAATTGCGAGAACTTATGGACATTCACAGCCCGCCAGGGCATGAATCCCCAGCAATCATTCGGCGGTTCGCAATACAATTATCTGGTAACTCCGAGAGTATTCTCCGTTGGTATCAACATTAAACTATAATAATAAAACGCTCACTTATGAAAAAGATATTATACACATTAGGACTCACAGTTCTGTTGGCCTCGTGCGGCAGCAACTATCTGGACACTGTACCCCAATCATCCACGGGTACGGCCACTATCTTTGAAACCACTCAGAATGCCAAACTCGCAATAAATGGTATTTGCAGGTTAATGGTCAACCAATATCTCAGTTCACAAGGATTCAATGGTGAAGGAACTATCAAGACGTGGTATGGCAACTATCCGGGAAACGATTTTCAGAAATCAAACCTGACCGGATGGTCTTCCATCATCAATTCGCTTTATCACGAAAGAAATACTTCAAGCTATTGTTATTACCCCTGGTTCTACTATTATAAACTGATAGGTAATGCCAATGCCATCATTGAAAATATCGACAAAGCCAGCGGTAGCAATGAAGAAAAGCAGTTTATAAAAGCTCAGGCACTGACATTCAGAGCATACAGCTACATGATGCTGAGCCAACTCTATTGTCATCGCTGGTGCGACAGTAATAATGGTTCCAGCCGCGGACTTCCCCTGCGCATAGACCTGAGTACGGGTGAATTGCCAACTTCTACACTGGCAGAAGTTTACGGCCGGATTTATGAAGATTTGAATGAGGCTATCTCCAATTTCACAGCATCGGAACTGGACCGCTCGAGCGGGGACAATTACAGTCCGAACCTGGATGTGGCTTATGCCACCTATGCCCGTGCGGCCCTGACTCGTGAAGACTGGGCAACCGCTGCACGCTATGCAGTATTGGCACGTACTAATTATCCGCTGATGACAAACTCCGAGTATGTGGATGGCGGTTTTAATACCCCTAACCAAGAATGGATATGGAGCAGTTACAATGCTACGGACCAGAATTTGCACTATTATTCATTCTTTGCCTATCAAGGCAGCAACTCCAGCGCCAGCATTTGCAGGACCTACGCATGTTCCATCAGCAAAGAACTGTACGATCAGATTCCTGAAACCGATGTACGTAAGAACATGTTTCTGGGACCCAAAGAAGGTGAAACATATACCACATCTACCGGACGGGCTTCGAAAGGCGCCCTGTATGACCGGGCTATGAAAGATTATGCCGACAAAATTTATAGCACCAGTTATATCTTTGCCTATATGCAGTTCAAAATATTATGTGCCGACCAACCGGGTATAGGGCAATTGAATAATTTCCGTTCGGCAGAGATGTATCTGATTGAAGCCGAAGCCAACTGCCACATAGGTGGCAAGGATGCAGAAACACAAAAATTACTGGTTGCCCTGAATAAGGATTCAGGCCGCAATCCCGCCTATACCTGTACGAAAACAGGAGATGACCTGCTGCAAGAAGTGAAACTTTATCGCAGGATAGAACTCTGGGGCGAAGGTTTCGACTGGTTCGACTACAAACGCTGGAAAGAGCCAATCGTACGCAAATCATATCCGGAAGGCAGTTTCCATATACAGTTTGCTATAACCATCCAACCTTCGGACAACAATCAGTGGACTTGGGTATTCCCGGCCAAAGAAGTCGATTATAATGATGCACTTTCCTCATATATAGAATAAGCATAAACTCTCTCTGACAGTAAGCGGAAGGAGGTAGCTCTCATTTTTTGAGAGACTGCCTCCTTTCCCCCTACTTCCCCAGACCACCACGTATCTTCTACCCACTTCATATCGGATACATCGAAAATAATTCATAGATATATCAATACTAAACCTTCTTTCTGCACAGCAAAATAAGGATTGTTGTAGTAATATCTCCCGCTGCCACCGCAAGCCAGATTCCCGTCACGCCGAACCATGCAGGCAATATAAAGAAGAACAAGACCGGCAAGATACCACGCAGCAGTGTAAGCCTCATCGCCAGATTGATACGTTCAATGCTGGTATAATACCCTATTGTGATTACATTTATCCCGAAGAAAATGTAATCGACAGCAAACAGAGGCAGACCGACAACCGCATACTGCCAGGCATGACTTGTCCGGTCCGGCAAGAACAGGGAAACAATATCGCCGGAGAAACAGGCAAACACTCCGCTAATCAGCAAAGCGAACACAACAGCGGAAATGATGCATAAACGCAATGCCTTATTGGAGCGCAATAACTGTCCGCAACCGTAATTGTAGCTGACAATAGGTTGTGCCGACTGAACCATAGCATTGAACACCATGAAAATAATAGGGAACAGATAGCAGACAATGCTATAAGCTGCTACTCCATCCGTTCCCAGATGACTCATAAACACATAATTGCCGGCAATAGCCATGACAGCAATTGTCATTTCGCTCAAACAGGATGAAACACCCAGTTTCAGCATATACCATGTATTCCTCAGTGTCAGTCGGATACTCTTGATACTCATTTTCAGCCTGGCAAACCGAACGGATACGGACGGGCGAAGCAGATAACCCAAGAGTAAAAGTGTCCCCACCAGTTCTCCCAAGTCAGTGGCAATAGCAGCACCGAACAATCCCCACTCAAAAATAAAGATAAAGATATAATCGAGTACAATATTGACAACAGTGGCCGCCAGCATGGCCCACATGGCAAAATTAGGGTTCGTCAGACGCACGAAGAACGGCAACGCCACCAGTAAAACCGTGGACGGAATGGATATGGAGAACCAAAACAAATACTCCGCCGACAATTCCGTCAGATGCCCTTCGGCTCCCAACAAAGTAACGACAGTTTCGGGGAACACGGTCAACAGTATTCCCATAATGACGCTGATAATCGTCAGCATAACGATTGACTGCGTGACGTTGATATTAGCGACCACCAATTTGCCACGAGACAGATTAATGGAAGCAAGAATTCCTCCACCCATACCGAACATCAGTCCCAACCCGGCTGCTATCATAAAAATAGGCGCCGCAATATTCACCGCGGCAATGGCATCACTGCCTATTCCGCGTCCTACGAATATCCCGTCGACAACAGTGAACAATGCGGATGATACCATACCCAGCAACGTGGGGAAAAGTTGTTTTGTAAACAACTTACTCACACTCATATTTTTGAAGTCTAAATTATCCCTTTGCATATCTCATTGTTTTTAAAAAGCGGTGCAAAGGTAGGTTTCATTAATTTGTTGATACTTAACAAATGGTAATTAAAACATTTGCATTATCTTTGTCTTTCAATATATAAGTAATTGAATTATGAAAACTTATCTCAACATTTTCTTCCTGTTCCTGATTCTATGTACCTCATGCGGCAGCCGGAAAGCAAATGACAACAAGGGAACAACACTTCAGGCAGACACCGTGAAAAAATTCACGCTTCCCATTATACCAGCCATGCTGAATACCCCCGAATTGCGTGCAGATTATCTGGTACGGCACTACTGGGACAATATGGATTTTACCGATACCACTTATATTAACCTGCCGGATGTTACGGAACAGGCGTGGGTGGACTTTATAGATATTATGAAGGTAGTTCCGGACACTACCGCGATAGCTGCCATAAAGCAACTGTATAAGATGGCAGATCAAAAGAAAGTCGTATTCTTCTATTATACGGACTTAGCCGAAAAGTATTTGTATGATCCGAACTCTCCGATGCGGAATGAGGAATTTTACATCCCGGTGCTGGATGCCATGCTGGAAAGCAAGGTGTTGAATGATACGGAGAAAATACTTCCGCAAGGACGCAGGGAGCTGGCTGAACAGAACCGCATCGGAAGGCCGGCAGAAGATTTCACTTATACACTGCTGTCCGGGAAAAGCGGTACGCTCTACGGAGTGAAAGCAAAATATACGCTGCTGTTTATCAACAATCCGGGATGCCATGCTTGTGAAGAAGGTATAGAAGAACTAAAACAGGCACCTGCCATCAATAAGGAATTTGCCGCAGGAAGCTTAAAGATACTGGCTGTTTATCCGGATGAAGATAAGGAAGAATGGAAAAGACACTTACCGGATTTCCCAAAAGAATGGATAAACGGGTATGATAAAAAACTCGTTATAAAAGAAAAGAATCTGTATGATCTGAAGGCAATACCTACCCTGTATCTGTTGGATAAAGACAAGAAAGTATTGCTGAAAGATGCAACGGTGGCACAGATTGACCAGTACCTGCAATAAGTGATTAGTGGTGAGTGATTAGTGATTAGCGGCATGACAGCGCAACTAATCACTAATCACTCACCACTAATCACTAAAAACATCCCCTCTCACCACTCCACATCGTGAAGGATAAAAGGGGATGAAGAAACGAGAGAAGAGAGAGTATATGATTTATTCTTTATTCCCTGCCACCACCTAAAGCCTGGTAGAGATTGATAATTCCCTGTATCTCATCGAAGCGATCGGCTATCTGCGTCAGTTGGGCAGAGAGCAACGATTGTTGGGCGGTAAGTACTTCCAAATAAGTGGAGTTACCATGTTTCATCAACAATTGCGTGCTGCGGACTGCGGTTTCCAATGAAGTGATCTGTCCGTCGCGCAACTCTGTTTTACCACGGGCCACCTGCACTTGGGTAAGGGCATTGTTCACTTCACTTCCTGCATTCAGCAAAGCCTGCTGGAAAGAAAGTTTAGCTTCTTCCTGTTGGGCTTTGGCTATTTTCAACTGTGCCATGTTCAATCCTTTATTAAATAAAGGTTGTGTCAGTGAACCGACTGCGGAGAGTAACAGCTTGCCCGGATTGACAATCATGCTTCCGGCAGAGTTTGTCCAACCTGCCGTACCTCCCAAAGTGATGGAAGGATAAAAAGCCGAACGAGCTGCATTGGTACTATAAAAGGCCTGTACCAGCGAGAGTTCCGCACTCTTCACGTCGGGACGACGGGAGAGCAACTGCAAAGGAACGCCTACGCTAAGTTCTTCCGGGAAACTTTGTCCCTGTAATTTTCCACGTTCGATGGCGTCGGGCACATCACCCAGTAAAATAGAAAGTGAATTCTCTACTTCACGGATTTGCTGTTTAAGGTCGAGCAAAGAGGCTTCTACCATATAACAGTTTGCTTCGGTTTGGGCTACTCCGGCCTCATCCGTCATACCTGCTGCTTTCATAGCACGCATTGTCTTCACGCTCTCACGCCACTTGGCGGCAGTTTCGGCAGAGACGTTGTATTGTGCATCGAGCATTAATAAGGTATAATACATATTTGCCACATTGGCTATTAACGAAGTAGTGACAGCTTGTTCGTACTCCAGGCTCTGAAGGTATAAAGCTTTCGCACGGCGTTTCGCATTGGTCAGTTTACCGAAAATATCAATTTCCCAACTGGCGGATGCTATGCCGCTATACGTCCAGGAACCTTTTGATTTATCAAAGCTACTCACACCTCCCTGCGGAGTCAACATAAAAGAAGGCAGATAGGCCAGACGGGCGGATGACAGAGTGGCTTCCGCTTCTTTGATGCGCCACTGAGCGGACTGCAAGTCAGTATTGCCTTGCAGTGCATGCTCAATGAGAGATTGTAGTTGCGGGTCGGTGAACAACTCGCGCCAGGAGAGAGAGGCGATAGAGGTGGTGTCTTCCACCTCTACATCCTGCCCGTAAAGTCCGTCGGTCTTGACTTCGGGACGTTCATATTTAGTATAGATGCCGCAACTACTCAACAGCAAGGCTGCGACAGCTAAAGTGATGATTTGTTTCTTCATTTTTCTTTTGATTGATGTTCTTCTATTTCTTTCTTACTCACTTCCATCTCCTCCTCAATCTGCCAGTCTTTGGGAGGCATGGACTGAACCGGACGAAGACGCTCCTGCAACCACTGGAAGGTGACGAACAAAGCCGGAACGATGAAAAGCAATGCCAGTGTACCGATGGTCATACCACCTACTACACCCGTACCCAATGAACGGTTACCGTTAGCACCTACTCCGGTAGCTACTACCAGTGGGAACAGGCCGAAGATCATGGTGAGTGCCGTCATCAGGATAGGACGGAGACGTGCTTTGGCTGCGCTGACTGCGGAAGCAATCAACCCCATGCCTGCTTTTCGGCGCTCGGCAGCATATTCCGTCAACAGAATGGCTGTCTTGGCAAGCAAACCGATCAACATAATCAAACCTGTTTGCAGATAAATGTTATTCTCCAATCCTGCTATCTTGGCAAACAAGAACGTCCCCATCAAACCTACCGGAACCGCAAGAATAACTGCAAACGGAACGATGAAACTTTCATAAAGCGCACTCAGGATAAGATAGATCATCAGAATACAGATACCGAAGATAATTACCGTCGTACCACTCTGCTGGTTCTCTTCACGTGTAATACCACCGAAGTCATAACCGTAACCTTTTGGCAGGCTGATTTCTGCTGTCTCTTTCACAGCACGGATGGCATCACCCGTACTATACCCTTCAGCAGGCATGGCATTCACAGCTATGGAGTTATACATATTGAAGCGGCTCAAAGTCTCGGCACCATAACTGCGGGTCAGTGTAACGAACTGACTCAGTGGAGCCATCTCACCGTTTGCCATCCGTACAAAGGTGTTGTGCAATGAAGACTCATCCATGCGGTATTCCGGACCGGACTGTATCATAACCCTATATACCTTTGAGAAACGGTTGAAGTTGGATACATACTGTCCGCCATAGTAGCCCGAAAGTGTAGAGAGCACTGCATCCGGAGTAATGCCGGCACGCTTACATTTGGCAGCATCGACTTCTACAGTCCACTGCGGATAGCGCACATCGAAAGTAGAATAGGCCATGGAGATTTCAGGACGCTGATTCAAAGCACCCAGGTATTGCTGGGTAGTCTGGAAGAAGGTGTTCACATCCGTGCCCAACTTATCCTGTACATTCAGGTCGAGCGCATTACCCATACCATAACCCGGAATCATACCCGGAGCAATTGCAAAGATCGTGGCATCTTTGATATCTGCCGTGCGGGCATAAATCTGTCCGATGACAGCCTGCACCTGATCTTCTTTCTTTGTACGTTCATCCCAAGGTTTCAGCTTCACTACAATCATACCGAAGGTATTCCCCTGTCCGGAAAGCAAGCCGTAGCCGGTTACTTTCTGAATATGAAGTTTCTGCGGAATAGCCTCCAAGCGTTCTTCCACACGAAGCATAACATCATCCGTAGTCTTCAGTGAACTACCCGGAGCCGTGCTTACATTGACGAACAATACACCCTGGTCTTCATCAGGCACTAAACTGGTCTTCGTAGAGTTCATCAGGAGTACCAGCACTACTACTGAGCAAACCAGCAATGACCATGACAACCAACGACGCTTGATAAAGAATAATACCGCATTCTTATATTTATTCACCACCACATCGAAAGCCGCATTGAACGAATTACGGAAACGGGCGGCAAAATTATTCTTCTGCGTGCCATCTTCATTAATATAAGGTCTCAGCAGCAGAGCGCAAAGAGCCGGGCTCAGCGTCAAAGCGTTAACGGCTGAAATACCTACCGCAACCGCCATCGTCAGACCGAACTGCGTATAGAACGTACCGGACGTACCACTCATAAACGATACAGGAATGAATACCGCCATAAATACCAGTGAAGAGGTGATAACCGCATTACTGATACCTTTCATAGCGTCGATACTTGCCATATAAGAAGACTTATACCCGACATCAAACCTCGACTGTACCGCCTCGACGACGACTATGGCGTCGTCCACCACCGTACCGATCACAAGCACCAATGCAAACAGTGTAATCAGGTTGATACTGAATCCGGCAACGGACATAAAAGCGAAGGTACCTACCAGTGACACGATGATGCCCACCAACGGAATCAATGTGGAACGGATGTCCTGTAAGAATACATATACCACCAAGATAACGAGAATGATAGCCTCGATCAAAGTCTTTACTACTTCATGGATAGAAGCGAACAGGAAGTCATTGGAACTCATCATCTGTGTCAGTTCCACACCTTTCGGCAGGTCTTTGCGCACTTCGTCCAACAGGTTGTCAATGTTCTGGTTTACTTCCGTTGCATTAGAGCCGGCCGTCTGGAATACCATACAGGAAACACCATTGTGACCGTCCATACCGCCTTTGTAGGCGTAGCTGTCCTTACCCAGTTCCACATCTGCAATATCTTTCAACTTCAGCACTTCACCGTCTTCCGTAGAACGGATTACGATTTCACCAAATTCCTCGGGTGTAATCAGACGGCCTTTATACTTCATGGTATATTGATAGGTTTCATCCGAATTTTCACCGAACGAACCGGTAGCCGATTCAATATTCTGTTCGGCAAGTGCCGCCGTCACGTCAGACGGAATCAGTTTGTACTGTGCCATCACATCAGGCTTCATCCAGACACGCATACTGTAGTCACCACCCATAATCATCATATCGCCCACACCTGCAATACGCAGCAACTGCGGTTTCAAGTTGATACTCATATAGTTGGCAAGGAAGTTTTCATCGTACGAATTATCTGGACTATGCAATGAAAACATCTGTAAGATACTGGTCTGGCGTTTCATAGTAGTCACACCTACCTGGGTTACTTCTCCCGGAAGCTGTCCGGTAGCTCTGGATACACGGTTCTGCACATTGACGGCAGCCATATCCGGATCGGTACCCTGCTTGAAATAGACAGTAATGGATACCGAACCGGCATTGGTAGCGGTGGACGTCATATAGGTCATGTCTTCCACACCGTTGATAGCTTCTTCCAACGGAGCGATAACACTCTTCTGCAAAGTTTCTGCACTGGCACCGTAGTACGTGGTACTTACCATAACGGTAGGCGGAGCAATATCGGGATATTGTTCGACGGGCAGGGTAAACAACCCGATGATACCCAGAATGACAATCGTTATAGAAATGACTGCCGAAAATACCGGGCGTTCAATAAATGTTCTCAGATTCATGGATTAATCCTCCTTTGTTTGTTGATTAGCGGTGTCTTGTGCTGCAGAGGATGCTGTCTTAGCTTGTATAGGTGTACCTTCGCGCAATAATCCCACGCCTTCGGCCACAATTACATCACCCACATTCAAACCCTTGTCTACGATATACTCTTTTCCACCATTCACACGGGTCACCTCCACCGGGGCAGACTGTGCTTTACCATCTACTACTTTAAACACGAACACTTTATCCTGCACTTCATAAGTAGCCGCTTGCGGAACAACGATACAATTCCGTTTTTGAACAGGAACCACTACATTACCGGCTCCCCCACTCTGTAACAATCCTTCTTTATTCGGGAATACGGCACGCAGGCTGACAGTTCCGGTAGAAGCATCGATAACTCCACTGATTGTTTCAATCTTACCTTGCGAAGGATAGGTAGATTTATCATTCAGAATCAGTTCAATAGCAGGCATTTCCTCCAATGCTTTACTCCTGGAACCATAGCGGCGCGTCATATCCAGCAACTGGTTTTCTGTCATCGAGAAGTAAACGTACATATCGGAATTATCAGAAACCGTAGTCAACGGTTTAGGCAGGCTGGCACTAACCAAAGCGCCCACACGATAGGGCAGAGTGCCTACAACACCGTCGGCAGGACTTTTCACTTCCGTATAAGAAAGGTTATTGGCGGCACTTACACGTTGCGCTTCCGTCTGCGCCAATTGCGCTTTCGCCGTCAGCAGGTTATTATAAGATGTCTGCAAGTCGAACTCGGAAATCACGTTCTGGGCAAACAATTCTTTTTTACTGTCATACGTCAGTTGAGCCGTAGCTACACTTGCACGCGCCGCTTCCACATTGGCTTCCGCAGTCTGCAAAACCGCACGGTAAGGTACTTGATCAATAATAAACAAGACTTGTCCTTTGCGGACCGCCTGACCTTCTTCCACACAGAGTTTAGTCAGGAAACCGGACACCTGTGGGTAAATGTCAATGTCTTGTCTTCCCCGTATACTCGCTGAATAGGTCGTTTGCAATTCCTTGTCGGATGTCGTGATTCTCATCACCTCATACTCAGAACTGGTCTGCACGGTAGGAGCCTGTCCGCATGCTACCAATGTTACTCCACAAATGAATGTCATCATCTGTCTAATCAATCTCTTCTTTGTTGTCATACTACAATCTTTTTAAAAAACATCTTTTGTTATGTCGGCGGCAAAGGTATGCCGTTTTTGAACAACAACTTGTTTCATTTATCGCACTCCTTTGTTCGTTTTCGGAACGGTTTGCTTAACATTCCAAAAAGAACTTCTACCTTTGTTCCAACAAAACTTTAAAAGAAATAAAGTATGAATCCATTATTGACTACGAAAGCAGAAACCTTCAGATCCGGAAGCGATAATCTGGAGTTTTACCACAACCGACTCATTAAATTAACGAACGGAGTCCTTATGTTCTGTTCCGGCGGAGAAGCGGAAATCACCATAGATCTGGAGAAACATCACATTATACCGAATACGAATATCATGTTGTTGCCCGGCTCTATCCTTTCGCTCAGATCGGCCAGCCAGGACTTCCAGATACACTATTTTGCCTATTCGGGCGAAATGATGAAGGTGGCCTGTTTCCGACTGGACCCGGCATTTATGCATTTCATGAAAGAAAACTCCTGCTATACGCATACCAGACTCGAAACCATACGCCCCATCCTGAGAATGATAGAGGCAAGTGCCGCCATCTATGCCGACAAGGAAAACCAGTTCCGCGAGAGTATTGCCCAGAACCTGCTTCAGATATTCTTCCTGGATACTTATGATAAGGTGCAGAGATATTTTACGAAAGAACAACTGGAGGGAGGCAACCGGAAAGGACAGCTATTCAAGAAGTTCATTCACCTGGTACACACCCATTGTACCACACAACGGGATGTAGCTTTTTATGCCGAGCAGCTTTGCATTTCTACACGCTACCTTTCTGCCATTACTAAAGAGATAGGTCAGATTTCCGCTAAAGAACTTATTGACGAATTCCTCACACTGGAGATTAAAGTCGCCCTGCAATCCACCAACCTGTCGCTGAAAGAGATAGCCGACCGCTACAATTTTCCCGACCAGTCGTTCTTCGGGCGCTACTTCAAAAAGCATACGGGAATATCACCGAAAGAATACAGGGCTAAAAGAATTTAATTATAAATAATAGCTATATACAATTATTTTGCTTATATTTGCAACTGATGACAAACACTAAATAAAACAAAAGAAGTGATTATGAAAAATAGAATTTTCAAAATAGCCTTTATTTTCATTCTTGGATTAATCGTTCTATCATGCAATAAAGAAGAAGAACAAGTATTAATGGAAATTGGCAAAACTGAAATTAATATAACCAATGATGAAACAGAAGCTCAACTGACAATCACTTCTAATGTTAACTGGAAAATTACAGATAGCAACCGCCCCGAGTGGATCAGTATTTCGCCCCTATCAGGCAGTGGAAATGGAAATATTCAAATTCGAGTGATTGACAACGATAAGCGCGTTGAGGCATCCTTCACTCTATTCATAGAGTATTCGGGACAACAAATATCAGTCCCGGTAACTATTAAGAATGCTGAAAAATACGAAGATGGAGGATACACTATTTATCAAACCAGCAAGAAAGCCAATCCGATAAAACTGATAATCACCGGAGACGGTTACCTTCCAAGCCACTTCAATTATGGAGGTTTGTTCGATCAAAATGCTAACGAGGCCATTGAAGCTTTGTTTGCAATTGAGCCCTACAAAACATACAGAGAATACTTTTCTGTTTACAAAGTAGCAGCTTTTTCCGAAGAAACCGGAATAAGTAACCCGAAGTATAATGTACAGAAAAATACGGCATTTTCCTGCGCACTCACCGGAGGAACAGGCATAGAATGTAACTATGACAGAGTTTTCTCCTATGCTCTTCTTATTCCTGGAATTTCAGAATCAGACTTAATGAACACGTCTATCTGCGTAATTATCAATGAAAACACATATGCAGGCACTTGCTATATGATGAGCAATGGAAAAAGCATTGCTATGGTTCCCGTTTCCCGAACGGATGACAGCTATCACACAACCCAGTTTTCCAATATCATTTGCCACGAATATGGTGGTCATGGTTTTGGGAAACTGGCCGATGAATATGTAACTTATGACGGGACTATACCTTATGAAGACAAAAAACTTCTGTTAAGTTGGCAAGCATATGACTACTATATGAATGTTTCACCTTTCAATACTGCCGAAGAAGTCCCTTGGAGCAGATTTATCGGGAAGCCGGATTATCCTCAAGTCAGTATTTTCGAAGGAGGATATTATTATACCCGAGGCATTACACGTCCTGAAGAAACCAGTTGCATGGACGATAACAGATTATATTTCAACACGCAAAGTCGATACACAATAGTGGAAAGAATACTTCAGGTAGCCGGAGAAGGAGAACTTACCTATCAGAAGTTTCTTGATAAAGACGTACAGAAAACGCCACCACCGTTCACACGAAACCTATCCAAAGCAAAGGACTTTAAACCTTTAGCACCACCAATTCTTGTAATAGAAGAAGCTCACAAATAAATGAATATGACTGATTAGTATAGGTTTTTAGCATTTATTTGATAACTTTGTACACGAATCAATTAAATACTAACACCATGAGAAAACTTAACCACGCACTTCTTGCAGGTGCTTTCGCCTTGGCATGCGCTTCGTGTACTGCGGAGAAAGAAGCTAACTACCAAGTGATACCTCTCCCCCAGGAGGTAAGTTTAACCCAAGGAAATCCGTTCAAACTGAACGAAAATGTTCTCATCGCTTATCCGGAAAACTATGCCTTACTGCAACGCAATGCTGAGTTCCTGTCGGAGTACATCCAACAAGCCACGAACTATGCACCGAAGACAAAGGCCATCGCAGCAGGAGAACAAGTGAAAAATGCAATTGTACTGGGACTCGATCCGGGCATTGCAAACAAGGAAGGCTATGTGCTGACTACCACCCCCGAAGGTATCAGCATCAACGGACAAACCGAAAACGGAGTGTTCTATGGCATCCAGACTTTACGCAAATCCATTCCCGCCGAAGCAAAAGGAGCAACCATCCTGATACCGGCAGGTGAAATTAAAGACGAACCGCGCTTCAGTTATCGCGGCATGCACCTCGACGTAGGACGTCACTTCTTCCCCAAAGAGTTTATAAAGAAGTACATAGACTTGCTGGCACTGCACAATATGAATACTTTTCACTGGCACCTGACGGAAGACCAAGGTTGGCGTATTGAAATTAAGAAATATCCGAAGCTTACGGAAATAGGTTCTCAACGCAGTCGCACGGTAATCGGAAGAAACACACAAGAGTATGACAATACGCCGTACGGTGGTTTCTATACACAGGAAGAAGCAAAAGAAATCGTAGAATATGCACAGGAACGCTACATCACGATAATTCCGGAAGTAGACCTGCCGGGACATATGCTTGCCGCACTGGCCGCTTATCCCGAAATGGGATGTACAGGTGGCCCATATGAAGTGTGCCCTCGTTGGGGCATATTTGAAGACGTACTCTGCATCGGCAATGATAAAACCATGCAATTTCTGGAAGACGTAATGAGTGAAATCATAGAAATCTTCCCATCGAAGTATGTGCATATCGGCGGCGACGAAGCTCCGCGTACCCGTTGGGAAAAATGTCCGAAATGCCAGGCACGTATCAAAGCGGAAGGACTGAAAGCTGATAAAAACCATACGGCAGAAGATCGCCTGCAAAGTTATTGCATGACACGCATCGAGAAGTTCCTGAACAGCAAAGGACGCCGGATCATCGGCTGGGATGAAATTCTGGAAGGCGACGTAGCACCCAACGCAACCGTAATGTCATGGCGCGGTATGGAAGGCGGCATCAAGGCTGCACAACTGGGGCATGATGTTATCATGACACCGACCTCTTTCTGCTATTTCGACTATTATCAGACAGCAGACACAAAGGATGAACCGCTCGGTATCGGTGGATATGTTCCCATCGAAAAAGTATATAGTCTGGAACCCGTACCGGCAGCACTTACAGAAGAGCAAAGTAAGCATATTCTCGGTGCCCAAGCCAATCTCTGGACAGAGTATATCCCCTCTTCCGAACATGTGGAATACATGGTATTGCCCCGCATGGCAGCTCTTGCCGAAGTACAATGGACTCAGCCTGAGAAGAAAGACTTCAAAGATTTCAGTACCCGTCTGGCACGCCTGATGAAGTTCTATCAAAGAGATGGTTTCAACTATGCCAAGCATGTATTTGATCTGAAGGCTGATTTCACGCCGGATGTTGCCAAGAAAGCAGTGGTAGTTACATTGAGTACCATTGATGATGCTCCTATTTATTATACATTGGATGGAACTGAACCGACCACAGCTTCATTGAAATATACAGAGCCTGTTTCCATTACCGAAACAGCAGATTTCCAGGCAGTGGTTATCCGCCCGGAAGGAAAGAGCAAAGTGGTGAATAAGAAGATTTCTTTCAACAAAGCTACATATTGTCCTATCGAGCTGACTTTCCAACCTTCGGAAAAGTATAAATTCGGAGGTGCTATTACTTTGGTAGATGGTATGAAGGGAAACGATAGTTATGCCACCGGAGCCTGGTTAGGTTTTGTAGGTGGTGACGTGGAAGCCATCATCGACTTGGGACAGGAAACGGAAATCAAGCGGGTGGCCACGAATGCTATTGTTGATATGAGTGCCTGGATTATGGGAAGCACAGGGTTGGTAGTCTCTGTATCTGATGATAACAAAGAGTTCCGCGAAGTAGCCGTTAAAGATATTCCGGTTGAAACAAATATTGATAAGAAAGGTGTGGAAAACTATGAGATAACTTTCGATCCGGTAAAAACACGATATGTGAAAGTTGTTATCAAGCGTAGCCCTGCCCTTCCGAAAGGACATGCAGGCGAAGGAAAAGCTGCTTATATGTTCATTGATGAAATAGAGGTGGATTAGAAACCTCTCCCAATGAAAGGAGAGGAGGAATTTTAGAACTGGAAGTAAATGAAAGGCTGAATCTCCGTACTCTTCATCTGGATTACCAAGTAAATTAAAGCAAGCATCAGAACCGCCTTTCCCATAAGGGGGAGGCGGATTACTGTTTTACAACAAGCACTCTCCCAACGGTCGGGGCAGAAATGCAGGAAGAACCCCAATGCCATCAGGGCAAACACTTCCCAATAGCCTGCAATCAGTTGCGGGAAAAGTTGTGGACGGAAAGTGGTACAGATCTGTTTTATCATATCCAACGAAGTGGAAAAGTCAGCATTGCGGAAGAATATCCAGCAGAAACAAACAAAGTGGAATGTGATAAGTATACCGAAGAAACGGCGGATGCCGTGGCTTTCTTCCCCTTTCTTTCTTCCGGTCAGTGTCATCCAGAATTTATGTGCCGCCAAAGCAACGCCGTGGAACAATCCCCAAACGACAAAATTCCAAGAAGCACCATGCCACAAACCACCCAAAAACATGGTTATGATAAGGTTGGCATACTGGCGGATTTTTCCTTTCCGGTTTCCGCCTAAAGATATATAGAGATAATCTTTCAGCCAACTGGAAAGCGAAATATGCCATCGCCGCCAAAACTCTGTAATGGAAGCGGACTTATAGGGAGAGTCAAAGTTCTTATTAAAATGAAAACCTAACAACAAAGCTATTCCGATAGCCATATCACTGTATCCGGAAAAGTCGCAATAGATTTGCAAGGCATATCCATAAACACCCATCAGATTCTCTACTCCGGAATAGAGCGTAGGATTATCAAAAATACGCTCTACAAAGTTCACACTGATATAATCTGAAATAATAGCTTTCTTGAACAGACCGCTTGCAATCAGGAATATCCCCCTTCCGAACATCTCATGGGATACGAACAAAGGACGGCGTATCTGTGGGATAAAATCACGGGCACGTACAATAGGACCTGCCACCAATTGCGGGAAGAAGGATACGTAAAAAGCATAATCCAGCAAATTAGTAAGAGGGGTTATATCTTTGCGATAAACATCGATGGTATAGCTAAGTGACTGGAAAGTAAAGAAAGAAATGCCCACAGGGAGGAATATATCGTAATGGTGGAACGTACCACCTACCAGCGAAGCAAAGGCATCTCCCAAAAAATTGGCATATTTGAAATAACAAAGCAGACCAAGATTGATAACAAGACTCACTAATACCCACAACTTACGCTGCCAACGCACAGAGGAGAATGCCATGAGACGGGCAATAAAGAAATCGGCAACCGTGACAAGTGCCAGCAGGAAAAAGTAAGTTCCGCTACTTTTATAATAAAAATAATAAGAGAATGCGGTAACAAACAACAAACGTGCAGTCAGACGGCGTTGCAACAGCAAATAAACCAGTATAAATGCTGCAAACAACCACAAGAAAATGCCGCTACTGAATATCATCGGCGCTTGCGGGTCATAAACGAATACGTCTCGCAGACGGTTAAAGTCAATATCCCACATAATCATTATAGGCTTTTAAAAGAGCTTGATAAAACAATTCACCTTGCAATACATATCCTTCCGGAAGATAATGTACATGGTCCGGACGCATCAATTTTGCTTCCTGCCAGTTCAGACAAGCACGCTGTCTCCCTCCCACCGCTTCGTACATATCCCACACGGCAAGACCGTTGTCATCAGCAAAGCGACGCATGGTTTCTACGGCAATAGCAGTACGGGGATTGATGGAATAGGTGCGGCGACGACGACTTTTCCGGAAACTGTCGTAGGAACCGGGAGGAGTTGTCATCAGTAAGGGTACATTGGGCAGACTGTCGCGAAGCATACGCACCAATTCGTCCATCTGCCGATAGTGCAACAGGGTGTTATAACGCCGGTTATGGCTTTCGTTCGTTCCGAAAGAAAGTATAACCAAGTCAGGATGCAGGGCGGCAATATCAGAAATACGGTCGGAACGGGTAAAGGTGGTACAAAAAGCACCATTGATACCCATATCGGTATAAGAGATAGCACCAAAAGTTTCTGTCAGCAGCGTTCCGGTAGTGCGGGGCAAGATACGCCCACGGATATGGCTGTCACCGATATGCACGATACGGATGGTATCTGTAGAAAAGCCGGCATGCAACAGGCGCAGCTTTTCCCAAAAAGGATTGAGGATACCAAGGCTATCCGTCAACTCATTTTCACCAAGTTGCTGAAAGCCGGAAGGAAAAGCTATTCGAGGAACAGCAACAGTATCCGTACGCTGGGAATAGGAGCGGAGCGTATCGCAATTTGCTGTGACTTTGCTGATTAGAGGACAGGATGGAATAGGGTCCTGGGCATGAAGAGGAGAAAAACACAGAAGAAAGAATATTAGTATATAAGAAAATTTTAGGCGCGGATTACGCGGATAACACGGATTACAGTGTAGATACGAATACTCTAAATGTAACTGTCCTAAAACAAAAGCATCCGTGTAATCCGCGTAATCCGTGCCTAAAAAATCGTTCAATAGAACCCTATTTATATTATTCCGCTTCATAAGCCCTCCTCCTGTCGTACTGTTCCTTTCCATACACAAGCGCTTCATAAAGTAGGCCTGCCAGGTGCTTACCTCCCCGGAAATTAATATGCGTATAGTCATAATTCGCCAAAGAAGGCTTGGCATGTACCAGATTCGCCATACTTCCCTCTCCTCCCATTGCTTCGAACATATTCCAGAAAGCAATGTCGTTATCTGCCGCCAGGTTTTGCTGGTAACGCACCAGATTCTTAATACCTGGCATTGTGTGCAGAGTGCCATCTTCCGTCTTATAATCCCGGTCACCCACGCTGACTATCAAAATACCTGCTTGTGGAAATGCATCCTTCAAGTGATCAATAGTGGTCTGCATACCTGCAATATATTTGTCATAATTCCGCCCACGTTCAGTAGCAACGTTCAATCCGTATTGCAAGATAATCAGGTCGTAAGGACGCTGCTCATTAAATTCGTGCATCATCCATACAGGAATAGAGCGCAGAGACAAGCCCGAACTGCCGCGCAAAGAGAAATTATCCAGGATAATCCCTTTTTTGCCATCCATAGCCAGACCATAAAATAAGGTAGAGTCCGCCTCATCAACCGTCCAACGGACAGAACCAATATTTCCATCCACTTGCATTTCCTGCAAATCATCTGTAGCCAGGAAAGTACGGGTTTGCTTTTCATTGCGGTTGACATTCACAGAAAGGGTGACTTCTCCTTTACTATAAAAGAAGATAGAAGCCTGTTCACAGGTATCCAGATGGGAAGCATATTTGTTTTGTCCTTTCAACTCCACATAAGCACCCGGACGGGGAACAAAGTAATGCCCGGAAATACCTTGTTTCTTGCGGTCAAAGAAAGTAGAATCCATTACAGAATGGCTTTGCCAACCACCAAACGAGTGTCGCACGGTAGGACGGAATCCGCTGGTCATAGAAGTAATGGTAACAAAACCTACGCCGCAGCCACCATATTTATCCTGCAACATACTGCGCAAATCCGCAGTAAGAATATCCGCTTCAATGAAAGAATCTCCAAAAACAGCAATACGTACCTGACGGGGACGTTGTGTCAATTCATCCAAAGCCCGGTAAAAAGGTGTCATACCGCGCAGAGTGGAATCGCTGTAGTCTTCAATGCACGTCATACCTGCACGGCAAGTATCTACAAAAGCCGGTTTCACCTTTGGCGGAGGCGGAAGCAAACTGTCCGGCTCTTCCGTCAACTCTTTCTGAGTACGTACATCACCCAGTAAGTCGACACGCCTCATCATGTGTTCACCTACCGTAAAACCAGGCAGGAAGTACATCAGTAACAAGCCCGCCAATATAATCAATGCCCAAATGCAAGTATATTTCAGATAATTCTTTTCCATGTTGTCCGTAAAGGATTTGCAAAGATAGAGAAAAGACATAAAAAGAGAGGGAAATCTTCACGTTTTGTAAGATTTCCCTCTATCTGATTCCCTAAAAAGTGTTTCCACTCACTCTGAAGAATGGCCTTCTCCAGATTAGATCGTCTTCTCAATGTTCCAGACAAATGCCCGGAGACCGAGTTGATGCGTCTCCTCGTCCATCCGATGAAGTGCATCAAGCAACGGGTCAACTTTAGCTTCATCTACAATAGTAATAATAGCAGAGCACATACTGGGCCATGCATGACTACCATAGTGCGGCTCGCCCGTCTTACTGCCACGTCCCTGCACTTGCTGCCAATAGCTGAATCCACGGCAACCCTGGCGGTCGAGTAACGCCATGATGCGCTCGAAGAACGCCTGGTCGAATGTTATAAATACGGATTTCATATGAATTACAAATTATGAATTACAAATTACGAGATACGAATTACGAAATACGAATTACGAGATACATAGTTCAGCGTAATTTGCAATTCGTAATTCGTAATTATTCTCACTGCTTTTTCGGCTTCGTCATTTTCTCTTTATGAGCCTGATAGTAATCATTCAGTTCACGGTCTTTCTTTATCTTACGGCGGTTGCGCTTGATACCGATACCGGCAAACGAACAATAAAGCACAGGAACCAGAATCAGCGTCAAGATGGTAGATACCGTGAGACCACCAATTACCGCCACACCCAACGGACGCCACATCTCGGCACCTTCACCTTGTCCTACAGCCATCGGCACCATACCGAGGATAGTAGTCAGCGTGGTCATTAACACCGGACGCAAACGGCTACGGCCTGCCGTAACCACAGAGTGGAGTACCGCCATACCGCGCTCGCGACAGAGTGTGATGTAGTCAATCAGCACGATACCGTTCTTCACCACGATACCAATCAACATGATTCCACCCAACAAACTCATGACGTTCAAGTTTGTATCCGTAAAGAAGAGTGCCATCAATACACCGCTGAATGCAAACGGAATGGAGAACATGATAATAAACGGATAACTCAAAGACTCAAACTGGGCGGCCATTACAATAAATACCAGAATAATAATCAGTACAGCCAGCGTACCCAAATCAGAGAATGAATCCTGCTGATCCTCGTACGAACCCGAAATCTGGATAGAAATACCGCTCGGCAAGTCCATCTTATCGATAATGGCATTACCATCGGCCACTACATCACCCAACGGAACTCCTGAAATGACGGCAGATACCGTCACAATACGTTCACGGTCCTTGCGCTCGATGGTAGGAGGAGCTGAGCGCTCAACCACCGTACCGAGGTCTTTCACACGGATGCCCTTACCAGCAGGTGTATAAATAAGGATATTCTCCAAATCTTCAATCTTTGTACGGAATTCAGGAGCATAGCGCACCCGGATGTCGTACTCATCACCGTCCTCACGATAATAGGAAGCCAAGGCTCCGTTCACGCGGTTGCGCAGATAAGTGGAGGCTGTGGAAAGGTTCAGACCATGAAGCGCCAGTTTCTCACGATCAAAGTCCACCTGATATTCAGGTTGGTAATCCTGACGGCTGATATTTACCTCACTCACGCCTTTTACATTCAGCAGTTTCTCTTTCAGTTCGGCCGAGACTTTATCCGTAGCGGTAAAATCATAACCATATACCTCAAAGTCGGCACTGGCCTGGGCACTCATACCACCGGTACTACCACCCAAAATTACCTGCGCCTTATCCAACTCGGGATAGGCCTTCAAGTCTTCACGCATCTCATCACAGACCGTTTCCAACTTAACTTTACGGTCGCCCGGACTCACCAAACTGATGTTAAAGCTGATAATATGACTACCATTGTCTTGCATGGAAGCAAAAGTATTATCCGAATCAGCCTGTCCTACAGTATAGTTACAAACCCTCATCACACCTTCGTAGCGTTTCATCCACTTTTCTGTCAGTTCCGAAGCCAGTGCTTGAGCACGCTCTACGCGGGCACCGATGGGAAGTTGCAAATTTACACCGATACGGCTATTATCAGCCGCCGGGAAGAACTCCGTACCGATATACTTAGCACAAAACAAACTTGCTACAAAGAAAGTAGCACAACCGACCATGATAGTGATACGATGGCGCACAGCCCAGTTCAAACGGTTCTGATACCACACATCGAGAGCATCGAGTCCACGTTGAATCGGCCTATAGAAAGCGATGAACATCTTGCTCTGCTTCTTCTGCAAACGCAGGAGTTGTGCACACATCATCGGCGTGAATGACAAAGCCGAAATGGTAGAAACGGTCATGATCACACACATCATCCAACCCAACTGGCGGAACAATACACCAGACATACCGCTCACCATAGTCAGCGGGAAGAATACCGCAATCATGGTCAGCGTCGAAGCTATAACGGAGATCGCCACCTCATTCGTAGCATGAACCGCCGCCTGCTTCGGTTCGGAGCCGCGCTCGATATGGGTTGTGACATTCTCAAGTACCACAATGGCGTCGTCCACCACATTACCGATAGCAATGGAGAGACAAGAAAGCGAGATGATGTTCAGCGAACCGCCGTCTATAATACCCAAATAGATGAATGAAGCTACCAATGACATCGGGATAGTGATGCAGATAATAACCGTAGCACGCCAACGTCCCAAGAACACAAACACTACCAGGATTACAAACAACATAGCGTACATGATAGTCTCTTCCAAACTGTCAATGGTATTCAGAATGTTATCGGAAGTATTGACAATGATACCCAGCTTCACGTCACTCGGCAACGACTTCTGCAACTGCGGCAGCATATCGATAACCTTCTGCGAAATAGCCACAGAGTTGGCGCCGGATTGCTTCTGTACTACAATCATAGCACCTTGCACACCATTACTATACGTCTTCTGTGCACGTTCTTCCACCGAGTCTACTACTGTTGCCACATCACGCAAATAAACAGAAGCTCCGTTGTGTGTGCCTACTACGATATTCTCCATCTCTTTGGGGTCCTTGAACTCTCCCTCTACACGGAGTGAATAGGTATTGTTTCCCACATCGAATGTACCACCCGGCGTGTTGCGGTTTTCAGCACTGATGATAGAACTGATAGTTTCCACTGAAAGGTTATAGGCATCCAGCTTGTTAGGGTCACAATAAACATTTACCTCACGTTTGGGTGCACCGGAGATAGACACCGTACCCACACCCGGCACACGCGCCAGCGGATTTACGATGTTGTCGTCCAAGATTTTATAAAGTGCCGGCTGACTCTCTTCCGCCTGAACGGAAAGCAGCAGGATAGGAATCATGTCCGTACTGAACTTAAAGATAATAGGCGTCTCCACTTCATCGGGAAGCTGAGAGCTTACCATATCCAGTTTATCACGCACGTCATTCGTCAACACGTCTATATCATATCCATATTCAAACTCCAACGTTATCACAGAGATATTCTCTGAAGATCTGGAAGTAATATGTTTCAGGTTGCTGACAGAGTTCAGCGTATTCTCTAACGGACGGGTCACGTTGTTCTCAATATCCGACGCACTGGCTCCTGCGTAGGAAGTCATCACCATGATGGTGTTGGTCTCAATATCCGGATAAAGATCCACCGGCAATTTTGACAAAGAGAACAGACCAAATATCGCTACTGCCAAAAAGCAGAGCGAGGTCATAATCGGTTTTTTAACCGCTCCTTCGTATAAACTCATGTTATTAGTGTTTAGTAATCTTTATTTCTCGACTTCTACTTCTACGCCATCAGCCAGCTTGGACTGTCCTGCAACGACTACCTGCGAATTGTTATCCACACCGGAAATCAACTCATATTCCGTATCCATACGGCGTCCCAGTTCCACTTTGTTATAAGAAACTTTCCCGTCCTTATACACATATACATAGCGGTCACCGGAACCGGCACGTTTTACGATAGCCAAATCGGGCACAACAACGTGATCCTGTGTTCCGAAGTTCAGCGTTACACGGGCAAACATACCCGGACGGACTTTCTGGTCACGATTAGTCAGGCGCACTTCAACAGGGAAGGTACGAGTGTTTGCATCAATGGTTGGATAAACCAGATTTATCGTTCCTTCAAACTCTTCGTCGCCATACACATCTACTTTAACAGCTACGGGAGAGCCCTTTTTCACTTTCGCAAAGTAACCTTCGGAAACGTTGATCATCAGTTTCACCGGAGTAATCTGCTCCACTACCAGCACGGGTTCTCCTCCACTATACATATCTCCATTATCGTAATTACGAGCCGTTACCACCCCATTGATGGGACTGAGCAACGCAGTATTTTCCAACAGATTCTTATACGTAGTCTTCTGTACGTCCAATGCCATCTTGGCTGCATCCCACTCGGATTTGGAAGTACCGCCTACCTTATATAATTCGTCAGTACGCTTGAACTCAATTTCCTGATTCTCCAAACGGAACTTAGCTTGCTTCAGATTGGCAGCATCCATCTGTACCAATTTCTGACCTTTTGAGACACGGTCACCTACTTCCACAAATATCTGATCGATACGTACCGGAGAAGACGGAGCGATATTATTTTTCACTTCTGCCTGAACAGTAGCGGTATATTCCTGGATCTGATCTACAGGACGTGCCGTTACAGAAGCCAGTTTTACTCTCGGTTTTTCCTCTACCTTTTCAGTTGCAGCCTTGTCTTTCTCTCCGCCGCATGAGCTCAGCAGAGCAACGGCCATCAGGGCGATCAATTGAACACTTTTTTTCATATCGTTGTGATTTTTCTTTTTTTACTTATTAATTGAATAGTCGCGACCCAAAACCTGGTCAAGGTCAGCCTTAGACACCAGATAGTCGTAAATAGATTGGTTGTAAGTTAATTCAGCCTGAGTTAATGATACTTGAGAACTGTTCAGTTCCAGCACTGTACCTTTACCCACTTCGTAGCGTTTACCGGCTATTTCCACTGCCTTTTGAGCCTGCATTACGTTCTCCTTATTACTTACCACCTGCTCGGAACTTGCTGCCATGTTATTCTGGTAGCTGGTAATCTGCATGTTCAGTTTACGCTCCGTATCTGTGCGGTTTTCCTTTAACTGGTTGATCTGAATTCGTGCGGTTTTCAGTTTCGTAAAGTTACTGGCTTTATAAAGAGGGATGTTCAGGGTAAACACCAAAGCAGAACTTCCGCCCCAATTATAGTCGAACACATTCCAGTTATTATTATACAATGACTGGTATTGATAAGAATAGTTCATCCCCAATGTCGGCATGAAGTTTGTCTTCAAGGATTTCAGACTCTGATTGAGCATCTTCATGTTCAAGTCGAATTGCTTCATTGTAGTATTGTTCACCAAGCCCTCATTCAGCTCATTCAACTGGTTAGCAAACAGACCGGTCTCATAATTCGCCAAATTATCGGCAATCCTGAGATCAAAATCTTCCGTTATTCCCATCAGCACTTTCAGCTGAAGTTTGGATAAGGTAACGGCGTTTCCCGCTGAAATGACATTCGGCTTCACACTACGCATCTGTACTTCAGCACTAATCTTATCGAATTCGCTGACAGCTCCCTGCTGGTATTTTGCATTAACCACGTTATAATTGTCTTCCGCCAATTTATAACTCTTCTGCAAAACTTCATAAGAATCTTGTGCCAGCATCAACTGGTAATACGCTTTCGTAACCTGATTCACAAGATCCTGCTTAGAAGCACGTGATTTTTCTACTGCCAATTCTATGTCAGTTTTCGTCATAGACATTGCTTTGTAGACCGAAGGGGCAAATAACGGTAAGCTGATATTCAAAGTTCCGCTTACTGTATTTGAATCGTCCTGACCCATTTTGAAAGACTGGCCTCCGAGATTCATTTGAGCCGCCGTAATTGTATGGTTCCATGTTCCACCAATACTGGCCTCCGGCAACAAACTCTGCCAGGTCTCCTTGTTAGCCACTTTTTTCAGGGCTATTTCCTCTTCGGCAACCTTTATCGTAGGATTATCACTAAGTGCGATTTCCAGTGCTTTGTCGAGGGTCAAGGTTAGGGTTTCTTTTGTTTCCTGCGCCTGTATACGGCCTATAGCCAATAAAAGGACCACAGTCAACATCATTTTCTTGCTTGCCAAAAATAGTTGTCTGTCCATAAAAATCAATCTGTATATTTATTAGGATTATTCTTTTATTCCGTATTGGACTGCCGGCTCTTACGGTATTCCTGGATAAATTCTTCCAGTTTGCGAGCGCCTTTTTCTGTTGATATTCCCCGGAGATAGGTGAACATGATAGATTCATATACTTCCAGGAAAGAGTGCTCTTTGCAAAGATCCGTGTTCATCAGCAAGTCGAGCTGTTCGCGTACCAACAGGTTTACAATCGTAAAGTTGACGTCATCGCGGAAGTACCCTTGTTGTATACCCAGTTTAAAGAAAGCAATCGTTTCCTCGGAATCGCGGTTGCGACGCTTCATCAATTCTGCATAGACTTTAGGATATTTCTTGATGTCTTCAAAAAACTTTTTATTAGTATTGTGAAACTTCTCAATACTCCGCTGGTAGAGTTTTAACAAAACTTCCAATACATTCGAAGCCTTTTCATAGACGTCTTTTACGTAAGCGTCTCCCTCACGCTGAGCCTTCAGAAGGCACTCCATAAGTAAAGTTTCTTTGTCAGGGAACACCTCATATAAAGTACGTTTGGAGATGCCCAATGCCGCAGCAATGTCATCCATCGTAATGCTCTTGATACCATGGGTAGCAAAAGATTCAAGAGCAGTATCGATGATACGCTCCCGCAACTCTAATCTTTGAGGGTGTTCTTTCACATTGTCGCCCGTTTTCATTTCTATTTTCTCTTTAATTTTCAGATTTCAAGTAGAAGAATGTCCACTTTCGGAATAAAACTGGGCAAATATAGAAAGAAAACTCAATTCTCTAATTGAGTTTCCTTTGAAAGATTAACTATATTAATATTTATTATGCTTCCGGCAGGTTTATTGGGAAGAATATCAATAATCGAACTTCGTCCGGTTCAGAAACGCCACTGTCTTATGGATTTCCTTATACATGACAATGTCGTCTTTAATAAAAGGGACTTCTTTGCGATATTCGTTCAGGAAGCGTTCCAAAGCGGGAGAGGTCTTTAATGGGCGACGAAATTCGATACCCTGTGCTGCATTCATCAGTTCGATAGAGAGAATGTGTTCCAGATTGTCCATAATACGATACAATTTGGTAGCTGCATTAGCCCCCATGCTGACATGATCTTCCTGACCGTTGGAAGAAACGATGGAATCACTGCTGGCAGCATAGCAATACATTTTATTCTGGCTGACCATGGAGGCAGCGGCGTATTGCGGTATCATAAAGCCGGAGTTCAAACCGGGATTGGCTACCAGAAATTCAGGCAGACCGCGCAGTCCCATGATGAGCTGTGCCACCCGCCGCTCGGAAATATTGCCCAATTCGGCAAGGGCGATACCAAGAAAGTCGTAAGAGATGGCAAGCGGCTGCCCATGGAAGTTTCCGCCGGAAATAATGCGGTCTTCATCAGGGAAGATAGTGGGATTATCCGTTACGGAATTGATTTCGGTCAGCAGAACGGAAGAGACATAACGGATGGCATCTTTCGTTGCGCCATGTACTTGGGGAATGCAACGGAAAGAATACGGATCTTGTACATGGGCTTTGTGTTGAGCAATGATTTCACTGCCTTCCAGGAGTTTACGGAAATTATCACCTGTCTCGATTTGTCCCCGGTGCGGACGGATTTGCTGGATACAATCCATAAAAGGATCGATACGCCCATCGAAAGCTTCGAGGGAGAGAGCGGCAATAAGGTCGGCCTTCTTGGAGAGACGGAAGGCTTTCAGAATGGCAAACACACCATTGGCACTCATGAACTGCGTACCGTTGAGCAGGGCAAGACCTTCTTTACTCATAAGTTTCACCGGTTCCCAACCGAACTCATCGAGGACGCTGATAGCTTCGCGCTTCTTACCTTTATAATAAACATCCCCCACACCGATAAGCGGCAGGAAGAGATTGGCAAGGGGAGCCAGATCACCGGATGCACCGAGTGAACCGCGGTCGTAAACAATGGGCATCACATCGTTGTTGAAGAAATCGAGGATGCGCTGTACGGTGATGACTTGCACACCGCTATGCCCCAGAGAAAGGGCATGGGCTTTGAGCAACATCATTAGCTTGACGATGACAGGACGTATTTCTTCACCGACGCTGCAAGCATGACTCTTTATCAGGTTTTCCTGTAAGGTACCCAGTTCGTCGGGAGATATATTTTTGCTGCACAAGGAACCGAAACCTGTGGTGATGCCGTACAAAGGTTCTTCGGACTCGGCTATCTTATGATCGAGGTAGTCGCGGCATTTCTGTATCCGTTCTTTGGCTTCGGGAGCCAGTTCCAGTTTCAGATTCTCGTTGATAATTCGTTCGATGATGTCGAATGTGAGTTCACCGGACCCTACATGATAGACGTTTTTCATACTCGTAATTCTTGGTTAACAACATCCAATACTTCTTTTTCACGGTCGCAGGCCAGACGTTCCAGCTTGTCGGCTTCTGCCTGAAGCTCGCCTGCAAAGGTTTTATCTTTGATGGAACCCAGGTTAATGCGGACATTCAGCAAGGCACCCAGCACAGCAGTACGGGCGGACATCATGGCCACACAAGCATCAGTCACTGCATTACGGTTTCCCAAACGGGCAACGTCGGCAATCACCGACATCAGTTCGCAGGCATTACGAGCCACTTGCATGGGAACTAAGGCGGCATACTTAGTAGCTTCCTGAATAGCAGCGCTGCGGGCAGCTTTTTCTTCATCGGTAACTTTGGGCATTTTGAAACATGCAAACACGGCATCGTAAGCTTCCGAGTCACGGTCTATATCGGCAATGAATACATCTTTCTCTTTCACCGAGAGAGAGGCAATATGGTTCATAAGTTCCTCGTGTTCTTCGTAATTCTTCTTGCCGATGGTGAGGTTAGCAACCATAGCGGCAAGTGCCGAAGCTATGGCACCGTTCAAGGCGGCAATGCTTCCGCCACCGGGGACGGGATCACTGCCCGCCACTTTATTCAAGAACTCTTTTACTGTTAAATCAACTAACATGGTATTTTTCTTTAAAGGTTTTACAATACAGGATAAATCACTCCTTCTTTAATGGTAGTATTGACACAATTCATGCCGACATAATAAGGCAGGAAATGGTAATTATCGGAATTCAGCACTACAAAATCTCCCTTCTTGCCTACTTCGATGCTACCGATACGGTCCGCCCGGTTCAAGGCAGCAGCCCCGTTCAGGGTAAGCGCAGTGATAGCTTCTTCAATAGTAAGATGCATATAGATGCACGCCAGTGCAAAAGTCAACGGAATGGAACCGGAGAAACAGCTACCCGGGTTGAGATCCGTGGCAAGGGCTACGGCACAACCGGAATCAATCATTTCGCGACCACGTGCATAAGATTCTTTCAAGGCAAAAGCGGTAAGAGGAAGCAAGGTTGCAACGGTTCCGGCATCCCGCATGGCACGGATACCCGTATCGGATGCATGCAGCAGATGATCTGCGGAAACAGCAGAAAGCTCGGCAGCCAGTTCGGCACCACCCAGCGGAACAATTTCATCGGCATGGAGTTTCAAGCCCAGACCATATTCCTTGGCAGCTTGCAACAGACGGCGGGATTGCTCGATGGAGAAAACGCCTTGTTCGCAGAAGACATCACAAAACTCCGCCAGTTCGTTCTTGGCAACGCAAGGCAGAACGTCACTGATAATGAAATCAAGATATTCGTCCGTACGTCCCTTATACTCCTCGGGTACGGCATGTGCGCCCAGAAAAGTGGATACAATATCTACCCGCTTATGTTCGTCATTATCCAGGCTACGCATGACTTTGAGTTGCAGAAGTTCCGTTTCCTTATCCAGTCCGTAGCCGCTTTTACCTTCTACGGTAGTGACGCCCATATTACTCATTTGCTTCAAAAAACCTTCGGCTTTGGAGCGGAGTTGAATAAAACTGCATTCGCGGGTGGCTTTTACGGTACTTACAATGCCACCGCCACGCTCCATAATAGACATATAGCTTTCTCCTTTCAGTCGCCAAGAGAATTCTTCGGCACGTTCGCCACCAAAAACCAAGTGGGTATGCGAATCGACGAAGCCGGGTAACAGGCATTTGCCACGGGCATTGTAGTGCCAGTAGCGTTGATAATATCCGTCACGCATCTCGCCTCGGGAAGGGCCGACATAGGAAATGATACCATCGGTTACTTCTATTGTAGCATTATCAATGATGCATAGTTCACCCATCTCTCTGCCGCAACGGGCGGAAAAACCGATGGGCGTTACAACGCGAGCATTAAAAATTATCAGGTTCTCGGTCATATTTAAAAACTTTATTTGTGTAATTTGTGTAATTTGCGTAATTTGCGTTCTTTCATCATTCTATTACTATCTCATTATTCTTCCATAATCCTCGCCTCAAGCACTTGTTGCATAGAGAAATTCTCTAAACCAAGATAATAAGAAGCTGTATCAATGAGTGCCTCCATCGGAACAAGGCCGATAATCTCACTTCCCACGATGCTGACTCCATAGCGACGTGCTTCTACACGGGTCAGTTCAAAAGCGCGGTAAAGGGCGGTACGGGTATAGTCTGTCATATTGATGGAGACCTGAGTAATGCCCCGGTCTTTCAACTCTACTCCCATTGCTTTGCAATAGCGCAGACCGCCGCCAATGAAACGAATCTTCTTGGCAATGTCATGTGCAATATCCAGATTAGGTGTATTCAGGTTGATATTGTAGGCTACCAACGGCATACGGGCACCGATAGCAACGGTTCCGGCAGTGGCATGGCGTTCGGCAGGACCAAAGTCGGGCCGCCATTCGGGCAGCTTTATCTTTTCTGCCATACCTTCAAACTCGCCTTTACGCACGGCGGCAAGATTTTCGCGATGCGGAGCGGATGCGGATTTCTCATAGAGAAAGACAGGAAGATTATAGCGTTTGCCCACCTCTGCACCTACTTCTTTGGAAAGGGCGATAGCTTCTTCCATCGTCACATTCTTAATGGGGATGAAAGGAACTACATCTACGGCACCCATACGGGGATGTTGCCCGGTATGGTGATTAAGGTCGATGAGTTTTACAGCAATACCGATAGCTTCGAGAACGGCATCACGAAGGGGTTCCGGTTCGCCCACTACGGTTACTACCAGACGGTTGTGGTCTTCGTCGTTGCTGTAATCCAGGAGTTTTACACCTTGTTTGCCACGAAAGGGAGATATGATTTGATCTATTTTCTGCAAGTCACGTCCCTCGCTGAAATTGGGGACACATTCGATGATTCTATTCATAATTCTTTATTTATGATATATATTTATTTACTAATTCGTCATCAGCCACGTATGGCATCGTGATATGATAACCGTCGGCATGTGTCCGGTTAAACTCTTCACTCGTCTCCATAGCATGCCCATTGCGTGCCCACGAACGTCGGGCCACACCGCCCATCACGTCCCACAACATAGCTGAACGAAGTATCTCATCCACCCGCTCACTACCATCGCATACCATACCGAAGCCGCCATTTATGGCTTTTCCGATACCCACGCCACCACCATTGTGCAGCGCTACGAGGCTCATTCCCCGGGCACAGTTTCCAGCAAAGCATTGCACGGCCATATCCGCCATGACATTGCTTCCATCTTTTATATTAGAAGTTTCGCGGAAAGGAGAGTCCGTACCGCTCACATCGTGATGATCGCGTCCCAGCATAATAGGTCCCACTTCACCATTGCGTACCATTTCGTTGAACTTCAACGCTATCTTCATACGTCCTGCCGCATCCTGATAAAGAATACGCGCCTGTGTACCTACCACAAGATTATTCTTTTCCGCGTCGCGTATCCAATTGTAGTTATCCAGATCCTGACCGCGACGATTCGGATCAATACATTCCATCGCTGCATGATCGGTCTTTATCAAATCTTCATGTTTACCACTGAGGCATACCCAGCGGAAGGGTCCGTAGCCGTAATCAAAAAGTTCCGGTCCCATAATATCTTCTACATAACTGGGGAATATGAACCCATTCTTGTCATCTTCTTCTTTAGCAATCTCACGAACTCCGGCATCATAAACGGCTTTCATAAAAGAGTTTCCATAATCGAAGAAGTAGGTGCCCCGCCCTACAAGAGCCTTTATAGCCCGGAAATGGCGTGCCAGAGATTCATTCACCAGTCCACAGAATTTCTGCGGGTTTTCGTGCAACAGACTTGTACGTTCGGCGAAAGTAATTCCTACCGGGCAATATCCACCTTCGTAAACGGCATGACAGGAAGTCTGGTCAGAAAGCAGGTCTATATGTATATTTTGGTCTACAGCATACTCCAGCAGGTCAACGATGTTCCCATGATAAGCGATAGAAACCGGTTTCTTGCTGTCCATCGCCTCATTCGCCAGCAAGAATGCTTCAGGAATAGAGTCCGTGACGTGCCCTACCCAACCTTGCCGATACCGGGTTCCAATGCGTGACATATCCACCTCGGCTATAATGGAAGCAGCACCCGACATCTCTGCGGCCTTAGGCTGAGCACCGCTCATACCGCCCAAACCGGAAGATATAAACAGGTGTCCTCGCAGATCACCGTTCTGAGGGATACCGAGTTTCATGCGTCCGGCATTCAGCAGAGTATTGAAAGTACCATGCACAATACCTTGAGAACCAATGTACATCCAGCCTCCGGCAGTCATCTGCCCGTAGTTGGCAACTCCCATCTGCATGGCCACGTGCCAATCCTTCTGATTGTCGTAAAGACCTACCATCATGGCATTCGTAATAATCACGCGTGGTGCATCGGGTTTAGAACGGAATAATCCCAGCGGATGTCCACTTTCAATAACAAGTGTCTGATCTTGAGTCAGCACTTCAAGATATTGCTTAATGAGACGATACTGCATCCAGTTTTGACAGACTTGTCCCGTTTCGCCATAAGTGACGAGTTCATAAGGATAGAGGGCAATGTCGAAGCAGAGATTATTGTCAATCATCACCTGGAAAGCCTTGCCTTCAATGCAATTTCCTTTGTAGGCATCGATAGGTTTCGCTTTGAGGTCGCCTTGCGGACGATATCGGTAGCCATAGATACGCCCGCGGGTACGAAGTTCTTCCATAAACTCCGGAGCAAGGGTCTCGTGTAATTCTTTGGGGATATAACGCAATGCGTTCTTTAACGCCGTGGCAGTTTGTGCGGGCGAAAGTGTGAAGCCACGGTCGGGAGCCCTCCGGATATCCTCTACGAAAGTGGGATAAGGGGGCAATGTGTTACTTAAGGTTATTTCCATAACATGTAGGATGAAAGGTTACAAAATGTCATCGGTTTACTTCCGTAATATGCCGCAATATAGAAATAAATCCCGATATCAACAAGTGATACCGGGATTTATTTATCATTTAGTCATTTTAAGCGTAGCAAGTATTTACCTGTAACTTCTGCGCTTTCATTGCTTTCCTGTAAGAAGGCATTCAGAAGTTCCGGCTCATTTTTCAGCAACTGTAGCATTTTGTCTTTTCCTACGAACTCTACTTTACCCGTTTCCGGATTCAGTTCATAATAAACCCGCGCATTTACCAACCCCGAAGCGGCAATGGCTGTACCTACATCTCCACCCAGCTTCGTAGCATCGGCAGGCTGTGTGGTACTTGCCGCCACAGAGCCTACAGGCTGTGCGTAGAAATAGATTTTCCCCTGTATCCAAGTGGCAGGAGCATACCAACCGCCAAAACGGAAACGTTTATAACGTACTTTCTTACAGTTGACGTATAACGCCGAGTCAGCCCTCACCGCATAACAACGGGATTTTAAATATCGGCAGAGACCGGGATTATCATCCACCGAGACGCGATAGTCAGCACCTCCCATCAGTAAAATCTGATTCTTGGAGCGCTTCTCTATCTTCAATGTGGAGAGTGTGTCGCCACGATCTTCCACCAGTTCCTTCAAATTGGCATATATCACTTGCTGAGCGCTCCCATGCAAAGCAACCAATAATCCGAATATACCTAATAACCACCACCTTTTCATACCCCAAGCTTTTCTTTCTAAAACAGTTTTATCTGAGCGAAAGTTACATTATTTATCCAAGAAGAGCAAATTATTGAAAAGAAAAATGCAATTTCGGCAGATTTATGTTCATGCATATTTATACTTGGGCTTATCTCTGTACTGCATAATACGCTTCAAAGCTGCGAGTAACTGGAAAAATAAGCAATACTCATCAAAGGGATATCTAAGGCGAAAACTTACTACCTTGATGGATAAGAATAGTTTCATCACTTGGAACTGCAAGTTTCATGCCTTGAAACTGTCTGTTTCATGCTTTGAAACAAGCAGTTTCACACCGAGAAACAGACAGTTTCACACTGAGAAACAGACAGTTTCACACTGAGAAACAAACGCTTCTCTTAAAGGAAACATAAATATGGATGCTAAGTTCTTAATTAGAGCAAGAGAAAGCAGATGAAGCATTTGGTTATAAAGCAGGCTTATTTTACCTTTGCGGCAAAGAAACAATAGAATGAACACAATCAATGAAATAACCGCCACTTATCAGCGCATCGCTGAAGAAGGACGTTCGGAATTAAATAAAGTACAAAACAAGATTTACCGCATAGGCTCACTGCGATTATTGTTATTTGTTGCAGGAATTGCGGGAATTATATATTTCTGGTCATCAGGCTGGATAGTATTAACGGGGATCATTGCCGTTACACTTCTGCCTTTTATCCTATTGATAAAATATCACAACCGGCTGTTTCACCGGAAAGATTATCTGGAAAAAAAGATAGCAATCAATGAGCAAGAACTTTCGGCGCTGAACTATGACACATCTTCTTTTGAAGACGGAGCAGAATTTATCGATCCGGCACACCTGTACAGTTATGACCTGGATGTGTTTGGTCCACATTCTCTTTTTCAGTATATAAACCGTACCTGTACGCAACTTGGAAAAAGCTTGTTAGCCAATTGGCTGGGCACGCATCTGGTAAATAAGAAAGAGATAGAATCCCGACAGGAAGCCATTCGCGAACTGGCATCGGAATTGAACTTTCGACAAGAATTCCGTATTCTGGGACTGCTCTATAAAGGAAAAGCTGCTGACGAAGATGAATTAAAGGCATGGGCTAAGAGTCCCAGTGTCTTCCGGAAGAATGTTTTCTTTCGCATGCTACCGCTATTGGCGGGTGGAATAAATATCTTATGTATAGCATTGGCTATTGCAGGCATTATTCCGCTCACTGTTTTCGGTATTCTATGGTTATGCTTTGTTTTTGCCAGCTTTTGTTTCACTAGTAAAATCACTAAAATGCAAGCTGTCTACGGAAAGAAGCTACAGATATTAGCAACGTATGCCAATCTGCTCCGACTTATAGAGAACCAACCCATGAAAAGTCCGATATTGAAGGAAGTGAGAGAGTGGATCGGTGATGAAAAACAAACGGCTTCCCACTCCATCCAGCGTCTAAGCAAGCTTATGAACGAACTCGATCAGCGAAACAACGCCTACATATATGCCACCCTCAACGGATTATTCTTCTGGGAAATCCGCAAAATCATACAGATTGAAGGATGGAAAGAGCAATATGCTTCTGAACTGCCACGCTGGCTGACAGCTATCGCTCACATGGATGCTCTGTGTTCACTAGCCACATTCGCCTATAATCATCCGGATTACTCCTACCCTATTATTACCACCCGGTCTTTCAGTCTCCGCGCCGCATCTATGGGACATCCACTGATGAACCGCGACAAATGTGTACGCAATGACATTGATATAGAAAAACGTCCTTTCTTCATTATTATCACCGGTGCAAATATGGCAGGTAAAAGTACGTATCTTCGTACGGTAGGCATCAACTATTTGCTGACTTGCATCGGTACCCCCGTTTGCGCCCGGAGTATGGAACTGTATCCAGTTCAGCTCATCACCAGTCTGCGCACCAGCGACTCCCTGAATGATAACGAATCCTACTTCTTTGCAGAACTGAAACGTCTGAAACTTATCATCGACAAACTGCAAGCCGGTGAAGAGCTTTTCATCATCCTTGATGAGATTCTAAAAGGAACCAACTCCATGGATAAACAGAAAGGTTCGCTTGCCCTTATCAAGCAATTCATGACTTTACAGGCAAATGGTATCATCGCTACTCACGACCTGATGCTCGGCACGCTTGCCGACATTTATCCTGATGACATCCATAATTACCGATTCGAAGCCGACATCACAGATAATGAACTGACTTTTTCTTATCGTCTGCGCGAAGGAGTAGCTCAGAATATGAATGCCTGTTTCTTGATGAAAAAAATGGGGATAGCCGTTACCGACTGATCCCCATAACTTTAAAGTTAAGTCCAGAAACCCTGAGGGTTAGTTCACTTTACACTTCGCCAAGAAAGCCGATATGGTTGCTGCGTCGTTCCCTGTATAATAATGTACAGAGGTTACCGGAGTGTATGTATAAGGCACAAACTGGAACAGCTGAACGGCTGCAAATTTATTATCTTGAGAAAGTATAACATCCAAACGTACATTACCGCTTCCTTCACTCTTTACACCTTCTTCAATAGAAAGCTGGCCTTTTTCAATCATCTCTTTCAACTTACCCATGTGTTTCAAATCGAAGAACACACTGCGTTCCTTAGTAATACTTCCTGTCGGAATATATACCACTTCTTTAGATTTCCAGAACAAACGGAATATTCCTAAGAGGAAAAATGCCGTACCTAACACCATCAACAACATACTAAGCGTAGATGAGCGGTCAGTTACTTCAAAAGTTGATGCGAATATAAGGATACCTAACAGCAGCATTGCTACTGAAAAAATTAGTCCGGAGACACTTGTGCGTTTTGCGATATCGGGGTGTGTAGACGCAAAAATAGTTGCGTCAATTGCTTGAGTTGCCATAATTTAAATCGTTTAAAATGAATAAAAGTTTAACTGATAAAACATACCAATAATCACCTCGTACAGTCTATCACCACATGAGGCAAAAAATCTGAATTCATTCAAACATCTAAATGATAATTCGCCTGAGCGTAAATACATAATATTCACACGCAGGATGGCAACGATAAGAGGTGCTGGTATCAAACAACTTCGAACGATGCTGGGATAATGCACCGTCACGATGAGCCAGCCGCTCCATCATGTCTTTTAATGAAAGGATATATTCTGTTGTATACAAGCGCTGCGCACGTGAAAACGAGAGCAACTGAGTAGTTCCAGCAGAACTTGCAAGTTCTGCATCTGACAAGTATGGCAATTGCGGAGCCGGAATATAACTTCCTTGCCAAACATCATTTCGCTGTGCATTCCCTTCTTCTCCGAAACCAGTCTGAGCAGCAATAGTTATTTCATCTACCGTCTGTACGGTAAATGCATCACTCACACTTCCACAAAAGGCAGCTGCAAGGATCAGAAATAATATCACTTTTAGGAACTTTGCCATATCTATCTGCAAAGATAACAGTTTGTTTCATTTAATTGTTTAATAGTAGAACCTTTTAATGAATGTTTAGGAAAGATATATCTTCTTTCTTCCCAAAATATCCGAATGCAGAGTAACAAAAAAGCCGCCCCTTTCACAAGAGACGGCTTTTATATTGAAAAGAATAGTCGATTTATTCAGCTTTAGCTTCTTCTGCTTTTGCCTCTTCAACTGCCGGAGCTTCAGTAACTGGAGCTTCTACCGGAGTAGCAGCTTCAGTAGCAGCTTTCTTAGAACGGCGGGTACGAGTAGCTTTCTTAGCAACTTTTTCCTTAGCCATGTTTTCGTTGTAGTCAACAAGTTCAATGAAGCACATTTCAGCGTTATCACCCAAACGGTTACCTGTTTTGATGATACGAGTGTAACCACCCGGACGATCAGCAATCTTCACAGAGATTTCTTTGAACAACTCAGTTACAGCATACTTGTCTTGCAAATTGCTAAATACAACACGACGGGAATTAGTCGTATCGTCTTTAGCCTTTGTAATCAAAGGCTCAACAAACTTCTTCAAAGCTTTAGCCTTTGCAACGGTCGTAGTGATTCTTTTGTGCTTAATCAAAGAACACGCCATATTAGCCAACATAGCGTTTCTATGAGAGGCAGTACGACCCAAATGGTTGAATTTCTTATTATGTCTCATTTTTTATTCTTTATCTAATTTATATTTAGAAATATCAGTTCCAAACGATAGATTCAGACTCTCGAGCAAATCATCAAGCTCCGTGAGCGATTTCTTACCGAAGTTTCTGAACTTGAGCAGATCGGTCTTATTGAACTGTACAAGATCTCCTAATGTTTCAACATCAGCAGCCTTCAAACAGTTAAGCGCACGTACTGACAAGTCCATATCAACAAGCTTCGTCTTAAGCAACTGACGCATATGCAATACCTCTTCATCAAATTCTTCATTCCCGTCAGAATCACTCGTTTCAAGAGTAATCTTCTCATCAGAGAATAACATAAAGTGATAAATCAATATTTTAGCAGCTTCTTTCAAAGCATCTTTCGGGTGAATGGAACCATCCGTTGTAATCTCAAGAACCAATTTCTCATAGTCAGTTTTCTGTTCTACACGGTAGTTTTCTACTTGGTACTTAACATTACGAATCGGAGTATAAATAGAATCAATTGGAATTACATTCACATCGGTACAGAGTTCCTGATTTTCAGTATAAGGAACGTATCCGCGACCTTTGTTGATTGTAAGATCAATTTGCATTGTTGCTTTTGAATCTAAATGGCAAATAACTAATTCAGGATTTAACACTTCAAATCCAGTCAAATACTTACCTATATCACCTGCCTTAAATTCACTAGAATTCTCGATAGTTA
>OGEG01000437.1_pt1 | contig 44703 bp, 37 predicted proteins | sample 1570621 | NCBI WGS metagenome assembly OGEG01 (sample SAMEA2582130, study PRJEB24529) | metagenome | biome: Human gut stool | place: China | collected 2011 | reverse complement strand
TGGTGCTGGGCGTGGGCAACCGCCGGGTCACCGCCGACGCCCTCGGCCCCCGCACCGTCCAGAAAATTTTTGTCACGATGGGCGCAGGCCGTCCGCCGGTGAAGGGCATCCGCCCGGTGGCGGCGTTGGCCCCGGGCGTCTCGGCGTCCACCGGTCTGAGCCTGCAGCAGCTGGCCGGTGCGCTGGTGCGGGAAGTGCGGCCCACGGCCCTCATCTGCGTGGACAGCCTCTGCTCGTCGGAACCCCAGCGTCTGGGCCGGACGCTGCAGTTCTCCGACACCGGCCTCTGCCCGGCCCAGCCCGGCAGCAGCAAGCATCTGGACGCGGCCCGTCTGGGCCTGCCGGTGATCGCGGCGGGCATCCCGACCCTGATGATGGCGCAGGAGGGCAAAGACCTTGTGGTGACGCCCCGGGAACTGGACAGCGTCATCGCCCACGGGGCCGCCCTGCTGGGCGCGGCCATCAACCGCGCCTTGCAGCCGAGGCTCAGCATCGCCCAGCTCTGCTGGCTGGTGGGATAAAACCAGGCCGTCCATCATATTGTATGGATAAAACAAAAGGGGAGGGGGCAGTCTATGCGCTATGGCGAGGCCGGGCAGAGCCATCTGCTGCCCTTTCTGGGCGCAGCGGCCCTTTTTGCGGCTCTGACCATCACGGCCCACAGCCTTGTGCTGGGGCTGGCGGCGGTCATCGCCGGGCCTGTCCCGGCGGCGCAGACGGCGCTCTCCCTGAGCCGAAAGGCCGTCTCCGGCGCGGCACAGGAAGAGGCCGCATCTGTGGCCGAAGCCGCCCCTGAAAGCCCTGGGACTGCCGCTTCTCCGCCCGAAGCCGCCGCCCCGACAGGCGGCATCGAAAGCTATCTTGTGGAGCTTCTGGGCGACGACGCCAAGCCCGAAGGCGCGGGCGCAGTGATTGAAAAAAATTACCCGCAAGGCAGCGGTGAAAAGTACGTTGCCTGCGGCGCGGGCAGCATCAAGAACAACACCCGACAGACTGCGGCGGACATCGCGGCAGAGATACAGGCCCCACTGCCCTTTGGCGTCGAAAAGGACAGCCCTGACCCGCAGATCCTCATCATGCACACCCACGCCACCGAGGACTACCGCCTCTCGGCGGGGCTGTGGTATTCGCCCGGCGACGGCGCCCGCACCACCGACACGAACCTGAATATGTGTGCCGTGGGCCGGGTGATGGCCGACACCCTCAACGCCGCCGGGCTGAACACCCTCCACGACGAGACCCTGAACGACTACCCCAGCTACACCGGCAGCTACGAGAACAGCCGGGCCGTCGTCCAGCGGTACTTGGCCCAGTACCCCAGCATCAAGGTGGTGCTGGACGTCCACCGGGACGCCATCGAGACAGAGGGCGGTTCCCGGATGGCCCCGGTCTGCACCGTGGACGGGCGGCAGGCCGCGCAGGTCATGATCATCTGCGGGTGCGACAACGGCGGCAGCGTCCGGCTGCCCAGCTGGCGGCAGAACCTCCGTTTCGCCGCCGCATGGGAGCGGAGCATGGAGGGGATGTATCCCGGGTTCACCCGGCCTGTGCTGTTCAGCTACCGCTTTTATAATCAGGACCTCACCACCGGCAGTCTGCTCATCGAGATAGGAGGCCACGGCAATAACCTCAACGAGGCCCTCTACGCCGGGCAGCTGGCGGCCAACGGCCTTGTGCAGGCCCTGCTTGGCCCGGATGCTTGACGAAACGGCGGCAAAGTGCTATATTTTAATGGTAAATGCAGTGATTGGGAAAAGTAGCGCATCACAACGCCACAGAGAGCGCGGCAGAGCTGGGAGCCGTGCGCGGACGGTGCGTGAACGAACACCCGGGAGCAGCAAACTGAACAGGGCGCAGTGAGAAAAATGCGCCGCCAGTAGGTGCGCCGCAGGCTCAGCGTTAACGGAGCAGCGCTTTTACTTGAGCGCGTGAGCGACCGGACACTTCCGGTAATTCAGGTGGCACCGCGGACATTACAAGACAGCTTGTTCGCCCTGAACTTTCAGGGCAAAGCTGTCTTTTTACTTTATATCGGAGGTAATCTGAAAATGGAACGCACTGAGATCGTTTCGCTGTACAAGAACACCCCCGCCGATGGTACGGTCGTCACCGTATGCGGCTGGGCAAAGAATATCCGCGACTCCAAGAACATCGGCTTCATCGCCCTGTCTGACGGCGGCTGCTTCAAGACCCTGCAGGTCGTGCTGGAAGCCGGCAAGCTGGCAAACTACGATGAGGTCGTCCACACCGGCCTGTACAGCAGCCTGCGCGTCGTGGGCCGCATCGTGCTGACTCCGCAGGCAAAGCAGCCCTTCGAGCTGAACGCTGATTCCGTCGAGATCCTGGGCGACTGCCCCGCCGACGAGTATCCGCTGCAGAAAAAGAAGATGAGCATGGAGTATCTGCGCACCATGCCCACCCTGCGCCCCCGCACCAACACCTTCAACGCCGCTTTCCGCGTCCGCAGCGTGGCCGCTTACGCCATCCACAAGTTCTTCCAGGAGAACGGCTTCGTCTACGCCCACTCTCCGCTGCTGACCGCTTCCGACTGCGAGGGTGCCGGCGAGATGTTCCGCGTCACCACCCTCGACCTCGACAATGTCCCCAAGAACGAGGACGGCACCGTCGATTACACCAAGGACTTCTTCGAGAAGCCCGTCAACCTGACCGTTTCCGGCCAGCTGGAAGCCGAGGCCATGGCAATGGCGTTCGGCAAGGTGTACACCTTTGGCCCCACCTTCCGCGCGGAGAAGAGCTTTACCACCCGCCACGCCGCCGAGTTCTGGATGATCGAGCCGGAGATGGCGTTCTGCGATCTGAACGGCTACATGGACACCGCCGAGGCCATGACCAAGTACGTCATCCGCTACGTTCTGGACAACTGCCCCGATGAGATGGCTTTCTTCAACCAGTTCATCGACAAGGGCCTCATCGAGCGCCTTGAGCTGGTGGCAAACAGCGAGTTTGGCCGCATCAGCTACACCGACGCCATCGAGATCCTGAAGAAGAACAACAAGAAGTTCCAGTTCCCCGTGGAGTGGGGCGTGGACATCCAGACCGAGCACGAGCGCTACCTGACCGAGGTGGTGTTCAAGAAGCCCGTCTTCGTCACCGACTACCCGAAGGAGATCAAGAGCTTCTACATGAAGCAGAACGCCGACGGCAAGACCGTGGCCGCAGCCGATATGCTGGTCCCCGGCATCGGCGAGCTCATCGGCGGCAGCCAGCGTGAGGAGGACTACGACAAGCTCGTGACCCGTATGGACGAGCTGGGTCTGGACAAGTCCAGCTACGACTGGTACCTGAACCTCCGCAAGTTCGGCGGCGTGGAGCACGCAGGCTATGGTCTGGGCTTCGAGCGCATGATCATGTACCTCACGGGCATCCAGAACATCCGTGACGTGCTGCCCTTCCCCCGCACGGCTTACGGCTTCTGATCAGTGAGTCAACCTCTCCGTCATTGCTTCGCAATGCCACCTCTCCTGACGAGGAGAGGCTTTGGCAGAACGGGAAACTTTTCCTTTTCGCCAGAGGCTCCCCTCGGTAGGGGAGCTGGCAAAGCCGAAGGCTTTGACTGAGAGGTTTTCTTTTATTTTCAACAAGGAGAACAAAACAAGTGGAAAACATCGCCCCGGCATTGCTGGAATGGTTCTACAAGAACCAGCGCATCCTGCCCTTCCGCACCGACCCCAGCCCCTACCACGTCTGGCTCAGCGAGATCATGCTGCAGCAGACCCGCGTCTCGGCGGCGCTGCCCTATTATGAGCGCTTCCTCGCCGCTCTGCCGGACATCCCCGCGCTGGCGGCGTGCGAAGAAGAAAAGCTCCACAAGCTCTGGGAGGGGCTGGGCTACTACAGCCGGGTGCGCAACCTGCAAAAGGCCGCCCGCATCGTCTGTGAGCAGTACGGCGGGCAGCTGCCGGCCGACTACGACGCCCTCCGCGCTCTGCCCGGTATCGGAGACTACACGGCGGGGGCCATCGCGTCCATCAGCTTCGGGCTGGCTGTCCCGGCGGTGGACGGAAATGTGCTGCGGGTGTTTTCCAGACTGTATAATGACCCCGGCGTTATTACAGAACCGCCGGTAAAACGAGCTTTTACGGCCCGGGTCATGGAGCATCAGCCCCCCGAAAAGGCGGGCGACTACAACCAGGCTCTGATGGAGCTGGGCGCACTGGTCTGTGTGCCGAACGGCGCACCGCTCTGTGAGCGGTGTCCGCTGGTGTCTCTGTGTGAAGCCCGCAGGGCCGGTACGGCGCTGGAACTGCCCCATAAGGCTGCGCCCAAGGCACGGCGCATCGAGCCGGTGACGGTAGTGCTGGCCGAAGACGCCGAAGGACGCTTCCTGTTGCAGCAGCGGCCCGAAAAAGGTCTGCTGGCCGGTCTGTGGCAGCCGCTTCTGTGGGAGGGCGAAGCCCTCAGCGCCGAAGAAGTCTGCGGCCGGCTGGAAGCGCTGGGCCTTGCCTGTGAGAGCATCGAACCTCTGCCGGCGGCAAAGCATATTTTCAGCCACATCGAGTGGCGGATGAGCGGCTATTCTGTCTGCGTCGGCAGTGCGGAAGCCCCGGCGGGCTGTGTCTGGGCCAGCCGCGAACAGCTGCAGAACGAATACACCCTGCCCGGCGCATTCAAGGCGTATAAGAAAAAGCTGGGACTCTGAAAAAAGCAAAATTTTGCCTTTTTGGTTGTAATTTTCGTGAAGTACGGGTATAATAGTTTCAGAATAGACCGAGCCTGTGCCGCGGAACGACCGCTGAAAATAGCTGGACCGCTGGTTCGACCAAAAAGGAGTGTGCTGAACCTATGAAGAAATCCTGTCTGATCGCTGTTATCGCAACGCTGGCTGCTGTGGCTGGTGCGCTGGCTGCTGTGGCTGTTTATCTGCGCCGCCGTGAGAAGGAGCTGGACGAGTACGAGCGTCTGCTGTTCGGCGAGGATACCGCCGCCCCCGCTGAGGAAGAGCCTGCTGAGGCCAAAGACGAGGCTGCAGAAGAGGCTGCTCCCGCTGAGGATACTGCCGAATAACGCGGGCCGAAACAGAACAAAATGACGAAGGGCGCACCGGCAGTCTGTAACAGGGCTGTGTCGGTGCGCCTTTTTATACCCTCTCAGGCGCTTGCGCGCCAGCTCTCCCAAAGGGAGAGCCATTGGCAGGCCGGGCAGGTAAGGCGTTTTCGCCTGCGGCTCTTTAGCAGCCGGGCCTTGCACCCAAACTTTAGAAGGAGAGTACATATGAAGCAGCTTTTGTTATGGCTCATCGGCGTCGCGCTGGGCGTCGTGGTGCTGCTTGCGGCGGTGCTGGGCGTGAGCTATTCGTTCACCTCGGAGGGCGCGAAGCCCGCGTCTGAGGTGCAGTTCGCCGGGCAGGAGCTGGAGCCCAACGGCTGGTGCTGGCAGGTGCCGCTGCTGGGCGGGCAGGTGGATAAAGTCTTCGCCAGCCCCCGCACCCTCACGGTGCAGAAGCTGGGCGTCCTCTACGACGCCCACCCGGCCTTCGCCCTGCCCGAGTGGTACAGCTACGGCCCGCTGACCATCACCGACAGCGGGGGCAATGTGGTCTTCGAGGGGACCGCGGCCACCTACGACGACTTTTTGTTCCCGGCCAACGGCGGCTATAAGGCCGAGCTGACCGTCTGGCGTCTGCCGGAAAATATGCTGGCCACCCAGTTCGAGGGCGGCAGCACCGGCGAGCTGCGGCAGGACGTCCGGCTCGAAAAGCCCGCGAAGCCCATCGGCTGGTACAATTATTCCTTCCGCTTTACGCTGCAGGCCAGCGCCGAGGTGGAGCTTTCCGCCGAACGGATGGAGCAGGGCGGCACGGTGGCCGCGGCTTTCACCGGCATGGTGGGCGAGACGGCCCCCACGGTGGAAACAGACCTGGGCAATGTGCAGGCCGTCCGTCTGGGCAGCGGGTGGCGCGCCTATATCCCGGCGGCCTACAATGCCGCGGCCGGTGCGCATGAAGTGACCTTTACCGTGGGCGGCGAGACGGTGGTGAAGAACATCACCGTCATCCCGAAGGACTTCGGCACGGTTGAGATCGAAGCCGAACCGGAAGCCTCCGAAGCTGCCAACACCGAGTTCCGCAACGCCGTCTGGCCCCTCTATGAGCAGCCCGCCCGCGAAAAGCTGTGGAGCGGCGGCTTCGCCTGCCCGGCGGAGAATTACATGACTCTGGTGGACTTCGGCCAGACCAAAGTCACCGACGGCAAGCAGGGCAGCAAATCGAACTCCACGAAACTCTACACCATCCCGGGCGACCCCTGCCGCGCCCCCGCCAACGGCGTCGTGGTGCTGGCCCGGAACCTCGCCCTCACCGGCAACACCGTCGTCATCGACCACGGCTGCGGGCTGCGCAGCTACCTCTACGGGCTGGATGCTCTCTCGGTGAGCGAGGGTCAGAGCGTGGAGCGGGGGCAGGCCGTGGGCGCACTGGGCGAAGACCTGACCATGGACTTCAAGCTCGGCAGCAAGAGCGTGAATCCGTGGCTGCTCTTCCAGACCAGCGGCGGGCTGTTCTGGAAAGAAAATGGGTGAGGTCGGCAAATCGGAATTTGACGAAGGAACTGGAGAAAATGAAATACGAAAAAAGTTGCGGAGCAATCGTTTATACAAATATCAATGGCAAACGACTTTATTTGGTTGAACAAATGCTTGACGGACACTGGGGTGTCCCCAAAGGACATGTTGAAGAAAACGAAAAAGAAGAAGAGACCGCTTTAAGAGAAATAAAAGAAGAGGTCGGGTTAGATGTCATTATTGATACGGGCTTTAGAGCTGTAGAGACATATTCGCCCAAAGAGGGTGTCCTCAAAGATGTGGTCTATTTTGTTGCTTACAGCAAATCAATGGATACAACCATGCAAGCGGTAGAAGTAAGAGATATTAAATGGATTGAATTAAAAGAGGCAATAAATTTGACAAAATTCCGAGATATGCAGGAAATTATTATGAAGGCAGATACATATTTATGTAAAACAAATTGACCGTTTCCCGTTTGTTGGAGCAACAAATTCCAGTTTATCACAAAGAATCCAGATATGAAACGAGCAGAGCCTCTACCTTTCGGTGGAGGCTCTGCTCGTTTCATATCTGCGGTTTTGCTCAGGAGATCGCGTCCACGTCCCACTTCATCTGGACGGCGTCGGCGCCTTCCAGTGCGATGTGGAGCGCACCGGCGTTGTCGATGGCCTGCTCCGGCGTCCGTGCGCCGCACAGAACGTGCAGGCCGGGGATCATCCGGGCCGTCAGGGCGATGACCAGCTGCGCCTTGGTGCAGTGGTACTTCTCGCAGAGGTCAGACCAGCTGTCCAGCAGCCGGATGGCCTGCGCCCGGCGGGCGGGCTGGAAGCAGGGGTTCGTGTTCCGGGTGCTGCCCTCGGGGTAGGTGGTGTCCATGGTCACCTTGCCGGTGAGCAGGCCCTGCTCCAAGGGAGAATAAGCCTGAATGGACACGCCCAGCTCCTTGCAGGTGGGCAGCAGCTGCTTCTCGATGCGGCGGGTCAGCAGGCTGTACTTTTCCTGAATGACATCCAGCTGGCCGTATTTGCAGTAGCCGCGGATGAACTCAGCGGTGGTGTTGGACGCGCCGATGGCACGGATCTTGCCCTGCTCCTTGAGCTTCATCATGGCTTCGACGGTCTCTTCCAGCGGGAAGATGGAAAGGTCGGGCGTCTGCCAGTGGGTGTAGAGCACGTCCAGATGGTCGGTGCCGAGACGGCGCAGGCTGTCTTCCACATCCTCGATGATGCTCTTGGCCGACAGGTCGCGGTAGGTCTGCACGCCGTCCACCACCTTGTGGAGAACGGGGCTTTTGTGCCGCCACTCGAGGCCGCACTTGGTGGAGAGGATGACCTTGTCCCGGTCGATGTGGCGCAAGGCCTCGCCCACCACCTCTTCGCTGTGGTAAAGGCCGTAGATGGGGGCGGTGTCTATCCAGGTGATGCCCTGCTCCACGGCAGTCTCGATGGCTTTTACCGACAGGGCGTCGTCGTTGTCGCCCCACCAGCTGCCGCCGCCGATGGCCCAGGTGCCAAGCCCCAGAAATGGTGCGGAGAGGCCGCTTTTGCCAATGTTACGTTTTTCCATAAATCGTTACCTTCTTTTCCGGCAGCGCCCCGCAAAGGGGGGGGTGTTGTCGCTGACTGGTACATATTGTTGTGTTTTAGATTTATTCCAAAAAGAGCTGCCATGCAGGTCTTCTGCACAGCAGCTCTTGGGAACCTGTAACTTAAATATTGCCAAATTCGCTCAGCTTTAACGTCTCATTGTGCGTTTCAGCCCAGCGGATAGCCCAATCGGAGGTGAACAGGAGCAGGCGGCTGCCCTTCATGTCCTCGACGGCCTTGGTGTCGCTGGTGAGGTCGAGGTCACGCAGGACGTAAGTGTCGGGGTCGTTCTGGATCCAGCGCAGCTGCTCGAAGGGGAGCTGCTGCATCCGGATCTCGACGTTGTACTCGGTGTTCAGACGGTACTCCAGCACTTCCAGCTGCAGCACGCCGACGACGCCGACCACGACTTCTTCCATACCGCCGCCCACTTCGCGGAAGATCTGGATAGCGCCCTCCTGAGCGATCTGCTCCATGCCCTTCACGAACTGCTTGCGCTTCATGGTGTCCTTCTGCTCGATGCGGGCAAAGTGCTCGGGGGAGAAGGTGGGGATGCCGGCGAACTCGACCTTCTTCTTGCCGGTACACAGGGTATCGCCGATGGAGAAGATGCCCGGGTCGAACAGGCCGATGATGTCGCCTGCGTAGGCTTCATCGACGATGGCGCGGTCCTGCGCCATCAGCTGGGTGCCGGTGGCCAGCTTGATGTTCTTGCCCTCCTGCACGTGGTAGGCTTCCATGCCGCGCTCGAACTTGCCCGAGCAGATGCGCATGAAGGCGATACGGTCGCGGTGGGCCTTGTTCATGTTGGCCTGAATTTTGAAGATGAAGGCCGAGAACTCATCGCGGCAGGGGTCAACGGCCTCGCCGGTCAGGCTGTCCACGCGGGCCAGCGGGGTGGGGGTGAGGCGGAGGAAGTTCTCGAGGAAGGGCTCGACGCCGAAGTTGGTCAGCGCAGAGCCGAAGAACACGGGGCTCAGCTCGCCGCGCAGCACGCGGTCGAGGTCAAATTCCTCGGCAGCACCGTCCAGAAGCTCGATCTCGTCCACCAGCTGCTGGTGCAGGTAGGGGGTCAGCAGCTGGTCCAGTGCGGCATCGCCCAGCTCGGCCTCGGTCTCCTCGACCTTCTTGACGCCGTTGGCGCGGCCGTCGCTGGAGAAAGCAAGGACCTTGCGGGTGTTGCGGTCGAACACGCCCTTGAACTCCTTGCCGCAGCCGATGGGCCAGTTCATGGGGTAGGTCTTGATGCCCAGAATCTCTTCGATGTTCTCCATCAGCTCGAAGGGGTCGCGGGCCTCGCGGTCCATCTTGTTGATGAAGGTGAAGATGGGGATATGGCGCAGGGTGCAGACCTTGAACAGCTTGATGGTCTGGGCCTCGACGCCCTTTGCGGCGTCGATGACCATGACAGCCGAGTCGGCTGCCATCAGGGTGCGGTAGGTGTCCTCCGAGAAGTCCTGATGGCCCGGGGTGTCCAGAATGTTCACGCACTTGCCTGCGTAGTTGAACTGCAGCACAGAGGAAGTGACGGAGATGCCGCGCTGCTTCTCGATGTCCATCCAGTCGGACACGGCGTGCTTTGCGCTCTGCTTGCCCTTGACAGAGCCTGCCTGATTGATGGCTCCGCCGTACAGCAGCAGCTTTTCGGTCAGCGTCGTTTTGCCGGCGTCGGGGTGGCTGATGATAGCAAACGTCCGGCGGCGCTCGATTTCTTCACGATTTGTCATAAAAGTTTCGTTCTCCTGAGATGCGGCCCCGCGAAGGGCCGGGTGGATATATAAACAAAAATTTGTTTACATGGAAATCTCCTACAGAAAAACCTCTCCGTCAATGCTTCGCATTGCCACCTCTCCTATCGAGGAGAGGCCTTGGCATTCCGTAAAGCTTCATCTCTTCGCCAGAGGCTCCCCTCGGTAGGGGAGCTGTCGAGCGATAGCGAGACTGAGAGGTTAAATTACATACAACACTTATTTTAACAGAAAATCCACATGGATGCAAGAGTTTTTGCTATTTTTTCAGAACAAGGCAGGGCAGGGGCGCAGTATCGGCCCAGTTGGCAAAATCGCACACCAGTACGGTATATTTTTCCAGCGGGAGAGCCCGCAGCCAGCCGAGGATGCTCTGCTTTTCGTCCGTGCCGATGACGCGCCCGCTGTAGAGGATGGCGCTGAGCACGCCGCCGGCGCGCAGCGCCGCGAGAGCGGCTTCCAGCGCAGGGATGCTGCTGTTTGCTGTGGAGAAGACGCTGTGGTCGGCCCCGGGCAGCCAGCCGAAGTTGAACATCACGATGTCCGCCGTGCCGGGCCGGACATACTGTAAGAGGTTCGCGTGGCTGTCGCAGATAAGCTCTGCCGTAAGGCCCTGCTTTTTGAGCCGGGCGCGGGTGGAGGTGACGGCCTCGGGCTGGATGTCGAAGCCCAGCACCCGGCCTTCCGGGCCGGCAAGGCGGCAGAGGAACGCCGTGTCGCCGCCGTTGCCGCAGGTGGCGTCGATGCAGAGCTTCGGGTGGGGGAGATGGGCGGCAAGATAGTCCTGCACGAAGCGCACCGCCGTCAAATCGGGGGTGCGGCGGCGGACGAGCCGCCCATCCTCAGGCGCAAAGCCGAATTTCTGCCAGAACAGCCCTTCGCCCTCGTCGGCGGGCAGGGGCGCGGTGAACACCGTCGCAGCCTCCCGGTCATAACCGCCGAACCGGCGCAATATCTCTTTTAACAGGTAGGAGCCGTAGCCCTTCCGCCGCCACTGGGGCAGGACGGACAGGGCCGTGATGTCCGCGCCTTTTGGGGTGGGGGTGACGTCGCACCGGCCGATGATGTCGGCCTCTTTATAAAGGGCAAAGCCCGTTTGAGTGGCGCTGATTTTCATAGAAACTCCTTAGGACTTTATTTCACACATTCTTCACTGGGGAAACGATTGATTTTCACAATTAGCGGATAGAATAAAACCGTGCCGGAGAGGAGCGGAAAAGCTCTTCCCCCGGCCGAAGTTGTTTTCATAGCCGGAGAGTGCCGAATGGGCGAGGATTTTTGCCGGCAGGTAAGGCGCTTTCCCGAAGCAATCCTAGGCGGATTGCAAGGGAAAGCAACGCAGTATGCGGGCAAAAAGACCGCTCAGACGGTGCGCAACGGTTATGAAAACAACTTCTAATCCCTTAGAAAGGAAGTAATCACGATGGATGAAAACAAATGGGAATATGACTATTCCTCTTCCAATAATCCTGCCGGTGATACCGGCTACCCCAATGTGGGTTCCAGCGGCATGAACACCGCAAACACTGCTTCTGCCTTCAGCGAGAGCACCCAGCCTTCCGGCGGCGCAACGCCGCCCCCCGCAGGCCCGCAGAACACAGCCCCTGCCGCGCCGAAGAAGCCTGAGAAGCCTAAGAAGAATGCAGGCAAGGCTGTAAAGAGCATCGTCGCTCTGGTGCTGGCCGCAGCCATGGGCTTTATGGGCGGCTTTGTGGGCGCACGCTTCGGCGGCAATAACAAGGTCGTCATCCAGCAGGTGGAGCGGTCTAGCAGCTCTTCGGCAGACTCTGAGAGCGCCGCCGAAGGCACGACTGTTTCCAGCGGCATGACCACCGCACAGGTGGCCAAGACCGTCAGCCCCAGCGTCGTGGTCATCACCACCGAGCAGGTGGTCTACTCCCAGTGGTCCTGGTACGGCCAGAGCCAGGTGGAGAGCGGCGCCGGCAGCGGCGTCATCATCAGCTCGGATGGCTACATCCTCACCTGTGACCATGTCGTGAGCGGCGCGTCCAACATCACCGTCACCATCGGCGACAAGGACTACACCGCCACCGTCGTGGGCGAGGATTCCACCAGCGACATCGCCGTCATCAAGGTCGATGCCGACGGCCTGACCCCCGCCATCGTGGGCGACAGCGACAAGCTGGCCGTGGGCGACAACGTGCTGGCCGTGGGCAACCCGCTGGGTGAGCTGGGCGGCACCGTCACCAGCGGCATCGTCAGCGCCCTGAACCGCAGCGTCTCCATCCAGAGCTCCAGCTCTGTCAACACCATGTCCCTCATTCAGATGGATGCTTCTGTCAGCCCCGGCAACTCCGGCGGCGGCCTGTTCAACATGAACGGCGAGCTGATCGGCATCGTCAACGCAAAGTCTTCCAGCTCTGACGCCGAGGGTCTGGGCTTCGCCATCCCCATCAACGACGCCATCAAGGTGGCGCAGGACCTGCTGGAGAACGGCTACGTCACGGGCCGTCCCTACATGGGCATCACCTATCTGGCTGTCAACGACGCACAGACGGCGGCACAGCTGGGCGTCAACGCCTACGGCATCTACGTCATGGATGTCGTGTCCGGAGGCCCTGCCGATAAGGCGGGCCTCAAGGCCGGCGACCGCATCGTCAGCATCGACAACACCGAGGTGGCCCAGAAGACCGACCTTGGCACCCTGATGCAGGAGCACTCTGCCGGTGATACCCTGTCCATCACCGTCGCCCGCGACGGCCAGATGCAGACTGTCAGCCTGACGCTGGGCGAAAAGAACGCCTCCAACAGCGGCAATGGTGCCAACGGCGCATCCCGTCAGGAGAAGTCTGCCGAGTCTGCACCTCAGCAGGACCCGCAGGGCTAAATCAGGACATTCCCCCGAAGTTCCTTTCTTCTTGTTGGGCGGCTCGCCGCGTAAAGCGGCGGGCCGCTTTTTGTTATACCTGGCCGAAAATCGTTGCACTGTATGGCAGCAGTGTCACTTCGCCGCCGCAGACCCGGCTGGGGCCTTTCCAGAGCGCGGACGATACGCCGTCGCTCAGCAGTTTCCACTGGCCGTCGGGCAGGCGGACCCGCTTTTCTTCTTCCGTGGGATTGTAAAAGACGCAGAGCGCCCGCCATGCCGCGCCGTCGCCGGGTGCGGCGGGCAAAGTCCAGCCCACGAGGGGCTGTTCCAGCGAGAAAAATCGGATGGCCGCCGGGCTGGCCGCGTCCGAGGCGCTCAGGCGGGGGAACTGCGCCCGCAGGCCCAGCAGACCCCGGTAATAGTCCACCAGTCCGTGGAACTGCGCGGCCCGCTTCCAGTCCAGACGGTTGAGGGAGGGCGAAGAGCGGTAGGTGTTGCCCTGACCTTTTTTGGTGCGGGCGAACTCCTCGCCGGCCTGCAGGAAGGGCATCCCCATGCAGGTGAGATAGATGCCCGCCGCCAGCCGGTTCTGGGCCAGCGCCGCCGAGTCGGCGGCAGTGTACTCGGGACGGGCGTACCGGACGAGCATGAGCTTATCCCAGAGAGTGAAATTGTCGTGGGCGGACACATAGCTGACGATCTGGGAGGGCGAATGGGCGGGCAGCTTGTCGCTGCGGCACCATGCGGCCACGGCCCCGCCGATGTCCCAGAAGCTGCCCGGCCTGCCCTCGACGTAACCCGGCTCCCGGGCGTCAAAACAGCCGCCCTTGATGACGTCGCGGGTGTTGTCGCAGAAGATGCCGATGCGCTCGGACAGCATGGCGAGGTTCGCCTTGTTGGCCTCGTACCGGTGGAGCTGGCTCCCGCCGCCCTGCCACGGCTCGCCGTACATCAGGATGCTTCTGCCGCCCGGCAGAGCGTCCAGCGCGGCCCGCAGCTCGTTCATGGTGTCCACGTCATAGAGGCCCATGAGGTCGAAGCGGAAGCCGTCGATGTGATATTCCTGCGCCCAGTAGAGCACCGAGTCGATGAGGTATTTCCGGGCCATGGGCCGCTCGCTGGCAAACTCGTTACCGCAGCCGCTGCCGTTGGAGAAGCTGCCGTCCGGGTTCTGCCGGAAGAAATAATAAGGCACCGTGCTGTTCAGCGGGTTCTCGCTGCGGTACATATGATTGTACACCACGTCCATGATGACGCCGATGCCCGCCGCGTGGAGAGAAGCTATCATCTCCTTGCACTCCCGCACCCGGACTTCGCCTTTCGCGGGGTCGGTGGAGTAGCTGCCCTCGGGGACGTTGTAGTTGGTGGGGTCGTAGCCCCAGTTGTACTGCCGGGTGAGGGGGCGGCTCTCGTCCACACTGCCAAAGTCGAAGATGGGCATCAGCTGCACATAGCCCACTCCCAGCCGCTTGAGGTAGTCGAGGCAGGTGGGGAAGGTGCCGGCGGAAGAAAGGGTGGTCCCCTTCTGGGTAAAGGCCATGAATTTGCCCCGCCATGCATTCCGAACGCCGCAGGCCGGGTCTTGCGAGAAGTCGCGGACGCTGACCTCCCACACCGTCCGGCGGGAGGCCGGGACGATGACCCGGTGGTCGTGGCTCCAGTCGGGCGGGTCGATGCGGGGCGCGTCTAAGATCATGCTCCGCAGGCCGTTGACGCCTGCCGCCCGGGCGTAGGGGTCGCCCGTCTCGTATGCCGTGCCGTCCACCTCGACGGTAAAGGTATAGTAATGTCCGTGCTGGTCGCCGGGCAGATAGACCGACCAGACGCCCTGCCCGTGCTGTTCCAGCGGCAGGGTCCCCATGCAGGCCCCGCCGTCGCCCCGGCGGTAGAGGTTGACCGATACCTTCTGCGCCGTGGGCGCCCAGAGCCGGAGCCGGGTGCCGGAGGGGTTATATTCCGGCCCCAGAGGGCCGCTGTAGCTTGTCTGCCGTGCAAAGGCGCTGCTCTCGAACAGCGTTTTCCACTCTGCGGGCGTTTTCATTTCGTTCCATTCCCTTCGCATATCAAATCAATATAAAATTAGTGTACCCGCCTGCCCGTGGATTTTCAAGACTTTTCTTGCAAAAGGGGGCAAAGTACACTATACTTGGAAAAAACGCAGGACGGAGGCAGGCAGATGGCATACACCGACGATTGGGAGAGCTTGATGAACGGAGTGTTCGGCCCGGGAGGAAAACTGCGCTTTGATACGCAGAAAACGCCGCCGGAAAAGTCCGGCCTGCCGGATATGAACGCAGCCCTGCTCGAGCAGCAGAAAAAGCTGGACGAAATGCTGAAAAAACAGAACGCCGAGCTGCGCAGAGACACCACACAGGAGGCGCTGGCCCAGAGCCGGAAGATGCTCGAGGATATGGAGGCCGACGGCCTGCTGGCCAAAGGCACCACCGAAGTCAGACAGGAGCATCTGGGCAGCTTCGAAGGGCTGGCCGCTGAGGTGAAAAAGACGGTTCTGGGGCAGGACGCCTTCGTGGACGGCGTCGTGCGGGCGATGCGCCGGCCTTTCGTGCTGGGGACGGAGTCCCCCACGGCCCGGAACGTCATCCTGCTCTGCGGTGCGCCCGGCACGGGGCGGCATTTCGCTCTGACGGAGACGGCCCGCTGCATGGCCGCCCGGGGTCTTTTGCGGAGCGATAAGCTGGCCGTCATGGATCTGGCGCTTTACCCCGACTCGGGGGCCGAAAAGCTCTTTTTGCAGGATCTGTACGCCGCCCTCCACGCGCCGGGCGAGATCCTGGTCTTTGAGCACTACGAGAGCTGCTACCCGGGCTTTTTGAAGACGCTGGCAGACCTGGCCGTCAAGGGCAGTGCGCCCCTGTCCAGCCGGTATCTTGTCAATAAGGAGGGCATCCTCGTGGACGCCGGAACGGCGCTTGCCCCCGGGGCTGTGAGCCGCATCACCCCCTGCGGCAAGTACCTTGTCTTCTTCTCCCGGAAGGGCCGGGAGGCGCTGGCTGACAAGTTCGGTGCGGCCTTCGTCTCGGCGCTGGGCGATGTCTGTGAGACCAGCGCCTTTGCGCGGGAAGCCCTTGCCGCGCTGGCAGCCCAGCAGCTCAACGCGCTGGCCGCAAAAGTGAAGACCCGCCTCGGCCTGACCCTGTCGGCGGGCGCGGATGTGCGGGACTATGTGGCGGCCCAGTGCAGCCCGAAGCAGGGTGCGGCGGGTCTTTCGGCCTGCTGCGATAAGATATTCCGCGCTCTGAGCGAATACTGTCTGCAAACAGATGCCGCGCTTACCGGAACGATCACACTGACTGCCCGGGAGGACGGCCTGGACTTTGCCCTCAACGACGCCGGACCCCAGAAGCTCTTCGACCTGCTGCCCGCCGCCTATACCGGCGCAGTGGAAGAGATCAAGAAAGAGCTGAACGACCTCGTGGGTCTTGCACCGGTGAAGGAATACGTCTTCGGCCTCGCCGATAACATTCAGGTGCAGCAGCGCCGTGCGGCGGCGGGCCTCAAGACCGCCAGCCTCTCGATGCACATGATCTTCACCGGCAACCCCGGCACCGGCAAGACCACCATCGCCCGGCTCGTGGCAAAGTACCTCAAGGCCATCGGCGCCCTCAAGGGCGGGCAGCTGGTGGAGGTGAGCCGGGGAGACCTCGTGGGCCGCTACACCGGCCACACCGCCCCCCTGACCAACAGCGTCATCCAGAGCGCGCTGGGCGGCGTCCTTTTCATCGACGAGGCCTACAGCCTCTACCGGGGCGAGCAGGACAGCTTCGGCCTCGAGGCCATCGACACGCTGGTCAAGGGGATGGAAGACCACCGCGACGAGCTGGTGGTCATCCTCGCGGGCTACACCAAAGAGATGGAGACGTTCCTGACCGCCAACAGCGGCCTTGCCAGCCGCTTCCCGAACAGGATAGAGTTCCCGGACTACACCGCCGATGAGCTGCTGGACATCACGAATGTGCTGGCGAGGGGCAAGGGCTACAGGCTGGCCGAGAGCTGCATGGGACCGCTGCGGGGCTACTACGAGCGCCGCCAGGCAGAGGACGCCCGCACGGCGGGCAACGGACGTCTCGCCCGCAACACGCTGGAAAAGGCCATCTTCAACCAGAGCCGCCGCCTCGTGGCAGAGCCTGCGGCGGAGCTGGATGTCATCCTGCCCAGTGATCTGGAGCTCTGATGATAAAAAACAAACGCTGGCACATTCGTGCCAGCGTTTGTTTTTTACAGATTTTCCATCCGCAGCAGGTAGTAGAGCACCTCGATCAGGACGTTCGGCGAGAGCAGCGATGCCGCATGGCTGCCCTCGATGAGCCGCTGTTCGCGGTTGGAAGCCGTCATCACATAGTCGGCCAGCTGGGCCAGCGGGCCGTGGCTGTCACAGGTGATGAGCAGCACCGGTACATCCCGCCCTTTGGCGGCAGCGGACACCTCTTCCAGCCTGGCGCTCTGCCCGGAGGCCGAGAGCACGATGAGGATGTCTTTGGGGGTCAGCGTCTGAGCAAAGGCAAGGTTCTTCTCGTGGACTGCGCTGGAAACGCACCGCTTGCCCAGGTGACTGAACCGGATGGAGGCATCGAAGGCCACCGGCAGGCCGCCGCCCTCGGAGACCACCTCCATGACCTCGCAGCTGCGCAGCAGAGAGAGGATCTGCCGCAGCTGGCGGGTATCAATGGCCTGAATGGTGGCCCGCAGCTCCTCTTCGCGGTTTGCCAGAATGTTCAGAAGTGCCTGATGCAGCTCGTCCTGCCCTTCGTCCCGCATACGCTGGGCTTCCTGCTGCTCCATGGCGTCCCGTGCCAGCGCCAGCTGGAATTTGCGGTAGTTCTCGAATCCCAGTTTGTGGCACAGCCGGGTGACGGTGGCCTCGGACGAACAGCTCAGCCGGGCCAGTTCTGCTGACGTACACATCGACGCCCGCTTTACATCTGCAAGGATGCAGTCCGCAATGCGCCTCTCGGCGCTGTAAAGCTGGATGCCGGAATATAGCAGCGTTACTACGCTTCCGGGGGCTTCGCACATAAGTGATCCCTCCTCGCATTATGCGCAAGACACAATTTCTTCTTGAGTTCTACTTGAGATTGTAGCAGTTTTAACGAAGAAAATCAATTCAAATCCCCATAAATTTTCGGGGTTGACGGAAATTGACTTTTTCTGCCGATTTTTGTATCCTGCACGGTTTTGCCGCAGAAAGCGCAAAAAATGCCCCTCCGCGGAGTGCGGAGAGGCATCGGGGACCAAATATTCAGCGCAGCTTAGTGCAGAAAGGCGTTTCAGCAGCCTTCCTTCTCAGCCAGCTTGCGGCCCATCAGCACGCCCATGACGGAGGCCATCATCAGGCCGCGGGTCCAGCCGGAAGAGTCGCCGAGGCAGTGCAGGCCCTTGATGTTGGTGTCGAGGTTCGGGTCCATCTTGACCTTGTTGGAGTAGAACTTCAGCTCAGGGCTGTACAGCAGGGTCTCGTTGGCGGCGAAGCCGGGGACGACCATGTCCAGCATCTTGATGAACTCGATGATGTTGGTCATGGCGCGGTAGGGCATGGCGGCGGTGATGTCGCCGGCCACAGCGTCCTTCAGGGTGGGCTTGACGTTGGACTGGGCCAGTTCCTTCGCCCAGGTGCGCTTGCCGTCGAGGATGTCGCCGTAGCGCTGCACCATGATGTGGCCTGCGCCCAGCATATTGGTCAGCTCGCCCACCTTCTGGGCGTAGGCGATGGGCTGGTTGAAGGGCTCGGTGAAGTTGTGGGAGACGAGGATGGCGAGGTTGGTGTTCTCGCTCTTCTTCTCCTTGAAGCTGTGGCCATTGACCACGGCCAGGTCGTTGTCATAGTTCTCCTGTGCCACGAAGCCGCCGGGGTTCTGGCAGAAGGTGCGGACCTTGTTCTTCCAGGGCTTCGGGTAGCCGATGAGCTTGGACTCATACAGCACCTTGTTCACCTTTTCCATGACCTCGTTGCGGCACTCGACGCGGACACCGATGTCCACGGTGCCGGGCTTGTGGGCGATATGGTGCTCTGCACAAATCTTCTCAAGCCAGTCTGCGCCGCGGCGGCCGGTGCCGATGACCACGGTGTCGCCGTAGACGGCGCGGGGCTCCCCGTTGCCCTGACGCAGCAGCACGCCCCTGCACTCCTCGTCTTCGAGGATGATGTTCTCGCACTCGGTGGAGAAGAGCATCTCCACGCCGTTGTCAGCCAGATAGTTCTGGATGGCGAGATAGAGCTGCTGTGCCTTCTCGGTGCCGAGGTGGCGGATGGGGCAGTCCACCAGCTTCAGACCGGCGTGGATGGCGTTCTTGCGGATCTCCTTGATGTCCTCGCCGGTGTAGATGCCCTCCACATGGGGGTCGGCGCCGAACTCGAGGTAGATCTTGTCGGTGTAGTCGATGAGCTCCTGTGCAAACTCTTCGCCGATGAGGCTGGGCAGGTCGCCGCCGACCTCATAGGAGAGGCTCAGCTTGCCGTCGGAGAAGGCGCCTGCACCGGAGAAGCCGGTGGTGATAGCGCAGGTGGGGCGGCAGTTGACGCAGTGGCCGATCTCGGCCTTGGGGCAGTGGCGCTTTTCCACCGGCTTGCCTTTTTCCACCAGCAGGATGTGCTTCTTGCTTCCGCGGCGCAGCAGCTCCACAGCGGTGAAGATGCCGGCAGGGCCGGCACCAACGATGATGAGATCGTACTTTTCCATAACTCTTTTTATCCTTTGTGTTGAATTGATCTTGGGTTTCGTTTTTCAGCAGAGGGTTAGTCTGCGGTCAGCGTCCTTGCACTCTCCGTCTGCTCCCGCTGGCCGCGTCCACCGCCCGGGTTGCGGCACCCAGCATCCGCAGCGCTTCGCTTGCGTCTTGCTGGCCGCTGCCCCCAACAATGATTCTCTGCTTCCGCCACTGGCGGCGGTCATCATTGCTGCTCCCAAAGGGAGAGGCAAAGATCTTCCGGCAGGCCAGAGGCTCTCCCTTTGGGAGAGCTGTCACCGAAGGGGACTGAGAGGGCAAGCCCGCTAACGTTATTTGTTCTCCTGCTCCACCTCGGCGCTCTCATCCACATAGTCGAGCTCCACAGCGGTGGACTCCACATCCGCGTGGGAGACATCCGGGGCGATGACGCCGTCGCCGTTCAGATCCTGGCCGGTAATGGCTTCCAGCATGGACTGGGTCTCCGGATGCAGCTTTATAAAGCGCCGGACGGCCAGCATGGTGTACAGGGCGCTCAGCAGGTTCAGTGCGCCTTCCAGGATGAGGATGAGGCCGATGGCCATCACCAGCGTCTCCATGGTGCCGAAGGGGTCCACTACCATCACGATGCCCAGCACGACGCTGAGCACGGCCAGCAGCAGAAAGATCTTCCAGCTCGGATACCCGCACCGGCGCAGCTCGAGGGCGTTCTGGATGCGGCCCAGACTGTCAAAGATGACGAACAGGCCGAACACGATGGGCAGCACCCGCACCACCACATCGCTGCGGATGATGAGGAATGCGCCCAGCGCCAGACAGACCAGCCCCGAGATGAGGGTGAGCTGGCTCTGGAACACGCCGCGCTCTACGACAAAATACCGCACCAGCTGCACTGCCGCGCAGGCCAGCACCACGCCGCCCAGCGCGCAACAGACCACGTTGAGGGCCGTGCCGGGCACCATCAGCAGGAAGATGCCCAGCGCCAGATAGAGCAGGCTCATGAGGATAAGGTTCCACTTCAGCTTTTTTGCCATAGAGTTCACGTTCCTTTCAGGTTATACGGCCGCGTCCTGCTTTTCGGAGAGCGGGACGATGACGGTACGGTTGATGCGGGCCATGAAAACGAGGCTCAGCGCAAGGCTGACCACCTCCGCGATGATGAAGGCCCACCAGACCATGTTCACCTCGCCGGTGCGGCTCAGCAGCCATGCGGCGGGGATGAGCACCACCAGCTGACGGCAGATGGAGACGGTCAGGCTGAACACGCCGTTGCCCAGCGCCTGGAACACCGAGCTCAGCACGATGCCGGCACCCGCCAGCAGGAAGTGGGGGCAGATGATGCGCAGCGCCGGGACGCCGATGGCCAGCATGGCGTCGCCGGCGGCGAAGAGGCCCAGCAGCTTATCCGGCAGGAACTGGAAGATGCAGAAGCCCACCAGCATGATGCACTCGGCGTAGAAGACTGCGAGGCGGATGGTCTTTTTGACCCGCTCCGGCTTCCGTGCGCCGTAGTTGTAGCTGATGATGGGGACCATGCCGTTGTTCATGCCGAAGATGGGCATGAACACGAAGCTCTGCAGCTTGAAGTAGACGCCGAAGACGGCGACAGCCGTGGCCGAGAAGGCCATCAGGATCTGGTTCATGAAGAAGGTCATCACGCTGCCCACGCACTGCATGGCGATGCTGGGCAGGCCGACGGTGTAGATGCGGCCGATGGCCTTGGCGCTGGGCCGGAAGCCCCGGAAGCTGATCTGGATGTCGGGGTTCTTATTGAGGTTGAAGTACAGCGTCATGCCCGCGCCGCAGAACTGGCCGATGACGGTGGCCGCGGCAGCGCCGGTGGTGCCGGACAGGGCCTCGCCGCAGCAGCCGAAGATGAAGATGGGGTCGAGAACGATGTTCACGACAGCGCCCACCAGCTGGCTTATCATGCTCAGATGGGTGCGGCCGGTGGCGGCCAGCAGCTTCTCGCCCATGGTCTGGGTAAAGAGGCCGAGGCTGAGCACGCAGCAGAGCCGCAGATACTGGATGCCCTGCCGGGCGATGTCCATGTCCGAAGTCTGTGCGTAGAAGTAGGGTCTCATGCAGGTGAGGCCGATGACGAGGAAGACGGCGTAGCTGCACAGGGACAGGAAGATGCCGTTCTCGGCGGTCTTATTGGCCCGTTCCTGGTTCTTTTCGCCGAGGCTCTTGGACAGCAGGGCGTTGACGCCCACGCCGGTGCCGACGCCCACGGCGATCATGACGTTCTGCAGAGAGAACGCCAGCGAAACGGCGGTCAGGGCGCTCTCGCTGACGTGGGACACGAAAATCGAGTCCACCACGTTGTAGAGGGCCTGCACCAGCATGGATACCATCATCGGCACGCTGAGCTTGATGAGCAGAGGGTTGATGTCCATGGTGCCCATGATGTTTTCCCGCTCACCGGCGGGAGAGGATAAGGGTTGCTTGTTTTCCACGATTTCTCCTTTTGATGTTGATAACTTGGGGATGCAGAGTTCTTCTATGCCGCAAACGTGGGCAGAGCGCAAAAGCACCCCACCCACGCAGCATCATTATTTATTTTTCCCCCTTCCGGGGCGGCGGGCATCAGCCCTCCATGGCCTTCTCCTTGGCCTCTGCGGCGGCAAGGATCATCTTCACGCAGGCGTCATGGCCCAGTGCGGCGTTGATGGCGAGGTCATAGTTGTGGGCATCGCCCCAGCGGTTCTGGGTGTAGTAGTTGTAGTAGGCGGCACGGTTGCGGTCGGTCTTGTCGATCTCGTCCTTGATGCCCTTTTCGTCCTTGGCCTGCAGCATGTTGTTCTCCTTGCCGTAAGCCAGACGCCACCCCTTGGGGGCGTAGACGAAGATGCGCAGCACGTCCTTGCGGTCGCGCAGGACATAGTCGCCGCAGCGGCCCACGATGACGCAGGGGCCTTCGTCGGCCAGCTGCTTGATGATGCGGCTCTGCAGGATGAAGACCTGGTCGCCCAGCGGAAGGTCATTGCCCATCGTATACAGGCTGTACAGCAGGCTGTGGGTGTGCCGCTTTTCGCTGGCGGCCACGGCCTCCTCGGACAGTCCGGAATTCTTGGCGGCCATCGTGATCAGTTCCTTGTCGTAGAGCTTGATGCCCAGTGCGCGTGCCACGTCCTTGGCGATGTAGCGTCCGCCGGTGCAGTACTCACGGCCCAAAGTGATGATCGTCTTTGCCATAATATGTTCCTCCCATGTTGATGATTTATCCCAAAAAGCTCTTGGCTGTGCTGTCTCTCAGGAGACAGAAGGCGCGGTGCTTTGGTTTGCTTCCGATAGCGGAGGCGCAGGCAGGCGCACCTCTGCAAACTGCATGGTGCCGGTATGGTCCACGATGTAAACGCTGCACCGCCCGCCTGCGGCGGTCTGCTCGGGCGGGAAACGGAAGCCGCCGGTCCGTGTCCGCTCCATCCGCCGGAAGGTGCGGTGGGCTGTGGTGGCGTGGGCTACTCCGTCGTGGGGGCTGCAGGCCGCCCAGCCGGAAAATTCGGCCGGGAGCAGCTGCCGCTGGCCTTTCTGGGCCAGATACCAGCAGTCATCCTCGGCACTGTACACAAAGTCGCAGGAGACCCGCCGGGGGCGGTTGGCCTCGGTGTCCCGGGGCTTGGGGCGGAGAGCGATGGCCCGCCCGGTGAAGCAGCGGGCAAAATCCGTCACCGCCATCGTGCAGTTCACGGCCCCGTCGCTGTCGGCGGTGGGGTCGTTGAGCAGGACATAATCGGCGAGGACCGCGTCGTCGTGGCCGAAGCCCCGCAGACCCATCCAGACCCCGATGGGGTCCCGCTGGCCCCGGACGCGGCGCTCGATGCGCACGGCCACGGAACAGCCGTCGTGTATCTGCTCCCGCAGGTCCTGCAGGTCCATCCACGCCTGCCAGCAGGGAAACCCGCAGCAGCCCGCTGCCGCGGCGGCGAAAGCGCCGTTGCTGGTGCTGCCGGTGGTCTTGTCCTCCATGACGTAGGCCACCTCTTCGGGCAGGATGTCCTCGCCCCAGCGGTTCATCAGGGCCGCCATCACCAGCGGCAGGTCCATGTCCCGGCCAAAGCTGGGGTCATGGGCCGAGAGGCAGTATTCCGGTAAGTACAGGCGGCGGTTGATGGGGTGGCCGCCCTGCTTATCCCACGCAAGGGGGCGGACCGCCGCCGCCAGCAGCCGGAGCGCCGGGGTGACTTTGTCGTCGTTGGTCGAAAGATTGACCTGAAGCTGGACGCCGGTGCCGCCGCCGGGCAGAGCCACCGTCACGGTGTCGCCCATCAGGAAGATGAGGCCGTCGTCGCTGTGGGTGCTGATGCTGGCCCGGGGGTAATCCGGCGCCCACTTGCCAAAGCTCATCCAGCCCGTCCAGCTGCCGCCTGCGTAGACGCGGCAGCGCACCTCCACCATCGTGTTCTGGGGCGCATGGGCGTTCCAGCTGACGTTCAGGTTGCAGAAGGCCGGCATGGCGAACTCGGGCGTCGTGTAGCTGCCGTATTGCAGGTACCGCCCGGCCACGCTGTCCAGCACGACGCTGCCGTTGTCCAGCGCCACATTATCGAGCTGTCCGCGGGAAAATGTCTCCGTGCCCTGCAGCACCAGATTGTTCCGCTGTTCCATTGCACGCATCCCCTTTGTGTCGTTTATTCCTCGTCGTCGCTGCGCTCCTCGGCCATCTCGGCTTCATACTCGGCGTCGTGGAGCCTGCGGATGTTCTCCTCGATGCGGAACACCCGGTCGAGGTCGCCGTAGACGATCTGGCTGGTGATCTCCACCTGGAACCAGAAGCCGAACACCAGCATGAGCAGCAGGCCCAGCGGCATACAGAGGATGACGAGGCCCCAGAACAGTACCGTCACGAGAGACGCGGCCAGTGCGTGGGGCAGGAAAGCGATCATGCAGTTGACGCTGTTCTTGAGCGTCTGGCCGAAAGGCTGGTCCAGCAGGACCACCTGGGGCCACATGTAGGAGAACAGCATGTGGAAGATGACGAGGTTGAGCACCGTGGCCACCCACATCCCTACGCCGACGTTGGTGCCGTGGTAGAGCAGGTTGAAGCAGAAGTACACGAGGAAGACCTGCACCGTGACCACGACGCAGTAGAGCAGGCCCGGCAGGATGCTGGCCTTGAAGTTCTGCTTGAAGGCCTTGCGGTAGGTGGTCCACCAGTAACCGGCCTCGTCGCGCAGAGCGCGCAGGACGGTGTCGTACATGCCTGCCAGCACCGGCCCGGCCAGGATGCCGCCCACGGCGGCGCTGAGCACCATGACGGGCAGGCTGTTCATCAGAAAGCCGATGTACACCAGACAGATGACGGGCAGAAAGCCCAGACAGGTGAGCAGGTTTGCAAGGAACATCCCGCTCATATCCCGGCCCACCAGCTCGAAGAAGCGGCCCACGCCGGTCTTGCGGGGGGCGTCCTTTTCGACGCCCGGCCCGGACTTGAAATCGTTTGCAGAAGGGAACAGACTCATGTTGTGTGGATATCCTCTCTCGCTGTCCCGAAAGACGGCTTGCATTGCACAGCACGGTTTTGGCAGGAAACGCCATTGTGCTGGCTTTCTGATTATAAATATACCCGGATTTTGTGGATTTTGCAAGCCGCAAAGCCCTCCAAATGTAAAAAAAGTATTTCCTCTCCCTTTTTGGGGCGGAGTGTGATACAATAGAAACGGCTTTTTGAGCCAGAAGGAGGTATCGCTCTGTGAGCATTTTCCGCACCATTGCGTTATTCGTTTATCTGTTCGGGTACATGATCGTCCATTACAGTGTGCTGTGCAAAGCCGAGCGTGCGCTGGCCGCAGGCGACACCGAGACGGTGCGCCGGCTGGTAAAAAAGCACATCCCCCATTGGAGCAAAGGCATCCTGAACGTCACCGGCGTCCGGCTCAGCGTCGAGGGACTGGACAACATCCCGAAGGATGGCCCCTGCGTCTTTGTGGCGAACCACCGCAGCTACTATGACATCCCGCTGCTGCTGGCCGGCCTCGATGAGCCCTACGGCATCCTCGCCAAGGAAGAGCTGGAAAAAATTCCTCTGCTCAACCGCTGGATGAAGCTGCTGGGCTGCGTTTTCGTCCAGCGCGACGATGTCCGCGCCTCGGTGCGCGCGTTGAACGACGCCACCGCCATCGTGGAGAGCGGCCGGAGCTTCATCATCTTCCCGGAAGGCACCCGCTACAAGGGCGAAGAGGGCGGCGCCGGTGAGTTCAAGGCCGGTGCCTTCCGCATCGCGGTCAAGACCGGCGCGCCGGTGGTGCCGGTGGCCATCTCCGGCGCACGGGGCCTGTTCGAGGCCCACGGCAACCGTGCCACCCCCGGCACGGTATACGTCCGGGTGCTGCCGCCCATCCAGACGGCAGGCATGAGCCGGGCCGAGCAGAAGCAGCTGCCCGACGCCGTCCGCCAGACCATTCTGGCAGAGCTTTAAGACTTTGGAGGACACTGCCTCATGGCAAGCTACCGTTACGAGCGCGACATCGACCCGAAAGACATTGCCCCCCGCAAGGAAAGACAGTACACCCGCAAGGAGCGCTGGGCCAACTGGTGGGACTATAACCTGAAATGGGTCATCCTCATCGGCATCGCCGCGGCCTTTGCGGCCTACAACTTCATCGGACAGTATTTCTTCGTCACCAAGCCCGATCATAACGTGGCCGTGGTGGCTCCCTACTATCTGCCCGAGGACACGGTGAACGCTTTGCAGGATGCGCTGGCTGCCTACGGCGAAGACCGCAACGGCGACGGCAGGGTGGTCGTGACCCTCAACGTCTACACCCTCGACTACTCCGACACAGAGACCCAGACCGAGAGCGCCGCCTATCTGACCATGGCCGGCACCACCAAGCTGGCCGCCGACGTACAGGGCGGCCTCAGCTCTGTTTTTCTGCTCTGGGACCCGGCGGGCTTTGAGGAGAGCACCGGTTCGCTGCGGTATCTTGACGGCACTCTGCCCGCCGCCGACAGCGACGAGGACTGGTGGAACATGGTGTACAAGTGGGATGACTGCCCGGTCCTGGCTGGCCTCGACCTCGGTGACTACGGCCCCGACACCACCCAGAGCAGGAGTGGTTCCAGTCAGGAGTATATGTCCCAGTTCTATGTGGGAATGCGGGGCGCGTGGAACAGCGGCACGGCGGATAACCTCGCAGGAGGCGAAGAATTCTGGCAGAAGCTGACCGAAGGCGCTGTCTCCACGGCAGCCCCGGGGGACTGAGCCATGCGGTACCGTGTTCTCTCCAGGGGGAAGGCAAAGCATCTCAGCATCCCTGAAAAGCCTGCCGAAAAAACTGCATCTCTGAAGGCTGCCGACCTCGACAACCCCTATGGCCGGGTGTTCGGCACCCCCCGCAGCAGGGAAGACCTGCGCAAATAAGCAAGAACGCCCCCTCCGGCAATGCCGGAGAGGGCGTTTTGGTTGCAATCTCTTCGCGTTGATGGCCCCGGATTTGAAATATTATCTACCCTCAAAGAGAGCCAGGCTTGTTGTTTCCTCATCCGGGTTATGGTATACTTACTAGGTATCATCACTGTAAGGATTGAAATTTTACCCAAAGGATGTGGAAAGATGGACACACTGGAACAAGCCCGCGCCGAGATCGACGCGGTGGACGCGCAGCTCGCCGCCCTGTTTGAGCGGCGGATGGCCGCTGTGCTCAGCGTCGCCCAATACAAACAGGCCCACGGCCTGCCGATTTTTGACGCCGCGCGGGAGGCGGCGGTGCTGGAAAAGGCTGCGGCCCGCATCCAAAACGCCGCCCTCCGGCCTTACTATAAAGACCATGTCCAGAACATGATGAACGTCGCCAAGCAGTACGAAGCCGAGGTGCTGGGCCGGAACCGCGCCGCCTATCAGGGGGTGGAAGGCGCTTTCGCCCACATCGCGCTGCGGGCGCTCTTCCCCCACGCGGAGGCCGTCAGCTGCCCGACGTGGGACGAGGTGTTCGATGCCGTCAGCCGGGGCGACACCGCCCACGGCGTTGTGCCGTTTGAGAACAGCCACGCAGGCGATGTCTCCGCCGTCCTCGACTTGTGCTACAACCACCCCGAGCTGTGGGTGGTGGACGTCTACGACCTGCCCATCTCCCAGAACCTGCTCGTCCTGCCCGGCACCCAGCTGGCCCAGCTCAGGCACGTCTACAGCCATCAGCAGGCCATCGCCCAGAGTGAGACGTTCTTAAAGCAGTTCCGTCTGCCCGCCACGGCCATGCCCAACACGGCCATGGCCGCAAAGTTCGTGGCCGAGTCGGGCGACCCGTCCAAAGCCGCCATCGCCAGCGCCGAGACAGCCGCCCTCTACGGGCTGGAAGTCCTCGTCCCCAGCATCAACACCGACGGCGACAACACCACCCGCTTCATCGTCCTCAGCCGCGAAAAGCCCACCGTGGGCAACCGCTTCTCGCTGCTGTTCACACTGGACAACAAACCCGGCAAGCTGGCTGAGGTCATCCAGGTCATCGGCCGCTTCGGCTACGACATGGAGTCCATCAAGAGCCGTCCGCTGCCCCATGTCCCCTTTGATTATTATTTTTACGTCGAGCTGGTGGGCGACCCCTCCGCCGACGAGACCGCCGCGCTGCTGCGTGAGCTGGACCATACCTGCCGCACGGTGCGGCTGTTAGGAGTGTATACAAAATGAGTGGATTTATCGGCACCAAGCTCACCATGAATCTGGGTGAGCGCAGCTATGACATCATCCTGAAAAACGGCGCACTGGAAAATCTGTACCAGTTTGCCCGCCTCGACCGCCGGGTGGCGGTGGTGACGGACGCAGGCGTTCCCGCCGAGTACGCACAGCGTGTGGCCGACCAGTGCCGCGACGCGAAGATCATCACCGTCCCGCAGGGCGAGGCCAGCAAGAGTATGAAGATCCTCGAAAGCGTCCTGCGCCAGATGCTGGAGTTCAACATGGGCCGCGGCGACCTCGTCATCGCCGTGGGCGGCGGCGTCGTGGGCGATCTGGCGGGTTTTGCCGCTTCCATCTATATGCGCGGCATCGACTTCATCAACTGCCCCACCACCACCCTCTCGATGATCGATTCCTCCATCGGCGGCAAGACCGCTGTGGATCTGGGGGAGACGAAGAACATCGTCGGCTCCTTCTGGCAGCCCAGGCTGGTCATCGTAGACCCCAGCACCCTCGCCACCCTGCCCCGCCGCCAGTACATCAACGGTCTGGCCGAGTCGGTGAAGGCCAGCCTGCTGGCCGACCCGGAACTCTTCGCCATCTTCGAGAAGGGTGACATCGACGAGCAGATCGGCGAGATCATCTACCGCAGCCTCCGCTTCAAAAAGAGCATCGTCGAGCAGGACGAGACGGAGCATGGGATGCGCAAGGCCCTCAATTTCGGCCACACCATCGGCCACGGCATCGAGGCCGTCAAGGGCGTCAAGGGGCGCCGCACCGTGGGCCTCTACCACGGCGAGTGCGTGGCTCTGGGGATGCTGCCGATGATCGAGTCCAAGGCACTGCAGAAGCGCGTCCGTGCGGTCTACCGCCGTCTGGGCCTGCCCCTGCGTACCGCCTGCAACAAGGATAAGGTCTACGCCGAGATGCTCCACGACAAAAAGGCACAGGGCGGCCAGATCACCGTCATCAAGGTGCCGGGCCTGGGCTGCTGGCGCGCGGAGACCATCCCGGTGGAGGGTCTGCGCCCCCTGCTGGGCATGGAGGACTAAAGCCATGAAAAACACCTTTGGCAGCGCATTGGCGCTGACCATCTTCGGCGAGAGCCACGGCAGGGCCATCGGCGGTGTGCTGGACGGCATGGCCGCCGGTGTGCCGGTGGATGAGGGATTCATTGCCGCCTGCATGGATAAGCGCCGCGCCCGGGGCGACGGGCTTTCGACGCCCCGTGTGGAGGCCGATAACGTACAGCTGCTCTCCGGCGTCGTGAACGGTCACACCACCGGCACGGCCATCGCCCTGATGATCGAGAACCAGAACACCCGCAGCGGCGACTACGCCAAGACGGCCGACCTTCTCCGCCCCGGCCACGCGGACTATACCGCCTACGCCAAATACCACGGCTTTCAGGACGCCCGGGGCGGTGGACACTTTTCGGGCCGCATCACTGCCGCGCTGGTGGCAGGCGGGGCCATCGTGCTGGGTGCGCTGAACCGCGCCGGCATCGACATCACCACCCACATCGCCCGCTGTGCCGGCATTTCCGATACGCCCTTTGCGCTGGACGATGCCGCCGCACTGGCCGCTCAGGTGAGCGTGCTGGAAAGCAGGGACGAGGGCTTCGCCCTGCTGGATGCTTCCGTCGAAGAGCCGATGAAAACGGCCATCCGTGCCGCCGGTTCGGAGGGCGACAGCGTGGGCGGCATCCTTGAAACAGCCATTCTCGGCCTGCCCGCCGGTGTGGGCGAACCGTATTTTGACAGCGTGGAGAGCCTTATTTCCCACATGGCGTTCTCGGTGCCTGCCGTGAAGGGCATTGAGTTCGGCACCGGCTTCGGCTTCGCCGACCTGAAAGGCTCTGAGGCCAACGATGCCTTCCGCATGAAGGGCGATTCGGTGGTCACGGCCACCAACCACAACGCGGGCATCAACGGCGGCATCACCAACGGAATGCCTGTCGTCTTCCGCACCGCTGTCAAGCCGACGCCCAGCATCTACAAAGAGCAGGAGACGGTGGATTACATTGCAAAGCAGGACGCGTCCCTCTCCATTCAGGGCCGTCATGACCCCTGCATCGTGCCGCGCGCCGCCATCGTCCAGACCTGCGCCGCCGCGCTGGCTGTGGGCGATTTGATGACCGCCCGCTACGGCACCGCATGGATGGAGCGGCCCACCGGCTACCGCAGAGAGGGACTGTGATGGAATACGGACTCATCGGCTCGAAACTGGGCCATTCCTACTCGAAGATCATCCATGAGATGCTCTGCGGCTATCGCTACGACCTCTGCCCGCTTCCCACCGAAGAGGAAGCCCGGGCTTTCCTGACCAGGCGGCAGTTCAAGGCCATCAATGTCACCATCCCCTATAAGCGGCTGGTGATGGGATACTGCACCTACATCGACCCCCGTGCCAAGGCCATCGGCGCGGTGAACACCGTGGTCAACAAGAACGGCCTGCTCTACGGCTACAACACCGATCATCTCGGCTTTGCCCACCTGTGCGACGCCCACGGCGTCGATTTTGCGGGCAGGACCGTCCTCATCCTCGGCACCGGCGGCACCCACAACACCACTAGCGCCGTCGCCCGCGACAAGGGCGCGGCCAGAGTGCTCACCGTCAGCCGGACGCCCGACGCCGCCAAAGGCCAGCTCTCCTATGAAGAAGCCGCTGCCAGCGGCGCACAGATCGTCATCAACACCACCCCCGCCGGAATGTACCCCAACGTGGGCGTGTGCAGTCTGGACGTGGCAAAAATGCCCGGGCTGGAAGCTGTGCTGGACGTGGTGTATAACCCCGATAAGACGGAGCTCATCCTCCGGGCCGAGGAGGCCGGGGTCCCGGTGGCTGTGGGCGGCCTCGAGATGCTGGTGGCGCAGGCCGTGTACGCCGCCGAATACTTCCTCAGCCGGAAGTTCGACGACGCGGCAGGGGAGATCGGCCGCATCACTGCCGCACTCCGCCGCGATATGCTCAACGTGGCCCTCATCGGAATGCCCTCCAGCGGAAAATCCACCGTGGGCCGTGCATTGGCCGAAAAGCTGGGCAAAAAGTTCATCGACCTCGACGAGGAGATCGTCAAGGCCGACGGCCGCAGCATCCCCGACATCTTCGCCGCCGAGGGCGAGGACGGCTTCCGTGCGAAGGAATCCGCCCAGACCGCCCGCTTTGCCAAAGAGGGACGACAGCTGCTCTCCTGCGGCGGCGGCATCATCAAGCGGGGTGGGAATCTGCGGGCGCTGCATCAGAACGGCGTCCTGCTCTTCCTCGACCGGCCCCTGGATGCGCTGACGGTGGGCGGCGGACGTCCGCTCTCGTCCAGCACCGAGGCGCTGAAAAAGATGGAGGCGGAGCGCCGCCCCCTGTATCTCGCGGCGGCAGACGCCGTTATCCCGAACAGCGGCACGGTGGAGGACGCTGTGACCGCCGCAATGGAGGCACTGGATGAAATTTTTAGTCATTAACGGCCCCAACCTCAACATGATGCACTTCACCGAGCCGGGCGTGACCGGTCAGCTGGATTACAACGGCCTGCTGGATTACCTCGAGCTGTGCTGCACCCGGATGGGCATGGAAGTGGAATTTTTCCAGTCCAACCACGAGGGCGACCTCATCGACGAGATCCAGTCTGCCGCAGGCCGGGCCGACGGCATCATCCTGAATCCCGGCGGCTACGCCCACTACAGCGTCGCCATCCTCGACGCGCTGCGCCTCTGCGGCGTGCCTGCCGTGGAAGTGCTGCTCAGCGAGCCCGACGAGCACGAGCCCTTCCGCAAGACGGACATCGTCTCGTTCGGCTGTCAGGGCCATTTCATCGGCGAAGGCATCAGCGGCTATCTCCACGCTGCCGCCTATCTGGCCCAGCTGCTGCGGCTGGACGGCAGTGCGCACACCCATTTAGTGATGTGAAAATCGACTCTCTTCCGCTGGAAAGCGGAGCAAAGAGGGCGTGGAAAAGAAGGATAGAAAGGAAAAATTTTATGATCATCTCCACCAAAAAGGGTACCCCGAAGGAAGAGCTCGAGAAAATCGTTGACCGCTTCGAAAAGCAGGGCCTCGACGTCACCCTCATCACCGGCAAGGACTACAATGTCTTCGGCCTCGTGGGCGATACCACCAAGATCGACGAGCGCGACGTCCTCGCCAACCCCTGGATCGACAACGTGACCCGTGTTTCCGCCCCCTATAAGCGTGCCAACCGCCTCTTCCACCCGGCAGATTCCGTCATCGACTGCGGCGGCGTGAAGATCGGCGGCAAGGAGAAGATCGCTGTCATGGCCGGCCCCTGCAGCATCGAGAGCGAAGAGCAGGCCCTCCGCATCGCACAGGGCGTCAAGGCCGGCGGCGCGACCCTCTTCCGCGGCGGCGCTTACAAGCCCCGCACCTCGCCCTACTCCTTCCAGGGCCTCGAGACCGAGGGCATCCTTGACATGGTAAAGGCCCGGGAGGCCACCGGGATGCCCATCGTCTCCGAGCTGATGAGCGAGGAGCGCATCCCCGAGTTCGAGGAGTATGTGGACGTGGTGCAGATCGGCGCCCGCAATATGCAGAACTTCCAGCTGCTCAAGGCTGTGGGCAAGATGCACAAGCCCGTCCTGCTCAAGCGCGGCCTCTGCAACACCATCGAAGAGTGGATCATGAGCGCCGAGTACATCATGGCCGGCGGCAACGAGCAGGTCATCCTCTGTGAGCGCGGCATCCGCACCTTCGAGAAGTACACCCGCAACACCCTCGACCTCTCCGCTGTGCCTATCATCCACGAGAAGACCCATCTGCCCGTCATCGTGGACCCCAGCCACGCCACCGGCAAGGCAAACCTTGTGGAGCCCATGATGATCGCCGCTGTCGCCGCCGGCGCCGACGGCCTTGAGGTGGAAGTCCACTATGACCCCCGCCACGCATGGAGCGACGGCGCACAGTGCCTGACCCCCGACGCCTTCGCGCAGGCTATGGCAAAGTGCCGTCAGGTCGCATGGGCTATCGGCCGGGATATGTAAGGAAAGAGGGCTAGCCCTCTCCGTCTTTGCTTCGCAAATCCACCTCTCCCAGAGGGAGAGGCTACAACGTGGCGGCTAGGCGAGAGGCTCTCCCTTTGGGAGCAACAATGATGACCGCCGCCAGTGGCGGAAACAGGGAATCATTGTTGGGGCAGCGGCCAGCAAGACGCAAGTGCTTTTTAAGCACGAAGCGGATGCTGGGTGCCGCAACCCGGGCAGTGGCATTGCGTGAGCAATGACTGAGAGGGCAAGCCGCCTAAAGGATGATTATGTTAGTAACGATAAAACGCGCCCCCGGCGGCATCGGCGGAACCATCACCGCGCCGCCCAGCAAGAGCATGGCGCACCGTGCGGTGCTCTGCTCGGCGCTGGCCGAGGGTGCTTCCCACATCGAAAACCTTGAATTCAGCAAGGATATTTCTGCTACCCTCTCCGCCGCCGGGCAGCTCTGCGCCAAAGTGCGCACCGGTGCGGATCGTGCCGTCGTGGAGGGTCTGGGGAGCTTTCTGCCCGTCAGCGCTCCGGTGGACTGCTGTGAGAGCGGAAGCACCCTGCGCTTTCTCATCCCCATTGCCAGCCTCACCGGGCAGAAAGTGACCTTTGTTGGCCGCGGACGGCTGATGGAACGCCCTCAGACAGTATACGAGAAGTTGTATCAGGCACAGTCTCTCCGCTTTGAACAGTCTCCGGCGGGCCTTGCCGTCGAAGGAACTCTGAAAAGCGGCGAGTATGAGCTGGCGGGCAACGTGTCCAGCCAGTTCATCAGCGGGCTGCTGTTTGCCCTGCCGCTGCTGGCAGGCGACAGCACCCTCCATCTTATCCCGCCGGTAGAGAGCCGCAGTTATATCGAGATGACCCGGGCGGCCCAGCGCCGTTTCGGCGTCGAGAGCCGCTGGCAGGACGAAAACACCCTCTTCATCCCGGGCGGGCAGAAATACCGGCCTTGCGATTACACGGTGGAGGGCGATTACAGTCAGGCGGCCTTCCCGGCGGTGCTGGGAGCGGTGCAGGGCGGCGTGACCCTCAAAGGATTATCCGCCGACACCCTGCAGGGCGATGCCGCGATCCTCGACATTCTGCGCCGCTGTGGCGCAAGCTTCCGCACCACCGACGCAGGCATCGTGTTCGAGAAAGCACCTCTCCACGGTGTGGACATTGACCTTGCCGACTGCCCCGACCTCGGCCCCGTGCTGATGGTCCTGGGCCTGCTTTGCGAGGGGACCACCACCATCCGCAACGCGGAACGTCTCCGTATCAAGGAGAGCGACCGTATTGCAGCCATGGAAGCCGAGCTTCGCGCCTGCGGCGGCGTCCTCGAGAGCGAGGGCGGCACCATCACCATCCACGGCTGTGCAGACAGGCTCCACGCCCCCGCCGCGCCGCTCCACGGCCACAACGACCACCGTGTGGTGATGAGCCTTGCGGTGCTGGCGCTGGCCGCCGGGCTGGAACTCTCCATCGACGACGCCGAGGCCGTGCAGAAGAGCTGGCCCCATTTCTTTGAAGCCATCAAGCCGTTAGGCGCGGAGGTAGAATATGCTGGATAAAACAAAGCGTTATCTGATCGTGGGCCTCGGACTGCTGGGCGGCAAATACGCCCTCGAGCTTTCCAAAGCCGGATTCCATGTGGACGGCATCAACCGCAGCGAGGGCCACTTACAGTACGCTCTCGACCACGGCTATATCGAGACCGGCAAGACCCACGATTTCGAGGACCTCGTCTCGCAGGCCGACCACATCATCTTCGGCCTCTACCCCACGGCCCTCATCGACTGGTTCAAGACCTACGGCCATCTCATCAAGCCCGGCTGCATCTTTACCGACGTCTCCGGCGTCAAGACCGGCCTTGTGGAGCCGGTGCAGGCCATGTGTCCGGAGGGGGTGGAGTTCATCGCCAGCCACCCGATGGCAGGCCGTGAGACTTCCAGCGTCGAGCACGCCGCCGAGGTCAGCTTTGCCCCGGCCAACTTCATCATCACCCCCACCGAAAAGAACACCCCCGAGGCCGTCCAGTGGGCAAAAGAGCTGGCCGAGGTGCTGGGCTTCCGCCACATCTGCACCCTGACGGTGCAGGAGCACGACAAGATGATCGGCTACGTCAGCCAGCTCTGCCACGCCATCGCCGTCAGCCTCATGTGTGCAAACGACAACTCTTCTCTCTGCGAGTACACGGGCGACTCCTTCCGCGATCTGACCCGCATCGCCCGCATCAACGAGAAGATGTGGGCCGAGCTGTTCCTCTGGAACAAGGAGAACCTCATCGCCGAGATCGACCAGTTCGATTCCGCTCTGGACCAGCTGCGGGACGCCCTCGTGGCCGACGACCGGGACAAGCTGGAAGAGATGTTCCGTCTGTCCACCCAGCGCCGCGCCGCATTCGACAAAAAGGACTCGTGACCGTAAAGGAGGCCGCCCATGCCCAAGCAGGAGGGACAAAAATCCAAACTGTTGGCGCTGCTGCATATCTTTGAGCAGCAGACCGACGAGGAGCATCTGCTGAATGTGCCTCAGCTGGTGGAGCTGCTGGCTCGGCAGGGCATCCTCTGCGAGCGAAAGAGCGTCTACAGCGACATCGACGCGCTGAACGCGCTGGGCTATGACATCCGGCTGCGCCGGGGCCGCAGCGGCGGCTATTGGATGGCGACGCGGCCTTTCGAGCTGGCGGAGCTGAAGCTTCTGGTGGACGCTGTCCAGTCCAGCCGGGTCATCTCGAAAGCGTCCAGTGATAAGCTCATCCATAAGCTGGAAGGGCTGGCCTCCCAGTATGAGGGCAGCCAGCTCCAGCGTCAGGTCTATGTCGATGGCCGCCCCAAGAGCGCCAACAAAGACCTGCCCTACAGCGTGGATGCCCTCTTTACGGCCATCAACACCGGCAGGATGGTGCGCTTCCGCTACAAAAAGGCGGGACGCCCCGCGCCTTACACCATCAGCCCCTGGCAGATGGCGTGGGAGAACGGCTGCTACTACCTCATCGCCTATCAGGACGAGAAGGAGCCGGTGGGCATCCGCCATTACCGGGTGGATAAAATGGCCGGCGTCACGGTGCTGGACGAGTCCCGCCGCGGCAAAGAGCAGTTCGCGGATCTCGACCTGCCCGCCTACCTGAAAAAGCACTTCCAGATGTTCGGCGGGCCGGAGCATAGAGTCACCCTGCGGTGTACCTCCGATCTTGAATCAGCCATGCGGGAGCGCTTCGGCGCTTCGCCCATCTTCGTGCCGGAAGGGAAGGAGCACTTCCATTTCGACGTCCCCGTCTGCGTCAGCGACCAGTTCTACGGCTGGGTCTGCGGCTTCGGCGGCAAGATAGAAGTCGTCTCGCCCGCCGAGGTGCGGGACGGCCTGCGGGCGCTGAACGAGCGGCTGGTAAAAATGCATCAATAAAAAATAAAGAGGCTGTTGCAAAATAGCTTCATGAAAAAATAATGCACAAAACCCGGAACCTTTTCGGGGCCAGAATGGCTCAAAAAGGGTTCCGGGTTTCTGATTTTGTGCTATTTCTTTGTGCGAATTGCTATCGCATTTTTATTTTGCAACAGCCCCATAGGTGCAGAAGATCAGCCCTCGATGAGCTCGACGGTCTTCATCTTGACGGGGGTCTTGGGCTTGTCGTTCCAGTCGGTGGGGACGGACGCGATTTTGTCCACGACGTCCATGCCGGCGACGACCTTGCCGAAAGCGGCGTACTGGCCGTCCAGATGGGGTGCGTCCTTATGCATGATGAAGAACTGGCTGCCGGCACTGTTGGGGTTCATGCTGCGGGCCATGCTGATGACGCCGCGGACGTGCTTGATGGGGTTGTTGACGCCGTTGGCGGCAAACTCGCCCTTGATGTTCCAGCCGGGGCCGCCGGTGCCGTTGCCCAGCGGGCAGCCGCCCTGGATCATGAAGTTGGGGATGACGCGGTGAAAGGTCAGGCCGTTGTAAAAGCCCTGACCGACCAGCTTCTTGAAATTCTCACAGGTGATGGGGGCGGCTTCCTCGTTCAGCTCGATGTCGATGATGCCGCCGTCTTCCATAGTAATGCGAACCATAGTTTTAACAATGCTCCTTTTATCATAGCCCGTTTCGGGGTGGGTGCGGCAGATGCTCTGCCGAAGCTCCCCTTTAGTATACCATACCTTTTGCAGAGCGCAACGGCGCAGATGCAACCTTTTTGTAAAGAATCACCGCATTTCTACCATATCCTGCCAGAAACGCTTGGGACAGTGGGTCATCCGGCCCTTTTCGTTGTGGCGGGCCTTGATCTCCAGCGTGTCGTAGAACTGCTTCCAGAGAGCCTGAAGCTCCTGTTCCCGGGCGGTGGGCGGGGGCAGCTCCAGCGGCGCGGCCAGCTCCAGAAGCTGGGCCTTGTGCTCCTGATAAAGCAATACCGCCTGATGGACCGCGTCGTATATCATGAAGCTCTCTTCCGGAAAGCGGGAGCAGAAATGCCCCCGCAGCAGAGGCAGGATATAGTTTTTGGGGTGGATGACCGCACCCAGCATCCCGTCGTGCTCCTCGAAGCGGACGAAGCCCTGAAACTTGTCCACCTCCCAGTCGAGACTCTTTTTCATCTCGTAGAGCGGGGCCACATCCGGGTGGCCCATCCGTTTGACCGTGCCGGGGCCGAGGGCGAAGGCCAGATGCAGGAAGCGGATGAGCAGAAGCTCTTTGTCCTCCTGCCCGGAGAGGAAATCCCGGCTGATGAGATATTCCGTCTCCCGGCCCAGTTTCCGGCCAAGGGCCGAAAAGACCCGCTGCGCTTTGGCAGAGTCCGTCTCGATGTCCCGGACGGGGTAGAGGGTGGCCGTCTCCCGCTGGGGCGTCCAGACGGCGAAGGGGATCTCATGCTGGGCGAAACTCTCGAATACACAGCACAGAAAGCCCTCAAAGCTGCCATCGTAGAGGTAGACCACATCGGCGTCGTGGAGCTTCCGGGGCGGCATCACAGCGCTCTCGCCAGACATTGCACCGCCTCCTCCCGCACCATCCGCTGGGCCGCCCGGGGCGGCACGCCCTGCTCCACCAGCCGGTCAACGGCGGGCGGTGCGAACATACTCAGCTGCTCGGCCCCGGCGCTGAAGACGTTGGGGTCGATGAGCGCCCGGGTGATGCGCTCCCGTCCGGCGCTGCCCCGGCCCGGGTGCGCCCCGGAAAAGCCCCGGCAGGTGATGAAATACTGCGCCCGCTTGAGCACGACGCCCATCCGCTTCAGCTCGTCGAGGCCGAGGGCCGACAGCCGCCGGGCGTCCCGGATGCGGCGGGCGCTCTTGGGGCCGATGCCCGGCACCCGCAGCAGCATCTCGAAGGGGGCGCGGTTCACGTCCACCGGGAACAGCCCGTAGTGCTGGACGGCCCAGCTGCATTTCGGGTCGAGATAGGGGTTGAAGCTCTGGTTGTCCTGATCCAGTATCTCGTCGGCCTTGAACTGGTAGAACCGCAGCAGCCAGTCGGCCTGATAGAGCCGGTGTTCCCGCAGGAGCGGCGGCTTCGTGTCCAGCGCAGGCAGGCGGGTGTCGTCCGACACCGGGATATAGGCCGAGTAGAACACCCGCTTGAGGCCGTATTTCTGGTACATCCCCTCGGACAGCTGCAAAATGTGGTAGTCCGTCTCGGGCGACGCACCGACGATCATCTGGGTGCTCTGGCCGGCGGGAGCGAACTTGGGCGCGTGGCGGTAGAGGGTCAGCTCCTGCCTGCTCTCTTCGCCTGCCACCGAGATCTGCTTCATGGGCCGGAAGATGGAGTGGCGGCCCTTGTCGGGGGCGAGAAGATGGAGGCTCTGCTCGCTGGGCAGCTCGACGTTGACGCTGAGGCGGTCGGCGAGGTAGCCCATCTGCTGGATGAGCTCGGGGCTGGTGCCGGGGATGGTCTTGGCATGGATGTAGCCGCCGAAGTGATATTCGTTCCGCAGCAGCCGCAGAACGGTGAGCATCCGCTCGGTGGTGTAGTCGGGGGTCCCCAGCACAGCGCTGGAGAGGAAAAGTCCCTCGATGTAGTTGCGGCGGTAGAACTCGATGGTCAGTTCTGCCAGCTCCCGGGGCGAAAAAGTGGCCCGGGGAACGTCGTTGGACTTCCGATTGACGCAGTAGCTGCAGTCGAAGGCGCAGCAGTTGCTCATCAGGACTTTCAGCAGGCTGACGCAGCGGCCGTCAGCGGTAAAGGCGTGGCAGCAGCCCGGCGCATAGCAGCTGCCGATGGTGCCGCGCTTCGCCGGATGGGACGCGCCGCTGGACGTGCAGGCCACGTCATATTTTGCGCTGTCGGCCAAGATGGTGAGCTTGTCCATCAGGGACTGTTCCATAGAAAGATACCTCCCAGAAGGGGATATCTCCCCCTTACCCCCACAGCTGCGGATCAGAAGCGCCGTGGGGCAGGGGAGAGACTCACCACTTGGCCTTCGTCTCGACCACGCGGCCCGCGATGTGCAGGCGGTTCAGGTCCTCACCCTTGATGACCAGCTCGTTGTAAGCGGGGTTGAAGGGCTGCAGAACGACGCAGTTGCCCCGCTGGATATACCGCTTGAGGGTGCCTTCGCCCTCGTCGCCGTAGACCAGCACGCCCAGGTCGCCGTTTTCCAGCGTGTCCTGCTTGTGGACAAGGGCGAGGTCGCCGTCCTGGATGCGGGGCTCCATGCTGTCGCCGCGCACGACGAGGTAGAAGTAGTTGGAGGGGTCCTTGACGCGGGCATACTCCTGCCCATAATCCTCCTCAAAGGCCAATGCGCCGTACCCGGCCTTCACGGTGCCGATGACCGGGATGAGGCTCTCGGCGTAGTTGCCGAAGAAACGCTCCTCGGGGGTGGTCACGTTGGACACCGGACGGTAGAGCCCCAGCAGGAAATCGGCTGTGGTGCTCAGGATCTCAGCGATGCGGGCCACCGTGGCGGGGTCGGGGGAGGATCTGCCGCTTTCCCACTTGCCGACGGCCTGCTGGGTCACCCCCAGTTTGGATGCCAGCTCAGCCTGACTGATCCCCTTCTGCTTGCGGCACTGCTTCAAAAGCTCTGAAAACGACATGGTCGTACACTCCTTTACTCCGAGGTCAATATTTTATGCTTTTATTGTACAACAAAAAGATGTTTTTGTAAAGAGAAAAGTGAGCGGACAGCCAAAAAAAGGTTGTCGCGTGAGAGGGATCTGCAGGGCTGGACGAAAAAGTTTCAATTTGGGCTTGACAGAAGGCCGGAAATCTGGTAAATTAAATAGGCATTCGGTACGGCGTGTGCGAGTGTCCACGAGGAGAGATGTCCGAGTGGTTTAAGGAAGCAGTCTTGAAAACTGCCGTACGGCAACGTACCGTGGGTTCGAATCCCACTCTCTCCGCCATTTTTTGAATAAGTGTAACGCACTTTGCTCTGGAGTAGTACTCAAGAGGCCGAAGAGGCGCCCCTGCTAAGGGCGTAGGTCGTCTAAACAACGGCGCGAGGGTTCAAATCCCTCCTACTCCGCCAAGAAAAAGCTCGATGGTTCGTTGAAACCACCGGGCTTTTTCCATTATTGCATGCTTTTGTGAATTTTCGGGGCGGATGATTTACTTTTGCACCCGGATTTCTTATAATGGAATAAAACGGAAATGCCGGAACAGGAGGAAACGAGCAATGGCACTCAAAAAATTTGCCCGCAGGGACGTCATCCTGCCCGCAGCGGTCTTCCTGCTCACATTTGCGGCGGCCCTGTTTTCGCTCCGGCTGCTCTCGCTCAATCAGGAAAAAGACGAGCGGCTGCGGGCTGTCTATGCGGCCGAGTCCACCATCAGCCGCGTGTCTTCCCAGCTGAACCGCTATCTGGCAGAATCGGACTTCATCAAAAAATATATCGAGTCGGGCCATGTGCTCCGTGAAGAGGAGTTTGCAGGTATATCCGGCAATATGCAGGATGGCAGCAGCGTCATCAAGACCCACGAGCTGGCGAAAGACGGCGTCGTCTCCCAGGTGTACCCGGTAGCGGGCAATGAGGCGGCCATCGGGCTCGATGTGCTGCATAACCCCGCCCGCAAAAAGGAAGCAAACCTTGCCAGGAACAGCGGGATGTACACCATCGCTGGTCCCTTCGAGCTGGTGCAGGGCGGAACGGGCGCGCTGCTGTTTGACCCCATCTATACCTATAGTAAAAAGGGGGAGCGCTCGTTCTGGGGCTTCTCCATCCTTGTTTTACAGTGGGACAACTTCATGGAGGAGGTCGAGCTGGACAAGATGGAGGATGCGGGCTACCGGTATCAAATCTGGAAAAAAGACCCCTATACCGGCGAAAAGATCGTCATCGCGGAGAGCGAAGAGGATTTCCCCGGCAACGCGCTGGAAGTTGCGTGCAGCGTCCCCAACGATACCTGGTATTTTGAGATCATTCCGAAAACCGGGTGGTTCTCGAACCAGCAGCTCTCGCTGAGCATCGCCATCGCCGCCATCATCGGCATGATGGCGGCCTATGCCTGCTGGGAGCTCATGAACCGGCACCGGAAGGACCTGCAGCATGAAGCGGCCCTTGAAAAGTCTGCGCAGGAGGCCCGGGCAGCCAACGAGGCAAAGACCCGCTTCCTGTTCAATATGAGCCATGACATCCGCACCCCGATGAACGCCATCATCGGCTTTTCGGAGCTTCTGGAAAAGCACATCGACGAGAAGGACAAGGTGCTGGATTACACCGAGAAGATACGCTCGTCCAGCGCATTTCTGCTCTCGCTCATCAACTATGTGCTGGAAATGGCCCGCATCGAGAGCGGCAAGGCTGTGCTGAAAGAAGAAACCGGCGACCTGTGTGCGCTGATGCAGACGCTCTCGGACGTCTTCGAGCCCTCTGTCCGGCAGAAAAAGCTGACCTGCACCTACCATACGGATGTCGAACATCCCTATATTGTGAGCGACCGCACCAAAGTGCGGGAGATATTGCTGAATGTCATCAGCAACGCCATCAAGTATACGCCCGAGGGCGGACAGATTGCGGTGTCGGTGAAAGAACTGCCGGCTGAGAAGCCGAAGACGGGCCGCTATACCTTTACGGTTCAGGACGACGGCATCGGCATGAGCGAGGAGTATCTGCCCCATATCTTCGAGGAGTTCACCCGTGAGCATACCAGCACCGAGAGCAAAGTCATCGGCACCGGCCTCGGCCTGCCCATCGTGAAGGCTCTCGTGGAGTGGATGCACGGCAGCATCGACGTGCAGAGCAAGCTGGGCGCAGGAACCACTGTGACCATCACCCTCGGGTTCCCACTGGCGGATGAGGCCCAGAAGAGGGTAGAGGAGCAGGACGCAGAGGGCGGCGCGGCCCAGCTCAGGGGCTGCCGCATCCTGCTGGCCGAGGACAACGACCTCAACGCAGAGATCGTCGTGACCATTCTGGAAGAGAGCGGCCTTACCGTGGAGCGCACTGCCGACGGTGAACGCTGCGTCGAAGCGCTCAAGGCCCACCCGGCGGGCTATTATGATGCCATCCTCATGGACATCCAGATGCCCAACATGGACGGCTATCAGGCAGCGAAGATCATCCGCAGTCTGTCGGGCAATTACCGCACCATCCCCATCATCGCCATGACGGCCAACGCCTTCGACGAGGACCGCCAGAAAGCCCTCTCTGCCGGCATGGACGCCCATCTGGCAAAGCCTGTTGATGTGGAGCGGCTGTTTGGGATTCTGCGGAAAGTGATAAGATGAGCATATCATTTCATCTATCAAGATTTCTGAAAATGATAGATGAAAATGAGGGCAATGGCGGAGTGCTCGGAAAGGAGCGTTATGGATGCAGTATCTTCTTCTGAACAAAGACACGGTCTGGCTGGAGTTTCATTGCGAGCAGAATGAATATCTTGAGACCAGCGCGCGGGAGGATAACTGGCATACCGGTCTGCGTCCTTTCGGTTATACCAATTTAACGGATTTTCTGGAACGGCGCAAAGCTCCGAAGCACCGGGCTTACATTGCACAGCTGCTCCGGGAATATGGCTGCGACACGCTGGAAGGCTATCTGGATGTAGCCCACGCGCTTTCCCTCAATGATACGTTCTGGGTCAAGAAAGCCGATTCTGCGCTGTGCTGGAAAGACATTTCCCTTTATCGCAACCCCTTCAATGAGGTCATTTCCGAAGCGGCTTTTGACGGCTCTTTCTCAAGTTCCATTTTTTCCTCTACCTCCCCGGAGTTCAGCACGGACGGCCAGTATGCAAAGTGCTGGGTGCGGGAGGGCGCAGAGATACAGCTCTACAAAACTGGCGGCGTGTTCGGGTTGGAACCGGTCTCGGAGTATCTGGCCGCACAGCTGGCTGCCGAGCTCTGCCCGGAAAGTGTTCTTTATGACCTCGGTTTTTACCATGGCGAACTTATCTCAAAGTGTCCGCTTTTCACCAGCGAGAAGTACGGCCTTGCAAAAGCCGCTGTGCTGACCAAAGACCGCACGATTTCTGGTTTTCTGCGGTATTTTGAGAGCATCGGAAGCGGGAACGCTTTCCGGCGGATGTGCATTCTGGATGCGCTCATCCTGAACACCGACCGCCACAGCGGGAATTTCGGCGTCCTGTACGACAATGACACGATGAAGGTGCAGAGAATGGCTCCGGTCTTCGACAATAACCGCAGTCTCCTGTTCGATTTGGACAGTGAGCAGCTGAGACAGACGGAATGGTGCATCCACCATTGTGCGCCCCGGCTCGGTTCGGATTTCATCGCCACGGCCAGGGGGCTTCTGACAGATGCGATTCGTTCGGATCTGAAAAACCTGAAGGGGTTCCGATTTGAAGCTCATCCGAGCATCTTGCTCGAAGCTGAGAGGCTCGACCGGTTGAACACCATCGTTCAGTTCCAGCTCGACAAAATTCTTGCGTGATAAAAAGAGTGCAGCAGAAGGTACTCCGGAAACGGCAGCTTTCTTGGTAGACGTTCCTGGCCGTTGGGACCCGCGCACTAACCGACAGCCCAGTGGGCTGTCGGTTGCCGCCTGCGGGCGGCCGTGCTTCTTCAAGTCCGCTGGCCCGAAATAACAAAAAGAACCCCAGCCTAAGCCGGGGTTCTTTTTGTTATGGGCCAGGCAGGACTTGAACCCGCGACCAAGCGGTTATGAGAACGTCGCTAATTTTGAAATTCCGTTTTTCTTGTGGAATCTTGTGACTATCTCATAATTCTGAAAAAACGCCTTTGTGTACTTTGACGTAACTTTTGGTGTCTTTTAGTGTCTAAAATGGCTCTTTGTACCCAGAACCGTACCCAAGAATTTTTGGGTACGAAACTCGACACTTACTGTTACCATTTTACCATGCCCATATAAAAACCTGAACATCCTGTGTGTGTCGTTCTTCATAAGGGTACATCATTTCTGCCGTAAAAGCAATATCTATTTTTACATGGCTCACTTTCAAAAGAAGGTGAGCTTTTTTCTTTTGCAGAAATCGAGAGGAGGTTTTCCACATGAACACACCCATACAGTTGAAAATCCGAGGACACACCAAATGACGCTGGACTACTTCTATGGTCAGTCGGGCGAACTGTTCTCCTATTTCCGTATCCCCAAGGCACTGTTCCATGATTGCCGCTTCCGGCAGCTCTCCACCGATGCCCGGACGCTGTACGGCATCCTGCTGGACCGCATGAGCCTGTCAGTCAAGAACGGCTGGCTGGACGAGCAGGGGCGGGTGTATATCATCTACACCGTCCGGGAAGTGCAGGAATCCCTCTGCTGCGCCGAACACAAGGCGGTCAAGCTGTTCCGGGAACTGGAGGGCATCGACCTCATCGAGCGCAAACGCCGTGGTCTGGGCA
>OGEG01000436.1_pt1 | contig 44827 bp, 30 predicted proteins | sample 1570621 | NCBI WGS metagenome assembly OGEG01 (sample SAMEA2582130, study PRJEB24529) | metagenome | biome: Human gut stool | place: China | collected 2011 | reverse complement strand
CGTTAATTAACTCTCTCATTTTCAATCGATTACATAAGAATTAACAGAGTATTGTAATTTTTAGACTTAATTTTTCACCTTACCCCTATTAATATTTTATTGCAGAAGCGCATTTACCCCCCCCATTTCGTTGTGTCATAGGACGCAAAAACCCTCGTAAATACGGCATTTTCAACAAAAAGACGGGAGCATAACTCAATAATTGTTTTTTTTTTTGTACTTTTGCCTGTTGACAAGATTTTTGAACAAAAATAGACGCCTTGTACACTTGTCAACTAAAAAAATAAAAAACATGGACGACGAGAAAAAAGACATCATGCCAAGCGATCACTCCGACTACAAACCTGTCAACCGTTTCGACGCTTCAGCAGTGCATCACCTCAGTGGTATGTACCAAAACTGGTTTCTGGATTACGCCTCATACGTAATCTTAGAGCGTGCCGTGCCTCATATCGAGGACGGTTTGAAGCCTGTGCAACGACGCATACTCCACTCGATGAAGCGCATGGACGACGGCCGTTTCAACAAGGTGGCTAACATCGTGGGACACACCATGCAGTTTCACCCTCACGGCGACGCTTCCATCGGCGACGCTCTTGTGCAGATGGGACAGAAGGACTTGCTCGTCGACTGTCAGGGCAACTGGGGCAACATCCTCACGGGCGACCGTGCGGCTGCACCGCGATACATCGAGGCACGACTCTCGAAGTTCGCGCTCGACGTGGTGTTCAACCCTAAGACCACCGATTGGCAGCTCTCCTACGACGGACGCAACAAGGAACCGATTACGCTGCCGGCGAAGTTCCCGCTCCTGTTAGCGCAGGGCGCGGAGGGCATTGCCGTGGGTCTGAGCTCGAAAATCCTGCCGCATAACCTCGTGGAGATATGCGATGCTGCCATCGCCTACCTGCGTGGCGAGGAGTTCCACCTCTACCCCGACTTCCCCACGGGCGGTTCTATCGACGTGGCGAAGTACAACGACGGACAGCGTGGTGGCACCGTAAAGGTGCGTGCGAAGATAGAGAAGCTCGACCAGAAGACTATCGTCATCCGCGAGATACCGTTCTCGAAGACCACGTCTACGCTCATCGACTCCATCCTGAAGGCTATCGAGAAGGGCAAGATAAAGGCGAAGAAGGTTGACGACAACACGGCTGCCGAGGTGGAGATACAGGTGCACTTAGCGCCAGGCGTATCGTCCGACAAGACGATCGACGCGCTCTACGCCTTCTCCGACTGCGAGATAAACATATCGCCCAACTGCTGCGTGATAGAGGACAACAAGCCGTGCTTCCTCACCGTGAGCGACGTGCTGCGCCACTCCACCGACTCCACCATGGGTCTGCTGCGCCGCGAGTTGCAGATACGCCAGTCGGAGCTGGAGGAGCAGTTGTTCTTCTCGTCGCTCGAGCGCATCTTCATCGAGGAGCGCATCTACAAGGAGAAGAAGTTCGAGCAGGCGAAGTCGCAGGACGAGGTGGTCGACTTCATCGACTCGAAACTGGAGCCGTTCAAGAACCAGGTGTTCCGCGTGCAGGACTTCGAGTACTCATTCCACCGCGAAATAACACGCGACGACATCCTGCGCCTGCTCGAGATAAAGATGCAGCGCATACTTAAATATAATAAGGATAAGGCAGACGAGCTGATTGTGCGCATCAAGGCGGAGCTGGCTGAGATAGAGTACGACCTTGCGCACATGACCGACGTGACGATACACTGGTTCGAGTTTCTGCGCGAGAAGTACGGCAAGGATCATCCGCGCCGCACCGAGATACGCAACTTCGACACCATCGAGGCTTCGAAGGTGGTGGAGGCGAACCAGAAGCTATACATCAACCGCGCCGAGGGATTCATCGGCACGGGTCTGAAGAAGGACGAGTTCGTGTGCAACTGCTCGGACATCGACGACATCATCGTGTTCTTCAAGGACGGCAAGTACAAGATGGTGCATGCTGCCGACAAGATATTCGTGGGCAAGAACATCCTGCACGTGCAGGTGTTCAAGAAGAACGACAAGCGCACTATATATAATGTGGTGTACCGCGACGGCAAGGCTGGTGCGGCATACATCAAGCGTTTCTTCGTACCGACGATGACTGCCGGTCGCGAGTACGACTGCACGCAGGGCACTGCCGGCTCACGCATACTCTACTTCACCGCCAATCCGAACGGCGAGGCGGAGGTGATAAAGGTGACACTGGAGGCGAACCCACGCCTGAAGCGCATCTTCATCGAGAAGGACTTCTCCGAAATCGCCATCAAGGGACGCGCCTCGAAGGGCAACCTGCTCACACGCAACCCTATCCACCGCATCGGACTGAAGAGTCACGGCCACTCCACGCTTGGTGGCAGAAAGGTGTGGTACGACCCGGACGTGAACCGACTCAACTACGACGAGCACGGACGACTCTTGGGCGAGTTCTTCGACGACGACTCTATACTCGTGGTGCTCGACGACGGCAACTTCTACATCTCTACGTTCGATGCCAACAACCACTACGAGGACAACATAAAACTCATCGAGAAGTGGGACCCGGACAAGGTGTGGACAGCAGCCCTGTTCGATGCCGACAACGCCAACAACCTATACCTCAAACGCTTCCGCATGGAGGCGACGAAACGCTGGCAGAACTACATCGGCGAGAACTCGAAGAGCGAGCTACTGCTGCTCACCGACACGCCGTTCCCACGCATAGAGGTCGACTTCGCACCGACCACTGCGCCTGACGGATCTGAGACGCAACGCCCGTCGTTGGAGATAGCCGCTGAAGAGTTTATCGCCGTGAAGGGCTTCAAGGCGAAAGGCAAGCGTGTCACCACGTTCGACGTGCTGGGGGTGAAGGAGCTGGAACCAACACGCTTCCCCGAACCCGAAGCGGAGGAGGACGAGGAGGAAGCCGAAGAGGTAAACCTCGACCCTGATGCAGGCAAGAGTCAGCAGCAGGTGATTGACGAAATGACCGGACAACTTAATATTTTCACCGAGCATGAGGATCTGTAGTCTATTGCTCGCCATGCTATGGTGTACCTCAGGGGGTGCTGCCTCAGGGGGTGCTGTTGTCTCAACTGCACCAACAGAGCAACACGGAAGTAACCAAGAGGGGTGCAGTTGTCTCCGCTCGGCTTTGCCGCTTGCCAGAGCAAGAACTGCACCAGATTACTTAAATACAGATACATCGGTGCAGTTGAGACAACTGCACCCCCTGAGGGAGAATGCTCTCATGTTGGGCATCGGCTACACCGACATCCTCGACACCTACCTCTCGCCGGAGAAATACCGCGGCACCGACCTGCGCTTCATCTCGCACACGCGCCGCGAGAAGGACTCCACCAGTCTCGTACACCAATTGCTGCACGAGGGCAGCATCGCCACCGCCGACAACCGCTCGGGCAATGGGGGCGAGATAGGGGGCGGATACTCCTTTGCCTACTCGCTGCTGCGCAAGTGGCAGATGCCCGTGGGCAGTTGTCATCTGCGACTGCTCGCCGGTGGCACCGCGGAACTGAGCGTGGGCTTTCTGTATAACACACGGGGCAGCAACAACCCGGCACAGGCACGACTGGCACTGCAGCTGAAGCCTACCGTGGCTGCCGACTTCGACTTCCGACTGTTCCGCCGCCAACAACGACCGTTCACACTGCACTACGAGGCATCGGCTCCGCTCTGCGGTCTGATGTTCTCGCCCAACTACGGGCAATCGTACTACGAGATTTTCTCACGTGGCAACTACGACCACAACTGCGTGCCGACGACTATCGCCTCCACGCCGTCGCTCCGACAGATGCTCACGCTCGACTTCCGTGCGCTGCACACCACGTGGCGCATCGGCTACCTCGGCGACTGGCGCCAGGCAAGCGTGAACAACCTCAAACAGCACACCTACACTCATGCTCTCGTCTTCGGCATCGTCAGACGCTTCCGCATCGAGAAACTGTAGTCGCCCACGGAACTCACTCTTCTGGTTGAGAAGTACCTCCCACAGAACGCACTCTTCTGGTCGAGAAACACCTCCCACAGAACGCACGGAACGCACAGAACCTTCTGGCAGAGAAATACCTCCCACAGATTGGCACGGATGCGCACAGATTAGGAGGGTATGGCATCCTGCCATACCCACGCAGCCAACAGCACCCCAAAACTTCTGTGAATTCTGTGAATTCCGTGGGCGAATTAACGCAACAAACCATCTGTGTTGATCCGTGAAATCCGTGGGAGACTATATTCCCACAGAACCCACGGAACACACGGAACCTTCTGGCAGAGAAGTATCTCCCACAGATTGGCACGGATGCGCACAGATTAGGAGGGTATGGCATCCTGCCACATACCCACGCAGCCAACAGCACCCCCAAACTTCTGTGAATTCTGTGAATTCCGTGGGTGAATTAACGCAACCAACCATCTGTGTTGATTTGTGAAATCCGTGGGAGACTATATTCCCACAGAACCCACGGAAAGCACAGAACCTTCTGGCAGAGAAGTGGCTCCCACAGATGTGCACAGATGCGCACAGATTAGGAGGGTATGGCATCCTGCCATACCCACGCAGCCAACAGCACCCCCAAACTTCTGTGAATTCCGTGAATTCCGTGGGCGAATTAACGCAACCAACCATCTGTGTTGATCTGTGAAATCCGTGGGAGACTATATTCCCACAGAACCCACGGAAAGCACAGAAGTTTCTTGCAGAGAAGAGTCTCCAACAGATAGCACGGATTTACACAGATGTAGGAGGGTATGGCATCCTGCCATACCCACGCTGCCAACAGCACCCCCAAACTTCTGTGAATTCCGTGAATTCCGTGGGCGAATTAACGCAACCAACCATCTGTGTTGATCTGTGAAATCCGTGGGAGACTATATTCCCACAGAACCCACGGAAAGCACAGAAGTTTCTTGCAGAGAAGAGTCTCCAACAGATAGCACGGATTTACACAGATGTAGGAGGGTATGGCATCCTGCCATACCCACGCTGCCAACAGCACCCCCAAACTTCTGTGAATTCCGTGAAATCTGTGGAAGGACTTACGCAACCTAACTTCTGTGAATTCTGTGAAATCTGTGGGAGGACTTACGCAACCAAACTTCTGTGAAATCCGTGGGAGAACAGACGCAACCAACCCTCTGTGCAAATCCGTGAATTCCGTGGGAGGACTTACGCAACCAAACTCCCATGAAACCTGTGGGAAGATGGCGATACTACCTCGGTTGGTGCAGCGGAGACCGCTGCACCCCCTTTAGAATGTTCAGAGGGCGGAGTGGGTATGGCAAGATGCCATACCCTCCTAAAGAGTATAACAATAAAAACAAATGCGAATGAGAAGAATAATCACTATACTGTTTGCATCGCTGCTGCTCCTGACCACAGCGTGCGTCGACGAAACGGAGTATGCCGACAATCCGCGCGGCAACTTCGAGGCTCTGTGGCGTGCCATCGACGAACACTACTGCTTCTTCGACTACAAGCACGAGCAGTACGGACTCGACTGGGACGAGGTGCACGAGCGATACAGCCGACAGATAGCCGACGACATGACGACGGGACAGCTGTTCGAGGTGTTAGGCAATATGCTCGGCGAGCTGCGCGACGGACACGTGAACATGTACTCGGCGTGGGACGTGGCACGCAATTGGTCGTGGCACGAGGACTACCCGTCGAACGTGAGCGACACGCTGCTCTCGAAGTATCTCGGCACCGACTACCGCATCGCTGCCGGACTGCGCTACCGCGTGCTCGACGACAACACCGGATACGTGCGCTGCGCCACCTTCGCATACAACTTCGGTGAGGGCAACCTCGACAATTTCATGCTCTACCTCGCACCGTGCAACGGACTGATCATCGACCTGCGCGACAACGGCGGCGGACTGATCACGGCTGCAGAACAGTTGGCGGCACGCTTCACCAACGAGCGACGGTTGGTGGGCTACATGCAGCACAAAACGGGGAAAGCACACACGGCGTTCTCGGAGATGAAGAGCCAATACCTGAAGCCGTCGAAAGGCATCAGATGGCAGAAACGGGTGGTGGTGCTGACCAACCGCGCGGTGTACAGCGCAGCCAACGAGTTCGTGAAGTACATGCGCTGCTGCCCGAACGTGACAGTCGTGGGCGACCGCACGGGCGGTGGGGCAGGTATGCCCTACTCTACCGAACTGCCTAACGGCTGGAGCGTGCGCTTCTCTGCCTGCCCTATGTACGACAAGGATAAGAACTCAACGGAGTTCGGCATAGAGCCCGACCATAATGTTGCGTTGAAAGAAGCCGACTGGCTGCGCGGTGAGGATACTATCATCGAGTTCGCACGCGAATTGCTCAGAAAGTAAAAAGGCAGAAGTGCCTTTTTACTCTTTTACTTTTAAATCTGGCTGCGTGGTATGGGCAAGATGCCCATACCTCCTACTTTTTTACCCTTTTACTTTCTCATATTTCTTATTTATCTTTCAATCCCTTTTCCAATTCTTCAATAGTCGGCATGGAAGACTTGAAATCTTTCGGGAATAGCTTAGACAGTTGATATTCTGATATTCCCATTGGTTCCTTGTATGAATCCAAAGCGTATTTTGCCACCACATTATCTTTGTCTTTGCAGATGAGCAAACCTATGGTAGGGTTATCTATGTCGGTTTTGAACTGATGGTTGATGGCTGACACATAGAAACTCAGTTGCCCCAAGAATGATGGATGGAACGACTTTGCTTTCAATTCGATGACCACATACGCATGGAGGTGGGCATTATAAAACAGCAAGTCTGGAAAGAACTCCTGCTGACCTACTTCCAAGCGAAACTGCCTGCCCATATAGGAAAATCCCTTTCCAAGTTCCAAAAGAAAACGAGTAACGTTGTTCAGTAATTCGTCCTCAATGTCACGCTCGTCATATTTCTCCCTTAGGTTAAGGAAGTCCAACTGGTAAGGGTCTTTTGTTATTTGTTGCGCCAAGTCGCTCTGCACAGCCGGAAGTGTGGATTGGAAGTTGGTGATAGCCTTGCCGTCACGCTCGTACAAGTCGGAGTCAAGCCAGTTGAGAAGAGCATCACGTCCCCAATTGTTTTCCCAAGTCTTTCTTACAAAGAAGAGGGCTTTATCCATGTTTCCCTTGCATCTTGATATTATTCGACAATGATGATCCCATGGTATCATAAACAACAACTTGAAATCGTCAGCACCCTGCTGACGATTTTGATTATGGGGCGCACTTTGTTGAATATCTGCACTATATACACCTTCCATGAAATCGTCAGCAACTTGCGGACGATTTGCTACTAATGGAGCATAGAGCTTATAAAAGTAGCTCATGTACTTCAAGTTGGTTGGCGAGAATCCCTTTATCTCTGGCATTTCATTCTTCAAGTCCTGACTGAGATTCTTGTAGAACCCTGAGCCGTAAGTATTTGTATATTGCTGGGCTTCAATGTCGCGTCCCAACTTCCAGTAGAATTCCAACAGATAGCCATTGGTGACACATGACGCTTTGAGACGATGGCTGTAGAAACGTTCCTTGAGTTCTACAAGCCAATCCTTATAGTCACTATCATTATGAAGAACTACCGCCAAGTCTATATTTTTATTTGCCATTTTTATATTCTTTATTTACGCCACAAATATAATGTTTTATCGTGATAATTCATCGCTAACAAAAAACTTTTTGAATAAGATGGTAACTATTTAGACAAATAAAACCATCTTTACTTTTACTTCTACCAGTACTTGTTGCGGTAGTACTCCAGTACTCGCAGAAAGATTACTCCAGTTTAGCAGAGAGATTACTCCAGTACTGTAGTGAGATTACTCCAGTACTGCTGCGGTAGTACTCAAAAATGGTACGCTTAGGGGTGTGCAACAACGCTTTTTATAGCTGCATCGTGACCACTTCGGCGTTCGCCATGCGTGGCGTTTCGTTCATCGGCGTGCCGCTATGTACGCTTCTTATCGCCTTGTTCGTTATGCCGTGTCCCACGGCAAGCACGGTCTTTCCATCATAATTATCTCTCACGAACTGCAGGAACGCAGCAGCACGCGCTCTGAGAGCATCAAGCGACTCTATGTCGTCGGTCCACCGAGCATCCTTTAGGTCGGGGATGTATCTGCCTGTGAAGCTGCCCCAGTCGCGCTCGCGCAGCAGCTTTGTCTGCACAATGGCGTCAGGCGCCACGCCGTGCGCAGTCGCCAGTATCACACACGTGTCGAAAGCGCGCTTTAGGTCGCTCGACACGAACACGTCGATGGGCGTGTCTTTCAGCTCGGCAGCGAGGGCACGTGCCTGCCCGATGCCGTTCGGGGTCAGCTCGCCTTGAGTCTGCCCCTGCATAATCTGGCGCACATTGTCGATGGTCTCGCCGTGGCGCACAAGGAGAAGGGTTGTCATGTTGTGGTTGTTGTTGTTACTTACTAAGCCGAACTAAGCCTTCTTAAGCCTTTCTAAGCCATTGCTAACTAAGACTTCTTAGGGCTTTCTTGGCCTTCGTGCTAAGCCGAACTAAGCCTTCTTAGGCCTTTCTAAGCCATTGCTAACTAAGACTTCTTAGGGCTTTCTTGGCCTTCTTGCTAAGCCTTCTTAAGCCTTTCTAAGCCTTAGCCGAATTATCCTCAAGCCCTCCCCGACGGGGAGGGTTGGGAGGGGCTTTTTACTTTTAAAAGCACTTTCACCGCTTCGCCCACTGTCGGCACACCGCTCACCACCATTGAGCGTTTGCCGTTCACCTCCTTGAGGTTGCAGCGGCGTGCGTTGGCAGCGATGAAGTCGAGTGCCTTGCCGAAGGTGGCACTGCGGTAGTAGGCAGAGTTGGGGTTGCTGACGAACTGCATCTGCATACGTCCCTGTTTGAGTATTATCTTCTCGCAGCCGAGGCTCTTGCCGTAGCGGCGCAGCGCCACCACCTGCAGCAGTTCCTCGCCCTCGTGCGGTATGGCACCGAAGCGGTCGATGAGTCGCTGGCGGTAAGCGTCGAGCTCGTCGTCGTTGTCGATGTTGTCGAGCTCGCGGTAGAGCAGCATACGCTCTGCGCTGCCCGGCACATAAGTGTCGGGGAAGTACATCTCGAGGTCGCTCTCCACGGCGCAGTCCTCCACGAAGGCATCGCCCGTGAGGTTGTTGCCCTGCGCTATCTCCTCGGCGTACATGTCGGCAAACTCGTCGTTCTTCAGTTCGGTGACCGCCTGATTGAGTATCTTCTGATACGTCTCGTAGCCAAGGTCCTCCATAAATCCGCTCTGCTCGGCACCGAGCAGGTTGCCCGCACCGCGGATGTCGAGGTCCTGCATGGCGAGGTTGAAGCCGCTGCCCAGTTCGGAGAAGTTCTCCAAAGCCTCCAGTCGGCGGCGTGCCTCGGAGGAAAGCACCGACTTAGGCGGTGCAAGCAGATAGCAGAACGCCTTGCGGTTGGAGCGACCCACGCGACCGCGCATCTGGTGGAGGTCGGAGAGTCCGAAGCGGTGGGCATCGTTGATGATGATGGTATTGGCGTTGCTGATGTCGATGCCGTTCTCGACGATGGTCGTTGAGAGCAGCACGTCGTAGTCGTAGTTCATAAAGCCTATGAGAATCTTCTCAAGCTCCTCGGGCGACATCTGTCCGTGTCCGATAGCCACACGCGCATCGGGCACGTATTTCGTTATGAGCGAGGCAATCTCGGGCAGGTTGCTGATGCGGTCGTTGACGAAGAACACCTGTCCGTTGCGCGACATCTCGAAGTTGATGGCATCGGCTATTATCTCATGTCCGTACACGCCCAGCTCGGTCTGTACGGGGTAGCGGTTGGGCGGCGGTGTGCGCATGATGCTCATGTCGCGTGCGCCCATCAGCGAGAACTGCAGCGTGCGCGGTATCGGCGTAGCCGACATGGTGAGCGTGTCGACGTTGGTCTTCAGCGTGCGCAGCTTCTCCTTTGTAGACACGCCGAACTTCTGTTCCTCGTCGATGATGAGCAGTCCGAGGTCGTGCCACTCCACAGCCTTTCCTATCAGCTTATGCGTGCCGACGAGTATGTCTATCTTGCCAGCCTTGAGGTCGGCAAGCACCTCGCGCGTCTGCTTCGCCGTGCGGGCACGCGAGAGGTAGTCGACACGCACAGGCATACCCTTCAGACGATCTGAGAACGTCTTGTAGTGCTGGAAGGCGAGCACCGTTGTGGGCACGAGCACTGCCACCTGCTTCGAGTCGCACGCCGCCTTGAACGCTGCACGTATAGCCACCTCGGTCTTGCCGAAGCCCACGTCGCCACACACCAGGCGATCCATCGGTCGGGCAGACTCCATGTCGGCCTTCACATCGTGCGTGGCACGCTGCTGGTCGGGCGTGTCCTCGTAGAGGAACGACGCCTCAAGCTCGTGCTGCAGATAGGAGTCGGCAGAATAGGCGAAGCCTTTCTCGTGGCGACGCTTGGCGTAGAACTTGATGAGGTCGCGCGCAATGTCCTTGATGCGCTTCTTCGTGCGCTCCTTCAGCTTCTCCCATGCGCCGGTGCCGAGCGTGCTGAGTCGGGGCGGTTCGCCAGTGTCGCTGCGGCGGTACTTCGATATCTTGTAGAGCGAGTGGATAGACACGTCGACGATGTCGCCACGCTGATAGTAGAGGCGTATCATCTCCTGGTAGGAGTCGCCGACAGGCACGCGCACCAAACCGCCGAACTTGCCGATGCCGAAGTCGACGTGCACGATGAAGTCGCCGGGTTCCATCTCCTGCAGCTCCTTCATCGTGAGTGCCATCTTGCCCGTTCGGGCTGCATCCGACTTCAGGTTGTACTTGTGGAAGCGGTCGAATATCTGATGGTCGGTGAAGAAGCACAGACGCAGGTCGTTGTCAGCGAAGCCCTCGTGCAGAGTGCGGTTGACGGGAGTGAAGGGGAGGGTTGAATGTTGAATGTTGAGGTGTTGAGGTGTTGAGGTGTTGAGGTGTTGAGAATTCCTGCGCATCTGCTGCAGCTCCTCACTGTCGAAAATATCGCGCAGACGTTGCGTCTGCTTCTCCGAGTCGGCGAGAATGTAGAGCTGGTAGCCCTGCAAGAGATAATCGTCGAGGGTCTTGGTGAGCAGACTGAAGTTCTTGTGGAAGAGCGGCTGCGGCGAGATGTGGAACTCGATGGACACCTGCGGCGTGCCCGAAGGCTTTGCGCCGAACTCCACGAGGCGGAAGTGGCATATCTCCTCGCGGAAGCGCGTGGGCGACACGAGGTTGTTCTCCTTGCGCATGTCGCGCATTATCTGCTGCTGCTCCACCTCCGTGACTCCCTCCAAACGTTCGGTCATGGCTTGCTGCGAAAAGCCGTCGTTGTATATCTGCTCGATGGTAGAACAGAGATAGAGGCGGTCTTTCATCACGAGCAGCGCGTCGTCGGGCAGTAGCGACGTGAACGGCTGCTTCTCCTCGGTGAGCTGCGCCAGTTCGGGCACGATGCGCACCTGCTGCTTCGCGTCCTTCGAGAGCTGATCGGCTACCTCGAACGTGCGTATGGTGTCCACCTCGTCGCCGAAGAAGTCGATGCGGAACGGCAGCTCCGACGAGTAGGAATAGACATCGATGATGCTGCCACGCATTGCGAACTGACCAGGCTCGTAGACGTAGTCGACCTCCTTGAAGCCGAACTCGCGCATCTGGCGTCCGAGGTCGGCAAAGTCGATGATGTCGCCAACGGCGATGTTGATGGTGCGCTCGTCGAGGCGGCGCTTCGACACGACAAGCTCGCTGAGCGCCTCGGGGCAGGTCACAACGTACAACGCCTTTGCTTCGTCGTCTGCTTTCTTGCCTGCGTCCTTGCCCGTTGATGCCTTCTGCGTGTCGACAGAGGTAAGAGCCGCGAGACGACTCAACGTCTCGGTGCGCAATATCTCGTTAGCTGCGTCGCGCTGTCCGTACTTCACCGCACGACGGTAGGACGACGGGAAGAAGAGCACGTTGTCGGTGCCGAGTATCTGCGTCAGGTCGTGATAGAAGTAGCCTGCCTCGTCGTTGTCTTGAAGGATGAAAACGGCGGTGAGAGTTTTGAGTTTTGAATTTTGAGTTTTGAATTGTTGCGCCGATTCGGCGCAATTTTGAGTTTTGGGTTTTGAGTTTTTCTTCCCGTTAAGTCGTTCGGTGACGGCGGAGAAAAACACAGGAGCCGATGAGGCAAGTAGTCCACCGAGGAATACGTGTCTCACCGACTCGTCGCTGATAGCTTTCAAAAAAGCCCCGCACTGTGGCAGGGCTGTATAAATGTTGCTGATGTTTTTTATTTCCATAGAATCGGGTGGGTAGTTTAGTGCTTCGCCTCAGGATACTTTCTGAACCAGCCGTCCCATCTGAGTCGCATCACGCCGAAGAACGCCTCGCCGAAGATGCCACCGCTCATCTTGCTGACACCCTCGCGACGGTTGACGAAGATGACCGGCACCTCCTTTATCTTGTAGCCCATCTTGTAAGCCGTGAACTTCATCTCTATCTGGAAGCCGTAGCCCTTGAAGCGCACCTTGTCGAGGTCGATAGAAGAGAGCACGCAACGACGGTAGCACTTGAAGCCGGCAGTGGTGTCGTGCACCTTGAAGCCCGTAACCATACGCACGTACTTCGACGCAAAGTAGCTCATCAGCACGCGACCGATAGGCCAGTTGACAACGTTCACACCACTCACGTAGCGCGAGCCGATAGCCACGTCGTAGCCCTCGTCGTGACAAGCACTGTAGAGGCGTGGCAGGTCGTTGGGGTCGTGAGAGAAGTCGGCATCCATCTCGAAGATGTAGTCGTAGCCGTGTTCAAGCGCCCACTTGAAGCCTGTGATGTACGCCGTGCCAAGACCCAACTTGCCACTGCGCTCGAGGATGAAGAGGCGGTCGCCGAACTCATCACTGATGAGGTGCTTCACGATGGCTGCAGTGCCGTCGGGACTACCGTCGTCGATGACGAGGATGTGGAAACACTTCTCAAGTGAGAACACCGCGCGTATGATCTTCTCGATGTTCTCCTTCTCGTTATATGTCGGTATGATTACTATACTATCGCTTTTGTTCATTGTTTTGCTATTGAATGGTTTTACATTGTCAACTCGTCAACTCGTAACTTGTAACTCGTCAACTAATATGCAAATATACTAAATGTATTCGATACGAGTGCCGCCGTAGCGTTAAAAAACGTGTTTTCAGGAGTTTTACTGGTCGGGGTTCTCCACAAAGCCCTGATATTGCTCCTCCAGTCCGCCCATCACCACCTTGTAACTCTCCTGCTCAAGATACTTGATGTTGTCCGTACCCTTGCCAACAGGCAGTATCGGCTTGTGTATGGTGAGACGGAGCGGATGCCAAACGACCCACTTCATGTCGCGAGTGCGAGGCATGATGTCGAACGAGCCATTGATGGTGAGCGGCACAACGGGCAGCTCGATGTCGTCGGCAAGCATGAAGGCACCACGCTTGAAGACACCCATGTGTCCTGTGAACGAGCGTGCTCCCTCGGGGAACACCACGAGCGACATACCACCCTGCAGCGTCTGTCGGGCGCGGTCGTAGGTCTCGCGTATCTTGCTTGCGCCACGCTTGTCGACGAAGATGTGATGAGCCGACTCGCACGCCTTGCCAACGAACGGCATCTGGCGTAGCTGGCGCTTCATCATCCACTTGAAGTTGCGCGAGAGGAAGCCGTAGATGAGGAAGATGTCGAACGCTCCCTGGTGGTTGGCTACGAACACATACGACTGTCCCTTCACAAGGTTCTCGCGTCCCTCCACCTTCACCGGCAGCAGGAGTATACGTATGATGAACTGCGCCCACCACTTGCCGGGGTAGTAGCCCCAGAAGTGACCGTTGCCTAAGGTGCAACCGATTGTAACCATCAAGCTGGTGATGAGGGTGTAGACAGCTATCAAGGGGAGAGCTATCAAGAGCTGATATATACGATACAGATATTTCATTGCTTTTTTACCTTTTTACTTTTTTACTTTTAACGTGATTTCCACAATCTCCGGTTTCATGTGAAAGCGGAACGGCAGGAAACCTCCCACGCCCGTAGACACAAAGAGGAAGCGTTTGCCCTCGCTATACAGTCCGGCATCCTCGCTGTTGACAAGACTTGTGGGTCGCCAGCCGAAGAGCGACAGCTGTCCGCCGTGGGTGTGTCCGCTCAGCGTTAGCTGCGCTGTGCATTGTGGCAGTATGTGACGGCGCCATGCCGACGGGTCGTGCTGCATCATAATGACGAACGATTCGGGCGATATGCCGTGCAGTGCCTTGCGATAGTCGGCTTTGCAGGGGAACGGCGGACGACCGTCGTTCTCCGTTCCGGCTATCACAATCGAGTCGGCTCCGCGGCGCAAGATGCGACGCTCGTTGAGCAGCAAGTCCCAGTTGAGCGAAGCCTCGAACGAACGTGTCATACGCTCCATACTGCGCTTCTGCTCCGCCGTGGCTGTCTTCACATAGTCGGCGTAGTCGTGATTGCCAAGCACGGAGAAGATACCATCGACCGGATGCAGATGAACCAACGTGGGCGCATGACGCACCAACTCCTGTGGGCGCATATTCTGTAAGTCGCCAGTGAAGAGGATAGCATCGGGATGTAGCTCGTTCACCTGTGCCACCATACGCTGAGCAAACTCCTGCTTCATCGAGCCGAGGTGCATGTCCGAGAGCTGCACGATGCGATAGCCGTCGAAGGCTTTCGGCAGACTGTCGAACTCGAGCGTAACGCGCTTCACGTGCAGCTGGTCGGGACCCACCATCGTACCCATGAACAGCACATAGAACCATCCGAGCACAAGCACCAGTCCGGTGTGGTTACCCCAGTTGGTGCGCAACTTCAGCAGTCGCTTAACAGCCAGTCCGGCGAGCGACGACAAGGTGAAGACCACCTTCGGCACGATGAGCAACCCGAGCATGAACAGATACACGTTGAAGAGCGTGAGGTTATCGGGCGCGAAGTTGCGCATCATCGAATAGGCTGCGGTACAGGCTATCATGGCGGCTCCCGGCACCCACCACAGCAGTCGCATCCATAGCGTCATGTCGAAGCGCCAGCGCAGATAGCGTCGGTATATGTACAGGTCGGGCAGCAGCGTGAGTAGCAGTATGAGTATTGATATCCTTGCAATCATTATGTTCCATTTTATGGCACGTTTTCTCGCCATGGCATAACTCGAGCAAGCTCGGTTCTGCTCATTTGGCTTAACGAAAACGTTTCTTATAAACTTGCGATAGTGTTGTTACAGAGTTTTCATCTATTTCAAAAACCTGCGTATGAGCTCCACGGGCAGTCCGCGACGGTGCGCATAGTCGCGCAACTGGTCTTCGCCGATGCGCCCCAACTCGAAGTAATGCGCCTTCGGGTGGGCGAACATCAGTCCGGACACCGATGCGTGGGGCTTCATGGCACCACTCTCGGTGAGCCGGATGCCAATCTGCTTGAGGTTGATGAGCCGGTCGATGATGAAGTTGACACTCGTGTCGGGCATCGACGGATAGCCAACAGCCGGACGTATGCCTTGGAAATCCTCGCGCAGGAGTTCGGCTACAGACAGATTTTCGTCGGGTGCATATCCCCATAGCGAGCGACGTACCTCCATGTGAAGCACCTCCGCCGTAGCCTCGGCGAGTCGGTCGGCAAGCGTCTGCGCCAGCATACGCTGATAGTCGTCGGTAAGGAAGTCGTGCTCCAACGCCAGATCGACTGTAGTGGCGAACACTCCTATGCGGTCTGTCACGCCCGAAGCCTGCGGACGTATGAAGTCGGCAAGCGATAGGTTCGGCTCGCCCTCACGTGTGGGATGTTGCTGACGCAGCATAGGCAGCCGCACATCGCTAATGAGTATGTCGTCGCCGTCGCTGTTAGCCTCGAACAGGCCTACGGCAGCGTGTGTCTGGTAGCGCGTCTCAAAGCTGTCGAGCATCTGTTCTGCCTCCGCCCGCATTCGGTCTTTAGCCTCCTGCGGCTTGCCCGAGAGCCCCCAGGCGAAGTAGAAGTAGAGCCAGTTGATGTACGGACGCAGGGTGGAGATGTTATAATCGGTGTATTGCAGCATCGTCGGTCTACTCTCTAAAGCGCACCGCCTCGCCGCGGCTCGACGCATCGAACGCCCAATTATTATATATAATCTGTCCGTTGCACATCGTGGTGCGTACCTGCCACTGATAGGTATGGCCCTCCATTGGACTCCAGCCGCACTTGCTCTGTATCGTCTCCGGCGTTACGGTCCACGGAGCGTCGGGCTTCACGATGACGAGGTCTGCCTTGTAGCCCTTGCGCACAAAGCCACGCTTCGACACCTCGAAGAGCGTAGCTGGGTTGTGCGCCATCAGTGTGACGAGACGCTCGATGCTGAGCACACCTTCGTCCACAAGTTCGAGCATCGTGACAAGCGAGAACTGCACCATAGGCATACCCGAAGCAGCGCGTGCACATCCGCCCTCCTTGTCCTTCAGCAGATGAGGTGCGTGGTCGGTGCCGACGGTTGTGATGCGTCCGTCGACGAGGGCTTTGCGCAGTGCGTAGCGGTCGGCAGCGGTCTTGATGGCAGGGTTGCACTTTATGCGTGTGCCGAGGCGAGCGTAGTCGTCTTGTGTGAATACGAGGTGAGCGACGACTGCCTCTGCCGTGATGCGTGGCGAAGAGCCGAACAGCTCCAGCTCGCGTGCTGTGGTCATGTGTGCCACATGCAGACGCGCACCTGTCTGCTCAGCGAGGTCTACGGCGCGCTTTGTCGACTCGTAGCACGCAGCCTCGGAGCGTATCTCCGGGTGGTGCTCAACGGCGGGGTCGTCGCCATACTGCTCCTGTGCGTGCTTCATATTGCGGTTGATGATGTCGGTATCCTCGCAGTGAGCCATCAGTGGCAGTGTCGCCTTGCTGAACAGTTCGTGTAGCACGTCCTGTCTGTCGACGAGCATGTTGCCCGTAGACGAACCCATGAAGAGTTTGATGCCCGGCACGCGGTGTGGGTCGATACCGGTGACGCAGTCGATGTTGTCGTTTGTAGCTCCGATGAAGAAGCTGTAGTTGACGTGCGACTTTGTGGCTGCGTCCTCAAACTTAGCGTTGAGTGTTTCCTCGGTTGTGGTCTGTGGCTTGGTGTTCGGCATATCGAAATAGGTGGTGACACCGCCGTAAGCCGCAGCACGACTCTCGGTCTCCATGTCCGCCTTCTCGGTCAGTCCGGGGTCGCGGAAGTGTACATGACAGTCGATCACTCCGGGCATAACAAAACACCCCGTGGCATCTACGATGCTGTCGTAGTCGCCACGAGGTGTTTCTGTACCTTCTATAATGTCTGTAATGGTGTCGCCGTCGACAACGAGGGAGGCTACGCGCGTAGCTCCCTCGTTGACAAGCTTACCACCAAATACTAATGTTTTCATATTTCTTAGATATAGTTACTGATCGTTGTTAGCGTATACTATTCGCTGGCAGCGGGCTGTGCCAGCTCGTTCGGTGTCGGTCCGTCGGGCATCGAAGGAACGGTAGCAGCACCGGCAGGCGCATTGTTCACTTCTTTCATGCCGTTCATAATGGCTTGGTTCTCCAGAGCCTTCTGATAGTAGTCCTTCACGTAGGGGTCGTTCTTGAACTTGTCGGTGGCTTTGCTCATGATATCCTCTATCCACGGTGTGAGTTCGGGATAGCGATAGCCGATGGTCATCATGAAGAATATGCCCGGACCAAGCACATTGTCGAAGTTCTCGGTGACGAATGTTGTGACGAGCTTGTCCTCTTCTGCCATGAGTCGCACTGCCTCGGCGTTGATGTGGCGTGTCACTGCCTCCATATCGCTACCGTCCATGATGGCGCGGTCGTGAGTGTGCAGCAGTTCGGCTTCCTGATTTTTCAGCTGGTTGTACTTGTTGAAGAACTTAAAGAGTTCGTCGTTGAGCGGTGTGCCACTCACATTCTGCTGTGTGTTGTCGAGCTTTATAGTGATGTCGCCACTTTCGATTACGAGTGGCAGTATGCTCTCGTCGTCCATGAAGATATTGGCGAGGCGCACGGTGTCGAACGTTCCGCTGAACTGAAACTGTCCGTGTACGACATCGCAGGAGTCAATCTTCTTGAAGTCGTTATTGCTTAGCACCTTCAAGTAGAGCATACGACCATCGAGTGTGGACACGTTCGAAGAGCCTTGTATGTTGTACGAGCTGGAGCATGATGCCAATGCTATTATACAGAGTAAAGCGTAAAGTAGCTTCTTCATTATCTTGAGTTTTTATTGGGTTCTTATTGTTTTCTTATTGTCTGTCTGTGGCTGGAGCATCGTCCTGCTCTTCACTGTCGGCTTCGTCCTCCACTGCGTCTTTCTTCAACTCCGATGCTATGCGGTGCATAGAGTACATCTCGAGTATGGCTGCAGCGAGCAACAGCAACACCCATTTGTTGTAAACTACGTTGAAGTAAGTGATGGTGTCGGCGAAGTAGTCCTTGAGCCACATGTTAGCACTATCTACCATGAGCAGACCTGCCAATACGAAGAATATGTCGGCGAAGGTCATTATCTTCTTGAGTCGCTTGATGGTGGGGTTATGTCCTTCGTATGCCTGGTTCACCTGCATCGCTGCAAACAGTAATGCTCCGACAAGGAATATCCAGCATACAATCTGCTGTGCGAACATAAAGACGAAGCAGCCAGCTCCTATCACCATTAATACGCCTCCGATGAGGAATAGCGCGCTTTGTATAGTATTTAGTTGTTTCATTGTAGTTTACTCTTTTGCTTTTTCAGGTTGGGGGTCGTCGCTAAGCACATAGATATCCTCGTCGTCAGCCTTCATAAAGTAGCGTTCGCGTGCTATCTTCTGAAACGCTTGCGGACCCTGTCGCATCTCCTTCAGCTTCTTCAGGTCGCTTTCGTTCTGCGCATTATACTTCGCAATTTCCTCCTCCAGGTCGCTGATTTGCATCTCGAGTTGGAAACGATGCAGGAAGCTATTCTCATCAACAAAGCCCACGGTGAGCACGCCGATGATTATGGTTATGGCATATTTATAATGGCTTATCAAAGCCAAAATGAGTTTCAAACGCCCCATTTTTGTTCTATATTATATATAATGTGTGAATATCGAAAGGCGCATCAACCCTTTATTGGCTCGCCTTTTCAGTGTTGCAAACTTACTACAAATTTTTCATATTCCGCCCGCTACGCACATTTTTTAGGGTTTATTATACAAAGAAATTGTTTGAATATGCAAAATTTAGTTAACTTTGCACCCAGTTTATATAGTGTAGACTAAGGGGTGGCGGAATATTTACCGTCTGAGAACATACCCTCAGAGCTGATCCGGATAATACCGGCGTAGCGATAAGGTACAGATACGAACGGTTTTCTTTATTTCAAAAGCCCTTATAGTCTTATTATTGGATAACAACATCAACTTAAAAAAGATGAAGAAAATCATTGGAGTAGCCTTGGCTAGCTGCGTGCACTTGCCCTTCGCAAGCTGCTGGCGAGCAGAACAAGCTCGACACTACCCGTGTGAACAACCTCAACGAGGTGGTAGTAAAGGCTGTAAGAGCCCCGAAGAGTTCACCATTTGCAGTAGAAAACATCAATAAGCCTGAGCTTGAACGCTTCGCTACCTCTGGCAAGGAGTTGCCTATGCTCTTCGCCCGCACACCGGGCGTGCTTGCATGGAGCGAGAACGGCGTGGGTACTGGTACTGTTTATATGCGTATGCGTGGTGCTGCCGGTAGCCGCATTAACGTAACGGTAGACGGTGTACCTCTCAACTCGCCTGAGGACCAGTGCGTGTTCTGGGCAAATATGAACAGCTATGCAGCCCTCATGGGTAGCGCACAAATTCAGCGTGGCATCGGTTCATCAACCAACGGCGACGGAGCCTTCGGTGGTGCGGTGTCGCTTGCTACAGCTGCGCCGTCGATGAAGCCAACCGTAGAGGTTACTGGCTCTTACGGTTCGTTCAACACATACCGCTTTGGCGGCAAGGTCTCAACGGGTCTGCTCTGGGATCACCTCGTACTCGACGGTGCTTACCACGAGACCAATACCGACGGATACATCCACGGCACAAGCGGACGCTCAGGTTCGTACTACGGCGGACTGACATGGTTCGGCGACCGCTTCAAGATTTCGTATAAGAACATCGGCAACTTCGAGCACACCGGTCAGGCATGGAACGGTGTGCCAGCATGTAACTACGACGGCGATACCGACCTCAAAGCGTGGGGCATCAAGAGCTATAAGGATATGTGGAAGCATGGATTGGGCAAGTTCAACCCGCTCTACGAGTCGCTCAACATCCCGATGGATGACAACTGGGCACCCGACCCAAGTCAGCCACTTACAACAGAGCGTTACAAGATGCGCGACGGCTCATACTGGGATCAGACTACTGACAACTTCGAGCAGAGCCACAACATCCTCAACTTCACATGGCAGCCTACCGACCGTTGGAGCCACTCTATAACGGCTCACTACACATACGGCTATGGCTACTATAACGAGTTCAAGCAGAACACAAAGTTGGCTTCTAAGTTTGGCATCAACGAGATGTACGTAAAGGACGGCGAACTGAAGCTCGTGAAGTCGGATGCTATACGCAAGAAAGGACTCACACAGAACAACTATGGCGCTCTCTACAACGTGAACTATAAGGATGCCCTGTGGGATGTTACGGGCGGTCTTAGTATGCAGCTCTTCCGTTGCAACCACTGGGGCAAGGTGACATACATCGCTGACAAGACTCTCGAAGAAAAGTACTTCACCAACGGTCGCTACAAGTACTACGACTCTGACGCAGATAAGAACGACTGGAGCTGGTTCTTCAAGGCTAACCGCAAGTTCGGCAAGGGTTGGAACTGGTTCCTCGACATGCAGATGCGCTATGTCAACTATCAGACCGACGGCATCAACGACCACTTCGAGCAGGGTGCCGACGGCAACTACAAGAACCAGAGCATCAACATCAACGAGAACTACTTCTTCGTTAACCCGAAGGCTGGCATCAGCTACGACGCTAACGGACATAAGGTTTACGCTTCTATCGCCTACGCCAACCGCGAGCCGGAGCGCAACAACTTCACCGACAACATCGGCTACGGCAATCCGTCGCCTGAGCGCCTGCTCGACATCGAGTGGGGTTATCAGTATCAGGGCGAGAACTGGTTCGCAGGTGTCAACTTCTACTACATGAAATACGTCAACCAGTTCGTGATGACTGGTGAGAAGAGCGACATCGGCGAGGCACTGACACGCAACATCAAGGACTCTTATCGTCTCGGCGCTGAGCTGTCAGCAGGCTGGAGCCCACTCTCATGGCTCTCTGTAGAGGGTAACGCCGCACTGAGCCGCAACCGTCTGCATAACTTCAAGGAGTGTGTCGAGAGCTGGGATGGTGCTGCCGTATGGAACACATACAAGAGCTCTACCATTGCTTTCTCGCCGTCGGCTATCCTCAACGGCTTCGTAGATGTTCACTTCGCTGGCTTCCGCGCCACATGGCACACCAACTTCGTCAGCAAGCAGTATCTCGACAACACCGAGAATTCTGACCGCTCACTGCCCTGCTATTCGCAGACTAACGTGAACGCTTCGTACACATTCAACTTCGCGAAGCGTATGCTTGGCTTGAAGCAGATTGTGCTCGGTGCCGACTTCAACAATATCTTCAACCGTCACTATGCAGCTTCTGGCTACGTCTACTACGATTGGTACAACCAGGGTAAGCGCAACTCTACCGTGGCTTACATCCCGATGGCTGGCTTCAACTGCATGGGAACCATAACACTGAAGTTCTAAAAAAAAGCCCCTCCCCATCCCTCCCCGTCGGGGAGGGTGCGCAGGGCAGAGTTATATATGCTTTGTTTCTTTTTTAAAAGGTTGCAGGGCAGAGTGATACATTTTTGTAATTAATAATTCAATCCTCTCTCTCCTCCCCGATGGGGAGGTTGGGAGGGGCTGTTTTTTTTGATAAAATGACAGATTTTCTCTCCACTCATTGGCTCGACATCGTCACAACAATCCTCGGGCTCATCTATCTCGTTCTCGAATACCGTGCGAGCATCGCGCTGTGGGTTGTAGGCATCGTGATGCCAGCCATGGACATTTACCTCTACTGGAGCCACGGTCTCTATGGCGATGCCGGCATGGCTGTCTACTACACGCTTGCCGCAATATACGGCTATGCCGTGTGGAAGTTCGGAGCGAAATGGAAGGCAATGATTAAACGCAAAGGCTCTGATAAGAAAGAAGGCGCAAGCGCAGTTAGCTCTGATAAGATAAAAGCTGCAAACGCAGTTAGCAGTTCTTCCGAAGAGCTTACTATAACGTTTTTTCCTCGCCGCCTCATCTTGCGCACGCTCGGTTTTTTCTTCCTTGCCTGGGCTGCCACATATTATGTCTTGGTGGCTTACACCAACAGTACGGTTCCCTTGCTCGATGCTTTCACCAACGCTCTGAGCTTCGTCGGCTTATGGGCATTGGCACGCAAATATGTTGAGCAGTGGCTCTTCTGGATAGCCGTCGACGTTGTCTGCTGCTATCTGTACGTGGTCAAGGGCATACCGTTCAAGGCTGGGCTCTACGGGCTGTATGTGGTGATAGCGGTCATGGGATATTGGAAGTGGAAGGGGCTTGCGAAAAAGGCGCAGGTATAGAGAATCTAGAACATCTAGAAACTCTAGAACATCTAGAATGTCTAGAGTTTATAGAATACCTAAAACGTCTATAAAAGCTATAGATTCTCCTCCCCCAGCTGTTCCTTCAGCCTCTTTATCTCCTCTTCCTTTTCATAATACATCTTTAGCGCTCTTTGCTTTAGATCCTCAAAGGCAGCCTTCCATTTCGCAGCCTCCGCCTGCGCCTCAGCGAGAGCTTGCTTCAGACGTGGCAGCTCTGCCTCCAGCTGCTTCAAACGCTCGTCTTGCTGCTGGCGATATCCAGTGCGAGCGCGGTGCATACGCTCCTTTATGCCGCCCTCAGTGATAAACTCCTGCTCCAGCTTCTTCAAGAACGACATCATCATCCGGTCGATGAAGTGGCAGAGCGTGATGGCATAGTTGCACATCTGCTCGTCAGTCCACTGCGCGAAGAACGGCTCATAATCGGACAGGCGATTATGATAGCGACAATAGTTGAGCATATCAGCGTAGCGCGGTTCACCGCTAACGAAGAACTGTAGGTGACGCGACTTTATATAATCCTCAAAGTCCTCGCGCAACTCCTTCAGCGAAGCGCGAGCCACGTTGAGTAGCTTCAGTTGCATCTCCGTGGAGGCGACACCGTCCGCCAAGCCTTCCACTATATTTTGCTTACACGAACGTGCTGCCTGTATCACTTGGTCGCGCGTGCGGTCTTTGTATAAATGTATGAAGCGATCGCAGAAGGCGAACGCAAGCTGATATATCACATCCGACTTCTGATAGAAATAAAGCGCATTCCAATTGGCTTGCGATTTCAACACGTGCTGAGTATTCGAGGTTTCTGCCATAATAGAATAATAGATGAATAGTTTGATTTGATGCTGCAAATATAAAGAAAAAAGCAATAGAAAGTGCTTTTTATTGCGTACTTTTGCTTGCTCAAAACAAAGTGTACAGTTGACGAACAACCACTGCCAACTAAAACATAATAAACATGTGCAACCAACCACACACTCCCAAAAGCTTTGCATCGCTACAGCCGGACGGCTTCGATGCGGTCGTCGTAGCCGGTGGCGACTTCCCCACTCATGCCGTGCCGCTCACGCTCGTCGAACAGGCACGGATGCTGGTGGCGTGCGACTCGGCTGGCGAAGAGCTGATACGACGCGGATACATGCCGACGGCGATTATCGGCGACTGCGACTCGATGTCGCAGGAGTTCCTGACAGCGCACCGCGACATTATATATAAGGTGGAGGAGCAGGACTACAACGACCTTACGAAGGCGACGCGCTTCTGCGTGGAGCGTGGATGCCGCCGCATTGCTTACGTCGGAGCGACGGGCAAGCGCGAGGACCACACATTAGGCAACATATCGCTGCTCGACTTCTATCGTCGCGAGATGCACATCGCGGCGTTGATGGCTACCGACCACGGCGTGTTCCTTTCGGCTTCCGGCACAACGGAACTTGCCACCTTTGCCGGACAGCAAGTGAGCATCTTCAACCTCACGTGCTCGCACCTTGAGGGCGACGGTCTACGCTGGCAGCCGTATGCGTTCGCAGCGATGTGGCAAGGCACGCTCAACGAGGCGACGGGCGAGAGCATCACGCTGCGTGGCGACGGCAGCTACATGGTGTACGGCGTGTACGAGTAGGTGAAAAACGTGCCTGCTTATTTTGTAATTTGCCGAGTTTGTACTAACTTTGCACGCTCAAAACGCCCCTATCATCATTAACAATTTATATTTTTTATGTTCAAAAACAATTTCAACACACGCCCTGTGGCATTGCATTTCAAGCACTTCACGCACCGCAGCTACGCTCTTTTCAGCTGCCTGGGTCGCGAGGTGCTCATCTGCACGCTCAGTGTGGCTACGCTCACCAACGCCAAGGCAGATGGCATCAGCACGAAGCCTGTAGCGTCGGCTCTGGCTCTCGACTCGCTGAGCCGTGAGGAGGTGAAGCTCGACGAGGTGCTCGTAACGGGTTCGCGTGCTCCGCTCACTGCATTGCAGTCGGCAAAGATTGTGGCTGTCATTTCGCGCGACGACATTCAGCGTGCGGAAGCAGCGAGTGTCAACGACATTTTAAAGTTAGTCCCGGGCGTGGATGTCCGTCAGCGCGGGGGCTTTGGTGTACAGACGGACATCTCCATCAACGGCGGCACGTTCGACCAGATCACCATTCTATTGAATGGCATGAACCTTTCGAGTGCACAGACGGGTCACAACGCTGCCGATTTTCCAGTTTCGCTTTCCGACATTGAGCGCATCGAGGTTCTCGAGGGTGCTTCGGCACGTGTGTTCGGTTCGTCGGCGTTCAGCGGTGCCATCAACATCGTGACGCGTGCCGATGCCGAGAGCAACGTGACGGTGGCTGCCGAGGGCGGCTCGTTCGGCACGTTCGGTGGCGACGCAAGCGTTAATCTTGCTACGGGTGCGGTGCGTCAGAAGCTGAGCGGTGGCTACACGCAGAGCGACGGAGGTACGGAGAACAGCGACTTCCGTCGTCGTCGCGCCTACTACACGGGCAGCTGGAAGTCGCGCTACGTAGACATGCAGTGGCAGGGCGGCTTCTCGTCGCAGGACTTCGGTGCGTCTACGTTCTACAGTGCGAAGTTCAAGAATCAGTTTGAGGCTACACGCCGTTTCCTGGCGTCGGCACAGGCTGAGATAAAGCCGTGGGCTGACGACCGTTTCGTGCTTACGCCGATGGTCTACTGGCATAAGGATGTAGACCACTACCAGCTTATAAAGGGCAAGGAGGGCGCTGCTGCCGGCGAGAATTATCACCGTCTTGACACCTACGGCGGCTCGCTCAACGCTCATGCCTCGTGGCTGCTCGGCAAGACGGCGGCTGGCGTGGACGTGCGCCGCGAGCATATCCTCAGCACGGCGTACGGCGATGTGCAGCCGGAGGACAAATGGGTGTCTATCGGTGGTACCGACCGCAAGTACAACCGACTCGGCGAGCGCACCAACACGAGTCTCTTCCTCGAGCATAACGTCATCGTGGGCGGCTTCACGCTGTCGGCTGGTTTGCTCGCCAACCGCAACACGGCACTCGACGGCAAGTTCCGCCTCTACCCTGGTGTGGACGTGAGCTACCGCCCGAACGACGAGTGGAAGGTGTATGCTTCGTGGAACCGCGCATTGCGCGTGCCTACGTACACCGACCTTTATACCAGCAACTCGGTGCAGCAGGGCGACATTGCGCTGCGACCGGAGAAGAACGAGGCGTTCAAGGTGGGCACGCGCTACCGCACGCACGGCTTCGAGGCAGTGCTGAGTGGGTTCTACTCGAAGGGTACGGACATCATCGACTGGGTGTACCCTACGGCTGAGAGCAAGAAGTATCAGGCTATGAACATCGGTAAGCTCGACAACATGGGTTACTCCGTTGATGCTGCGCTGCACCTGCAGGAGTTGCTGCCGAAGTTCTTCATCACGCGCATAAAGGCTGGCTATGCGTTCATCCATCAGAAGCACTCTACCGACGGTGATGTCTTCGGTTCGCTCTACGCCTTAGAGTATCTGCGCCACAAGGCTACGCTGCAGCTGGACCATCGCATCTGGCGACAGCTCACGGCATCGTGGGCGCTGCGTTGGCAGGAGCGCATGAACGGTTATCATCCGTACACAAAGGTGGATGTGCGCTTGCAGTGGTCTGCGCCTACATACAATATATATGTAAAGGCTGACAATATCACGAACCACCACTACTACGACCTGGGCAACGTGAAGCAGCCGGGCATCTGGGTAATGGCTGGTGCAAGCGTGAAACTCAAATTCTAACGCTCCCACAGAATAGAGGGAACTGAAAACTCCCACAGATTTCACGGAATTCACGGAAGTACTTATAGAGAAAAACTCCACAGATTTCACGGAAGTACTTATAGAGAAAACTCCCACAGATTCCACGGATTTTCACAGATGTATAGGATGGTATGGCATTCCTGCCATACTCACACTGCAATAAATGCACCTAAACTTCTGTGAATTCCGTGAATTCTGTGGGAGTTCTTTGTATAAGTCACATCTGTGAAAATCCGTGGAATCTGTGGGAGGATTATGCCGAAGGCGTGGGTATGGCAAGGATGACATACCCTCCTAAGAAGCTTCTGTGAATTCCGTGAATTCTGTGGGAGTTCTTTGTATAAGTCCCATCTGTGAAAATCCGTGGAATCTGTGGGAGAATATCTCAGCAGAATAAATCTGTGGGAGGATATCTCAGCAGAATAAATCTGTGGGAGAACCGCTTACTTCAAGTCGCCCACCTTATACAGGTACTCCGCAATCTGCACCGCGTTGAGCGCAGCACCCTTGCGAATCTGGTCGCCCGAGAGCCAGAACGTGAGTCCGCAGTCGTCGGCGAGATCCTTGCGCACGCGTCCTACGAACACGTCGTCCTTGCCGGCTGTCTCCAGCGGCATCGGGTAGACGAGGTTCTGCGGGTCGTCCTTCAGTGTGCATCCAGGAGCCGCAGCGATTGCCTTCTGAGCCTCCTCGACGCTGATGGGGCGTTCGGTCTCAATCCATACCGACTCAGAGTGAGAGCGGAGCGAGCTGACGCGCACGCACATCGCAGAGCAGCGCACGTCGCTGTGCATGATCTTGCGTGTCTCGTTGAACATCTTCATCTCCTCCTTGGTGTATCCGTTGTCGGTGAAGACATCAATCTGCGGGATGACGTTATACGCCAACTGGTGCGGGAATTTCTCCACCTTCACCGGCTCGTTGTTCACCAGCTCGCGATACTGCTCCTGCAGCTCTGCCATGGCAGCTGCGCCTGCGCCCGATGCGCTTTGGTAGCTGGCGATGTGTATGCGCTTGATGTGGCTGAGCTGCTCCAGCGGCTTCAGCACTACCACCATCATAATAGTGGTGCAGTTAGGGTTGGCGATGATACCGCGCGGACGCTTCAGAGCATCCTCGGCATTGCACTCTGGCACTACCAATGGTACATCGTCGCACATGCGGAACGCCGACGAGTTGTCGATCATCACTGCGCCGTACTTAGTGATAGTCTCGGCATACTCCTTTGAGGTGCCACCACCAGCCGATGTGAACGCAACGTCGATGTCCTTGAAATCGTCGTTGTGCTGCAAGAGCTTCACCTCATACTCCTTACCTTTGAACGTGTATTTCTTTCCAGCCGAACGCTCAGAACCAAACAACACTAAATTGTCAATGGGGAACTCTCTCTCGGCGAGGATGCGCAGAAACTCCTGTCCTACGGCGCCACTCGCACCAACAATAGCTACATTCATTTTCTCTTATTTTTGTTTTTATTTATATGTATTTGCTTACTAATTGCCTAATGTTCGTGCAAAGTTACAACTTTTCTGTAATCTAATGACCGGTTTACATCTTTTTCTACTAATAAGTAGTTAAGAAGTTAAGGAGTTTTCGCGCCCTTCGGTCGCTAAGGAGGAGTTAAGCCATTAGTGTTTTTTGCTTGATTTAAAGCATTAAAAGCATTTGGCTTAACTTCTTAACTCCTTAACTCCTTAACTCCTTAACTACTGAATTCTCTGAACTTGCGAAAGTTCAGTAATTTTATAAAATCTGACTTAAAGAATACAAAATCGGCAAAACGGAATAATATCGGTATGGAAATAATGACTACCTTTGCGGATGACAAAATAACTTTGCATACGAATCTTAATTACGAAACATAATGGCTAACGAAATGACAGAACTGAAGATTGACATGGGGCTCATCGCTCATTACGGCAATGCCGACTACATAGATGGCGACATGGTTGTGCTCGACGGCATCGACAAGGTGCTGCAGGTAGACGGCACGTTCAAGTTTGATATGATTATGATGGTCTACTGCACTAAGGGACGTATACAATTTGAAACCAACTCCAACGCATATACCGCAAAGGCGGGCGACGTGATTATCTGTCTGCCCAACAGCACATGGGAAAACGTGATGGTATCGCCCGACTACGACTCGAAAAGTGTCGGCGTGTCGAGCAAGGCAGCTCAAGCCAGTGTGCAGGTGAACCGCGACTACCTTACTCTGCTCGGTTACGTATCGCACAACCCCGTGATCCACCTCAACGAGGAACGCCAACAGATGTTCTTGAAGTACTACGCCATCATTGCACACAAGATAAAGAATCCGCATGGTTTCTATCATAAGGAGATTATGCACTGCTTGCTGCAAAGTTCCATCTACGAGCTGTTCGCCATCATCACGCCCTACGTGGAGTATAGCATCGAAGGGGGCAATCTCAAGCAGGCCAACCTGCTCTTTCAGCGCTTCATCGAGATGCTGTCGGCGAACAACGGCAGGATGCAGCCCGTGAAGAAATATGCGCAGGAGCTGTGCATCACGCCGAAGTATCTCTCGAACATCACGAAACAGGTGACGGGGCGCACGGCGCTCGACTGGATACACAGCTACACGGTGAAGGCGATAGAGAAGTATCTGCGCCGTTCTAACCTCTCCATCAAAGAGATATCGGAGCTGTTGGGCTTCCCCAACCTCTCGTTCTTCGGCAAGTTCACGAAGAGCCACCTCGGCATGTCGCCAACGCAATACCGCAAGGAGCAGAGCATGAGGAAGTAGTCAAGGGGGTGCAGTTGTCTCAACTGCACCAACCAAGCAGAAGGTGCACCAACTTATCTAACTTTATAATTTGGCAAATAACCATTCCGCTTTGTTGGTGCACTTGAGACAAGTGCACCCCCTAAAAGTTATCTGCGCGAACCAAAACCGCCGCTTCTTGACGAGCCCGACGGCTTGAACGTTGAGCGTGGGGCTGACGAGCCCGACGAGTTGTCGCGACGCGAGCCGAAGCTGCTGCCTGAAAAGCCTCTATTGCTCTCGGGCTGACGCACCGTTGTGCGCGTGCTACTCTCACGACTGCCGAAGCCAGAGCCACGGCTTGAACCAAATCCCGACGAACTGCGACTTGAGCCAAACCCCGACGAACTGCGCGAGCCGAAACCGCTTCCGCTGTTGTCGCGGCGCGAGCCGAACCCACTGTTACCTCTGCTCTCCACCTGGCGGCTGCCACGCGAGCCGAACGACTGGCGGTTGCCGCGTCCGTAGTCGCCGCGCTTGAAGCCGTCGCGCATACCGAAGTGGGCATCGCCACCACGGCGCGAACCGAATGTTCTGCCGCTGTACCACGAGCTGCCGTTGTTCTGACGCCACGAGTGGCCGCCACGATAGCTCACGTACACCGTCGGACGATGGAAGTAGAAGTAGTCGCGGTGCGGATAGCGAGCGTATATAGCGAAGTGCCAAACGCCTGCACTGAAGTAGAGCGGACGATAGAAGTAGGCTGCCTCGCAGAACATACGGTACTGCCAGTCGAGGAGCACATAGCTGAAGTCGATGTTACGCCAACGCCAGTAGTCGCCGTAGAGTTCGTCGTCGGAGTTGACACTGAGCAGATAGTCGAGGTTTATCTCGTAAGCCGCCTCATACTGGTCGTCGGTGAGGTTCAGCTCGTAAGCCATCTTATCGGTGAGGAACAACGCCTGTTCGCGTGCCTGACTGTAACTCATTGCGCCGGCTGCTACCGCGAAGCCAAGCACCATTACTATTGTTGCGAATAACCGTTTCATAATATCTCTGTTTTTTAAAGTTATACTTATCTTAAGGGGTGCCTCTCAGGGGGTGCACTTGTCATCCTCAGGGGGTGCACTTGTCTCAAGTGCACCAACCAAGTAGAATGTGCTATTTTGGTGCAACTACAGCTCTGTTGGTGCACTTCTTGCCCTGTTGGTGCAGTTGAGACAACTGCACCCCCTTGACTGCATCCCTTGACTGCCCCTTGAGGTTTCCTTTCGCTTGCAAAGTTATGCTTTTGTTACTGCAAGCCAAAAGGATTTTCCCTAATCGGCAATGGGAAATTCCCTAATTAGCACAACTTTTACTATCGTGCTCCGTCCGCCACCCGATCAGATTCCGTCCGCCGTCCGATTGGATTCCGTACGCTGTCCGATGACTTAACCATCACTACAACACCACACAACCACCACCGCAAAACAACCGTTTCATAACATTTAACTCCTTAAACGCTACGTAATTAATCAAAAAAGCGTAACTTTGCAACTAAAATTATAATAAAACACATATAAAAATGGCACAAGAAGACGTTTTCAAGAAAATCGTGAGTCACTGTAAGGAGTACGGTTTCGTATTCCCAAGTAGCGAGATTTATGACGGTCTGGCTGCAGTGTACGACTACGGACAGAACGGTGTAGAACTGAAGAACAACATCAAACAATACTGGTGGAAGAGCATGGTGCTGCTCCACGACAACATCGTGGGCATCGACTCTGCCATCTTCATGCACCCTACTATCTGGAAGGCAAGCGGACACGTAGACGCATTCAACGACCCGCTCATCGACAACCGCGACTCAAAGAAGCGCTATCGTGCCGACGTTCTCATCGAGGACCAGATTGCGAAGTACGACGAGAAGATCGAGAAGGAGATTGCCAAGGCACGCAAGCGTTTCGGCGAGAGCTTCGACGAGGCACAGTTCCGCGCCACAAACGCTCGCGTAATCGAGCACCAGCAGAAGCGCGACGCTCTCCACGCACGCTATACAGAGGCTATGCAGGGTCCGGACCTCGCCGAGCTGAAGCAGATCATCATAGACGAGGAGATCGTAGACCCGATCAGCGGCACAAAGAACTGGACCGACGTGCGCCAGTTCAACCTCATGTTCTCTACAGAGATGGGCTCCGTAGCCGACGGTTCTAACAAGGTGTACCTCCGTCCGGAGACAGCACAGGGCATCTTCGTCAACTACCTCAACGTGCAGAAGACGGGCCGCATGAAGATTCCGTTCGGCATCGCACAGATCGGTAAGGCGTTCCGCAACGAGATCGTGGCACGCCAGTTCATATTCCGTATGCGCGAGTTCGAGCAGATGGAGATGCAGTTCTTCGTGCAGCCGGGCACCGAGCTCGAGTATTTCCAGAAGTGGAAGGAGCTGCGCATGAAGTGGCACCAGGCTCTTGGCTTCGGCGCCGAGAACTATCGCTTCCACGACCACGAGAAGCTGGCTCACTACGCCAACGCCGCTACCGACATCGAGTTCCACATGCCGTTCGGCTTCAAGGAGGTAGAGGGCATACACAGCCGCACCAACTTCGACCTCTCGCAGCACGAGAAGTTCTCGGGCCGCTCAATCAAGTACTTCGACCCGCAGACCAAGGAGTCGTACACTCCGTACGTCATCGAGACATCTATCGGCGTAGACCGCATGTTCCTCAGCGTGATGTGCCACTCTTATAAAGAGGAGCAGCTCGAAAACGGCGAGACACGCGTCGTACTCATGCTCCCGCCCGCACTCGCGCCGACAAAGCTCGCCGTGCTGCCGCTCGTTAAGAAGGACGGACTGCCCGAGAAGGCTCGCGAGATTGTGAACAACCTGAAGTTCCACTTCAACACAAGCTACGACGAGAAGGACACCATCGGCAAACGCTACCGCCGTCAGGACGCAGTGGGCACACCGTTCTGCGTGACCGTCGACTACGACACACTGCAGGACAACACTGTGACACTCCGCTTCCGCGACACAATGGAGCAGGAGCGCGTGAGCATCGACCAACTCCTCAGCATCATCGAGGACAAGGTGAGCATCACAAGCCTGCTCAAGAAATTGCAGTAAAAACATACTAAATGAAGAAATACTATTTATTCATACTCCTCGCCATGACGACCGTCTTCGCAGCAAGCCTGTCGTCGTGCAGCGAGACCGACAACGAGAAGGAGGAGTTCCCCAACTGGCGAAAGACTAACGAGGCATACTACGACAAGAAGTATGCCGAGGTGAAGCAGCTGGTGGCGGGTGGTGCTGCCGACTGGAAGGTGCTGCGCTCATGGAGCCTCAACGACCAGGTGGCTACGCATAGCTACGACTTCGTGCTTGCCAACGTGCTCAACGCTGGCACGGGCTCGGGCTGTCCACTCTTTACCGACTCGGTGAAGGTGCACTACAGCGGCCGTCTGCTGCCCTCCACAAGCTACGCCGAGGGCTATGTCTTCGACAAGTCGTGGCAGGGCGAGTACAACCTCAGCACGATGAAGCCACGCACCTTCGCCGTGAGCGGAGTGGTGAAAGGCTTCGCCACAGCACTGCAGAACATGCACATCGGCGACAGATGGCTCGTGTACATGCCCCATCAGCTGGCATACGGCTCGTCAGCCACGCCGGGCGCAGCCTACTCCACACTCATCTTCGACGTAACACTCGTAGGCTACTTCCGCAAAACATCCGCTGCAGCTGCTCCGGCTAAGGACGGCACAGCACAACAGCAGACCACCGGCTACTGGGTTTATGAGTAATAATAGGAGGGTATGGCATCCTTGCCATACCCACGCAAATACAAAGGGTATGACATTCACACAATGCCATACCCTTTTTAAATTATTTAAACATTATTTTAATACAAATACAAAACATTAGATGTAATTTTGCATTCAAAGAAACAACATCCCCTATCTCAACTACAACATTAGTAATTTTAACGACATAACGACAAGCCTATAACATTAAAAATTACATATTATGACTAAACATTTACGATTCTTTATGCTCACACTGCTCACGATTGTGTGCACGGTGGGGGGGGGTATAGTCAGACTTGGGAAAAGGTGAGTTTGACTGATTTGACAACCGATGACGTATTCGTCATTGTGGGAACAATCTCAAACAAAACCTATGCACTTCCGAATACAGAAACAAACCAAAAACCTGCAGCTGTTGCAATTACAATTTCTACAGATGGCAATCAAATCACTGCGGATGTTACAGACAACCTAAAATGGAATATTGAGAAGAGTGAAGAGAAATATACATTCTATCCTAATGGCAATAAAAAAGCATGGCTATATAATAGTAGCAATAGCACCGATTTAGGTATTGGCTCAACAGGCACCAACAAGACATTTAAATATGTTGCTATTAGCTCTAAACAATATGAAGGACTTTTAAATACATCAACAAATAGATATATTTGCATCTACTCAAATAAGGATTGGAGAGCTTATGTGAACAAGAATATAAAAGCAACTAAGATTAGCTATTACAAATATACAACCAGCTCTACTTCTTCTGCCACCACTACCACCTTTGGTGCCAACTCCGGCAAGACATTCACATTCACCAATGGCAAGCTTGAGGGTTTTACTGCGCCTAAAGCTACTGCTACAAAGAGCGACGACAACACAGACTTGTCTGACCTTATTGAATATACAAGCTCTGACGCGGACATCGTAGCCGTTGACTCTAAAACCGGCGAACTGACATTCACCAACACCAAGTTTGGCGAGGCTACTATCACAGCCACCCTGCCTAAAACAGCCACCTACCAAACATCTACCGACTCATACGTTGTCGAAAACAAGGACAACCACATCGCTACTTCTCTCTCTTTTAACGGCACCTACGTCACTCTTACCGAAGGCAAGACCGATGCCGGCACAGACTTCACGGGCTACACCGCTACCGAAGCTAACAACATTGACGGCACTATCACATACGCAGCTTCGGGCGACGCTGTGGCTACTGTCGACCCCACGACTGGCGCAGTAACCATCAACCCATCTGTATATGGCACAACAACCATCACCGCTACATTCACACCTGCAGACCCAACACAATACTCTGGCTCTACCGCTACGTATCAGATTACGAACAAGAAGGCTGTTGATTTATCGGAGATAGTGTTCGATGTCTCTGAAGACAAAGTGAGTGGCACTAGTAAGCTGACATTGACAAAGTCAATTGTAAAAATAAACACATCAAGTGGTGCATTAGGTAAATATACAGACTACCGCTTCTATAAGGATAGCAAAACAACGTTCTCACTTACCGATCCTACACGAGTAATTACAAGCATTAAGTTTGTAGGTGGTTCTGCATACGGTAATTTCACAACAGACAAGCCCAATTACGACAAAACCACCGGCACTTGGACTGGCTATGAGGAGTCTGTAAAATTCACAGCAGAGTCAAAAGTAGATGATGTCACCCAAATCATCGTCACAACAGCAGAGAAGAAGGCTGCTCCTACCCTCTCATTCGCCGAGGCAACTGTAACAAAGGAGTTAGTAGCGGGCACTATTGCCCTTCAGACCATCACCAAGCCTGAAGACCTTGACGCATCTGCTATCACATACGCAAGCTCCGACGACGCAACCGCAAAGGTTGAGGGCAATACAATTCACATGTACAATACTGGCGAGGTGATCATCACCGCCACATCGGCTGCTACAGACAAGTATGCTGCAGGCACTGCGTCCTACAAGCTCATTATTTCCGACTCACGCAAGGACGCAGCCTTGGCAGTAAAGGCGAACCCCGTAAAGGTGAAACTTGGGGATGATATATACGACCTGGCAAGCAACATCACATGCGACAACGGTCTGAACAGCGAGACGTTCAAATACACAAGCAGCGATAATAGCTATACGATTGTAGACAACTTAATACAAATTAGCAAAATTGGTACAACCACTATCACTGCAAAATTTGGCGGTAACGACTCGTACAAGCCTGCGGAAGTATCATACACTTTCGAAGTGGAAGACCCACACACAACTGATGCCGACTTCAAGTTCGCAGCAGAGAGCTACAGCGCAGATTTAGCAGAAGCAACAGCAGGTATTGTAACATTCAATGCTGCAGATGTGCTGCAGAACCCACACAGCCTCAACGTAACTTACACCATATCGCCAGAAAGTGCTAACGCAACGATTGGAAAAGCTGACGGAGAAGCACTTATTGAAGTTAGTGGCACATACACCATCACCGCTACCGGTGCTAACGATACCTATAAGGAGACAACGGCGACATGCACGCTGAAGGTAATCAACAGTGCAGTAGAAGAAACGAGCGTCGAGTTCGTTGCTGGCGTAGATAAAGGAAAACAAACAGGAATTGGCAACGAAGATCAAATAGTGCAGGGTGTAGTAACAATACATGGTACGAATGCAGCATTTGCTGCAGTATCTTCTAATAAATATACTTACAGATTATATCAGAACTGTACTACAACCATCTCAACCAAGATTGGTAAAATCACGAAGATTGAATTCGTAAAGGGTGACAAACCTATTACCAACTTGAAATACAATGGTAAAGACGGAGCATTTACTGCAGACACAAAATATGATCTCTGTTGGGTGGGTTCTGCTAAGGAAGTTGTATTTACAAACACTGACCAGACTCGTGCCACAAAAATCATCGTCACAGTAGAGGTACCAAAAGCAAAGAACTACACTCTCGACGAAACGAAGACCGACAACATCATCGAGACATACGAGAACGCCAACGTGACGCTGCAGCGCACACTCGAAGCAAGCCACTGGAACTCATTCTGCGTGCCGTTCGCACTCGATAAAGACCAGGTGACACAGTACTTCGGCGAGGGCACACAGCTCCGCACATACGAAGGCAACTGCAACAACAACATTGTGTACTTCGCAACTGTAGACAACATCGAGGCTGGCAAGCCGTACATCATGAAGCCAGGCAATGCCGTTGTGACAAACCCAACATTCGAGGGAGTAAGCATGGTGGCTACAGGACTCGACGAGAACGGCAACCCGCAGGTTGTAGGCGCAACAACCACTGTGCAGATGAAGGGCATCTACAACCAGGTATTGCTGAGGACCGACAAGACTGAACTCTTCCTCGGCGACAACGACCTCTTCTACTACCCGATCAACAATACCGAATCTCGCACCATCGGTGGCTTGCGTGCATACTTCATCGTGCCACAAGGCACCGACATCAAGAAGCTACGCGCTAACCTCGACGGAACACCAACATCGCTCGGCACTATCTTCGACACTGAGGAAAGCAACGCTCCTGTGTATAATCTGCAGGGACAGTACGTAGGCAACTCACTCCGTGCGCTGAAGAGTGGCATATACATTCAGAACGGCAAGAAGGTAGCAGTGAAGTAAACACACGCAACATTTAACCAATAATATACTTAAGCACAATGAAAAAGCATTATATAAAGCCATCGATAGCAACGATGGAAATAGAAGCAACAAGCATCATGGCTGGCTCTACGGGCGTAGACGGCTCTGGCTCACAAGGTGGCATAGACAACCCACTGCCTGACAATGGCAGCATATCAAAACATGCGTCGTCGCGCATCTACTTCGACTCGTGGGAGTATGATGACTGCAACGAAGAGGATGAGTATTAATAATACAAAGACAACAAAGGTCGAGCGAAATCGCTCGACCTTTGTTGTTTCATGGGGCACTTGTAGGGGGTGCACTTGTCTCAAGTGCACCAACTGAGCAAAATACCAATTGGTTGGTGCACTTATTACTTGGTTGGTGCACTTATTACTTGGTTGGTGCAGTTCTTACTTGGTTGGTGCAGTTCTTACTTGGTTGGTGCACTTGAGACAAGTGCACCCCCTATAAGTTTGTTCTCGCAGAACACGACCTTATAGCTTCCGCCTCGCTTTGTCTTGAACTTCAGCACCGACTCGCCGTAGCGCACCTCGCACGGTTCGCCCGAGCCGGAGAGTATTGTCGCTTCAGCGAGCTTGCCGTTCTTCCAGCTGATAGACACGGTGAAGTTGCCCTTGGCACGCAGTCCGCTCACTGAGCCTTCAGCCCAAGCGTCGGGCAGTGCAGGCAGCAGGTGGACGAATCCCATGTGGCTCTGCATAAGCATCTCGGTTACGCCGGCTGTTCCGCCGAAGTTACCATCGATTTGGAACGGAGCGTGTGTGTCCCAGAGGTTGTCGAGCGTGCCGTTCTTCAGCAGATTGCCGTAGAGCGTGTAGGCATGATTGCCGTCGTGCAGGCGTGCCCACTGGTTGAGCTTCCAGCCCATCGACCATCCCGTAGCACCGTCGCCGCGATGCTCGAGCACCACGCGCGATGCCTTAGCCAGTTCGGGCGTTGTGACCGGCGACACGGTGCGGCCCGGGTGCAGACCGAAGAGGTGGTTCACATGGCGATGCTCGTCCTTCGGGTCGTCAATGTCCGTAGACCACTCCATGAGCTGTCCGTAGCGACCTATCTTATACGGCGCGAGATGCTTCAGCGCGTCCTCCCACTGGCGGCGTTCCTTGGCACTCTTGCCTAACACGCGGTTAGCCTCCACAGCGTCCAGGAGCACTTCGCGTATCACGGCGTGGGCGAACGTAGCACCCTCGTCAACCGGTCCGTGCTCGGGCGATGTGGACGGAGCGGCGGTGTACACGCCGTCGGCGCGATGCCAGAGATAGTCGGACGCGAAGTCGGCAGACTCCTTCAGTATTTCGTAGTTGTCCGCAAGGAAATGGCGGTCGCGCGTAAAATCGTAGTAGTTCCAGAGGTGTGTGGCGAGCCACGGACCGGCGAACGGCGAGAAGTTCCACGACATATCCTCGCTCGAGAGCGGCGATGTGAAGCCGAAGATGTTTCCCGATACGGACGTTGTCCAGCCACGTGTGCCGAAGTACGACTTCGCCGTTACACGACCTGGCTTCACGAGCGTGCGGATGAAGTTGAAGAGCGGCAGCTCGCACTCCGAGAGTCCCGTCGGGCAAGCCAGCCAGTAGTTCATCTGCAGATTGATGTTGTTATGATAGTCGATGCGCCACGGTCCGTCGACGTTGTTGTGCCACAAGCCCTGCAGGTTAGCCGGCAGATTGTCGGCACGCGACGACGAGATGAGCAGGTAGCGACCGAACTGATAGTAAAGCTGCTCGAGATAATAGTCGGGCTTGCCCTGGCGGTAAGCCTCAAGACGGCGGTTCACAGGCAGGTCGTCGGCATCAACCGTAGCGTTGTTGATGTTCAGACGCACGCGGTTGAAGAGCTCCGAATAGTCGGCATAATGCTCGTTGAGCAGCGAGGCGTAGTCCTTTGTGGCAGCCTTGGCGAGCCAGTCGGCAGTAGTCTGTTTAGGGTCAACACCCACGTAAGCCTTCGGGTCGCTGAAATCGGGGTCGTAGTTGGGCTTGTAGTCGGTGTCGGCTGTGATGAGGAACACCACCTCGTCGGCATCCTTCACCGTGAGCTTGCCGCCCTCGTTGCTCACCGCACCGCCCTTAGCCACAGCCTTTATGCGCACGGCGTACTCCATACTGTTGTTGTCGAGACGTGCCAGCCAGCAGAGCGCGTCGGTGCCGTCCGCCTTCATCTCGCCCGTCGACACGGGGTTGGGAGCGTAGGAGAACACGAGGTTCTGCTTGCCGCGGTGCGAGGCAGCAAAGCGCACCGCCATCACGTTGGCAGGATGCGACACGAAATACTCGCGCTCGTACTGCACACCATCCTTGCAGAAGCTCACCTTCGCAAGGGCTGAGTCGAGCGAGAGCTCACGGCGGTAGCCGGTCATGCCCACTGAGCTGAGTCCGGTCTCAATGTAGAACTCGCCGGCGGTAGTGAAGCTGCCGAAGCGGAACGGCTCCTCGGCGTCAGCCTCGTAGGGCACCACGCTGTTGAAGTTCTTGCGTGTTAGCTGCTCCGCCTTCTGCCAGTCGCCCTTGGTGAACGCCTCGCGTATCTCGCCCACCACATGAGCCGACTGCTTGTTCACATCCCAGTAGTAGGCAGCGCCACGCGAGGTGTTCGGACCGCCGCGCCAGAGCGTCTTCTCGTTGAACGTGATGCGCTCAGCCTCAACCGAACCGAGCACGTTGCCGCCGATATTGCCGTTGCCGATGGGCAGCGACTGCGACTCCCATTCGGGGTCGGGGTTGTTCACCAAGTCGCCGGCACGCACCAACTGGCGCTCGGTAGGCATACGGTCTGGACTCGAAGCGAGCCACACTGCCTGTCCGCGCATAGTCGTCGGACGGTCGAACCAATACTTCAAAGGGGTGTTCCGCTCGGCGAAAGCGTTGGCAGACCCCAAGGCACAAAGCGCAAGAAGCGCAAGGAGTTGTTTTTTTGATTGCATTATGATTAGTTTTTTTATTTGTCTATCACCACAAAGTTACTGCAAAAAAGCGAAATAAGCCGCCATAACATCATCTATTCTAATAAAAAGCAGTAAATTTGCAAAATAGGGGGTGCAGTTGTCTCAACTGCACCAACCGAGTAAAATACCAATTAGTTGGTGCACATCTTGCTTTGTTGGTGCACTTGAGACAAGTGCACCCCCTACTGACCTTTAAATACAAATCACATAAATAAAAAACAATGAACAATCTAAACAACATAACCAGCAAATTCCTCATCGAGGGCACCGTGAGCGACATCAAGCCACTCGGCAACGGACTCATCAACGACACATACCGCGTCATAACCGCAGAAAACGATCGCCCCGACTACGTCCTGCAACGCATCAACCACCACATCTTCACGGATGTCGATATGCTGCAGCACAACGTGGAGACAGTGACCAACCACATCCGCGAGCAGCTGAAGGCGGAAGGTGTCGACGACCTCGACCGTCGTGTATTGCGCTTCGTGCCCACCGCCGATGGCAAGACCTACTTCTTCGACGGTGAGAGCTACTGGCGCGTATCGGTATTCATCGGCGATGCCGTGACGATGGAAACCGTGACACCCGACTCGTCCTACGACGCAGGCAAGGCGTTCGGCGACTTCGAGGCGCGGCTGGCTGACATAGCCGACCAGTTGGGCGAGACAATCCCCGACTTCCACAACATGTGCCTACGCCGCGACCAGCTGCGCAAAGTGTACGCCGAAAACCCCGTTGGACGCGCCGAGAGCGTGAAGCAGTTCGTAGAAGAGATTGAGGCGTATATGGACGAGATGTGCCTGGGCGAACGACTCCTCGCCGAGGGCAAACTGCAGAAGCGCGTGTGCCACTGCGACACGAAGGTGAACAACATGATGTTCGACAAACAGGGCAAGGTGCTCTGCGTGATAGACCTCGACACCGTGATGCCGTCGCTCTTCGTCAGCGACTACGGCGACTTCCTGCGCACCGCTGCCAACACCATTGCCGAAGACTCGCCCGAGTACGGGAAGATCGATTTCCGCATGGACATCTTCGAGGCGTTCACACGCGGCTACTTAGAGTCGGCACAACGCTTCCTCACTCCGCTCGAAGTGTCGCTCCTCCCCTACGCCGCCGAGCTCTTCCCCTACATGCAGTGCGTGCGCTTCCTCTGGGACTACCTCTCGGGCGACCACTACTGGAAGTGCCAGTATGCCGAGCATAACCTCACACGCGCCCGCAACCAGTGGCACCTCTTCCTCAAAGCAAAGGCACACGAGGCAGAGATGAAGCAATTCATCGAAGAGCTGAAGAAGTAGAGTTCTGCCATCCGCATCGGTCGTTACGAGCATCCGCATCGGTCGTTACGAGCATCCGCATCGGTCGTTACGAGCATCCGCACCGACCGTTACGAGCATCCGCATCGACCGTTACGGACATCCGCACCGACCGTTACGAGCATCCGCACCAGTCGGTGCGGATCATAAAAGTCACATAATATTTTGCCAGTCTCACCATTTTTCACTAACTTTGCATCCGCTAATGCGCTTGTGGCGGAATTGGTAGACGCGCCAGACTTAGGATCTGGTGTTTTAGGACGTGAAGGTTCGAGTCCTTTCAGGCGCACACAGAACAATCCTAACTGCTTGAATATGAGTAGTTAGGATTTTTGCTTTTATAAAATTGCCGAGTTTTTGCCGAGTTATTAAGGGCTTACCAATATAAGCCTCGGCAAAAGTGTCATAATATCAATTTCAACATATTATTTTCACACATAAAAGAGAAAACAACCCTATAGTTGTGCTTTCTCATTAAAATCAGTTATCTTTGTAGGCGAAATGGCAATAGCCAAATATAAATGGTACAAAGCGAAATACGTCTAAGATGATAAAGGAAACAACATCTCCTGTTCAAAATATAGGAGCACAAATGAGCCAAGAAGAAAAACCTTGGTTTAACCATTCGCAGATGATAGCCAATATCATGTCCGCAAGAATGAAGGAACTTGGAATGACTCAAAAGATGTTGGCAGAGAAAATGAATTGTACCCAACAGTACATTTCAAAAATCTTAAAAGGGCGTGAGAACCTTTCGCTTGAAGCCATAAGCAAAATAGAGAATGCCTTGGATATTCATTTCCTGCAAATGAATGAATAGCCATGTTCTTATAAGTATAACGATAAAAAAGATAAGATATGCCAGTACAAAGTGAAGCTGCCCTCGAAAACGGACTTATAGATACTCTTCAAAAGATGAACTACGAGTATGTTCATATTGAAGAGGAGAAGAATCTGTCTGCCAATTTCAAGAAACAGTTGGAGAAACACAACAAGAAGAAATTGGAAGAATTGGGTCGTACCGAATTTACAGAGTCTGAGTTTGAAAAGATACTTATCTATCTTGAAGGTGGCACTCGCTTTGAAAAGGCAAAGAAACTGCGAGACCTCTTTCCGCTTGAGCAGGAAAGCGGTGAACGCCTGTGGGTGGAGTTCCTGAACCGCACTCACTGGTGTCAGAACGAGTTTCAAGTTTCCAATCAGATTACGGTTGAGGGCAGAAAGAAGTGTCGTTACGATGTGACGATACTTATCAACGGTCTGCCATTGGTTCAGATAGAACTGAAGCGTAGAGGCGTAGAGTTGAAACAGGCATATAATCAGATACAACGCTACCACAAAACTTCTTTCCATGGACTGTTTGACTACATCCAGTTGTTTGTCATATCCAATGGTGTAAACACTCGCTATTTTGCAAATAATCCGAATAGCGGATATAAGTTCACATTCAACTGGACGGATGCAGCCAATGTGCCTTTCAACGACTTGGAGAAATTTGCCACAGTGTTCTTCGACAAGTGTACGTTGGGCAAGATTATAGGTAAGTATATCGTCTTGCATGAGGGCGACAAATGCCTGATGGTGCTTCGCCCTTATCAGTTCTATGCAGTGGAGAAGATTCTCGACCGTGTGGAAAACTCCAACGATAATGGTTATATCTGGCACACAACTGGTGCAGGAAAGACCTTGACATCATTCAAGGCAGCCCAACTCGTATCCGAGTTGGACGATGTGGATAAGGTGATGTTCGTGGTTGACCGTCACGACCTCGACACGCAGACCCAAGCCGAATACGAGGCTTTTGAGCCTGGTGCCGTTGACAGTACCGACAACACAGACGAATTGGTGAAGCGTCTGCACAGTAATTCAAAGATTATCATTACCACCATTCAGAAACTTAATGCAGCTGTCAGCAAGCAGTGGTATAGCAGTCGTATAGAAGAAATACGCCATTCTCGTATCGTGATGATCTTCGATGAGTGTCATCGAAGCCATTTCGGAGAATGTCACAAGAACATCGTAAAGTTCTTCGACAACACGCAGATATTCGGTTTTACTGGCACACCTATCTTTGTAGAGAATGCTGTGGACGGACATACCACAAAGGAAATCTTCGGCAACTGTCTTCACAAGTATCTCATTAAGGATGCCATTGCCGATGAAAATGTGCTTGGTTTTCTTGTGGAGTATTACCACGGCAATGAGGATGTGGATAATGCCGACCAAGACCGCATGACGGAGATTGCAAAATTTATCCTTAATAATTTCAATAAGTCAACATTCGACGGTGAGTTCGACGCATTGTTTGCCGTGCAGTCAGTGCCGATGCTAATCCGTTACTACAAGATATTCAAGAGCCTCAATCCAAAGATTAGGATTGGAGCCGTCTTCACATACGCTGCCAACTGCAGTCAAGACGATGAGCAGACCGGTATGAACACAGGCGGTTTTGCAAGCGAAAGTACAGGCGAGGCTGATGAACTGCAAGCCATCATGGATGACTATAACAATATGTATGGAACAAGTTTCACTACAGAAAACTTCCGTGCATATTACGATGACATCAACCTTCGCATGAAGAAAAAGAAGGCAGACATGAAGCCTCTTGACCTCTGCTTGGTTGTCGGTATGTTCCTTACTGGCTTCGACAGCAAGAAGCTCAACACGCTCTATGTTGACAAAAACATGGAGTACCATGGCTTGTTGCAAGCCTTCAGCCGTACCAACCGTGTGTTGAACGAGAAGAAGCGTTTCGGAAAGGTTGTTTGCTTCCGTGATTTGAAAAGCAAGGTGGACGAGTCAATCAAACTGTTCAGCAACAGCAATAATCTTGAAGATATCGTACGTCCACCATTTGATGATGTCAAAACCCACTATCAAGAACTGACAAAATACTTCTTGGAGCATTATCCCGAACCGCACTATGTGGACTATTTGCAGAGTGAGAACGACAAGAAGCAGTTTATCCTCGCTTTCCGTGACATCATCAAAAAGCACGCAGAGATACAGGTGTATGATGAGTTTGAGGAGGATGCTCCCGACCTCGGAATGACAGAACAACAGTTTATGGACTTCCGCAGCAAGTATCTTGATATATACGATTCGTTTGCTGTGCAAAACAAAGAGCAGCCAACGACATACCAAGTACCAGAGGACAATCCTGCCATGGTTGGAGAACCAGACCCTCATGAAGAAGTCGCAACTGGTATGGGCGATATTGATTTTTGCTTGGAACTCCTGCATAGTGATATTATCAATGTTGCCTATATCTTGGAGTTGATTGCAGACCTCAATCCTTATAGCGAGGACTACGAAGAGAGGCGTAAGCACATCATCGACACAATGATTAAGGATGTCGAACTTCGCAGCAAGGCAAAACTCATTGACGGATTTATCCAAAAGAATGTGGATGATGACCGTGACAACTTTATGGCTCGCAAACAAAAGGCTGATGGAACAAGCGACCTTGAAGAACGATTGAACAACTACATCGTCACCGAACGTAACAATGCTGTCAATACGCTTGCGAAAGATGAGGATTTGGATGCTTCCGTGCTCAATCATTACCTCTCGGAGTATGACTACTTGCAAAAGGAACAGCCAGAAATCATACAAGAGGCATTGAAAGAGAAACATTTGGGACTGATAAAAAAGCGAAAGGCATTAACAAGAATACTCGATAAATTACGTTCTATTATAAGAACATTCAGTTGGGAATAATATATGAGTTCGATAAAAGTAATAAATACGATAAGGCTTTGTTCTAAAGGTGTCCTTGCAAAGGATGCCAATGGAAAGTATGTAAAGTTGCATAAACGCCAAGGAGATATGGATGGAGCTTGCTCTGTCTATTCTTTGGCGATGGCATTGCTGTGCCTTGGCGTAGTAACAGAGGATGACTTGAATATTTACAACAAGCCAGATAGACGGACTCAGAAAGGTAAATTTTTAAGTCATTTCCTTGAAGCAATACTCTGTTAATTCTTATGTAATCGATTGAAAATGAGAGAGTTAATTAACGT
>OGEG01000434.1_pt1 | contig 44875 bp, 40 predicted proteins | sample 1570621 | NCBI WGS metagenome assembly OGEG01 (sample SAMEA2582130, study PRJEB24529) | metagenome | biome: Human gut stool | place: China | collected 2011 | reverse complement strand
TGGTGGATTCATCTAATGGTTAGGATACAAGATTCTCAATCTTGGCATAGGGGTTCGATTCCCCTATCCACTACCAAAGCAGTAAGACATAAAACCGATGGTGGATTCATCTAATGGTTAGGATACAAGATTCTCAATCTTGGCATAGGGGTTCGATTCCCCTATCCACTACCAAACAAAGCGTGTAGAAACAATATGTTTTTACACGCTTTTTTCATTATACTCTCTACTATTTTCAAAAAAAATGCGTAACTTTGTAGCTTAGGACTACAACTATAGCAAACAAATAGTACACACAGATATGGCAGATATAAAGAAACCGCTCATGGGTATGTCGCTCTACGAGCTCAAAGAAGTAGCAAAATCGCTCGGTATGCCAGCCTTCACTGGCGGACAGATGGCGAAATGGCTATACACACAACACGTGAAATCGATTGACGAGATGACAAACATCTCGAAGACCAATCGTGAGCGACTGGCTGAAGAATACACCATTGGATGTATGGAGCCGATAGACTGCCAAGTATCGAAGGACGGAACAATAAAGTATCTCTTCCCCACTGCTACGGGCAAACATGTGGAAACTGTGTACATCCCCGATCACGACCGCGCTACGCTGTGCGTTTCGTCACAAGTGGGTTGTAAAATGAATTGTCTGTTCTGCCAAACAGGCAAGCAGGGTTTTGAAGAGAGTCTCACAACAACCGACATCCTCAACCAGATATACTCGCTTCCCGAACGCGAGAAACTCACGAACATCGTGTTTATGGGCCAGGGCGAACCGATGGACAACCTCGACAACGTACTGAAGGTAACACAGGTGATGACAGCCGACTATGGCTACGCTTGGAGCCCGAAGCGCATCACAGTGAGCAGCGTAGGCATACGCAAGAAATTGCAACGCTTCCTCGACGAGAGTGATTGTCATGTTGCTATCAGTATGCACTCGCCAATACCAGAACAGCGTGCGCAGCTGATGCCTGCAGAGCGTGGTATGTCTATCGTAGAGGTGGTAGACTTGATGCGTAACTACGACTTCACACATCAGCGCCGACTCTCTTTCGAGTATATCATGTTCAAGGGCGTGAACGATACCACAACACATGCTCGCGAAATAGTGAAGCTCGTGGAAGGACTGGAATGTCGATTTAATCTGATTCGCTTCCACCCTATCCCCAACGTAGACCTGCAAGGCACAGACGACCGCCATATAGAGAATTTCCGCGACTATCTGACCAACCACGGCGTGTTCACCACGATTCGTGCAAGCCGCGGTCAGGACATCTTCGCTGCATGTGGACTGCTCAGCACTGCAAAAAAGATTGAAGAGGAGCGCAAACGCCGCGAACAACAATAACCCCATGCGATATACAATACTGTTCTTCGCTACGCTTACACTCATGGCCTGCACCCGAGGCAAGCAGACGATGCTGCCCGACAGTGGTGGCAGACCATACGAAGTAGTGCTCATTGGCGATAGCGATAGCATATTATATAAGGTACTAACAGAGCCTGTCACTGCCCTGCCGCAGCCCGAACCTACATTCGACGTAAACATCGGCACATCGATGAATGCCACATTACGACTCGCTCGCAACATCGTGGTGGTAGAAACCGACCACAAATTGAAACAAATCAAGGTAAAATACGAGCGTAACATATATGCTGAACCGCAGATGATTGTACACGTAAGTACACCTTCGATGACACACCTGCAGCGCGCCATGCGGTCGCAATCAACCGCCAACAACATACGCAATCTGCTAAAACGCAACGAAATAAAGAACGCCATAACACTGCTTGAGCACAAGCATAACACAAAGTTGGAAGCAGAAGTGCAACAGATGTTCGGTATAGATATGCGCATACCGTCAGATATGCGAGCGAGCAAGAAGGGGAAAGACTTCATTTGGATATCCAACGACTCGCCAACAGCAATGGCAAATATCTGTATATACACGTCGGAAAACCGCGACAGTGTGATGAAGGTGAACATAAAGGGCGAAACCGACGATATGTACATGACGACAACGCAAGGTAGTATCGTCACAACTGATGTCAGAAGCGACACAGACACACTAACCATACGTCGCGGACTATGGGAGATACACGGCGACGCAATGGGCGGTCCGTTCGTGCAACACATAATAAAGCACATAGACAAGCACACCACAATAGTGGCAGAAGCTTTCGTCTACGCCCCAGGAACGAAGAAACGCAACGTGCTACTCAATACAGAAGCAGCACTATATACAATACAACCCAAACAAAATAACAAATGGAAGACAGAAAAATCCGCGTGGCAATAACCCACGGCGATACCAATGGTATCGGATATGAGCTTATTTTTAAAACCTTTGCAGAGCCCGAAATGCTTGAGTTATGCACACCTATCATCTACGGCTCGCCGAAGATTGCAGCTTACCATCGTAAGGCCCTCGACATGCAAGCTAACTTCAGCATCATCAACAAGGCAGAAGATGCAGTCGATGGACGCGTTAATCTGCTCGCTTGCTTCGACGAAGAGGTGAAAGTAGACCTCGGACAGCCCACAAAAGAGTCTGGAGAATCGGCTCTCAAAGCCCTTGATAAGGCTATGACCGACTTCCGTAGCCAACTCTACGACGTGCTCGTGGCTTGTCCGGTATGCCTTTCCAATATGACAGCCAACGAAGTTGGTTACACATACAACGGACTGAAGGAATATGCTGAGACTTGCATCGGCGATGGTGCTAAGGGCATGAAGATAATGGTAAACGAATCACTACGCATCGCCCTCGCCACCAATGGTTTGGCTATCAAGGACGTACCTGCAAACATCACAGAAGAGAATATCCTTAACAACATTCGCAAACTGCACAACTGCCTCAAGAGCGACTTCCGTCTGTCGAATCCACGTATAGGCGTGCTCGCACTTAACCCAAGCGCTGACGGCACAGAAGAGAAGGAGATACTACTGCCAGCTATAAAGAAAGCCGAGGAGGAAGGCATCACAGCATACGGACCATATGCCGCAGAAGATTACTTCGGCAATAATGTATGCGATGCTTTCGACTGCACGCTCGCAATGTACGACGATCAGGCTAACATACCGTTCTCTACAACAATGCAGAGCAACGGCATCTATTACATATCAGCACTCCCACTCGTATGCACAGCACCCGCACTGACTCCCGACTTCGCCAATGCTGGAGCTGGCGTTGCTGATGAGAACGCACTGCGCCACGCTATCTATGCAGCTATCGACATCGTGCGTAACCGCGAAGAATACGAGCTACCACTTGCCAATCCGCTGCCGAAGCTCTACCATGAGAAGCGCGATGAAAGCGAGAAGGTGAGATTTTCTATTCCGAAGAAACGCGACACCAACAATCAGCAAGGCAACCGATAACACAATCGGTTGCTAAAAAAGTAGCATAAAGCTGCATCTATTTTAATAGAAATATGTAATTTTGTTACCAAATGGATACATCTGAACTGCAAAGATTAAAACAACGGTACAATATCGTGGGCAACTGCGATGCGTTGAACCGTGCTCTCGACGTCGCCAAGCAGGTGGCGTCGACAGACCTCAGTGTGCTCATTGTGGGCGAGAGCGGTGTGGGAAAAGAGATAATACCGCGACTGATACACGACAATTCTCCACGCAAACACGAGAAATACTTCGCCATCAACTGCGGCTCTATACCGGAAGGCACTATAGACAGCGAACTCTTTGGACATGAGAAGGGATCGTTCACGGGTGCAATCGGCGAGAGCGAAGGCTATTTCGGTACGGCAAACAAAGGCACTATCTTCCTCGACGAGGTCGGCGAGCTGCCAATGGCAACACAAGCACGCCTGCTGCGTGTGCTCGAAACTGGCGAATACATACGCGTTGGCGGTCAAAAGATAATGAAAACCAACGTGCGCATAGTTGCTGCCACTAACGTCAATATGCACAAAGCAATCAGCGAGGGACGCTTCCGCGAGGATCTATACTATCGTCTGAACACCATACCAATCCAGATGCCACCGCTGCGCGACCGCGGCAACGACATTCTTCTACTCTTCAGTCTGTTCACTATGCAGATTGCTGAGAAATATGGTATGAATCGAATCACGCTCACCGACGAGGCTAAAGCCATAATGCTGAAATACAAATGGCCAGGCAACGTGCGCCAGTTGAAGAATATCACTGAGCAGATGTCCGTACTCAGCACAACACGCGTGATAGACGCCGAAACGCTGAGCAAGTTCATACCGCAGGACAAGGAAAGCACGCAGCTTGCCACCACAACGCCAACCGGATCGCACTCGTACGAGAGCGAACGCGAGATTCTATATAAGATTCTCTACGAGTTGAGAGGCAACGTGAGCGATCTGCGCCGCGAGATGACCAATCTGCGCAAACAGATTGACGACAACCGCACACTCGACAATTTCGCAGCTGCCCAGCAGGTACACGCTCTGCAGCCAGCCACATTCAGTCCGTATCAGGATGTAGAGGCCGAGGAGATAAGAGATGGCGTAACAACCTCTCAAAACGAACAGAACGAGAGTCTGAACCTTAGCGACATCGGTCGGCAGGTGGTAGAGAAAGCGCTCGAACGCAATGGTGGCAACCGCAAGAAGGCTGCGCAGGAGCTGGGCATCTCCGACCGCACACTCTACAGACGCATAAAGCAATATGGACTCGACAAATAATAAAGACATGAAACGAATCCGTACACATTATATATATATAGCACTTGTACTGATTGCATCTATAACAATTTCGGCGTGCAAGGTAAGCTACAAGTTCAACGGAGCGAGCATCGACTATACAAAGACAAAGACAATACAGATAGCCGACTTCCCTATCCGTTCAAGTTATGTATGGGGACCGATGGGACCGATGTTCAACAACCAGTTGAAGGACATGTTCGCAAGCCACACCAAACTGAGTCAGGTGAAGCGCAACGGCGACCTGAAAATAGAGGGTGAGATAACACAATACTCGCAGCGCAACAAGTCTGTGTCAGCAAGTGGACAGTCGGCACAAACCGAACTTTCAATCACCGTCAACGTACGATTTACGAACAACGTAAACCATAGCGAAGACTTTGAACGCCAGTTCACCTCGTCAAAATCGTACGAGACAACACAAAGTCTTGCCACGGTGCAAGAAGAACTCGTAACACAAATGGTAAAAGACATCACAGAGCAGATATTCAACGCAACTGTTGCCAACTGGTAATATAAACATTAATAATGTAAAAACGTAAAAAAGTGGATTTAGTACGCCTCATAAACCATCCTGAACTGATGAGCAAGGAGACTCTATACGAGCTCCGAAACATTGTTGCGCTCTATCCATACTATCAGACGGCACGAATATTGATGTTGAAGAACATGTATCTGCTGCACGATAGTGCGTTCGACGACGAGCTTCGTCGAACTGCATTGTACGTGACAGACAGAAGCATGTTGTTCCAGCTTGTGGAGAGTGCACACTATGAGTTCAAGAACCCGAGCGATGAAGCTACCAACAAGATAGAAACAAGCAACGACGACCGCACTATATCTATTATAGACAACTTCCTCGACTCTGCCCCAGAACAGGAACTGGAACCTCAAAGTGAACCAAAACGCAAGCCAACGCCTGCAGATGCTGCTGTAGACTATGTCGCATACCTGCTAAAAACAGAAAGCGAAGAAGGCGACACCTCCGAACAGAGCCCCCAGCTGAAAGGTCAGGAACTCATCGACGACTTCATCAACAAAGATGGTGGCAAGATACAACTGCAAGATCAACCCACCTATAAACCCGAACTTGAAGAAGAGAAAAAGGACGAGAACGAAAGCGAAGAAGGCTACTTTACAGAGACTTTAGCCAAAATATACATAAAACAAGGTAGATATTCGAAGGCTCTTGAAATAATTCAGCGTTTAAATTTGAATTATCCAAAAAAAAATGCTTACTTTGCAGACCAAATAAGATTTTTAAAGAAACTTATAATAAATAACAAAAATAACAAATAGAAAAATGATTTACACATTATTCGTAATTTTCATCGTGATAGCATCTTTGCTCATGATTGGCATTGTGCTTATTCAGGAGTCAAAGGGTGGCGGTTTGGCATCCAACTTCTCATCATCTAACGCTATCTTAGGTGTACGCAAGACTACCGACTTCGTAGAGAAAGCAACATGGGGTCTCGCAATCACAATGGTTGTTCTCAGCATCGTATGCGCTCACGTGGCTCCTGTTTCTACAGAGGGTACAAGCGTTATGGAGAAGACAGCAACTGAAACTCAGACAACAAACCCAAACACTACTCCTGGTTTCGGTTCAAGCCAGCAGCAGGCTGCACCAGCAGCTGAAGGTGCTCAGCAGGCACCAGCACAGCAGGCTCCTGCAAAGTAATTTGCAAGAACCTCTGTACCCAAAAGAGTAAAAGAAAATTACGCCCCAATTACAGTATAAAACGTCTAAGGCAATGTCTTAGACGTTTTTTATGACTTTCGGTACGTTCAACACTGATACCAGCGAACTGTATCAAAAGATATGAATATGGGAAATAATTAGCAATATAGAGCACATTATTCCTACAATAGCACCAATAAACAAATAAAAACACGATTTATCTAAAAAAAGTTGACAAAACATTTGGTAGTTTAAAACAAAACCCGTACCTTTGCACTCGCTTTAAAGAACTAAGCAATACTGCTAAGTAAAGCAAATAACATGGTGGCTGTAGTTCAGTTGGTTAGAGCGTCAGATTGTGGTTCTGAATGTCGTGGGTTCGAGTCCCATCTGCCACCCAACAGAGAGTCAAACTTCAAAAGAGGTTTGACTCTTTTTTTTATCCCCACTTTAAGAAACCCACTCCACCACTCTACCAATTCGAAATCAAATATTATTATAACACAGTTACAACACTTTAAGCACCTGCGTCGGTCGATGCGGATGTCTGCGTCGGTCGATGCGGATGTCTGCGTCGGTCGACGTGGATGGTTCGTTGAAGCGATAAGAACCGAGGCACACATCGTTCCAGACCACGAAACGACAAGTGCTTACACCTTAATTATATTATATAGTCTGCAATAAATAAGCAGGTTTGCTTTGTAAAGCGACATAAAAACACTACCTTTGTCTATGAAATTAAAAACCATCTATATGAACAAATCCAAAAGACTTTTCTGCAAGCTGGCGTTTGCTGCGCTCGGTCTTCTGCCGACAATGGCTACAACAGCGCTCGCAGACACCACCGACTACACACAGTACGTTAACCCGTTCGTCGGCAACGCCGACAACGGACACACCTTCCCTGGTGCGTGCCGCCCGTTCGGCATGATACAGACCAGTCCGGTGACGGGTGCTGTGGGCTGGCGCTACTGCTCGGAGTACGTGTACAGCGACTCTCTCATCTGGGGATTTACGCAGACCCACCTCAACGGCACTGGCTGCATGGACCTTGGCGACATACTCGTGATGCCCACAAGCGGCAAACGTACACGTGCTTGGGATGGTTATCGCTCTCGCTACTCCAAGCAGCAGGAGTTTGCCACACCAGGCTACTACTCGGTTTACCTCACCGATGCGAAGGTGAAAGCCGAACTGACGGCTGCGCCGCACGTTGCGTTACACCGCTACACGTTCGACAACCCCGACTCTACATCCGTATTCATCGACCTGCAGCACGCTCCGGCTTGGCGCGATGAGCAGTACCACTCGCAGTGCATCTCGTGCGAGACGAAATGGGAGGATGCGCAGACTCTCACCGGACACGTGCGCAACAAAGTGTGGGTGGACCAGGACTACTTCTTCGTGATGAAGTTCAACCGCCCCGTTGTCAGCCATATCCAGTTGCCGAAGGCTGTTGACACAGAACGCGGACAACGCATCGTGGCTACGTTCGACATACCGCGTGGCGAGCAACTACTCGTTAAGGTGGCAATGTCTACGACAAGCGTTGAGGGCGCACGCCTGAACCTCGAAACAGAAGTGCCTGACTGGAACTTCGCCGAGGTGACACGCACCGCTCACAACGAGTGGAACTCTTACCTCAGCCGCATCGACGTGACTGGCACCGACACCGACAAGCAAAACTATTACACGGCATTCTACCACGCACTTATCCAGCCTAACCAGATTGCTGACGTTGACGGCAAATACCGCAACGCCGACAACAAGGTGGTCTGCTCAAGCAATGGCGAGTTCTACTCCACCTTCTCTTGCTGGGACACCTACCGCGCCGCTCACCCATTCTACACTATGGTCATTCCGGAGCGCGTCGACGGCTTGGTCAGCTCGCTCGTTGAACAAGCCGAGGTGCAGGGATTCCTGCCAATCTGGGGACTCTGGGGCAAGGAGAACTTCTGCATGATTGGCAACCACGCCGTGTCTATCGTAGCCGAAGCTTACCACAAGGGTTTCCGCGGTTTCGATGCCGAGCGCGCTTTCAACGCCATCAAACGTACACAGACCGTGAGCCACGGCGAGAAGTACGACTGGGAGACATACATGAAGTACGGCTATTGGCCAACCGACCTTATCGCGTCTGAATCGGTATCCAACTCACTCGAGTGCATGTACGACGACTATGCCGCAGCCGACATGGCTCGACTCATGGGCAAGAAGCAGGATCAGCAGTACTTCGCACGCCGCGCCAACTTCTACAAGAACCTCTTCGACAAGCAGACCAACTTCATGCGTCCGCGCCTTGCCGACGGCTCATGGAGAAGTCCGTTCAACCCGAGCGACGTGGCTCACGCCGAAACCGTAGGTGGCGACTACACCGAGGGCAACGCATGGCAGTACACATGGCAGGTGCAGCACGACATTCCCGGACTCATAAAACTCTTCGGCGGTCAGAAGCCGTTCCTCAAGAAGCTCGACGAGTTCTTCACACTCGAACTCGTCACCTCGCAGAACGACGTGACAGGACTTATCGGACAGTACGCACATGGCAACGAGCCGAGCCATCACGTGGCTTATCTCTACGCCTTAGCAGGCAGACCATCGCGCACGCAAGAACTCATACGCGAGATTTTCGACACACAGTACCACCCCACCGTTGACGGACTCTGCGGCAACGACGACTGCGGACAGATGTCGGCATGGTACATGCTCTCGGCAATGGGTTTCTATCCTGTGAACCCTGTCAGTGGCGAGTATGTATTCGGTGCTCCACAGATGCCAAAGATTGTGCTTCATCTGCCCGAAGGCAAGACATTCACCGTTGTAGCCGATGGCATTTCTGCCGAGAACAAATACGTAGACTACATCCTGCTCAACGGCAAAAAGTACAACAAAACATCCATTTCGCACAACACAATCATGCAAGGTGGCACATTAGTATATAAGATGTGTAGTACAAAAAAGCACGATAAATACTAAAAGAAGTTCAAAAAGAAGTCTTTTTTGTCCTACTAATGAATAATAATGGTAGATTTTTCCCTTTATATCATCAAAAAAGCCAAATAACTTCCAAGTTATTTGGCTTTTTCATTTATTTTGCTTTACTTTGCAGCAAATAATTATAGAGAGATAACAATAGACTATATTAAAAAGTAATTTTATGAAAAAGATTTCAATTCTTTTTGCAGCTGCTGTGATGGCAGCTACAGCTTCGGCTCAAACTGTTACAGAAAGTAAGACTTTTGACAACATGTATGTCGGTGTAAATACCGGTGTGTCAACAGCTTCTAAGGGTCACCATTGGCTTCAGGACTTCCGTCCAAACCTTGGCGTACGTCTCGGTCGCAACTTCACACCTGTATTCGGTCTCGCAGTTGAGAGCAACATTTACTTCAAGGAAGTTGGCTCTAAGCAGGGCTTCCTGCACAAGACAGGCACTGCCGTAAACGGCATCAACACCTCACTCCTTGGTACTGCAAACATCACCAACTGGGTAGGTGGTTACAAGGGTGAGCCACGTCTCTTCGAAGTATCAGCTGTATATGGTCTCGGTTGGGGTCATGTTTTCTCTAACGCAGCTTCTTACAAAGACAACACTAATATGCTCACTTCTAAGGCAGGCCTCAACTTCGCCTTCAACCTTGGCAAGACAAAGGCATGGCAGTTCTATGTTGAGCCTTCTATGAACTGGTCGCTCAATGGTCTCGGTTACGAGGGTGTCGAGTACAACATCAACCGCTCAATGTTCCAGGTTAATGTCGGCTTCAACTATAAGTTCAAGAACTCTAACGGCACACATAACTTCACAATTGCTTCGGGTCGTGACCAGGCAGAGGTTGACGCTCTCAACGCTCAGATTAACAGCCTCCGCGAGGAGAACGCTGCTCTCACAAGCAAGGACGAGCAGAACAAGAAGAACCTCACCGCTAAGGACACAGAGATCAACAACCTCAAGCAGGCTCTTGAGGAGTGCAACAACCGTCCTGCTCCTAAGGCAGAGACCGCAACTAACCTCCAGCCGACAGTTATCTTCCGCCAGGGCAAGACTTCTGTAGACCCAGCTCAGGTAGCTTCTATCGAGCTCATCGCCAACTACATGAAGAACCACAAGGAGTCGAAGGTAGAAATCAAGGGCTACGCTTCTCCAGAGGGTTCTAAGGAAATCAATGAGCGCATCTCTCAGCAGCGTGCTGACGCTGTTAAGGCTATCCTCGTTAAGAAGTACAAAATTTCTGAGAATCGTCTGAAGGCTACTGGTATGGGTGCTACTGACAAGCTCTTCGAGCAGGTAGAGTTCAACCGCGTTGCTACATTCAACGACATCACAAAGGACTAATTGTTCACCGAACAAATAATCCGAAATTGCTTGAGTGCCCATGCTGCTCAAGCAACATAAAAAACAAATCCCAGTGTAATGACTCAACCATTGCACTGGGATTTTTCGTATCAATTCGTTTTACTTCGCTACAAATTTTATCTTACAACGACACACTTCCTTCAGCTCGGCATCCGCCTTCTGTCCGGCATCACTCTCTGGTGTCTGCTTCATCACTTGCACACAGAACTCACCCTCTGCCACCTCTTCAACAAACAGATGCAAGCTATCGCCACAATGCGACTCTGCAACATAAGCTATATCGAAGCGCTGCAAACGGTTCGTGCGATAGAAGTTGAGCGTCCAAAGGTCGAGAATATGCTCTATGTACTTCACGCTATTGATGTGTCCGTTGACATCCACATCGCTGTAACGTGTCTCAACAATGCGTCGACACTCAGCTGCTTTCGATAGTTTCACACGCTTGAACGGCTCAATCGGGCACGGCTCATCGGTCTCGATGTACTTCGTAATCAGTCCGTCGCGCTCCGCAAGAATATCCACCGGCTGACGCGTATCGGTGTCAATCATTGCCCAAATGCTGCGACCATAGCCGTAGTGCTTGCCGCTCTTATCACGAATAGCATAGTTACGACTCGTGAAGAACTTCATAACGTTCTCTACCCACGTGTCCACCGTGATGCGGTCGTAAGCAATGGGCATTTCGTCAAGCTCCATAACGAAGCGCGAGAGCACCCAGGTCTTGTGCACCGTGTTGAGATAGTCCATACCATAACCACGCTCGTTGCTATGGAAGTCGGCTGCATTCAGCAGATGGTTACCAAGATGTCCAAGGAATATATGGTTAGAAAAATCGCAGTGGAATGGCTCCACAAGGAAGTCGTAGCTTCCAATCTTACTTAATAAATCCATAATCTACTCTTATTTTGATGAACTTTTGCCCCTATCCATACTTATTCTCACAGAACGAGGCTTTCCATTAGAATCATATTTACAATTATCGTAAAGGCTGGGCATAAAGAAGTATGCACGCAATCCTTTCAAGTTGCCTTCTGCATTCGGCGTTACAAGTTGCTTGCCGTCAGCACCAACAAACCTATAGTGCCCGTCAGCAGGTAGAAGGACCGGATCGTAGGTACCCACAAATTTGAAACTGCCTAAAGAGAGCTTACCAGTCAACGTCGCAGGCTTGGCAGCGAGGATGAACTTATTCTTCACAACCGGCTTAACCACATCTTTCGTCACCCCATTCAAGAATTGCACAAGATATGGTTCGCCCGCAACTGTCGACTTTACACTGAGGAAGTGATACACCACATTATCATCGTCTACCTCCACATTCTGAAGTTGTTTGAACTGCATACCCGGGAAAGCTGTGCGAATATCGCTTTCTGTAAGACCGAATGGCAGACAAAGTGTATAGCATCCGCCATCGGCACGGAACGTGCGATCGATAGTCACGTTGTGCACATAAGCGTCTTGATAGTACGAAGCAATGTCTGCATTGCCACCCGACTCTCCAAACGTAAGGCTCTCTACAACAACCGCATTTACAAGCCGGCGATATATCTGCACCTTACCATAGCCGCCATTCTTAACATAGCGTGCGAAGCGTTCCGAGTCTGGCTTATAATCAAGATATCCTCCATTTTTAAACTTTACAAAACTGATACGGGCATTGCCATCGTCCGAGAATTTTATATCAATCTCATTAGTCTTTTCCGTTTCTCTCTTCTGGAACATCAACGAATATAAAGACCCCGTGCCTGCGCTAAGCCAACCACACCTACTATCCTTCAACTTCCAACCACCAGTTATTTTCTTCACTTTGAACACCGCCATGCTGTCCGTTTCGCACGCAGCCAATTCCAGTTCGTCTTCCTTGCTCAACTTTATCAAACATGGCAGCATATAGTCCTTTTTCGTATTCTGATACCTACTCATAGCCACGCCATTATCCTTGCTGACGATAATTATCTCGTCGCCATCGCGCAGAAACGAAGGGTCAGATATATGCATATACTTTGCAGTTGCGTTTTGTGCGTCCACTCCGATTGGCACCAAAGAGAGTAGCATGATGATAGCTGAAAGCGTGAATTTAGTCATTCGAATGTTTGGTTTTTAGTAATTCAGTTTCGACCCTAACACCACAAAGAGTGTTAGGGTCGACCAATAGAATATTCGGAATTATAACATTAGCGTAGTTTGTCTACTTCCAAAAGCGTGATGTAATATCTGTAAAGTCGTCACCCACAGCACGCTTGTAGAGTCGTTGATTAGTGGTGCGCTCCTTCAGACAGCCAAGATGTTCGATATACGGACCGAGCTTTATATAGTCGAAGTCGCTTTTGCGTATTGTTCTTGGGAACAGCTGCCTGCCGCTATACCATGCCACCTTCAGCTTGGGGTGTTCACGATGCAGATACTGCGAGAGTTGGCTAACGTACTTCGGGTCAGCATCGCCACCCATAAAGCAGATGCAGGTTATCTCGTCATTATAGTCGGCAACGAGTTTGTCGAGCACCATTGGTGTCAGTGGTTCGCCGATGTTCTCCCACAGATACTGACTGTGGCAGCCCGGACAACGACACGGACACCCCGTGATGTTGATAGACAGCGTCACCTCATCGGGGATTTCCTGGAACACTATGCCAGTATTGAGATAATTTAGCATTGTTTTATACGTTTTTTTTAGTTTCGCAAGCGAAAGTTCAATCCTTTACTTCGTTTGTTCCGTTGGCATAGAAGCGACGTGCTGCCTCTTTCTGACGAGCCTCAGAGAAGTTGCTCACACGCTTCAGATAGCCGATGATACGTGTCATGTAGTCGACATTCTCACTTCCGCAATGCGGACACTTCTTCAGATAACGTTTGTCGATATGTCCACACTCGTTGCAGATAGTGTTCGGGATATTGAATGTGAAGTAGTTGCATCCCTCCTTAGCAGCAATGCGCAGGAGCTGACGGTACTGCGCCTTCGAGAGGTGCTCGTCGAGGTTCATGTGGAGTGCCGAGCCACCGGTGAGGTGTTCAATGTATGGTGCACCGTGCATCTTGAACTTGTCAACCACGTTGAGCGAGTCGTCCTCCACGATGTAGAAGTAGCTGTTGTAGCAGTCGCGCGGCACGAAGTAGCCGTCCTCACGATCCCACTTGGCGTGTTTCACACCCACGTTCTCAGCCGGAATCATCTCGCAGTTGAACAGCACATCCTTTGTGCGATACTTCTTGTTGTACTTCTCAACCAGCCCGAGCACCTTCTGTACGAAGTGCAGATAGTCGGGGTTGTCGCTAATCTTCAAGCCCATGAATTCGGCAGCCTCCACGAGTCCGTTCACACCGATGGTGAGATACTGGCGGCCCATATTGATGTATCCTGCGTCAAACAGTGGCAGCATACCTTGCGCCTGCAGTTCCTTCAGGTTCTCGTTGTAAGCAAGCTGCACTTTATGGCAGAGTTCAATCACCTCCGAGAGATAGTCGGCATAGTCGAGTCCGTTCTTTACGGCGTATTGTATGCAACGGTTGAGGTTGATGGTGAGCACGCTCTTCGAGCCGGTAGACACACCGCCCGCACCGAGCGTATAGCTGAAGCCGTTGTCCTGAATCTCGTTGCGCAGACGGCAGCAAGAGCTGAGCGAGTCGGCATTGTCGCTCATGTATGTGAAGAACGAGTGACCCTCCGAGTACATCTCCGCCGTGAAGTCGCCCCACTCCTTGTCTATCACGTCGCCGTCCTTTGCGAGCAGTGCCATTGTCTCAACTGGGAAAGTCAGCACCGTCTTTGTACGCTCGTTGTTGAACCACTTCATGAAGCGTTTCTGCAGCCATGAGAGTCCGTTCCAATCGGGTTTTGAACCGTCGGGGAAGATGAACTCGCCGAAGAGGCTTTCGAAGTATGGTTTGTCATAATAAGCCACGTTCCAGAATACTGCCTGATAGTTGCGTGCGCCGGTCGGCTGGTTGATTGAGTAGACGATCTGCTCGAAACAGTCGGTAATCACCTTGTCGATAGTGCGCTGCTTTGCAGAGAGGTCTACCACCTTGTCGGCGTGCTCCCAATAGTCGAGTCCGTACTCTTTACCGATGAAGTAGTTGAGGTACATGAGGAACTCCGGTGTTGCGCAAGCGCCGCTCAGCATACTCGACACCATGAACACCATGTTGACAAATCCGCCGCAGAACGACTTCAGATTTGTAGGAGCCGTCGAGTTGCCGCCTATGCTCGTTGTGCCGCCGATGAGCCATGGGTACATCGTGATTGAAGCACAATAGTTGGCGAGCGAGGTCTCGTCGTTCTTATATATAAAGTGGTGGTTAAGCTTGTCTATGTATTCATCAGCAAGTCTCTTGCCGTACATCTTCTTGATACGGTCGGTGAGCAGGCGACGGTTCAAGCGGATGAAGCTCGACTTCGGAAGCTCGCCGATGAGCGTAGCGATGTTCTTGTGCTCCACGTTGGCATTGGCATCGTACTTAGAGCCTGTGGCTGCGTTTGCTGCGTGACAATAGTCGGTAAGGAACTTGAGTTTTTCGAGCGTCTCGCGATCCTCCGAGTGAAGCTGTCTATATATGATGAACGACTTAGCCACCTTGAAGTAGCCCTCACTCATCAGAGCCTTCTCCACCTGGTTCTGAATATCCTCCACCGAGATGCCGTCAAAAACATCAATGTGGCTGACAATCTTCGATACAGAAGCCAAATCTATATCCTCGTTCACTGACTCGAACGCCTTAAGTATGGCGTTCATAATCTTGTCTAAAGAGAAGCGATCTTTAGACCCGTCGCGTTTGACAATTGCAAAATCTTTCATATTTAAGTTTTCCGTTTGAGATAACTTTTTCAATTTTAGAAATCGAAAAGTTTTCCGTTTTGGAAAACTTTTGTTAGTTCCGTGCAATGAAAAGTTTTCTGATTTATGTTTTTGTTACGCTTGCAAAGGTATACAAAAAAAACGATAACAGAGCATCAAAACAATGGAAAAATTCCAACAAATTTAAACGCCACGTACACCATTAGTCTAACGCAAACGATGTAACTTTCAGAGTTTCACCGCACTAATATCAATCAGATTATTCACAATAGCATATATCGTCAAACCAGCCGCACTATGTATCTGCAATTTGCGCGCGATGTTGCGTCGATGAGTGATTACAGTGTTCACCGAAATGCACAGGTGCTCGGCTATCTCCTTGTTGCTCATACCCTGCACCAACGCGACTATAACATCCTTCTCACGTTCGCCCAAAGCGTCAGCCTCCTCCTGGTTCCTGCCGATCATATTCGAAATCTTAGCCGACACATCACTCTGTCGCGACCTCTCCTCCAGCGACCTGATGGCCGGAATAAAAATATTATCCTCCACCTCAGCGTGCAGCGCAAGCCACTCCTCATTATTATATATATCATAAAGCGTAGCCGAAAGCTGGTTGTTACGCAGACTGTCACCCGGGAAGTACTTGATAATGATACTCTTCAACTCCCTCAGCTTCGAACTCTCCTGACCATGATGCTTCGAGTACATATCAATAGCATAATTAGCCAACGGCTTCCCCCCGATTAGCGACTCCACATACGGGAAAACCGTCTTCTCCTCATACCTCATGTGCTGCGTAACCGCACGCGAATATTCGTCGTAAAGTTTCAGTATGAGTCGAGCGAGGTTGTCGTTTTCGTCAAGCGCGTCTACAAGCTCCTTGCGTATAAACGGCAACTGGAAGCCGAGAAAATAGTTGTGGCTCGCCTTCAGATACTGCAGCAACGTAGCCACCGACAGACGCGACACGTCGTCCATCTCCCGATAGCCGTTTATCATGAAGTTCACCACAGCCAGGAACGTGTACGTATCCACTCCCTGGTCCTCACACACCTGCTTCACCGTCTTGTCGCCGAAGCCCAGGCTGATGCCGAAACTACCCAAACACTGCAGCAAGTTATAGTTATCACGAATAAGCGATATCATCTTGTCACCTGCCTCGTACATTTTCTGATTTTTCATACCCCTAATTATTATTGGTTACAAAGTACATATATCGCACAAAGATACAAAGACTTTCCCATAAAAGCCGAACATTTACGAACTTTATCATTAAAAAAAATCATCGGACGGCGAACGCAATCCGATCAGACGGTGAACGGAATCCGATCAGACGGTGAACGGAATCCAATCAGACGGCGGACGCAATCCGATCAGACGGCGGACGCAATCTCAGGGGGTGCAGCAGTCTCTGCTGCACCAACAAAGCAAACGGTATCCTCCCACAGAACGCACGGAACGCACAGAAGTCTTGTAGGAGGGTATGGCATCCTGCCATACCCACGCACCCACATTCTTGAAACAGCCTCCCACAGACGCAATCCGTGGGAGGATGTAAGCAGAGTTTAATCTGCTTTAAATAAAAAGCCAACGACCCGAGGCAATATTAGATTGTGTTGAATCCAACATTAGCCTCGGGTCGTTGTCATGTGTGTAGCGTATGTGCAAGTTAGTCAAACCAATATAGATGGCATTAAACATATCCATCTGCGAGATTTTTTTGAAAATGACAACCCTGGTTTGATGCCATTAGATTACGAATATCACCATATAACCAAGGGTCTATACTCCCACCTATCATCGTGGCATATAGACCCTTGTCGTTTCCCGTGAAGTGCGGGTGAATATTATCTTCTTGATATGCGCCTCCCATTCACCTTCATGGTTACCATGAAGAATATGTGGTTTGTATTCTGATGGTAGGCTACCATTTTCTACCAATATGGCTATGGCTTTTCTTAGTTCTTCTATCGGATAGCCACGCTTTCTGCAAAGCTTTAAAGCCTTGTCAAATCTTTCGTCAACAGAATTCCATTGGGTAACCCTACCTTTCGCCTTGTCTTCTTCGGCAAGTTCCAGACCAGTCTTCTTAGGTCTCATAATAGAAATAGAACTAACACCATTCATCATTTTGATGGCGTTTTTCAGCTTTGTCAACATAGTAGGGTCAGATACCGTTACCAAAAGCTGTGGCTCATTTATGATTGAGGTATTCATACTTACTCCTTATTTAATGTATATATGGTTATTCATCAACAAAAGTACGTTTTATTCTTGAAACTACCAAGCAAAACCTATAAAACTTCTAAGGTCAAGGTTTTAACTATATATAAGTTTTAATGAGCTACAACACTACAGATGCTGATTTACATTCAAGGGTCTATACGCCACCTATCATCGTGGCATATAGACCCTTGTCGTTTTCCCGTGAAGTGCGGGTGAATATATGTTGCTGAGCACCTTATACTCCTGCCCAGCTTAGGAGTTAAACTTGATAGTACAGCCTTTTATTCCCAACTCTTTACTGAGTTAAATTGATAGCCGAGGAATATACCATTATCATAGTCTGGGCTGGCAAAGTATTTTTCACCCGTAGGCTTCCAAATATATTGATTGCTATTCTCGTCAAACTCACCTTTCATGACTTCCTGATTTTTGGGCAAATACAAATCTATATATGGGGTCCAATTGTCATCATCAAAAATACCACCTCCAGAATTTGCTTCTCCTCGCACATCCGTGAGTTCTCCCAAAGTTACTTTTTCCAACATGATAAATCCTGCAAATGCACGTTCATCTATAGTAGAAACATTCGGAGCACAAATTTCTTCCAAATACACACAGCGGGATAAGGCATTCATTCCAATTTTTGTCACATCAGGCAAAAAAATAGACTTTAAAGCGTTTAATTCTTTCAAACCATCTGCAGGAATTTCCTTGCATCCTATTAGAGTGAGGTCTATAGTGGCATCTCGCACATTCTTAAAAGCTTCACGGATAGTCTTAAACTCATTAGCGCCAGCATCAGAAGCGAGGTTTAGTCTTATAGCAGTCTTGCTATTTGCTACTTCTTGCTCAATAGCTGACTTTATTTCTTCTGCACTATTTGCCGAAATGACAGTAGCATCCAGTACATAACTCTTAGCGTTTTCTGCTGCCTGATAGAATGTATGAGAAGCCAAAGGAGCTCCCTCATATTTCACCTCGAGATCGCAATATTGTCCAAAAGTACCATATAAATAGGCATTGCCCTTTTCATCAGAAGTAAGGGTATATCTTGGAAAAAATGCATTAACGCTGCTGCCCGCAGGAGTGTATCTATTATTGAAGGCAACTGTTATTTGCTTATTTGGCATAGTTGCAATGCGGAGGCGTGAATAGTTGCGTGTTGCCTTGGCAAAAGATACATTTATACCCTGACCATTAGGGGTGATATTGGCTTTTCCCTCGATATATTCATCCGTTCCTGCAGCCTTACCTTCTTTCAAAACTAATTTGCCAGCTTCCCATTTGTAATTAGGGGCATAATATACATGAGGAAAGGTTGGCACTTCGTCTTCTTTATAAGACAACTCGCCACTTGTCAATTCCCAGCTACTGCCATTATATGTAAAAGCAGCATACTTAGTTCCTAAAGTCTTACTTGTCATCTCCAGAAGCAACTCATCTCCTTCTGCCCATGAAGTCTTGCCTTCATCTGGTGTACCAATAGCACGAGTCTGTGAATCTCCGAATGCCGGAAATTCACCAACAACCAACTGTACGTTGCTCTTGCCTGCTATTGCGGTTGTTTCTTCTATATCACTTGTGCATGACGCCATTACTATAGTAACGACTGCCAGCATGATGTATTGAAATATCTTTTTCATATTCTTTCCTCCAATTATTTGAGATCTTCTTCATTTGTCCAACCAGTCATATCATCTACGCTGATTCGGGTCAGTTTCACTATATCTTTTCCTACATCGAGTTTGTAGGTGTAGCGTTTACCCTCTTCAAAGTCGGTAGGCATCTTCATTTTAGCATTAAAAATATTGTCGCCTATCTTGAATCTCAAGAAGACTTCATCTTTAATGTATGAACCAGGGATAACGATTGCAGAAAACTTATCATCGTCATGCTTACAGGCTTTTACCCAAGCAGGATTAGCAGTAGGTGTACTCATGACAAATTGCCCTCGGTCGTCTCTACTAAAATCAACGCTGGTGTGTTTAGAATACACTTGTGGTTCACTAATATCCATATTAGGATAATCTGCAGTTCCAACATGATATACTATTGTAACCAGCGACATGCGATGCTTCATAGGAATGTTTAAATCGAACCGAGGAGCATCGTACCAATATCCAGTTATGAGATCAGCGTTTTTCAAATTACCTTCGCTGCTTTGGTCTGTTTGTAAATCATACTGTAGATTATTTTTCCCAAAATCCGTGTCAGATGGATATACAGCCAAAATAGTATGTTGTTCGTATCCATTTAACCAACGGAAACTACCACTGCGGGACCAGGTTTCGCCATTAAAAGAAAGAACAGTCGTACTACCAGGATCAGAATCCGTAAATATACTTACTTTCAGCTTATCTTTATCCTCCCAATTTTTACCGTCTCCCAATGTATTGACACGAGTCTGCATACCTCCAACAGAGAAAGTGGCATTGATTTCCTGCCCTTTCAGCGTTGGAGCCATATCTTCATTTTGCGTACATGCTGTAAAGCCCATAGCCATAAGGCCCATTACCGCATAGGAAATTCTTTGTTTTATCGTCTTCATAATCTTCAGTTTTTTATTGTTAGTGAGTTAGTGAGCGACCAAGCTCACTAACCCTGTATTTCCTATTTCAGTACCTTATTTATCAGAATTATTCTATTTCTGCATCGAGAGATTCATTGTCTGCGCCAATACCCCAACCCGTTATGCTTGCATTTCCTATTACTATACTATTATTTCTAACAGTGATAGTATAAGTATATTTTTTACCACCTTCGAATCCATTTGGTAGGGGTATCTTTGTTGTATAATTATTAATAGTATTTTCGTTATACTTCACATTACAACTAATGGGCAATTCTTTGTTTTCGAACCGTTGTGGGAAGAGTATGAACTTGCAGACCCTGGCATCGGTCAAAAGACCTGTTACTGGTAAGGTTATTGGGGAAGAAGTCCCGGTGGCTTCTGTCGCACCTGTTTTTACATTTATCTTACCCTGTGTCTTTATCTTGTCCAATGTTATACTTTGAAGATTACTATTGCTGGCCTCTATACCATTTCCTGCAATGACCGTAAATTCTATCATACTCATCTTGTGCTTAAAGCGATGATCTTTCTCTGGCAAGGATTCACCCACATTATTCAAGTCAATGAAATTAACCATTGGCGATGCTTTGCTGGCTATTGCTCCCGAGGCAAAGAGAAAATCGTTTGCTAATAAGGTATTACTTGGATTGTTGTAATCAATAGTCCAATCATTTTTTAACCAACCATCCTCATCGAATTTGTCATTATTGGGGTCATCAATGTATGGATAATACGCACTGAATGTCTGTTCCGCATTATCTCTAAAATAAATAGGATTTGCCGAAACAAATTCACCATAATTGTCATATTCATACTTTACATTTGTTCCTTTTGTGTTTCCTGCGGAAGTGACGTACACGCCAATGGCATCGCCTGCTGTCCAGCTGTTGTTGTCTGCAGTTCCACGGGTTTTGATATTGTTGGAAATATCCGCCTTTACTGTAGCAGCAACAGGACCATTGTTGCCAATACCGTCTTCTTCGTTAGCGCAAGCTGCAAACAGCAATGCTGCGGCAGCAATGTATAAGAATCTAAATTTCTTCATATATCTTGTTATTTAAGAGTTGTTATTGTGCTATATGTTCATTATTGTCTCCTGCCTCTGTCCAAGACTTAATGGTTCCAGAAATATCTACGGCAGAACGACTCAATTTTACTACTGTATAGTGGTATCTTTTGCCACCCTCAAGTTTTACAGGCATTGTCCATACAAAAGGAGCGTCGTAACCATTCTTGAGGTCAAACTCTATCACTCGGCTTGCTTCTTCTGTAGGGAGCAGGATTGCCTCATACAGCTTGCCAGCTTGGGTAGTTTGCATCTCAATGTCCGCAGGAGTTTCTTCACCAGAGATAGTTCCATCCACAAGATTGAAAGTGGCTTTGGTATTCTGACCTTTCACTGTCACAGTCATTTTCTTAAGGTCTTCTTGCGTGAGACCGTTACCTGGTTGAACATCCAAAATAAGATTGCTTAACTTATGGAAGAACTTCAAGTCAACCTGTGGCGTAGCTTTGTTGCAGCCTTCTGTCTTGGCATACATGAAGTCGATAGTTTCTTGTTTCGTTTGGTCTGTTACATCAAGTGCAACCTTGTAGTCATTGACAGTGGTCTGTGGATAGTAAGAATAGAAGTCCACATCTCCATCTATCGGGAAGAAAATAGTCTTACCTCCAGAAATAGGTGAAAAGGCTATACTTCCATTTGACTGATAGCAAACATTGTCAACACCCTCTTTGATTACATCCGCAGAGAGTGTCTTGCCAGCTTCTGTCATGAAGATACCAATCTTGTCACCATCAGCCCAAGCTACACCAGCAGCACGGGTGTTTACGCTGATACCACCAGTAAACTGCACGGCTACCTTATCGTTCTGGGTAGAAGGTACGGTGTCTTCTGTACTGCATGAAACCATTGCACCTGCCAAGAGTGCAAGGGCGAAGAACTTAGTCATCTTTTTCATCTTATAAACATTTTAAAAGTTATTATTATTTTATTTCTACTTCATTGTTGAGGTTCGTCCAACCGTTGATGGTAGCTTCCAGATTCATCTTTGGCTGCATTTGGTTGTAGTTGAGTCGCAACTCATACTTTCCTCCAACCTTCATCGCAGGAGCGGTGATGTCATACTCTTGCAAGGTCCCGTTAGGCAGCAAGAGACGGAGATAAACATGAGAGGCGGGGCTTCCCTGTATGGTCGGCATCAGTCGGATGACTTCCGATTTCAGGGTTGACTCAGTAGCCAAGATAGTAGGTATTTCCACTTCCGTTGGCTTTATGCTCGGCAACCCATAGTCGCCATCACCATTCTTCTGTGTAGGGAACAGACACCAGGCTGCATCCAATGCCTTGCCACTCATCTCTGTACCTTTAGGTACATTCTCTATGATGATGGTCAGCTCGGCAAGCACGCTCTTGATAGGATTCTGCACCACATAGTTGCCTTCCTTGTTGTCTATCCTCACGTCGGCAACTCCGAAATAAGCATTATGCTTCACATCCTTAGGATTGGTCAAGCCTATCTGGATATTGTTCCAATTAGTCAAAGCCCTGGTCTGGTCACCGATAGTAAACGGTTCTGTGAGATTGGTGGCAGCCAAGATGCGATACGATCCTTCAGGCAGAGTAAAACGCTGGCTTGCCACCTCCTTAGCACTACTATAATGTTTTTCCTCTACCAAGGAGCCGTCATCGGCATTGAATATCCAGAGCTTCACATCCTTCACTTCCGTGCCTTGGTCGGCTTCATCTGCCCAAGTGAGCGATACTGACAAACCACCCTCATCCTCACCATCATGAACATCATGGTCGCAACTTGCCAACAGGCATGGGACGCATAACAGCACCCATAACCAAATATTAAATCTTCTTTTTGCTTTCATTTTCTATCTTGTTTTATGGGTTACTGATGATTGTCTGTTGTCTCTACTCGGCGAGCCTTATCCGCATCTTGGGTGTCATCGCTACCATTTCCTATTGCAGTAATGCGATTAGCCTCTATGCCATTCTTCACAAGCCAAGTCTTTACGGTTTCTGCACGCTGGCGAGATATACGTTTATTGACAGCCACGCTGCCTTTCGTGTCGCACCAACCTGTTACAGTCACCTTCATCTTCGGATTCTCCTTCAATGTACGTAGGATACCATTCAGCTTAGACAGCTCGCTCTGCTTGATGCCGATACTGTTGAAAGCGAAGTAGACGACAGGGAATGTAGCCTTCGGCTGTTCAACCACCTCTTGCTCTCCCACTCTTGTCTCAGCCTTTTCTGCTATCTCCTGCTGGAGGGTGTCAGCCTGAGGAGTGGTCACCTGCTGCGGTGCTTCCGGTTCTGCCATCGGTGCTTCCGGTTCTGTTGTCGGCACTTTCTGTTCTACTATCGGCGTTGTTTCCACAGCCACGTTCTTCTTTTTAGCCTTTGCGAAGCTTATCCCCAACCTTATGCCACTTTCCCAAACAAAGTTGTTCTTATGCAGATGCTCCGGCATTCCGTCCATACGTTCGCCAGTAAGACGAGTCAAACCGGAATAGATGCCCAATTTCAGGCATGAAGTCAGTTGATAACCCACCTGCAAGTCTGCGCCATAACCCAAATGCCAGTTGGTAGAGCCTTTCATTACCTTGGCATCACCGGCTATAGTCTGGATATCAGCCTTGGTCGTTACTGCATATATATGAGGTGAAACTGCCAAATCCCATCGACTATTAGCTGTCTTATGGAACAGTCCAAGGAGATTAACGTTCACTCTTGCTCCGTATCTGCCCATCCTGACATGGCTTTTCAGATTGGCATATTCCCAACTGTCCATGCCCAAGACACCTGCCTTGTAAAGCACACCGTCGCTACCCAACCAATAGTTATGTTCTACGCAGCAGTCTTGTGCAGACATATTTACCTCTCCATACTTGGCAGACAACTCTGCCGAGAATATGGAGTTGAAACGATAGCCGCCATATAAGCCAGCAGCCCAACCGAGGTGCGTCTTGTCGTGTCCGAAACTTGAGAAAGTAGAGAAACCGAAAGGCATTCCACCTTCTACTCCGACGTACCAGCCTTGCGAAATAGTCTTTCCGTCTTCTTTTACTTCTGCTTTCACAAAAGCAAATGGAAGAATAAATGCAAGCATTGCGACCAGCAACCGATTTTTTGTTGTTAAATGATTTACCATATTATTTCGTTTATTTTTTTCATTCCAGGAAATACAAGAGGTTTGTCAGAAAGATAAATATGGATGCCAACAGCAAAAAGATATAAAAGCGTTCTCTCTTGATGAAGTCACGAAAGCTATAGCGAGCCTTCCAATGATTCTCAAGATACATCCTGTACTCATGTATCATGGCATATCCGAAGATAATACATAATATGAGTACAAACACCCCGATGATAATCAGGGCTAACTCTATCCTTGGCATGGTTTCTATTATTTCCTTCATGTTGCAAATATAGTGTATTGCCCCAAAAGAAGGTGCTGTTTTTCACTGTTCAAGTGTCGCATTCATACCAAAAAGGTGTCGCATTCGTAGGAATGCGACACCTTTTTGGCTGTTTCTCGATAAAGATTTTGCTTTTTCTTTGGTATTTTACGAAAAATGGTTATACTCAATTTGAATCATTTTGTGCTGCATCTGTAGATTGGAAGTCTCTCCATTCTGTAGGAGAACAGCCTTCTTTTGTCTTGAAGATTCGGTAAAGATGAGTGCGACAAGAGAATCCACACTCGGCTGAAATGATGTCGTTGTTATAATCTGGATATTCCAACATCATCTTCTTTGCAGCGTTGAAACGTATCTCGCTGAGCCATATTCGGAAGTTAGAGTGCAAGCATTGATCGAAAAACAGGCTCAATTCGTTCTTTGATATACAAAGTGTACGAGAAAGCGTCAACATATTTACGTTGCTGTCCTTATAGCCTCCATTCGCACACCACTCATCAAGCTTTTGCTGTACGAATACTCTACGCTCCTCCGAAATCGGGTTCATACGCTTTGTGGTAGCCTCCCGAGGGCTTTTCTGCCCATCCGAAAAAGGATTTACCCCCCCCCGATGCTCCACACTCCACATTCGGCTTTATCGATTCCTCTTCCTTATACAGGAGTTCTTCTGTTGGAATATAACTGCTGCCAAGAGCGATAAATGTAAGGTTGAAGAACAACAAAGCAAGCAATACGGCAGGACCTACTATATATAACAAGGTAGTAGAAAAGATGGCAATCGGCATAGCGAGAACTGCGAGCCAGAGAATGATTACACTTGCACGCGAATATCTCACGTAAGGCAACATATCCGTTGCAGCCATTGTCTCCAACATATTCTTACGCCTGATCATCTCCTGAATAATCATGTATATGCAATATAAAACACTTAGGCAAAACAACGCAAGCATCACATAAAGCCCCTCTCTGATATACAGACTATGATGGAAACTGATACCCACACAAAAGACCATAATGATGGCAGCATAAATGCCACTACACATCAGTATCATCTTTCTGAGGTTGGAACGTGTGGTCTCTATGTTGTAGATACCTAAAGAGATAAGCGAGAAGCAGGGCGTATAGACGAGAATGTTGATGACCGCCCCAAGACTGTCGTCAGCAGCACGGAATCCGAAAACCATCTGCACCGCATATTGTATCGCCAGTCCTATCATGGCGACAACAATCATCCATCGTGAACGCTCATACCGCTTGTTCTCCCATCTTACATGCAGATGAGAGAGTGCCACGAAGAAGGCATTGACAAGCATGAATATGAAACATGCAAACTGAAGTAGAAATAATGAATCCATAGGCTTTTTTTATTCTTCATTCCGCTCGGCTTTGCCGCTTGCCAGAGCAAGAACATCTCACCACACTTTTAGTACCACTGCACGGCATTGCTGTATCCCGAACGCTTGTCATACTTGAGCGCATCCGTAAGCGTAGCAGCGTTACAACGGAACGAGAAGTTGTAGCTCGTGTACGGAGCAAGCACTACGGAGCACGCCATGTTGAAGCAATGCAGGTCGCGCTGCAGCGAAGCCGTGGTCATCGAGAGCTTGTTCTGGTCGAAGTCGTAACCGCTCGAGAACGAGATGTTCCAGCCGTCGCTAAGCCGCAAGTTACCACTAACGTTCAGGTTCTGCGAGAACTTGTACGGATAGCGCATCGTCTTCGTGTTGAACTTGCCACCCGTGTTCTCGCGCATGGTGATGCCATAACCGAACGTGAGCGACCAGGGCATGTTGAAGCGCATGTAGCCGTCGGCGTCGGTCTCTGCCTTGCCGCCACCGCTCTTCTTGCGCGTGCTGCGCTGGGCGTTCACCATCGTATCGTCCACGTTCGACTCGACGTCGGTGTCAATACCGTCCTCCTCGTCCTTACCAGCCTTCTTCTTGCGCTCCTTGTCGTCGCCACCGCCGAACCATTTCTTAATCTTGTCGGGCGTCAGCGTGAACGAGAAATTCTGCGATGTACCCTGGAAGCGTCCGAACTTACCCATACCCCAAAGCGTATGATTACCCACGTAAGGACGACCGTTCTTGTCGAGCTCGTAAGCATACGAGGCAAAGACAGCCGTCATGTTGAACGTGTAGTTCTTCCACCACTTCAAGCGGATGCGCATGGTGAGGTCGGAAAGCGGTTTTTCTTTGGCAGCCATATTGTAGCTCATCGACAAACCCAACTCGTCGATAATACTAAGCTTCTTGAACCCCGTGGAGTCCTTACTGCTCTTCACCTTCATCTCCACGTTGTTTGAGAGGTCGAACGCGATGTTGCCAGTCTTGCCCTTGCCAGGCACGCCGAAGAGCTGATCCTTATAAGGCGAGTACTCCACCAAGTCCACCGAACCGTCAGCATTGGTACGCTGATAAGTTTTGTAGTAGCCATAGCGCGACGCACTGAAATCGGGCGCATAACTGAAGCTCACAGACGGAGTCAGCACGTGGCGAATAGCCTGAATCTTATCGCCGAAAATCTTACGGCTCGGCATATAAAAACCATAAAGCTTCGTCGACGCACCGATAGACATACTATAGTTGTACACGTTGTTGAAACCGTATATAGTGTCGCACACCTCGCGCTGCGCAGCAGCATCCCACGAGCGCATCACCTTGTGCGTGTACATGCGGTCCTGGAAGTTGAACGACGGCGAGATGTTGATATAGTTGAACAGCGTGAAGTTGCCACTGATAGGTATCGAGTGGTTCCAGCCGTTGCGCCAGTCCTTTATGAGGTTCGAGTGCAGCAGCTTGTCCTCCTTGGTGTTGATGCTGTTGGAGATGTGGCCGGTGTATGACATCGAGATCTTCTCGTACCAGCGCTCGTCGCCCGCAGCGTGCTTACGCTTGAAGGGGTAGAAACGCGAGAGCGAGATGTTGAGGTCGGGCAGGGTCATCGCTATCGACGAGTCGCACATGTTCTGCGAGAGGTTGGCTGTAGAGCTGAGCGACAAACCGATACTCGAGAACATAGTGCTCCACGACACAGACGACGTACGTGTCGACTGCGTGAGGGTCTGCGGATTATAGAGCGAGCTGAGGTTGTTGCGCTCGTAGCTCGACGTAGCGAAGTTCACACTGGCTGAGAGCGAGCTGTAAGGGTTTGCCTTCTGATCCAGGCGGTGGCTCCACTGTATCTTGAAACTCTTCTGACGTGTGAAGTCGGGCATACCCTTGTCGCCCGTCTGCGTGTTTTGGAAACTTGCATAGAAGCTGCCGCTAAAGCGATAGCGCTTGGTGTAGTTCATGGCAGCCGACAGACCCCACGAACCCTTTGTATATATCTCGCCGAGGAGTTTGAGGTCCATCTTGTCGCTGATGGCGAAGTAGTAGCCACCGTCGCGCAGATAGAAGCCGCGATTGCTCTCGTCGCCGTATGTAGGCATGATGAAGCCGCTCGAATAGCTCTTGGTGAACGGGAAGAAGCCGTAAGGAATGGCAAACGGCAGAGGCACATCGGCAACCACGAGATAAGCCGGTCCGAACACGACCTCCTTACCAGGGCGTACTTTTGCACGCGAAAGAGCTATATAGAAATCGGGGTGCTCGGCATCGCAAGTGGTATAGCGACCATGCTGAAGGAAGATGTCGCCGTTCGGACTGCGCTTTGATATCTCGCTGCGCAAAAAACCGTCCTCCTGCTGTGTGTACACGTTACTGATGAGGCCTTTCTTTGTCTTGAAGTTGAACGCCATGGTGTCGCTCTCGTACTTGTCAGAGCCCATGGAGAACACGGGTGTGCCGAAGAGTGTCATGCCGGTGGTGTCAGCCTTGTCCTTGGCTCCGGTAGCGTGTACCAAGGATGAGTCGATGCTCATGTGTATGCGCTCGGCAGCGAGGTCCATATTCTCGTATTTCACGGTGGAGCTACCATAAAGACGTGCTGTCTTCGTGACGGCATCGTACACGAGAGAGTCGTTTGCCGAATAGTTTACTGGAGAGTTGATGCCTCCCGCACGCTGGCGGTTGATTGAGTCGAGGCGTATGGAGTCGTCGATAGCCTTATTGTGGTGGTATATAGCGAGTTGCAGAGAGTCCATCTTGGTTGTGTCAACGCCCAATGCGAGCGTTGTGTCAACAGTAAGAGTAAGCATAGTGTCGTTAGCCGACAACGAATCGCGCAAAATGGTATCCGCAATATCACTTATCTCCATTGAGTCGCGAAGAACTTTCTCTCTCTTCTTGCGTTGCTTAGAGGGTGCGTCAGCACTTGCCATCACAAACATGATGGCGCAAAGCAATAGGGCTATAGCTGTCTTTGTTCTCAATTTGAATAATGTTGGTTCTTGTTGTTTACTTCTCTGGCTCAAAGAGTTCCTTCATCTTGCGGAACCGTGCCAATGTGTCGCCACCGAACTTGGCGAGCGAACGTTCTGCCTGTTCAATGGTCTTCTCGCGGTCGAGATGTGTCTTCGAGTAGAACTTATCGGCATAGCAGATAAGCTTCTCCTCTATCGTTTCGGGTTGCATATCCTGATGTGGCAATGGCAGGTCTTGCGAAACGATGTCGTCGAGGGTCAGTCCGGCGCCGGTATGACGCTCGCAGACACGGGCGTAACGCTCGGGCAATCCCTCGCTGCGCAGCATTTCAGCACCACAGACGCCATGACGTATGTACGGCTCCGTGCCGTGACACTCAATGCTTGGGGCATCTACGCGGATGATTCCAATGTCGTGAAGCATCGCAGCCTGCTCTACAAAGTTGCAGTCGATATGTAGTTCGGGATGTAACGAAGCAATCTGCAGCGCACGTTGCGCTACAGATTGGCTATGAGTGAGTAGGATATGACGCAACGCATCACATCCTACGTAGTATTTGTCGATTATTTGCTTATACATATATTTTTACTCGTGCTCGCGCTCGATGTATGCAATCACGTCGCCCTTCTGTACCTTTGAGCCACGCTTTGCGTTGATCTCAACGAGCTTGCCACCAAGAGCAGCCGGCACCTCTACAAACTCGCCCCAAGGAGCCTGGATGTAGCAGAGCACATCGCCCTCCTTGTACTCCTTGCCGATGAACGGCTCTACAGTAGGTGCGCACTCGCCCTCGCCTGAGAACTCCCAGAAGATGTCACCCTTAACCGGAGCAACAACAGCGTCTGCCTTAGCGTGCTTGTAAGCACTGAGTTGCTCGGGAGAGAGGTTAGCACCGAGCTTGGCATCCTTGAGCTTCTGAAGGTCGGCGAGGAAGTTCTTCTTAGCCTGACCGCTCTTGTAGTTGCGATACTGCTCGGGGTGCATAGCGAGCTCGAAAAGCTCTTCGTCGTCCTGACCGCACTCCCATCCGTTCTCTGCCATCTCCTTGCGGAAGTCGTCGAGAGCGTCGGTGAGAAGTGTGTGAGCGTCAACATCGGTAAACTCACGACCCTGTTTCTGTGCAAGCTCTACGAGCTCCGGATCGATAGTTCCGGGGATCTTACCCGACTTGCCGAGAATCATACCCCACATAGAGTCGTCCATCATCACGAAGCGTCCCTTGCCCTGCTCGAGAGTGAGGAGGTTCATAAGGGCGATGTTCTTCACGTACTGTGAGAACGGAGTAACCAATGGAGGGTAGCCTACGCGTGGCCATACGTATTCAACCTCGTCGAAGAGCTTGATGAGGAGGTCGTCCATGGAGAGTTCGTCAAGGCCGTTCTTCTTGCGCACATTATTAATAGTGGTACGCATACCGCCGAGGTCAGCCATCATTGAACCCATCATACCGCCAGGCAGACCGCAACCGAGGAGGAGCGAAGACATGATCTTGTTGCCAGGGTTGATGAAGTAGCCGAGCCACTCGTCGATGAACTCCTGGGTCATGGCGCGAGCCTTCATGTATGCGCTCATGTTGATTTCGGGAACGTCGAAGCCTTCGTTCTTCAACATGCTGATAACAGAGATAACGTCCGGATGCACCTTACCCCATGACAACGGCTCGATAGCTGTATCGATGATGTCGGCACCGTTCTGGCAAACCTCAAGGATTGAAGCCATTGAGAGACCAGGACCTGAGTGACCGTGATACTGGATGATGATTTCAGGATACTTGTCCTTAATCATCTTTGTGAGTTTGCCGAGGAATGCAGGCTGACCGATACCAGCCATATCCTTCAAGCAGATTTCCTCTGCACCGGCAGCGATAAGCTGATCGGCAATGTTCATGTAGTACTCCAGAGTGTGAACCGGAGAGTTGGTGATGCAGAGAGCACACTGCGGAGTCATGCCGCCTTCCTTTGCCCACTTGATGCTCGGAATGATATTGCGAACGTCGTTCAGACCGTCGAAGATACGTGTGATGTTTGTACCCTGCTTTGCCTTCACCTTGTACATGAGGGCGCGAACGTCGTCAGGCACGGGGTACATACGCAGAGCGTTAAGACCACGGTCGAGCATGTGGGTCTTGATACCTACCTCATTGAAAGGCTTGCAGAAAGCGCGTACTGCATCGTTTGGATTCTCGCCTGCGAGAAGGTTCACCTGCTCGAAAGCTCCACCGTTGGTCTCAACACGGGCAAAGCAACCCATATCGATAATCACGGGAGCAATGCGCTCCAACTGGTCTTTGCGTGGCTGGAACTTGCCAGAAGACTGCCACATATCTCGATAAACGAGACTGAACTGGATTTTCTTTTTCATCTCTATTAGTTGATTTTTTATTGTTCGTATAACGCAATTTGAAGAGATAGCGTGACTTTAAGCCACTGCACACCTCTTCAAATATGCAAAATTAGAGAAAAAAATTCAATTACTCAGTAATATCAACGCTTTTTTAGTAAATATTAGAGCTGAATTTCTATTACTTTGTCAACATCTGTGGGCACTTCGTCGAGAGAAATCAGCACGCCACCGTCGCATTTCTGTGTCTTCACGGCCTTGCGTGTGGCGAAGTCGACAGCCTTGCGAATCTTCTTCGAGCCGATAGGCAGGAAGAGTGAGCGGTCCTGCAAGTTGAGAATATGCACAAAGAGACGGTTGTCCTTCTGTGTTGTCACACCCCAATCGTGCGGAGCAACGAGTCCGCCACGTGTGCCGTAGATTGTCTCGCCGTAAACCTTCATCCACTCGCCCATCTCTTTCAGGCGCTGCACAGCAACCTCAGGCAGACAGCCGTCTGGCTGCGGACCGATGTTCATAAGCAGATTGGCGTTGCGTCCGGCAGCGTTCACGAGATAATGAATGAGAGTCTTGGTAGATTTATAGTTCTGATCAGTAATCTTGTAGCCCCACATGCCGTTCATGGTCTCGCAGGTCTCAAGCGGAAGTTTGCTGATTGCCTGACCCGACAAGCCGGCAGTATTCTCGCCTGGAAGGTCGCGTTCGAACATCTGGAAGTCTTCGCCGTCGAACGGCTGAGAGTGGTGGTTGTTGCCGATAAGGCAAGAGGGCTGCAGCTTATGTATGAGCGCATACTGTTCGGGCAAGCGCCAGTCGAACGACGGATTGATATCCTGATCCCACCAGCCGTCGAACCAGATAGCGTTCACCTCGCCATAGTTGGTGAGCAACTCTGTGAGCTGATTGTTCATAAACTGATAGTAGCTGTCCCAGTTCTGCGCCTCTTTCGGGCGACCAGTGCCAAGACCGGTGCGTCCGAGCGGTGCGTCCTCGCGTCCCCAGTCGATGTGCGAGTAGTAGAAGTGCAGACCGATGCCCTGACGATGACACTCGTCGGCAAGCTCCTTCACTACGTCGCGCTTGAACGGCGAAGCGTCAACGATGTTATAGTCTGAATATTTCGTATGGAACATTGAGAAGCCCTCGTGATGGCGTGTTGTGAAGCAGATATACTTTGCTCCGGAAGCCTTGATTGCTGACACCCACTCGCGTGCACTGAACTTTGAGGGATAGAAACCACCTGCAAGCTTGGCGTACTCCTTGTAGTTAAGGTTGTTGTTTGTCATTGTCCACTCACCGGTGGCGAGCATACTGTAAAGTCCCCAATGGAGGAAGATGCCAAACTTAGAGTCTTGGAAATGAGAGCGTGCTGCGAGATTGCCTTCTGTTGGCACATACTTGTTCGCAGCAGCCTTGTCGGTTGCGGTTCCGGCTGTGCTGTTAGCAGCATTTTCGGCAGAAACGCTGGCAGACATTGCAAGTGCCATCATCACTGTACAAAAGATTTTCTTCATACTTATTACATTAATTTTTAGGTAGTTATTATATACGAGAAAAGGTGCAGTTGTCCACAACTGCACCTAACGATGTTATTATCCACGCAAATCATGCTCCTCAAAACGACGTTCTGCGAGCTTTTCATACTTTGTTCCTGGCTTGCCGTAGTTGGCATAAGGCCATATAGAAATGCCTCCACGCGGTGTGAAGAGACCAGTCACCTCAATATACTTAGGATCCATAAGCTTCACGAGGTCTTTCATAATGATGTTCACGCAGTCCTCGTGGAAGTCGCCATGATTACGGAAGCTGAACAGATAGAGCTTCAAGCTCTTGCTCTCCACCATCTTCACATCCGGCACATACGATATGCGTATCTCCGCAAAGTCGGGCTGACCGGTAATCGGACACAGCGATGTGAACTCCGGACAGTTGAAACGCACCCAGTAGTCGTTGCCCTGATGCTTGTTGACAAATGTCTCAAGCACTTCCGGCGCATAGTCGTCACGATACTTTGTCTTCGCTCCGAGTGCCTGCAAGCCTTCGTCGCGGCGATTATCTGAATTTGTTGCCATTTATATACTTATTATATATACTACATTTTATATATACTATATTTTAAAGCACATTAACCTCTGAACGTTGTCTTAAATATTGAATATTCGCCAGATGCTATAGTTCATATTGGTATCGAAGTTGTCCTCGCCCTCAAACTTCTTTGTCCAACGCACAACGCGTATGGTAAGAGGCAGAACGATTATCTCGTAGAGTGTCTTAAGCACTACCTGCGAAATCATAAGCACGGGCAGTTCCTTCATCGGGATAACTCCTCCGAGCGCAAGCGGGAAGAAGATAATCGAATCGGCTGCCTCGCCGTACACCGTACTGAGTATGGCGCGAGCCGAGAAGTTCTTGCCGCCTGACGAGAGTTTCATGCGACTCATCACGTAAGCATTGACGAACGAACCAACGATGAACGCCAAGAATGATGCGAATGCGATACGTGGCGCAAGACCGAATACCGCATGAAAGCCTTCTTCGTTATGCCAATAAGGCGCAGCGGGCAGTATGTCGCACAATGCTCCAAAGAGGACAAAGATGAAGTTCATAGCGAAACCCAACCATATCAGCAATCGGGTTTTTCCATAGCCCCATACCTCACAAACGCAGTCGTTGATGATGTACGAAACGGGGAAGACGATTAATCCGCCTGTTACACTAATCGGACCTAACGCAATTTGCTTTGTCTCAAGCACGTTTGCCGTAATAAGACAAACGCAGAAAAGCGTACTGAAAAGCAAAAACAGCACACTCACGGTTTTCTTGTTTTTCTGCATAATCTTGTTTTTTAAGAGGTTTATCAAGCACTCTATATAATATAATGTATATAGTAAACGATACTGCTACATTTATTTACGGCTGCAAAATTACTACTTTTTAATGAGAACGCAAACAAAAACACAGAGTAAATAGCAATAAAGAACGAGGAGCTACGCCGAAACGAATAGTTTCAGCGTAACTCCTCGCTATAATGATAATAAATATTGCGATGTAGTTTAGAACATCTTTGCAGGATAAACACCCTCGTCGGCAAGTTTCTGGAACTTAGCCACTACGTCCGGACGATCCTCCGGATAGGTCACGCCGAACCACTTAGATGTTGTGTCGAGCACCTCGCAAGTAGCGGTGCCGTCGTGGATGAGCTTGTCTACCATCAATGGAATGAAGAATTCGCTCTTAAGGTTCTCCATGTTCTTCGGGTCAGAGAGGAACGCCTTGAAGTACTCCTCGCTGTGCTTGAAGTAGTCGGGTGTGAAGCCCCAGAAGTTCATAGATACCGGTGTTGTGTCAGGAATCTCTACCCATGTCTCGTTGTCGTCGTCGAGATACTTCACAACGCCGTCGAAGCGCTGAATCTTGGTGCGCTCTACAACAGATGTCAGGTGATGATGTTCATCGTTCTCACATACACCACGGCTTACAGTGCCACTCTCAGAAAGAGTATTACCTACGCGGAAACCGACCATAGCATACTTACCAGTAGAACCCTCTGGCAACTCGCTGAGCCACTTGCCCATTACACGGAATGCATCGCGATCGTAGAAGTCGTCACAGTTGAGCACAGCGAACGGCTCATTGATAACGCTTGCACCCATCATCAGCGCATGGTTAGTACCCCAAGGCTTTGTGCGACCCTCAGGACATGTAAAGCCCTCGGGCAGTGCGTCGAGACTTTGGAACACGAGCTCGCAAGGGATGTGGCCTTCATATTTAGAAAGAACAATGCGACGGAAGTCGTCCTCAAAATCCTTACGGATAACGAACACAAGCTTGCCAAAGCCAGCATTGATTGCGTCGTAGATACTGTAATCCATGATTGTCTCACCGTGAGGACCGAGCTCGTCGAGCTGCTTCAGTCCGCCGTAACGGCTTCCCATACCTGCAGCGAGGAGGAAAAGTGTTGGTTTCATAACTCTGATATTTGTTTAAGTTAATTTATATTGACTTTCGATTATTATTAATCTGAACGCAAAAGTAACAAAATCGAATGAAATAAAAAAATTATTGATAGTATAAAATTGCGCACATCACTGAAAAATCGTAACTTTGCACGATACTATATCATAATGTAACGAAAGAAAGAAACAGAAAAAGTCTAAATATATGGCAATTACAGAAGAAAAGACAGTAGAAGAAAAGAATTTGAGTTTCGTAGAGCAGCTCGTTGAGCAGGACCTCGCTGAGGGCAAGAACGCCGGACGCATACAGACGCGTTTCCCGCCAGAGCCTAATGGTTATCTGCACATCGGACACGCTAAGGCTATCTGCATGGACTTCGGCGTGGCTGAAAAGTACAATGGAGTGTGCAACCTGCGCTTCGACGACACCAATCCTACAAAGGAGAACAACGAGTACGTTGAGAACATTCTCAACGACATCTCTTGGCTCGGTTTCAAATGGGGTAACATATACTATGCTTCCGACTATTTCGAGAAGCTTTGGGACTTCGCTGTGTGGATGATTCAGAACGGACACGCTTACATCGACGAGCAGACTGCTGAGCAGATTGCTGAGCAGAAGGGCACACCTACCACTCCGGGCGTTGCTTCGCCTTACCGCGACCGCCCCGTTGAGGAGAGCCTCAAGTTGTTCAACAAGATGAACACTCCAGAGGCTGTGGAAGGCAGCATGGTGCTCCGTGCAAAGCTCGACATGGCTAACCCGAATATGCACTTCCGCGACCCTATCATCTATCGCATCATCCACACTCCACACCACCGCACAGGCACGAAGTGGCACGCTTATCCGATGTACGACTTCGCTCACGGACAGAGCGACTTCTTCGAGGGTGTAACCCACTCTATCTGTACACTCGAGTTCGTACCTCACCGCCCACTCTACGACAAGTTCATCGACTATCTGAAGGAGATGCGTGGCGAGACAGAGAACCTGCACGACTTCCGCCCGCGTCAGATCGAGTTCAACCGTCTGAACCTTACATACACAATGATGTCGAAGCGCAAACTCCTGGCTCTCGTTGAGGAGAAGTTCGTGTCTGGTTGGGACGACCCGCGTATGCCGACACTCTCGGGTATGCGTCGCCGCGGCTACTCGCCCGAGTCAGTACGCAAGTTCATCGACTCAATCGGCTACACCAAGTTCGACGCTCTCAACGACATGGCGCTGCTCGAGGCTGCCGTTCGCGAGGATTTGAACAAGCGTGCGCTGCGCGTGTCTGCCGTGCTCAACCCGGTTAAACTCGTCATCACCAACTATCCTGAGGGTCAGACTGAGGAGATGGAGGCTATTAACAACCCGGAGAACGAGGCTGACGGCACACACACCATCACCTTCTCGCGCAATCTTTGGATCGAGCGCGACGACTTCATGGAGGATGCTCCGAAAAAATTCTTCCGCATGACTCCGGGCAAGGAGGTACGTCTGAAGAACGCCTACATCGTGAAGTGCACTGGCTGCACAAAGGATGCCGAGGGCAACATCGTGGAGATTCAGGCCGAGTACGACCCGCTCAGCAAGAGCGGTCTTGAGGGCGCCAACCGCAAGGTGAAGGGCACACTCCACTGGGTATCTGCCGACCACTGCCACAAGGCTCAGGTGCGCGTTTACGACCGTCTGTTCTGCGTTGAGAACCCGTCGGCTGACGAGCGCGACTTCCGCGAACTGCTCAACCCGGAGAGCCTCAAAACTATCGAGAACTGCTACGTTGAGAACTACGCTGCCGACTGCAAGCCTGGACAGTATCTGCAGTTCCAGCGCATCGGCTACTTCATGGCAGACCTCGACTCTACAGCCGAGAACCCCGTGTTCAACAAGACTGTTGGTCTGAAGGACGCTTGGGCAAAGCAAAACAAGTAAAACTTTGATGGAGAAAAAAGAGAATTATTTCAACAGTCCCGAATTTCAAGAGACACTACACCGATACGAATCGTCGCTGCAAGAAGACCATCCTGAGTACTTCGGCAGCGACGAGTTGTCGGACATTGCTGAATATTACTATGACAGTGGCAAGAGAAAGGAAGCTGTTGACGTTCTTGACTATGCCATCCAACTACACCCAGGAGCAGCTATGCCATTGGTGTTCAAGGGACGCATAGCTCTTATCGACAATAAAGACATCGACACAGCGCAACACTACGCTGACATGATAGCCGACCAGCTCGACCTCGACTGTCTTTATCTGCAAGCCGAGATTATGATTACACGTGGCAATGTTGAGGAAGCTGATAACTTCCTTAACAATGCGATGCACCAGATTGACGAGGACGACGTGCCCGACTATGTACTCGACATAGCTACTATTTTTATCGATTATAACCAACCCGACATAGCAGCCAAGTGGCTTGCCATGAGCGACGAGGATGACCTGCTCGACTATCGTGAGGTGAAAGCACGCATTGCCTTCGCCAAGGGCGACTACGAGCAGAGCGAACAGATATTCGAACAGCTGCTCGACGAAGACCCTTACTCGGGCAAGTACTGGAACTCACTCGCCGTAACGCAGCTCATGAGCAACCGCATCAACGACTCGATAACGTCGAGCGAATACTCCATAGCTATCGACCCCGAGGACGAGGAGGCACTGCTCAACAAGGCTAACGGTCTGTTCTCGCTTGGCAACTTCACCGAGGCAATGGACTACTACCAGCGTTTCCTCAAACTCTGTCCGGAGGAGGGTGCTGCATATATGTTCGTAGGCAACTGCCTGCTCAACATGGGCAGACCGGAGGAGGCTATGCCGCAGTACAACAAGGCGTTGGAATGTTTCAAGAAATACAATATTAGCACATCGGAAGTGAACCAATGTCGTGCATTCACTCTCTCACAACTCGGACATATAGAACAGGCACTCGAATGTCTTGCCGAGACCGACAACGACCCCGATTGCAACCATAGCGAGATAAACGTAATACGTGGTCATATCCTCTTAGAGCATGGTAGAGTGAAAGAAGCAATAAAGAGTTTCGTTGAAGCCTTGCAAGCCACTCACTTCTCTCACGAGATATTCTTCCGCATAGCCATCTCGGTGTACGACTGTGGCTACCCTACCATAGCATACCGCATGTTCAAAACCTATCACGAAGCGCACCACAATCCAGGCGACGAGGGTGCGGCTTATCTGGCTGCGTGCTGCCGACAGCTGCAGAAGCATGACGAATACTTGAAGTATCTCAACATAGCCTGTCAGCAGAACCCGTCGGAAGCGCGCAAGGTGCTCGGCGAATACTTCCCCACGGGCATGGACCCGAAGGATTACTTCGACTATGAAAAAGTAAAAGAGTAAAAGTAGGTGGTATGGGCATCATGCCCATACCCACGCACCCACAAAAAGCATATCTTTAAAAATAAAAGAGTAAAAAGTAAAAAGAAATGAATACAGCAGAGCTTTTCCTTTGGATCCTCGACAACCTCAACTATTGGGTTGTCACCCTGTTTATGGCTATCGAGAGTTCGTTCATTCCCTTCCCATCCGAGGTGGTTGTTCCGCCGGCAGCATGGAAGGCTATGGACCCTGACAGCGGCATGAGCTTTGTGCTCGTCGTGGTGTTCGCCACAATCGGTGCCGATCTCGGTGCGCTCATCAACTATTACCTTGCCAAGTGGCTCGGCAGACCTATCATCTACAAGTTCGCCGACAGCCGTATCGGACACATGTGCCTCATCGACCGTGCAGCTGTAGAGAAAGCCGAAGCGTTTTTCCGCGAACATGGTGCCACCTCAACATTCTTCGGACGCCTCGTGCCGGCTGTACGCCAGCTCATCAGCATCCCAGCGGGTCTCTCTGGTATGCACGTCGGCAAGTTCCTCCTCTACACCACTCTCGGTGCAGGCGTATGGAACACGGTGCTCGCCATGATCGGTTGGGGCATCTACAAGTACACCAACCTGAAGACCACAAAGGATGTTTACGAGCAGGCTCTGCAGTACAGCCACGAAATCGGCTACGTTCTGCTCGCTCTCGCCGCCCTCGTCGTCGCATTCCTTGCGTACAAGGGATTGAAGAAAACAAAATAAATTGTATATACCATTTTTGCACCTAATGGTTTGAAAGAGTCGTTTAACGAAAACGAAAACGACATTTGAAACGAGCGTTGTCAATACTATAATTAAACATAGAATGCACCCCTAAATGTTGCCACGCTACAACAACAATATTGCCACGCTACAACAACAATATTGCCACGCTACGCAAACAACGTTGCCACGCTACGCAAACAATATTGCCACGCTACAACAATATTGCCACACTACAACAATATTGCCACACTACGACAACAATGTCGAGAAACGGACAGCAGATGAGTTAGAAGACAAACTGGAAGATAGACTGGAAGATAGACTGGAAGATAACCTCTATTTTCAGATATCTCCCAGCCATTACTTCACTGATACACAACACGTTATGCGCCGAATGGAAGATATGGTAGATTTTTTCGCAATAATGTGATGATTACGGTGATTCTGAAAGATATGAGGATGCTTTCAACTAATCTTCTTTAAACGCCAGCTTGTCGAACTTGGCTTTAAGCATTGGAGCCTCCGACTTACGAATTGAGAGTTTCATCTCGCAGGTGTTGTCGTAGGTCTGGCTGATAATGCGCGGCGACATGTCCTTGATGATTTTCATTACGTCGTTCATCATAATGTAAGGAAAATCGAAAACAACCTCCTCCTCTACGAACTGACTTACAATCTCTGCGTTGGCTATTGCCTCAGCCGCTGCGGTGCGATAGGCAACAATAAGTCCGCTTGTGCCAAGATTGACACCTCCGTAATAGCGCACGACGATGATGAGAATGTCGGTCAGCTCGTTCTTGTTGATCTGACCGAGGATGGGCTTGCCGGCTGTGCTGCTCGGCTCGCCGTCGTCGTTGGCACGGAAATCGGTGCGGTCGGCACCGAGCATGTATGCCCAGCACACATGACGCGCGTCATAATACTTCTTGCGAAACTCTGCTACGTATTGCTTCACTTCCTCCTCGGAAGTGACATGAAAGGCAAAAGCGAGAAACTTACTGCGTTTCTCGCTGTAAAAGCCTTCTGCGGGTGTGTCTGTGATTGTAAGAAATTCGTCTTTTTGCTCCATTGATATTAAATTGACAAGTAGACAAAGCGAGATGCATAACAAACGTTTATGCAAACCACCTTGTCTACTCGTTGCTTATTCACTTATCTACTACTATGTTACGACAGCTTGTGGATGATGAGTCCTGAGCGGAGCTTAGGCTCAAACCATGTTGCCTTCGGCGGCATGATCTTTCCGCTATCAGCGATGTCGATTATCTGTTTCATTGAAACAGGATAGAGGGCGAGTGCCATACGCATCTCGCCGCTGTCTACGCGACGCTTCAGCTCTTCGAGACCGCGAAGACCTCCTACGAAGTCGATGCGCTTGTCTGAACGTAAATCGGTGATGCCGAGCACCTTGTCTAGGATAAGACGGCTCGAGATGTCTACGTCGAGAACGCCGATAGGGTCGTGGTCGTCGTATGTGCCCTGCTTGGCTGTGAGCGAATACCAATGTCCGTCGAGATAGAGTGAGAACTCGTGCAGACGCTGCGGCTTGTAGATAGCCTCGCCCTTGTCCTCAACCTCGAAGTTCTCGCGCAAAGCGTCAAGGAACTGCTCTGATGTAAGACCATTGAGGTCCTTTACAACGCGGTTATAGTCGAGCACGGTGAGCTGCGAAGCCTGGAAGCAAACAGCCATGAAGTAGTTGTACTCCTCGTTGCCCTTATGGTTCGGATTGTTCTTAGCCTTTTCTGCACCAACGAGAGCAGCAGCAGCGCTGCGGTGGTGACCGTCGGCGATGTAGAGAGCCGGCATCTTGGCAAACTCCTTAGTGATTACGTCGATGTCTGCCTTGTCACTAATAACCCAGAACTGATGACCGAAGCCGTCGTCGGGAGCAACGAAGTCGTACTCGGGCTTTGTTGCTGCGTAGCGCTTGATGAGCGCGTCGAGCACCTCGTTGTCAGGATAAGCGAAGAACACCGGCTCGATGTTGGCGTCGTTTACGCGAACATGCTTCATGCGGTCTTCCTCCTTGTCGCGGCGTGTCAGCTCGTGCTTCTTGATTGTGCCATTGAGATAATCGTTGACGAAAGCACCCACAACAAGTCCGTACTGAGTCTTGCCGTTCATGGTCTGAGCGTAGATATAATAGTTCTCGTCTGCGTCCTGACGAAGCCAACCCTTCTCCTGGAACATCTTGAAGTTAGCGGCAGCCTTCTCGTAAACGCGCGGATCATACTCGCTTGTGCCCGGTTCGAAGTCAATCTCCGGCTTGATGATATGATAAAGACTCTTCTCGTTATCGCCTGCCTCTGCTCTTGCCTCTTCACTATCGAGCACGTCGTAAGGACGTGATGCTATTTCTTCAACAAGGTCTTGCGGTGGACGTACGCCACGGAATGGTTTTACTGTTGCCATAGTATGATTATTTTTAAACCCCACCACTATGTCCTCCCTATGGGGCAAAGGGGTGGGGTTATCGGGGATTTTTACTTAATTACTTGTTAACTTGGAACTTAGTGCAGCCGTCAGCGAAGAAAGCATTGATCTGCTTAGCAGCTGCGATACCAGCGTTGGTGTTAGCCTCTGCTGTCTGAGCACCCATCTTCTTAGGTGTAGAGAAGTATCTGCCTTCGAACTTCTGGAACTCTTCGTTAGCGTCCGGCATGATGTCTGTGATGAACTTCAGGTCGGTGCGTTCTGCCATGAGGGCAAGGAGTTCAGGCTCGTTGATAACTTCCTTACGAGCTGTGTTGATGAGGATGCCGTTCTTGTGGAGTTTGCCAACAAGAGCAGCATTGATGCTCTGCTTTGTCTCGGGAGTAGCAGGGATGTGCAGCGAAACGATGTCGCAGTTCTCGAAGAGAGCGTCCTGAGAGTCAACGGCTTTAACGCCAGCAGCCTCAATAGCCTCCTTCGGGCAGAATGCGTCGTAAGCGTAAACTTCCATGTCGAAGCCCTTAGCGATGCGAGCCACGTTTCTACCAACGTTGCCGAAAGCGAGAATACCGAGCTTCTTGCCCTTCAACTCGCTACCCGACTTGCCGTTGTAGAAGTTGCGAACACCGTAAACGAGCAAACCGAATACGAGTTCAGCCACAGCATTAGAGTTCTGACCAGGTGTGTTCTCAACAACAACGTTCTTCTCTTTAGCGTAAGCACAGTCGACATTGTCGTAACCGGCACCGGCACGTACAACTATCTTAAGCTGCTTTGCAGCGTCGAGCACCTCTGGTGTAACCTTGTCTGAGCGCACGATCATTGCGTCAGCGTCAGCCACAGCGTCAAGAAGCTGCTGCTTTTCTGTATATTTCTCAAGCAGAACGAGTTCGTTGCCTGCACCTTCTATCTCAGCCTTAATGCCGTCAACCGCTGCCTTTGCAAACGGTTTCTCTGTTGCCACTAATACTTTCATAGCTATACTATTTATTAATGTTCCTTTTCAAAATCCTGCATGCACTTAACGAGAGCCTCAACGCCTTCCATAGGCATAGCGTTGTAGCAACTTGCGCGGAAGCCACCTACCGAACGGTGACCCTTGATGCCGACCATGCCACGTTGTGTAGCGTACTCGAAGAACGGCTTCTCAAGATCCTTATACTCGTCGTTCATAACGAAGCAGATGTTCATCAAAGAACGAGAGTCCTTCTCTACTGTACCACGGAACAACTTGTTGCGGTCGATTTCGTCGTAGAGCACCTTAGCACGAGCCTCAGCACGACGTGCCATCTCTTCTACTCCACCCTGAGCCTTAATCCAACGCAGTGTTTCGAGAGCGCAGTAGATAGGTACTACTGGAGGCGTGTTGAACATAGAACCCTTCTCTACGTGTGTACGGTAGTCGAGCATTGTCGGAATCTGACGCGGAGCCTTACCCAAACATTCATCCTTTACGATGATGAGGGTAACACCAGCCATAGCAAGGTTTTTCTGAGCACCGGCATAGATACAGTCGTACTTAGCAACGTCGATAGGACGGCTGAAGATATCAGAAGACATATCGCCGATAAGTCTTACAGGCACTTCCGGTTCCTTGCGGATTTCGGTACCATAAATAGTATTATTAGTTGTAACATGTAAATAATCGAGATCTGTCGGACATTCGTAATCCTTTGGATAGAATGTATAGCCTGCGTCTGCAGAAGAAGCCACCTCAACAGCTTCGCCAAAGAGCTTAGCTTCCTTCAACGCCTTCTTTGCCCATGTACCCGTATTGAGATAACCAGCCTTCTTAATCAAGAAGTTGTAAGGAATCATACAGAATTCCAATGAAGCGCCACCACCGAGGAACAATACCGAATAGCCTTCTGGCACCTTCAAGAGTTCCTTGATAAGGGCTACAGCCTCATCAACAACGGGTTGGAAATCCTTTGCACGATGGCTAATCTCTGCCAAAGAAAGTCCTGAACCATTAAAATCCAAAATCTGTTTTGCTGTGTTTTCGATCACTTCGCGAGGAAGAATAGAAGGTCCTGCATTAAAGTTGTATTTCTTCATCTGCCTGTTTGTTATTAAGTTAATATAAGTTTGATTACTATCGCAGGCGAAGTTACAATTAATTTTTGAAAGTAACAAGCAAATGTTTACAAAATGTTACTCTTATTTTATCTTTTACGCGGTTTCAACTTTACTTCTGGTATTTTCAACTTGTCACCAGCCTTCACTGTATGGCAGTTATTCAGCACCTCAACGTAACATTCCATACCTTCTCCAAGATAGGCTTTACTAATTGAGGCGAGCGACTGCCCTGGTTGTACGGTAACCACTTTGGCAACACCAACAATAATATAAGCACCTGTACGTACACGAACATCATAGTTGTAGTCGGACGGTGTGGTGGCTGTTGGTGCTGCAGACATTACTGCTGTAGAGCCTGTCGCAGCCTTAGAGTTAGACGCACGAACAGAGTCTTTCTTTTCTTTCTTTATGTTTTCTGCGGTGTGTGCATCTGCTGCTTTCAAAGCATCATTAGACGCTATTGTATCACTAACAACACACTGCGGTTCAACTGCTACCGCCGTGTCTTGTTGAGCATACAATCGTGTCTCAAGTCTATCTATGACATGGTTCTTCTCTTCTATTCGCTGATAGAGGAAATACATACCTATGCCAATACTCACGAGTATAACAAACGACGCAATAGTGAGAACATACATCATACGCGGACTGCGTTGCTTGCATCCACCAATAACAATGCCTTCATCGTCTGACTCATCTATGTCGTTAGCCGACTTTTCTTCGTCTGCCTTATTGTTATCATCATCTATTGGTTCGCTCTTTGGAGCCATCAAACGACGAGCCATGTCACGGTGTTCCTCTGTGTTTACCACTTTTGATGCAGGTTCTGAGGGGGAAGGCTGGTCGGTTGGCTGATCGGTTGGTGCAGTTGGGGACAACTGCACCCCCTGAGGTTGCTCAGTTGGTGTGGGT
>OGEG01000418.1_pt1 | contig 46143 bp, 38 predicted proteins | sample 1570621 | NCBI WGS metagenome assembly OGEG01 (sample SAMEA2582130, study PRJEB24529) | metagenome | biome: Human gut stool | place: China | collected 2011 | reverse complement strand
ACTTTATTTCAAAGGGTCGCCACGATTATATAACTGGTTACTGAATCACCGGCACTTCGGTCCATACATCCGCAATTTCCGGGAAAACAAGGCAATACCGCTCCGCGCCAAGATTATCTCCCTTGTGCTGATGTGGGGAACGATGCTCTATTGCATCTTCTTCCTGATTCCGTTCCTATGGGTGAAAATTCTTCTGGGACTGATAGCGGCAGGAGTCACCTATCATATTCTTTCTTTCAAGACATTGAAATAGTTCGAAAGCCCCTGACGGGCGTCGGCAAGTTTGTCCTCCCAATGTTTCACGGAGTTTTGTCCGATAATGTCGGTCACGTACTTCACGGAGATAAAAGGAATCTCTTTGGAACGGCAGACGAAGGCTTGCGCATACGCTTCCATGTCGACGACATCTCCGCTTACGTGAGTCAGTTCCGTCAGGAAACCATCTCCCGTATTACAGATTCCCTCTTCCGTCCAATGCTTGCAGAAGCCTTTTGTTTCGAGCAAAGCGGAAGAATCTATTTCGCATTCCATACCTAGTCCGGCAAGTTTCTGCATATCGCGGTCTATAAATTTGCGGCAGACAAAGATATCCCCTACCTGATGATTGACTGTTCCTGCACTTCCGAGATTCAAAACGAGATCGGGCTGCACCTGGCGGATCGCTTCTGCCAGATGAAAGGCGGACTTCACTTTTCCGATCCCCGTACGGATGTAATAAGGCTCTACATCGGGCCACTTTATCTCTACAAATTCGCCTTGAACGGCATACGTTACTAATATTTTCAGCATAAGTTTTCTGTATAAATAGACATTATCAGATGCAAAAATAAGCATTTATACTCGAAATGGTCAGAGATTGTTCTAAAATGATCAGTTTTTAATGATGGTTGCTTTCGGCGTTCGCTAACTTTGCCTACATAACTTAAAAACAAAATATCATGACTCAAAACTCTATTGCGGACAACCGGATGGTCTGGGTGGATGTTGTCCGTTGCGTCGCCATGCTAATGGTAATCGGCGTACATTGCATTGACCCTTTTTACATTTCTCCTACGATGCGCGTTATTCCCGAGTACACACATTGGGCAGCCATCTACGGTTCGCTTCTCCGTCCTTCGGTTCCCTTATTCGTAATGATGACCGGATTACTGCTGCTACCGGTCAAGCAACAGCCTTTAGGCACTTTTTATAAGAAGCGCATCTTCCGCGTACTTTTCCCGTTCCTCATCTGGTCGGTACTTTACAGTATGTTCCCCTGGTTCACGGGGCTGCTGGGTCTGCCCAAAGAAATCATCGGCGACTTCTTCTGCTATACTCAGGGACATGAGTCGCAAAGCCTCATCGATTCTCTGAAAGATGTAGCCATGATACCGTTCAACTTCAGCCATAAGGAGAACCATATGTGGTATATCTATCTGCTCATCGGATTGTATCTTTATATGCCTTTCTTCTCTGCATGGGTAGAGCGGGCAAGCAATAAAACCAAACAAATTTTCCTTTTCATCTGGATTGTTTCCCTGTTTATCCCGTATATCCGCGAATATGTAGCCAATATGCTTTTCGACCGGAGCGGCTATGTATTCGGCACTGACACGTGGAACGAGTTCAGTATGTTCTACTACTTTGCCGGATTCAACGGCTACCTGCTGTTGGGACATTATCTGAAAGAAGGCGGCAACGGAAATGCACTAAAAATTTTCTGGCCTTTTAGTGGTTCGTCAAAAGATGATCGTCTTACTAATGATTGGAGTGTTTGGAAGACATTCCTCATTTGTGCCGTGATGTTTGCCATTGGATATTATGTGACGTACACAGGGTTCAGCACAACTGCCGCCAACCCGAATGCTACGGAGACTGAGATGGAACTTTACTTCACATTCTGTAGTCCGAACGTGTTACTGATGACTTTGGCCATGTTCCTGATGTTGCAGAAAGTAGTGATCAATACACCTGTCATCGTCAAAGCATTAGCCAACATGACCCAATGTGGTTTCGGAATTTATATGGTACACTACTTTGTAGTAGGTCCGTTCTTTCTGCTGATAGGTCCTTCGGAAATTCCAATTCCGTTGCAGGTTCCGTTGATGGCAGTTTGTATTTTCCTTTGCAGCTGGGCATTCACCGCGTTACTATATAAGCTGATGCCTCACAAGGCAAAGTATATAATGGGATAAAGAAACTAAAAAAGATATACGATGAAAATTAAAGTTGGTCTTATTGGATTCGGTCGAATGGGACGATTTTATTTGAAAGAGATGCAGAAAAGCGGAAGATGGGATGTCGCATACATTTGCGACATCAATCCCGACTGCCGCGAACTGGCAAAGCAATTGTCGCCCGAATCGAAAATACTCGAAAATGAACAGGAAATGTTCGATGATGAAAGTGTGCAGGTGGTCGGACTCTTCGCATTGGCAGACTCAAGGCTTGACCGGATTGAAAAGGCTATCAAATACGGGAAACATATCATCTCCGAGAAACCGGTATCAGACACCATAGACAAAGAATGGAAAGTAGTAGACATCACCGAGAAAGCCAGTTGTTTTTCTACCGTCAATTTGTATCTCCGCAACGCCTGGTATCATCAGACTATCAAACAGTTTATTGATCAGGGCGAGATCGGCGAACTTGCCATTCTGCGAATCTGCCACATGACTCCGGGCCTCGCACCAGGCGAAGGTCACGAATATGAAGGTCCCGCCTTCCATGACTGCGGAATGCATTATGTAGACATTGCACGCTGGTATGCCGGATGCGAATACAAGACATGGCATGCGCAGGGCGTCAATATGTGGAGTTATAAAGATCCTTGGTGGGTACAGTGTCACGGGACATTCCAGAACGGCGTTGTTTTTGATATCACTCAGGGGTTTGTGTACGGACAATTGTCCAAAGATCAGACTCATAACTCATACGTGGACATCATCGGTACCAAAGGTATCGCCCGAATGACGCATGATTTCAAAACAGCTGTCGTCGATCTGCGTGGAGTGACGCAGACCCATCATATAGAGAAGCCGTTCGGTGGAAAAAACATCGATGTGCTGTGCGACTTATTCGCCGACTCCATAGAGACCGGAATCAGAAATCCCCAACTGCCGCTCATACGCGATTCAGCCATCGCATCGGAATATGCATGGACCTTTTTGCACGATGCCTATACACATGATTTGCCTGCTATCGGTGAACTGGAGACACTTGAGCAAATATGGGAAAGAAGAAGAAATATGAAAAATGGATACGGATTACTTCAAAAGCCATAATAAATATTCAATAAAATAAGAAACTGAAATCAATTATTAACTCTTAAAAATAAAACCATGTCAGACTTTTCAAGAAGAAAATTTCTTAAAACGGGGGCTGCTGCTTTAGCAGGAATCACCATTGCTCCCAGCTCTATCTTAGGTATGAGCCACGGGCACGTTTCCCCAACCGACAAACTGAACCTCGCAGCCGTAGGTATCGGCGGTATGGGACATGCCAACATCAACAACGTGAAGGGCACCGAAAACATCGTAGCCCTTTGTGACGTAGACTGGAAATATGCCAAAGGCGTATTCGATGAATTCCCGAATGCGAAGAAATACTGGGATTACCGCAAGATGTACGATGAAATGGGCAAATCCATTGACGGCGTAATCATTGCTACCGCCGACCATACTCATGCCATCATCACGGCAGACGCCATGACAATGGGCAAGCACGTATACTGCCAGAAACCGTTGACTCACTCCGTTTACGAATCCCGTTTGCTGACCAAGCTGGCCGCCTCTACCGGAGTAGTTACTCAAATGGGTAATCAGGGAGCATCGGGCGAAGGTACCGACCTGGTTTGCGAATGGATATGGAATGGAGAAATCGGCGAAGTAACCAAAGTGGAATGCGCCACCGACCGTCCTATCTGGCCGCAAGGACTGAATGCACCCGAAAAGGCGGACCGCATCCCCAACACATTGAACTGGGATCTTTTCACCGGACCTGCCAAACTGAACCCGTACAACAACGTTTATCATCCCTGGAACTGGCGCGGATGGTGGGATTACGGTACAGGTGCACTGGGAGATATGGCCTGTCATATTCTGCATCAGCCGTTCAGAGCTCTGAAGCTAGGTTATCCTACCAAGGTGGAAGGTTCTTCTACTTTATTACTGAGTGCCTGCGCTCCTCAGGCCCAACACGTGAAGATGATTTTCCCCGCCCGCGACAATATGCCGAAAGTTGCCTTGCCGGAAGTTGAGGTACACTGGTATGACGGCGGTATGATGCCGGAACGTCCGAAAGGTTTCCCGGAAGGAAAACAACTGATGGGCCCCGGTGGTGGTCTGACTATCTTCCACGGAACAAAAGATACATTGATTTGCGGCTGCTACGGAGAACAACCTTTCTTGTTGTCAGGCCGTGTGCCCAATGCACCGAAAGTATGCCGCCGTGTTACTTGTTCTCATGAAATGGACTGGGTACGCGCTTGTAAGGAAGACAAATCCAACCGCGTGATGCCGAAAGCGGATTTCTCCGAATCGGGACCGATGAATGAAATGGTGGTAATGGGTGTATTGGCTATCCGTCTGCAAGGATTGAACAAGACACTGGAATGGGACGGCGCTAATATGTGCTTCACTAATATTGGTGATAACGAAACACTCAGAACCTGCATTAAGGACGGATTTACGATTCATGATGGTCACCCGTCATTCAATAAGACCTGGACAGATCCGATCAACGCGAAACAATTTGCAGCCGAACTGGTGAAACATAATTATCGTGAAGGATGGAAGTTGCCTGATATGCCACGATAAGAGGAAATTAAAGATCAAAAAAATAAATTGATATTATATGAAAAAAGTATTTTACCCATTAGCTTGTTGTCTCGCAGCGGGAGTTTTAGTTTCCTGCAGCGGTCAGAAGAAAGCCGGGAGTGCTCAGGAAGAGCAATCGGCAAACGAAGTAGCAGTATCATATTCAAAATCATTAAAAGCAGCGGAGATGGATAGCTTGCAATTACCGGTAGATGCGGATGGTTACATCACTATCTTTGACGGCAAAACATTTAATGGATGGCGTGGTTATGGCAAGGACAGAGTTCCTTCCAAGTGGACTATCGAGGACGGTTGTATCAAGTTCAACGGTTCTGGTAGCGGTGAAGCGCAGAACGGTGACGGCGGAGACCTGATCTTTGCCCACAAATTCAAAAACTTCGAACTGGAAATGGAATGGAAGGTTTCCAAAGGCGGTAACTCCGGTATCTTCTATTTAGCTCAGGAAGTGACTTCTAAAGATAAGGACGGTAACGACGTGCTCGAACCGATCTATATTTCCGCACCTGAATATCAGGTATTGGACAATGACAATCATCCGGATGCTAAATTGGGGAAAGACAATAACCGTCAGTCGGCTTCTTTATATGACATGATTCCGGCAGTTCCTCAGAATGCAAAACCTTTCGGTGAATGGAACAAGGCTAAGATCATGGTTTATAAAGGTACGGTTGTTCACGGACAGAATGACGAGAATGTACTCGAATATCACTTGTGGACCAAACAATGGACTGACCTTTTGCAAGCCAGCAAATTCAGCCAGGACAAATGGCCGTTGGCTTTCGAACTGCTGAATAATTGCGGTGGCGAAAACCACGAAGGATTTATCGGAATGCAGGATCACGGTGATGACGTTTGGTTCCGCAATATCCGCGTGAAAGTTCTGGACTGATCACATAAATAATTCAAAGATAGGCTGTGTCAAAAGTAACATCAACATGGCATTTAGTTCTGAATGACAGAATGATATGCCCGACGAACTTCTGACACAGCTTTTTTATTTTAATACATGAACCCCTTTATCTACAAACATGAAACTCCAAATAAATCTATGTGCGCTGGCTCTTCTTTTAATGATTCCGTTTACGGCCATGGCACAGTCTAAAACAAAAGCGAAAGCTAAAAAAGAAGTAGCGATTCAACTCTATTCTGTCAGGGATATATTGAATAAGGTGGACAATAAGGACGGCAAATGTGACGCCGCTTATATTACTCTTCTGAAGAACTTGGCGAAAATGGGATATACCAGTGTGGAAGCCGCCAATTATAATAATGGAAAGTTTTACGACAGAACTCCCGATCAATTTAAAAAAGATGTTGAATCTGCCGGGCTGAAGGTTTTATCCTCACATTGCACAAGAGGATTGTCGAAAGAAGAATTAGCTTCCGGTGATTTTTCAAGTTCACTTCAATGGTGGGACCAGTGTATTGCTGATCATAAAGCTGCCGGTATGAGTTACATTGTAGCTCCTTGGATGGATGTGCCTAAAACACTTAAGGAGTTGGATACATATTGTGCTTATTACAATGAAATAGGCAAACGTTGTAAACAGCAGGGGATGTCGTTCGGATACCATAATCATGCTCATGAATTTCAGAAGGTAGAAGATAAAGTGATGTATGACTACATGATTGAGCATACCAATCCTGAATATGTTTTCTTCCAGATGGATGTTTATTGGGTAGTTCGCGGGCAAAACAGTCCGGTAGATTATTTTAATAAATACCCCGGTCGTTTTAAAATGTTCCATATCAAGGATCACAGAGAAATCGGGCAGAGCGGAATGGTTGGTTTCGACGCTATTTTCAAGAATGCAAAGACGGCTGGTGTGAAGCATCTTGTTGCAGAGATAGAAAGCTACAGCATGCCCGTAGAGAAAAGTGTCGAGGTAAGTCTGGATTATTTGCTGGATGCTCCTTTTGTTAAAAGCTCATACGCTAAATAAGGCATAAAAAAAAGTCTGTGCATGCTTTTAGCATGTCAGACTTTCAATTCTCTCTAGGCTGTTCTGAATTATTCAGCTACAGCTTCAGTTGCAGTGCTATCTGCATTCAAAGAGTCAGCTGCCTGAGCTGCTGCTTGTTCTGCTTCAGCTGCTGCTGCTTCTACAGCTGCGATTGAGTCAGCGATGCGGATAGAATCTTGTTGAGCTTTTGCTGCGTCAGCTGCTTTGTTACCACAAGATGCGAATGATACTGCTACGATAGCTACGGCCATCAAAACTAATTTTTTCATTTTCTTTGCTTTTTAAAAAACGTAATACAATCAATTGCTTTATTAAAACGTTGCAAAGGTATGTACTTTTTTGATAGGTTGTTCTCCAAATCCCAACTTTTTTTATGTTTTTTTTGGAGGTTAGCCCCTTTTGACTACTTTTTGTATGTTTAATAACATACTAATCTTCTGCAATACTGTTATATAAGTAGCGCTTGATACTCCTTTTAGGAGTTTTTTCAAATTCGTTGGGGTATAGCTGTATCTGGCTTACTTTTTCGTAACTGGCCACACTGTTATTCAGGTTTTTCAGATTCTCATCCATAATGGTTTTGATATTTTCCGTTTGGTTCAGACCAAGGGAATCCAGTGCTTCATAATCTGCATAAACCAAAGCGACCAGTTTCTTATTACGCTCGATGATCAGACTTTCCAGAACGAATGGCAGATTGTTGAGACGTGCTTCGATTTCCTCGGGGAAAATATTCTGTCCACTGGAACTGAGAATCATGGTCTTGCTGCGGCCACGGATATAGAGATTATTATTTTCGTCCAGTTTTCCCAGATCACCGGTACGCAACCAGCCGTCTTCGGTGAAAACTTCCTTCGTTGCTTCCGGATTTTTATAGTACCCCGCCATTACATTTTCGCCTCGCACTTGTATCTCACCAATTTCAGCTTCTGGATTTTCTTTATAAATCCGGGCTTCCATGATGTCGAGTACACGACCGGAAGAAGTCGGGACGAATTCGTTCCAGGGAGCGTAGCTGATCAATGGTGCACATTCTGTCATACCGTAACCGATAGTGAACGGAAACTTGATGCGGTGGAAAAACTCTTCTACTTCCGGGTTCATGGCAGCTCCGCCGATAATGATTTCTTTGAAACGTCCGCCCAGGGCATCTACCAGTTTTTTACGGATTTGCCCGTAGATTTGTCCATCGAGCAAAGGAATGCTGAGTGCCCATCTCATAGTTCTTTTATTGATGGCGGGTTGGATAACATTTTTGTAGATTTTCTCGATAACAAGCGGTACGGTAATGATAAGATTGGGTTTTACCTCCTCGAAAGCTTTCATCAGGATCTTGGGGGAGGGGACTTTTCCCAGAAGTGTGACATGGGTTCCCACAGCGGTGGCCGTGAGGAAGTCGAAGGCACAACCGTAGGCATGGGCTAAAGGTAAGAAAGATAACACTTTATCTCCTTTCTTTAATAGCTCGGTACGTATACCGAAGGTGACATTTCCTGCCAGATTGTTTCCTGTCAGCATAACACCTTTGCTGAAACCGGTGGTGCCCGAAGTATAGTTCAGCAGCATCACCTTATCATTAGAGAGAGTTGTATATTGTACGTCTTCCCGGCGAAAACCTTTCGGATAAGTTTCATGCATTTCGTCATCCAGATGTTTGAGGAAACGGTTGATTGTCTCACCGTCACGCTGGTGGAGGCAGCGGAAATCAGAAAGGGAGAATACGGCACGCAGTCCGGTCAGGCGTTCTTCTTCCAGATGATCCCAAATGGAATCGCTGGTAAAGAGAAAAACAGATTCGGAGTGGGTGACGATATGATGTACATCGTTCGGATTAAAATCTTGAAGGATGGGAACAACGATGGCTCCATAAGTGATGGTTGCCATATAAGCAATGCACCAACGGGAATTGTTTTTGCCGATAACAGCTATTTTATCGCCCCGGCGCAGGCTGCAATGTTTGAATAGCAAGTGCAATTTAGCTATCTCTTGTGCTACTTGTCCATAGGAATAACTCTCGTCTTCACCATAATCGGTGTAGCAAGGAAGGTCCCAGTTCTCACGGAAACTCTGCTCGTAGAGTTTGATAAAGTTTTCTTGTATCATTGCACGAAAATTGATGATTTGTGCAAAAGTAGGAAAATTCTAAGAATTATATGTAACTTTGTGGCAGAAATGTGTTTAGAATAGATATGATTGATACCAATATATTTCAAAATAAGACAGCGGTTTACTATACGTTAGGGTGTAAGTTGAACTTTTCGGAAACCTCTACTATCGGTAAGATTTTGCGGGAAGCAGGGGTGCGTACGGCACGTAAGGGAGAGAAAGCAGACATCTGTGTAGTGAACACTTGCTCGGTGACGGAGGTGGCAGATAAGAAATGCCGCCAGGCTATTCATCGTTTGGTGAAGCAACATCCGGGTGCTTTCGTGGTTGTGACCGGATGTTATGCCCAGTTGAAGCCCGAAACCGTTGCAAAGATTGAGGGGGTGGACGTGGTACTTGGTGCCGAACAGAAAAAGGACTTACTTCAATATCTCGGTAATTTACAGAAAAATGAGTCGGGAGAGGCGTATGCTTCAGCGTTGAAAGACATCCATTCATTTGCGCCGTCCTGCTCACGGGGGGATCGTACCCGCTATTTTCTGAAAGTACAGGATGGTTGCGATTATTATTGTTCCTATTGTACCATTCCTTTTGCTCGCGGACGGAGCCGCAACGGAACGGTTGCCTCTATGGTAGAACAGGCGCGTCAGGCTGCAGCCGAAGGGGGAAAGGAGATTGTGTTGACCGGCGTTAACATTGGCGATTTCGGTAAGAGTACCGGAGAGACTTTCTTTGACTTGGTGAAGGCGCTGGACGAGGTAGAAGGTATTGAACGTTATCGTATCTCTTCCATAGAACCTAATTTGCTGACTGATGAGATCATAGAGTTCGTTTCGCATTCCCGCAATTTTATGCCTCACTTCCATATTCCATTGCAGTCCGGCAGTGACGACGTTTTAAAACTGATGCGCCGTCGGTATGATACGGAACTCTTCGCTTCTAAAGTGCAGAGAGTGAAAGAAGTGATGCCCGACGCTTTTATTGGTGTGGATGTCATAGTGGGTACGCGGGGTGAAACGGATGAATACTTTGAGCAGGCTTATGAATTTATTAAGAGTCTGGATGTGACCCAACTTCACGTGTTCAGCTATTCCGAACGGCCGGGTACACAGGCTTTGAAGATAGACCATGTGGTAACTCCGGAGGAAAAGCACCGTCGCAGTCAGCGCCTGTTGGAACTTTCGGACGAAAAGACGCATGCATTCTATGCCCGCCATATCGGACAAACCATGCCGGTATTGCTGGAACGCTCCAAGCCGGGTGCACCGATGCATGGCTTTACGGCTAACTATATCCGGGTAGAGGTTCCCCATAATGATACACTGGACAATCAAGTGGTATCTGTACGCCTGGGCGATTTCAATGAAGACGGGACGGCGTTGCAGGGAACTTTACTATTATAATAAGGTATAAGAAAAGTATGAAATCGAAACTTATCTACTGGCTGACTTACGCAGGTATGTGGCTGCTGGCTTTGCTTCCTTTCCGGGCACTCTATATATTGTCCGACGGACTCTATTTCCTGATGCGCCATGTGGTGCATTACCGTCGCGGGGTGGTCCGTAAAAACCTAAAGAATTCTTTTCCGGAAAAGTCTCAGGCCGAACTTCGTGAGATTGAGCGTGAGTTTTATCACTACATCTGCGATTATATGCTGGAAGAAATCAAGATGATGCGTATGTCATTCGAAGACCTTTCCCGGCGTATGGAGTATGGCAACACAGAAGAATATCTTGCCATGCTCGAAAAACATGGGGGCATTGTTGTGCTCATTCCCCATTATGCCAACTTTGAGTGGTTGACAGCAATGGGAGCTTTCATGAAGCCGGAAGATGTGCCGCTACAGGTGTATAAACCCTTGCGAAATAAGTATGTGGACGAAATGTTTAAGCTTATCCGTGCCCGGCATGGTGGTTATAATGTGCCGAAGCACTCTACTGCCCGCGAAGTGATCCGGTTGCGCCGTGAAGGGAAGCATGTGGTGGTTGGTTTGATTACCGATCAATCGCCCAATCGTAACGAAGCTCACCACTGGACTACTTTTCTGAACCAGGAAACCGTATTTATGGATGGAGGTGAACGTATTGCCAGGATGATGAATTACCCTGTATTTTATTGTGAATTGGAGAGGCAGGGCAGAGGACATTGCAAAGCCTACTTCGATTTGCTAACCGAAACCCCTAAACAGACTGCTGAAGGGGAGATAACCGAACTTTTCGTACGCCGTCTGGAACAAACGATTCGTCGTGCTCCTGCCTATTGGTTCTGGTCTCATAAGCGTTGGAAACTGAAACGTGAAGAACTGGAGAAGCAAAATGGATAAGATAGCAGTTGTAATATTAAACTGGAACGGGTGTGAAATGCTCCGCTCATTTCTTCCCTCCGTGGTACGCTTTTCCGAAGCAGACGGTGCTGTGGTGTATGTTGCTGATAATGGTTCAACGGATGCATCTGTTGAGATGCTTTGCCGGGAGTTTCCTACCGTCCGATTGATACTGCTGGAAGAAAACCAGGGTTTTGCCGATGGTTATAACATGGCTTTGCAGGAAGTGGATGCTGAGTATGTGGTACTTCTCAATTCGGATGTGGAAGTGACGGAGCATTGGCTTCAGCCATTGGCTGATTATATGGAGGCACATCTTGAGGCAGCAGCTTGCCAGCCGAAGATACGGAGTTGGCGGCAGAAGGAGATGTTTGAGTATGCAGGTGCGGCAGGCGGCTTTCTCGATCGTTACGGCTATCCGTTCTGTCGTGGGCGGATTATGGGCGTGGTAGAGGAGGACAGAGGGCAATACGATACCATTATTCCTGTATTTTGGGCGACGGGTGCAGCCTTGTTTATCCGCCTGAAAGATTATCGTGAGGCCGGAGGGCTGGACGGACGATTCTTTGCCCACATGGAAGAGATTGACTTGTGCTGGAGGCTTCGTGCACGTGGTCGGCAGATTGTATGTGTGCCGCAAAGTGTGGTTTATCATGTAGGCGGTGCTACTTTAAAGAAAGAAAATCCCCGAAAGACTTATCTCAACTTTCGTAATAATCTTGTCATGCTTTACAAGAACCTGCCATCCCGGGATTTTGCTTCAGTGATGCGTACTCGTGCAGTTCTTGACTATATAGCAGCATTGAGTTTTATACTTAAATTACAGTTTCCCAATGCATTGGCAGTGCTTCGTGCACGGCGCGAATATCGTTTGTTACGTTCTTCTTTTACTCCTGCACGTGAAGAGAACCTGAAAAAAACTTCCCTTTCCGTGATACCGGAATGGACAAAAAGCAGTATCTTGGCGCAGTATTATTTACGTGGAAAGAAATTTTTCTCGCAATTATAGCTTTTTCTTTTTACCGACTGTTTATAATTAAAGGTATTGGCTTATGACAAAATTAGTTAGAAAGATTGGACTGGTGGCGCACGACGCCATGAAGAAAGACCTCATCGAGTGGGTTCTCTGGAACTCTGAATTGCTCATGGGGCATAAGTTTTACTGTACAGGTACTACGGGAACTCTTATCCTTGAGGCTCTTAAGGAAAAGCATCCCGATGTTGAGTGGGACGTTACCATTTTGAAATCCGGTCCTTTGGGTGGTGACCAGCAAATGGGGTCTCGCATTGTGGATGGCGAGATTGATTATCTTTTCTTCTTCACTGACCCTATGACGTTGCAGCCGCACGATACAGATGTGAAAGCACTGACTCGTCTTGCTGGTGTTGAGAATATCGTTTTCTGCTGTAACCGTAGTACGGCAGACCATATTATTTCAAGTCCGCTATTCATTGATCCGACGTATGAACGTACTATTCCAGATTACACCGGATACACCAAGCGCTTTGAAAACAAACCGGTGGTTGCCGAGGCAGTGGAATCTGCGAAAAAGCGGAAGAAAAAGAAATAAAAGAGGCAATAACTCTGATATGAATAGAAAAGGTGTGGAAGACTTCCGGACGGAAGATTTCCACACCTTTTCTTTATATAAGGATTATGTGTTTTGATTTAGAACATATATCCTACAGAAAGCTGATAGCCATAATCTCTTATACTACACTGACCCTGTATTTGTTTAATGGCTTCATTGTATTGGAAAGAGACTGTATAATGTTTGCTGATAATGGCTTTTAGCCCTGCGATTCCTCCATAAGTCCAATGACGGAGAGCATCAAGGTCCACCTTTTGGGTGGAACCAGGTGAGTTAATGATGGGAATCTCGTAAGAATATCCTTTCATAGGGTTCCAACTCACATGTTTAATATTCTCTTTGCCATCAGATGTAGAATTTATATCTAATGGGCATTTACCTGCACTAAAATTATACGAACCATATACCCCGATTGAAGGAATCAAACTTAGCTTTTTACTAATTTGAATATTGTATCCTACTTTTAACGGGATAACAATATGATTCAGTTTTATTTTAGCATCCGGGAAACGGGGAAGCATATTATATGACATTTCCATTTTACTTTGGGTCTGCATGAATGAGGCTCCTGACATCAGCATCCAATGTCTTTTAAACTCATAATCCACAGTTCCTCCAATTTGGAATCCTGCCCCCATGCCACCTACTTTTTGAGCCTTGTAATTGCTGCTACTTTTGAAGTGTGTCAGGTTCATTCCTGCATCTACACCAAATCTTACTTGTGCGGAGACTTGTAGTGATAGGTATAGTGCTAATAGTAGAAATAATGTAAATCTTTTCATAATTATCTTATAAATGCTAGTGTGAAATCTCCTCCGTATGAACCACCTTCTAATTTGGGTAGCGTGTGGGTCCCATAAGTACCATACTTACCTACATATCTTGCAAATACATTTGTGTATGATACTTGTTCTGATGTATTGGCTGTTATGTCTGTCCATACAGATATGTTCCCTGATAAAGAAGTAGCTCCGGGCTTCAAGCCACCTACACTCCAGTCAATTTTTCCATCATTATGGAATGCATGAAAACGTACGAAGTCAAGATTGTAAGGATCTCCTGCTGCATTAGGTAGAGTAAAGTACATTGGAGATGCAGATAATTGGAAATATACATCTCTGTGATTATCTCTTTTCCAACCATGCCAGGTTTTCTTTTGGCAACCCACATGAACTTTTATTTCACTTGAACTAAATAGGTCCACTCTACCTGTTGTTTTTTTCTTGTCTCCAATAAAATTTTGAAAATTGAAGCTATTTGTTTCGCCAGAGAGCGGGGTATAAGCGTATACAGCTTTGTCTGATTCACTCATATCATCGGAAAGAGAAATTTTCTTAACTTCATTTCCGATAACTACTTTACGATTGCTGTTTACAAGGTAAGTAGAAACATTATCACCGTCGGGTACATAAAGTGATAAATCTTCATTATCATACTTGTTAGTAACCAATAATCCTTTATATTTCTCCACATATTGAGAATATTTAGTTTTAAAGTCAGATTCGCTGGTTGCCGTGTTTGCAATTTCTTCCAATTCCTCATCTGCTTTCACGGCAAGTTCCTGCAATGAAATGAAATCGTTGGCATCTACATAAGCTAATCTGTTACAGGATTGCATGTCGTTGATTTCTTTTAAAGACAATTGATAATCGTCTTCTGAGGCAAATTGTAAAGCGGTTTCTCCTTGTATAGAACTTCTTGTCTTACTATTATCCGTTGGGATAATTTCTCCTTGGTCAGTAATCTGTACTACTTGAAACTTTTGGGGTTGTGCAGAAGAATTGTCAATTGGTAAGTTGTTTTCTTCATCTTGGCATGAAATGGCAGCTAATGCAATAGCCGTTAGAAATAATAATTTCTTCATAATTTTAAATTGTTTTGATGTTAATAAAATAGTTAGTTAAATCTCGTTTAGTGTGATTTCTGCTGTTACGTCTATGGTGGGAGAGGTTATCTCTATAGTATAGATATCCGATTCTGGAGCATAGACGTTTACTGTTTTTCCTTCATAAATGGAGGTCTTGAATTCAGAAACAACTACATTTCCGTCCTTATCAGTCACAGTGATATCTGCTTCCTCTAAGGCAGATTGAAAAGTAATAGTTAGGTTGTCGTCTATTTCATCGGCAGTTAGGTTAAAAAATAAGGGGCTACGGAAGATAGACTTTGAATGTGAATTAATAATTTTGGTATTCACTTTGTGCCGATGCTTTTTGTGTGGCATTGCACTCATCGGTATAATAAATAATACCGATAATAGAATAAATAATAATTTAGTTTTCATTACGATAATAGTTTTATTGTTTTCGGTTGCAAAGTTAGGGCAAACAATTATTATGAATGCATTTTTGCAGTCACACTATAAAACCGTAACGTGTTGATAAATAGCTAGATAATGAAATGTATAGTCACATCTTGCTTTTTTCCTTATTCATTCTCTCCTTTAGCCTGTATTTTTTCTGGTTGAGAGGATGTGTATCAGTATAACCAAAACAAATTGCAATGGATAATGGCTCAAGAGAAGTTTCTTGCAGACAAAGGAGCAATTTATCATCTTCCGTCAGTCTGGGATATTCATTTTGGAGGAAAGAGATATAACTTTGATATATTCCGAATACTGTCTTTTTTAATTGTTCCTGCTCTGTAGTAGTCAAGGCTTTCATCTGTTTTTTATTCGTAGTGGTTTGCCCGGACAGAGTAATCACTCTTTTGTAGATACTGCTTTGAGTAAGCAACCAATTGAGTAGCTGTTGTTTTTCTTCTTTTAAGCGAGCTATGGCTTGCTCTCTTTCTTCTATTTGCTGCTCTTTATTTTCATGTTCTTGCTTTAAATTATTTTGTTTCTGCTTTAGTAAGTTAATCATTAACTGATTATTTTCGATGGTGGTTTCTAAAGAAGACAATTTATTTTGTGTTTGCTCTAAGGATTGTTTGTATTGGAGTTGAAGCCGTTTTTTCCGATTTATGCGGTTTTGATAGATAAGTATGATTAGGAAACAAACGAATACGAAACCTGTGATGGTATTTCGTACAATGCGGTTTCCTTTTATTTGTTCCTCTTTTACTTGCATTTTTGTGTTGTATTCATAAATTAATTGTTGTATTTCAGTTGACTGTTCCATATGATATAGAGAATCTATGATGGCAGACTGTTCTTCCAGATAGATATTTGCTGTTTTGTAATCTCCGTTTTCTTTTTCAAGGTTATATAAGCTTTTTAAACAAGAGGTCTTACCTTCAATGGGTATATCCTCCAAACTTTTGTTTAAATAATATCGGACTGAATCTTTGTTTCCTCCTGTTTTTAGAAGTAGGTCTCCGAGGTTAAAATAGTAATTTCCATGATTCTCTTTTTGTGGTAGTTCTATAAGGGCTTTCTGTGCATAATACAAGGCAGAATCAAGTTCCTCAAATCCATCAAATTCGAGACTTAAATTGTGCTTGGACATCGCAATCTGGAGGGAATCTCCTGAGGCTATAGCATAATTTAGTGCTTTGCGCTGGAACATCAGGGTAGAGTCCTTTTCATCTATTAAGCAGTAATATGTACTGATATTGTTTAGTGCCATTGATTTCTCCAATTCGGTGGTACAACACTGATACAAAGTTTTGTATATCCCTATAGATTCGTCATAATATCCGGCATCAAAATAGATATTCCCCAATGAACTGAGTAATAATTTTTTTGTTTTAAGTTCTTTCGGAAAATTTTGTATGATGGTCAATCCCTCCTGAAGATATGAGATAGCCTCCTTTACTTCTTCCATCTCAACAGCCAGTCTGCCTTTATAAAGCAACGCTACCGCTTTTTCTTTTTCATCGTCATCATAATAATCTAATGCTACGTTCAGTAGCGAGTCGCAAGGTAGCAAAGAGAGTTTGCACTTGTCCGTGGCACGTGCAAGTAGCAACGCATAGCGTGCGCATTCTTTGTCGGAAAGTCCTTCTATTTCTTCCGGTGATAAGTCCAATGACCGGAGTGCACTGTCGGGATATTCTTCCATGAGTGTATCGGCATGTGAGAGTAATGTTTCTGTTTCGCTTTTGTGTGAACAAGAAAATAGTAGTAGTAAAACAATAAATAATGCTGCTATAATCTTTAAGTTTACCATTTGGTCGGTTATTTTGTTGGCAACAAAGGTATAAATAATTATTTATAAAGCTGATGGTAAGAGGGTGTTTTTTATAGTTCATTCAGAAAAGCTATAATTCGATTCATACTAATTTACCATCGCAGTCCATGAAAGGCCAGTAAACTTTCCGGTGCTTTGTTTGTTCCTTCGGCAAGAATGAGTTACTTTTGTCTTATCGCTGCCGAAATAATATGAAAACGGGAACAATTATGGAAGAGAATGTAAAAAGAATACCTTATGGCGTATCCAACTTTGTAGAAGTGGTGGAACAGAATCAATATTATGTGGATAAAACCATGTATCTGCCTTTACTGGAGCAGTAGCCCAACAGTTTATTCTTTATCCGTCCCCGCCGTTTCGGAAAGAGCATTTTCTTAAGTATGTTGCGGGCTTATTATGACATCGCCCAAAAAGAAAAGTTCCGGAAGCGCTTCGAAGGCTTGTGGATAGGCGGTCAGCCTACACCGTTGCAGGGGAAATTCCAGATACTCTATCTCGACTTCTCGCGCGTGGGAGGTATAGGTGCATTAGACCGGAATTTTGATGATTATTGCAGCGGGGCCTTGAATAATTTTGCTCTTATTTATGAGCCTTACTATTATCCGGGGTTCGAAAAGGATATGAAAGAGCAATCCGGTTCTACCAATAAACTGAACTTCCTGGATTGGCAGGCACACAATACCGGTGCTGCCAACTAAAATACCTCTCCTCCAAAGATTCGGAATCGAAAGCTGAAACGCAATGGCAGGAAGCGGTGGGGCAGGTAAGGATGTATGCCGCTGCCCCCAAGGTGAAGCAGTTGATACAGAATACGCAGTTACATTGCATCGTGGTGCAGTTTCGAGGCTGCGAACTGGAACGAATGGAGGAGGTTTCTTTTTAAACTCTTTCGCATTGTACTTCCACCCCTGCCGCATCCAAATCGGCTCCCATGGGCGGATTGCGTTTAGCGAGTTTCAGTTCAATAGCTTTTACGGTGGGGAAAGTGCGAAACAGGCGCTTTACGATACGTCCGCAAACATGCTCCAGCAATTTAGAAGGTATCTCCATCTCTGCTTTCACATTTTCGTATACATCGGCATAGCTGACGGTATGTGTCACATCGTCAGTCTCGGCTGCACGCGCAATATCGACTTTCAATTTCAGGTTAATGACAAATTCATTACCTACTTCTCGCTCTTGCTGACCTACACCGTGGTAGGCAAAGAAACGGACGTTATCAAGGAATATATAACTGTTCATATCAATGGAATATTAGGTTAATGACAAAAATAAGAATAACTGCCCAGTAAACAAAGAAAACAGGTATATTTGTATCTGAAGAAAATCGTACCAATCTGTAATATATGTTGTACCTTTGCCCTTCAATCATTAATTTTATAAATATAATGGAAAAAGAAACATTTGATTATTCAAAAGTGCCTCATAACTTTGGTCTGTGCGCAGCAGCAGATTGTTCTCATGCCGACACTTGTTTACGCCGGATTGCATACTCTCATGCTCCGGCAAACATTACTTTTCTGCCTACGCTGAATCCGAAAACGATTGAGGCTATGGCGGGGAAATGTGAGTATTACCGTTCCAACAAGAAAGTGAACTATGCCAAAGGTTTCGTGTGTACTACGGAAGCTCTGGCAGTCAGTGTATCAGGAACCTTCCGCTACGGGCTGATTGGTCGATGGGGAATCAGAAAATATTATCAGAAGCGGAAAGGAGAAACGCTACTGTCGCCTGCAGAACAACAAGAAGTGATTGCCTTGGCCAAGAAACTGGGCCTGCAAAAAGGGGAGTATTTCGATAGTTATGTAGAGGAATATAACTGGTAACTAAGTTTCTGTGCCCTGTCATCCTGCGAACAGGTAATCACATCTTACGAACAAACAGCCGTGCCCTCGGCAGGTGAATGTATTTCACCTTACGAGGACACGGCTGTTTCCTTTCATTGTTATCTTGTTTACCTCAAATGGTAACTCCATTTACATGCCGAGGTAAAAGCGTTTACAATAGGAGGTAAAGAGCGTTACAATAAGCGGTAAAGGTCGTTACATCCAGCGGTAAATGCTTTTACATCATAGCGTAAATGAAATGTAAATGCAATGCGCTGATAATTAAAGCACTAATGTGTTGCCTGAATATTATCCTTTTCGTCCGGTCTGTTCTATCAGTCCTTTGATCTTCTCGTTCAGGCTATCCGCTTTCATCAGTTGTTCCAGCGTCAGGTGCATACGGTAACGCCAGTAATGTCTGGGGTTGGCAGGCACGTTGATGCGCTCTTCCTGTACATTGGGGTTGCGCCATTTTCCGTCCATAGCCATCCAGTCCTGCAAGGAGAGGATGCACAGGATAGAGTTGCTGTAAAGATGGTTGCGTACCACTTGTTCGCAAAGTTCCGGAGTGACGACGGCAGGTGCGGCGCCGTAATGCCCCAGCATGGTGTTGTAGTACCGTTGCGTTTGTTGGAAATCTTCTTCCCACCAGCCGCGCAGCGTAGACATATCATGCGTAGAGATGGTGCAAACCGAGCGGTACGGATACCAGTCCGGATGTCCGAATTCCTGTGAAGGATCTTTCGGCATGCGCTGTATCTCCAGACTAAGGATGCGCAGGTCGTTCATCACCCAAGCTACGCAATCGGGAATCATGCCGAGGTCTTCACCACATACCAGCATACGGGTAGATTGCGTCAGTTGCGGCAACTTCTTCATGGCTTGTTCGCGCCAGAACTCGTTGTGGCGATGATAGTAATACTGATCGTACAAACGGTTGAATGCCGCCTTCTCCCAATCATTCAGGGCACGGTAGATGTAATCGTGTTGTACGCCGATACGCGGGTGGAACTTGTTCGGGTCTTCGCGGTCGGGCACAAACAGTACGTCACTGATTAATGCGTACAGTCCGTCGCGTATCCAGATGCTGTCTTCGTCTGTCTTTCCGGCAAAGTAGGCTTCTACTTTGCGCTGTGTGTCGAACTCGGGACGCATGCGATATATTTCCCATGTTTCGGTAGGCTCTATGAAGGTCTGCTTTACATAATCGGTATGCGGACCGAACATTTGTCCGAGGAAGTATTCATGGATATAGGGTTTCGTAAAGAAATCTTCGCGGAATGCTATTCCGTAGCCTTCTATTTCTTCGCGCGTCATCGGCAAGGCGGGGACAAACTGGCCCAGCAGTCCGTGTACGGCGTGCATCGGGATTTCCCAAATGCGGAAGAAGCCCAGGATGTGGTCGATACGGTAAGCGTCGAAGTATTCCGACATCTTGCGGAAACGCTTCATCCACCAGGAATAACCGTCTTTCTCCATTACGTCCCAGTTGTAAGTAGGGAAGCCCCAGTTCTGACCGTTCACGGAGAAGTCATCGGGCGGTGCACCTGCTTGTCCGTTCAGGTTGAAGTAGTAAGGTTCCGTCCATGCTTCCACGCTGTTGCGGCTGATACCGATAGGGATGTCGCCTTTCAGTACTACACCGTTGGCTCGTGCGTGTTCCGTTGCAGCCAGCAGTTGCAGATGCAGGTGGAACTGGATGAAGAAGTAGATGGCGATATGCGGATAGTCGGCAGATTCCGGCTGGCATAACTTTTCTATTTCTTCTGCTTTATATTCTGTGAATTTCGGCCATTCGCGGAAGTTGGGTGTCTTGTAGGCATCGCGCAGATAGCTGAACACGGCGTATGGCTGTAACCATTCTTTGTTGTTCTCGAAGAATTTCCGAAAGGCATCTGATGCCAGAACTTGTTCGCCTTCCTGCTTGTATATCAGGCGGAAGAACTCCCATTTTGTCTGGTTTACTGCTTCATAGTCCACGGCAGGCAGGGCGTTCAGCTCTTTCTGTCGTTTGTTGAATTCTGCCATTGCCTTTTTGTCCTTCAACGTACCCATCTGTTTCAGATCGGCATACATGGGGTGGAACGCATAAATGGATATGCTGTTGTATGGATAAGAATCCGTCCACGTATGTGTCATGGTGGTGTCGTTGATAGGTAATATCTGTACGGCTTTCTGGCGGGTAAGTACAGCCCAGTCTATCATTTGTTTCAGGTCGCCAAAGTCACCTACGCCGAAGCTCTTTTCGGAGCGTAGCGAGAAGATGGGCACGGCTACTCCGGCACCTTTCCAGTCGGGTAGGGCGAAGTAAACGTAACGGTCACCGATCACCAGTGTTTCGTTAGCGCCTATCTGCGGATCGGCCATGTAGCGGTTGGGATTGTTCTCCCATGCCACGGCACGACGTTCTTTCTTATTATAAAGGATGAATTTATACTCCAGCGGGAAGCTGATTTTCGAGGCGTCTACTTCAACCTGCCATTCCGGGAAGTTGGCGTCGCTCATCAGAACGGCTTTATCCGCGTCCCAATCTCCCAGAACTTTCTGGTTGCCGCAAATGCCCAGGCAGTGATCATTGTCGATGCACGGAGCATACGCCTTGATCAATAATCCTTTCTTGTGGCTTTTGGGAGCGGCGCTACGTTCGGGATGCGCAAGCAGGGACTCCGTGAAAGCAGACGTGTAGAAGTATTGCTGTTCGGGCAGATTCTTCCAGCAGTCTTGCAGGCGGTAGACTTTCTTCTTGTCAGCCGATACATAGAGCGTGCGGGGAAGGCTGTTCCATTCCGTACGTGTATCTTTGCCGTCGCGATAAATGTAATAACTGTATTGTACGATGCCGTTTTCAGGCGCTTGAATGTCCGCATCTAAAGTCCAGTGAATGCCATCCACTGTTTGTAAGGGTACGGCTTTACCGGGCTGATTGTTACCCAGTTCAGGAATAGATCCTAAGACTCTAACCTCTTCACCCCAACTTGTGCGGTACTCGATATGAAAAGATAGTATCATATAATATTAGATTTAGTAATAGCTGCATTGACTATGCAAGTATAGACATTATTCCGCATAATCAAGCAGCTACCGCTATCTAAGTTTTTTAAATTCCTATGCAAACGTTTGTGCTTGCATTTCGCAGGTCTGTTTCTATCCGCAACGTGAAGCTCCGCAAGTGGTACAAATGAGGCAACCTTCTTGATATACAAGTGTTTCGTTACCGCAGTTCGGACATTTCTTGCCTTTGGCTTCTGTGCCGTCCGTTATGTATTTCTTTAATGCGCGTTCCACGCCGTTCTTCCAGGTATTGATGCTTTCGCTGTCCAGTTGCAAAGAGCCGACCAGCTTGATAACCTGTTCGATAGGCATACGATAACGCAATACTCCGGAGATCAGTTTGGCGTAATTCCAGTATTCTTTGTTGAACTTCTCGGACAGGCCTTCGATGGTGACTTTATATCCGCGTTTGTTCTGGAACTGGAAGTCGTAACGCTTGCTTCCGTCCTTATCCACCTTCTTTATAATATGTCCGGAAGTAACGTTTTTGGGCAGGATGATGCCTTCGTCGTCGTCCTGAAGACCGGTGAAGATTTCGTAAGGATGTCCGTCCAGCAAACCGACGAATGCCACCCACTTCTCTTTGTTATTCTGGAAACGTACGATGTCGGCGTCCAGAACGGTCGGTCGGGTTTCTACTACCGTAGGTGGTTTGCAAGGAGGCATTTCATCTTTCTTGTTGCTTTTGGCAGAAATGAGCACGCCTGAACGTGAACCGTCGCGATAAACCGTACAACCTTTACAGCCGGATTTCCATGCCTCTACATACAGGCGGTTTACCAGGTCTTCATCCACATCGTTCGGCAGGTTGATGGTCACACTGATGGAGTGATCCACCCATTTCTGGATGCGTCCCTGCATCTTGACTTTCATCAGCCAGTCTACATCGTTTGAGGTTGCTTTATAATAAGGTGATTGCTCAACCAATACGTCGATCTCTTCTTGTGTGTAACGTTTAGAAGGGTTGTGTCCCTGTGCTTCCATCCATGTAACAAACTTGGGGTGGAAGACAATATATTCTTCAAAAGCATCTCCTGTTTCATCCACAAAGTCTACGTGTACGTTGGTGTCGTTCGGATTTACCTTACGGCGACGTTTGTATACGGGTAAGAATACAGGCTCGATACCTGAGGTAGTCTGAGTCATCAGACTGGTGGTACCTGTCGGTGCAATAGTAAGGCAGGCAATGTTACGGCGACCGTATTTCTTCATATCCTCATACAACTGGGGATCTGCTTCGCGTAAACGATTGATGAACGGGTTATTCTTTTCACGTTCGGTATCGTAAATTTCGAATGCACCACGTTCTTTTGCCATTTCCACTGATGAACGGTAAGCACTCAGGGCAACGGTCTTGTGTACTTTTTCAGAGAATTCGGTAGCTTCTTCCGTACCATAACGCAATCCCAGTGCAGCAAGCATATCACCTTCGGCAGTAATACCTACACCGGTACGGCGTCCTTGTCCGCTCTTCTTATAAATTTTGTCCCACAATATACGTTCTGTATGTCTCACATCTTCGCTTTCGGGGTCAGCATCAATCTTTTCCATGATGCGTTCTATCTTCTCCAATTCCAGATCGATGATATCGTCCATAATGCGTTGAGCCAACGCTACATGTTTCTGGAACAATTCAAAGTCAAAGTATGCATCCGGTTTGAAAGGATTTACCACATAAGAATAAAGATTGATAGCCAGCAAACGGCAGGAATCATACGGGCATAAAGGGATTTCACCGCATGGATTGGTGGAAACTGTGCGATATCCCAGGTCTGCATAGCAATCGGGTACGGATTCTTTTAATATGGTATCCCAGAATAATACACCCGGTTCTGCCGATTTCCATGCATTGTGGACGATCTTCTTCCACAAGTTGGTTGCATTGATCTCCTTCTGTACGGTTGGTTCAGCGGCATTGATAGGATATTGTTGGATATATGGAGTACCTGTGATAGCGGCGGTCATAAATGCATCGTCCAGTTTCACAGATACATTGGCACCTGTTACTTTGCCTTCCGTCATTTTAGCATCGATGAATGCTTCCGAATCGGGATGTTTGATAGATACACTCAGCATCAGTGCGCCACGCCGTCCGTCCTGAGCGACTTCACGCGTGGAATTGGAGTAACGTTCCATGAATGGTACTAAACCGGTAGAAGTCAAAGCTGAATTTTTCACCGGAGAACCTTTCGGGCGGATGTGCGACAAATCGTGTCCTACACCGCCACGACGTTTCATGAGTTGTACTTGCTCTTCGTCTATTTTGAAGATAGCACCATAAGAATCCGCTTCACCATCTACTCCGATCACGAAGCAGTTAGACAAAGAAGCTACCTGATAGTTGTTGCCAATTCCGGTCATCGGGCTTCCCTGCGGAACGATGTACTTGAAGTGGTCGAGCAGATCGAATAGTTCCTCTGCACTTAATGGATTAGAGTATTTAGCCTCAATACGGGCTACTTCATTGGCTATTCTCCAATGCATGTCTTTTGGAGACTTTTCGTAAATATTTCCGAAAGAGTCTTTTACTGCGTACTTGTTTACCCAAACACGCGCAGCTAACTCGTCGCCCTGAAAATATCGTAAAGATTCTTCATAAGCTTCCTCGTAAGAATAAGTTTGTTTTTCCACGATTCTTTTTTCCTTAGATTTATTTTTTAATAAGTAAGAGTGTAGAAGTAATACCTATCATTAACAAATGCGATTGCAAAGCTAAGAATGTTTTTCATTATAGCAAAATAAAAATAGAATAAATTATGAACAGGTTGTGAAATTACCATTTCTGAATAATAGTCTGTTGATTTATAAAATATTAGCATTTTTACGTGAACAAAAAGTTTCCAAAAAAGAAAATTATTTTTAGTCTATGATTGTACTGGCTAATTGCTTTTAGAAAACATGGATAAACTTTACACTCGTTCTTTGGCAACAAATTGCTATTCTTTTCCTATATTTGCAAAAAAATAAAAGAATGGAAATCCTAAAACAGAGAAGAACAATCCGCAAATATCAGCAGAAAGATATTTCTTCTGATTTGTTAAATGATTTGCTTGAGTCTGCCTTTCGGGCCTCTACAGTCGGGAATATGCAGGTGTATAGTGTAATTGTAACGCGTGATGCAGAACGGAAAGCCAAGTTGGCACCGGCTCATTTCAATCAGCCGATGGTGAAAACTGCGCCTGTGGTTTTGACTTTTTGTATAGATCTGCGTCGTTTTACTAAATGGTGCGAACAGCGAAAAGCGACTCCCGGATATAATAATTTAGAGTGGTTCGTAACCGGCTCTGTAGATGCCCTGCTGGCAGCACAGACTTTTTGTGTGGCTGCGGAAGAAAAAGGATTAGGTATATGCTATCTGGGTACGACGACTTACAATCCGCAAATGATAATCGAGGCTCTGGAGCTACCTGAATTAGTATTTCCCATTACAACTGTGACGGTGGGCTGGCCTGCCGAGGAACCTGCACAGGTAGATCGGTTGCCGTTGGAAGCTATTGTACACGAGGAGACGTATCATGATTATACTCCCGAAGATATAGATCGTCTGTATGCCTATAAGGAATCTTTGCCTGAAAATAAGCAGTTTATTCTTGAAAACAACAAAGAAACTTTAGCGCAAGTCTTTACGGATGTACGTTATAAGAAAGAAGATAACGAAGTAATGTCGGAGAATCTTTGGAAAGTAATAAAAAAGCAGGGTTTTTAACCCTGCTTTTTTAATGATGCTTGGATGTCATCTATTTCTGCGCGGAAAGCTTTGTCTACTTCCCGTAATTCTTTAATGGTCTTGCAGGCATGCAACACGGTTGCGTGATCCTTGTGGCCTATTAATGCGCCTATCTTAGCCGTCGAGAAATCTGTGTAAGATTTGGCGAGGAACATGGCTATCTGGCGTGCCTGTACAACTTCGCGTTTTCGTGATTTGGTATGGATTGTAGCGGTGTCCAGTGAGAAATGCTTGCATACCACATTGATGATGTCATCAACGGTAACCGCTTTACTTTCACTTTTCACTACCTTCCGCACAATGCGTTGTGCCAGTTCCAGATCAATTTCTTTATTATATATAGTAGAATGTGCCATGATGGAAATGACGATGCCTTCCAAGTCACGCACGCTGTCGCCTACATTTTCTGCGATATAATCGATTACTTCCGGCGGGAACTGTAGTCCGTCACGGTGTATCTTATTACGCAGGATGTTCTTGCGCAATTCTACGGTCGGTCTTTCCAGTTCAGCTACCATACCCCATTTGAAACGGGTGATGAGCCGTTCTTCCATACCTTGTAGCAATACGGGAGCACGGTCTGAAGTTAGGATAAGCTGTTTGCCGTTTTGGTGTAAGTGATTAAAGATGTGGAAGAATGTATTTTGTGTTTTGGTAACACCGGCAAATTCTTGAATATCATCAATAATCAATATATCGATTGATTGGTAGAAGTTGATGAAGTCGTTTGTAGTATTGTTACGTACAGAGTCGGTATATTGCACCTGGAACAAATGTGCCGATACATATAATACTCTCTTGTCCGGATAAAGTTCCTTAATTTTTGTGCCGATAGCATTTGCAAGGTGTGTCTTTCCTACACCCGACGCTCCATAGAAAAACAGCGGATTGAAAATTGTTTTCGCCGGGTTCTGAGCGACAGCTTCTGCTACGCTGCGTGAAAGTTTATTGCTATAGCCTTCTATAAATGTTTCAAAGTTGTATTCAGGATTCAGATGCGGATCTAAATCTGCAATAGGAGTTTGCGGTATTTCTCTGCCGATTACCTTTTTTTGTGGAATAATGGTGCGGGGAGTAGATTCGAGATTGACGGTAGTACGTGAACTCTTATCTACCATTACATTATACAATAACTTGGTGCCATCACCAATAACTTTATATAGAGTCTTACGCAACAAGTCAACAAACTTGTCCTCCAAAAACTCATAAAAGAACTGGCTGGGCACTTGTACGACCAGCGTCTTGTCCTCATATTTTAAAGGTATGATGGGGAGAAACCATGTTTTGTATGTCTGCTCCGGAACATTGTCTCTGATGATTTCAAGGCAGCGGTTCCATAGCCCGACATGATTTAATTCACTCATAACGGCTTTAAATACATTTATTAATTAAGCAAAACTTCTACGCTTGCAAAATTCGCAATCTTATTTGAGAAAAACAAATGTGTTTTTTCTTGTTTTTCTGTTAAAAGCAATAAGCTCTTTACTTTCAATTACTTATCTATTTATATGTAAATAGCCCCTTTTGAAGGCTATTGCATTTTTATAAGTATCTGTACCATAGTATGATATGTATATAAATAACAGGATTTTAAACTTTTTGAAGGATTGTATGGAAGGGAATACTTTAGTTTCTACACGGACTTACCGCGGCTTTTCCTCTCAAATCAGTTTGCTCTTGTTATTTAGACTTATTCTATTTAATAAGTTTTTTCCTACTTATCTTTTTTGCCGAACAAGGAGAAATGAACGTACCTTTTGGGGTGTGATTTCAAGTCTTCAAGAAGGCTGGCTGCATTGGCTGTTGTAGCATTCAGATTGTTGTAGAGTGAGGGGTCGTTTAATAATAGACCAATCGTATTGTCTTTCCGGCCTAACTGGTCTGTAATCATTTTTACATTAGCCAATGTAGAGTCTATGCTGGCAAACGCAGCGGCATAATCTATTTCTTTCAGGTTATTGCTGACTATGATGAAGTTATCCCCGATAGTATTCAACTTTTGCGTGAGCTGGGGAATATCTTTACTCATGATAGCCTGCAATTGCCGGCTGGTCATTTCCATGTTCGCCATCGTGTTTTGTACACTATGAAGTGTACCCGGGATTGCCGGATCTCCAAGTATCGTATTCAGTGAGGCAAGAATTGAGTCCAGCTTGGGAAGCATTTTCTCCACTTGTGGCATAACTGCGGCTACCTGGTCCATGACGCCATTGTTGACACTACCTTGTAAGGTATCGCCTGTCTGGTACTTTTCGCGGGGATTATTTGCCAGCAATAGATTCATTTTTACACCTCCCATAAGTTCAGAGGTCAGTTCAGCAGTACTACCTTTCGGAATACGCAATTCCGGATCTACATCGATTTCTGCTATGACTTTTCCGGATTGTGTGTAGTCATAATAAAGATCGCGTACAATGCCTACACGGAAGCCATCGGCAAAGACCGGACTTGATTTAGTTAATCCATTTATGTTATGGAACTTGACGTAGAAATAGTTGGTAGGCTTAAACATGTGGATACCTTTCAGGTAATTAATACCGTATACTAATATGCAGAGGGCAACAATACCCGCTATTCCTATTCTAACCTCTTTCGTAAGATACTTCATCATGATGTTATAGTCTTATTATTTATTTCTTTTTCTTTTTGAACTCCTCGATAGCCGTTTGAACGTTTATCTTCTTACCATTCTTAAAAGCGATGATAAAAGCGTCCTTAAACTTTGGCGTTATTTCACGTTTGGTACGTACTACCTTGTTATAGTCTGTTGATGAACCGTATGTATATTTATAAAGTCCATCTTCCTGGAAATGTTCCACACCTTTCAAACCTTTCAGTCTTTTATCATTGGCTGCGATAGGACGTGAAGAGGTGAGTATTTGTATTTTAAACACTGGACTGCCGGTATCGGTTTGCGATTCGGTAACTTTTCCTGCATTTTGTTTCGTTCTGGTAGTATTTGGGGTGGCTGCCGCTGGTTTTTGGGGGATTTCGAGAGATTCCTCAGTCTTTTCGTTGGTAGCATCTGATTCCTCTACATTGCCGGCATCTGTTTCTTCCGGTAATATGGTACGGCTACTTCCTGTCATACGTATTTCGTGTTCACGTTTATAGGACAGGAAAGCGCGGAAGATTCCGTTTGCCAATGTAGTACTTCCGGCTTCCGAATTTAGATAACGTTCCTCTTCCGGGTTGGATATAAAACCGAGTTCTACCAGGATACTGGGCATGGCACTGGCTTTAAGTACCAGAAAACCTGCCTGATGCACACCACGGTCTGCACGTTTACAGGTATGGCGGAACTCCTTTTGTACCAGTGAAGCTAGATGTACACTTTGAGACATATATTTGTCTTGCATGAATTCAAAGATGATGTACGATTCTGCAGAATTCGGATTAAATCCTGCATAACGTGTTTTGTAATCACTTTCGTATAATATCACGGAGTTCTCCCGCTTGGCTACTTCCAAATTAGCGTCTGACTTGGCTAAACCGAGTGTCCATGTAGAGGCACCTTTGGCTGTTTTACTACCTGCCACAGAATTGGTGTGAATGGAAATGAACAGGTCTGCTTTTGCGTTGTTGGCAATATCTGCACGTCGGTCAAGAGGAATAAATACATCCCGTTCGCGAGTATATACCACTTTTACGTCCGGACAGTTCCTCTTAATTTGTTTTCCCAATTTTAGGGCAACATTTAGATTGATGGTCTTTTCTTTGGAGAATTTGCCTAAAGCGCCAGGATCATGCCCGCCGTGTCCGGCGTCAATAACGACAACGAAATCTTTCGCTTCAATGCTGGTGGTACAAAAAGGAGAGAAGAACAGCCCGAAGCAAATACTTATATATAATATGTATCGTTTATAGAGTTCCATACTAAAAGCCGTTGCAAATGTAGTGGAAATTTATAGAAAACTGATGCTTTGTGTGAAGTTTTGTCACTTTTCTCCCGGATTTGTGATAGATTTCTTTAAAAGGGACTAACTTTGCACCCGCAAATTAAATAGAAAAAGGTATGTTAGTTCGTTTTCTTAAGAACTGGACGTTGCCGATGGCAATGCTTTCAGGTACTTTGGGGTACTTCATCCTTGCGAATGTCCCTTACTTGGCGCCTACCAAACCATATATCAGTGATTTGATTGCGTACATAACTCCTCTGCTGATATTTGCCCAGCTATTACTGACTTTTTGTAAGGTGGAGAATTTGAAAGAATTGAAACCTAAAGCATGGCATGGCTGGTTACTGTTAATTCAGACATTGTCTTGCCTGGTACTCGCTGCTTTGCTGGTATGTTGTCCGATGCCGGAAGTTTACAGGGAAGTGTTTGAAGGAGCTATGGTTTGTCTCATTTGTCCAACGGCTACGGCGGCAGCTGTTATTACCGGAAAGCTGGGAGGCAGTGCGTCTACATTGACCACCTATACATTATTGTCTAATTTGTTGGCAGCAGTGGCAGTCCCATTAGTCTTTCCATTAGTGGAACCTCATGCTGATATGACTTTCTTTGCAGCCTTTTTGAAGATTCTTAGTAAAGTCTTTCCTTTATTGCTTTTCCCTTTTTTTCTGGCATGGTTCCTACGGCTATTTATGCCACGTGTACATCATTTCTTGTTAGGTTTCCATGATCTTGCTTTTTATCTGTGGGGGGTGGCGCTTGCCATTGTATCCGGACAGACAGTCCGTTCATTGGTAAATAGCGATGCGCCGGTTTCTGTTGAAATTCTGATAGCTCTTGCAGGATTGATTACTTGCTGTCTGCAATTCTTTTTGGGTAAAAGGATTGGTGGGCATTATAATGATCGGATCAGTGGGGGACAGGCTTTGGGACAGAAGAATACTGTTCTTGCCATTTGGATGGCTTATACTTATTTAAATCCTTTATCTTCTGTAGGGCCGGGATCTTATGTTCTGTGGCAAAATTTGATTAATAGTTGGCAGCTATGGAAGAAAAGAAAGAAACAATCTGTGCCCTAAAAACGTTTAGCATTCTCAAGGGGGGGATTTCCTTGGATATCCCCCTACCGTTTCAGATAATATACTTTTAATCGGTAGGGGGGTGTCCTTATCAAGCAATCTTGAGGTTATAGTGCAATCTTAACCTCGCTCTCTATGTTGATGCGTTGTGCTGTTGCGATATCTTAAGTGCTTTTTATTAGATATCGCAGGGCCAGAAAATCTTTGTGTTTGCTCCTTTTTAAAGAAAAGTAGGAATATATAAGATCGATGTTACTGGTCAAATAACGTTCCCTTTTCTTTACTTGTATTAAGATAATATAAATCTTAATATTCCATAACTTGATTAATGCTACAAAGTTCTTTCTTAATTCGACCAAAACCAAAAAAGACGAGTGAAAAAGGAGTACGGATATTTGCGAAAATGTTCAATTGTTGATATGTTGACAAACTTTAACTCTAAAGGGCTTGTTGAAAGAATGGAGAGAATGTGCATTTGCCCGGATTAAATGTACTTTTGTGAAAATTTACTAGAAGAAATTATAATGGAAGAAAGTAGACTTCTTTTTGAAATATCGGAAGATATTGTAGCTAGGGAAAATGTTTCGGCAGATGATTTGCAGGATTATTTAGAGAATCCTTATCATGTAAAGGGAACTATCTTTGTGGTATGTATGAAAGGAAGTATGGAGGTTACATTAAATTATGGAAGATATATTGTTCGTGAGAATGATTACATCACTTTGCTGGATAACTCTTTTCTACAGATTCATAACGTTTCATCAGATCTTTATTTTTCATATGCTGGCTTTTCTCCGAAGATAATGCATGAGGTGGAGTTTTTTAAAAAAGCATTTGATTATCTGTTTGTTATCTTTGAGGAACCTGTTAAGCATATATCTGAAAATTTGGAACTTTATATGCTACGTTCCATATCGTTATGGAAAATGATACGCGAAGTTCCGGAAATCTATAATAATAAAGAGGTATTGAGAAGTATGCTGGGTACTTGCATTCATACGAGTATTGCAATGTATTATCAGGATAATTTGGAAGAAAGATGGGCTAAATCCCCCAAAAATGTCAGGATGAGCCGTCAATTTCTTAAATTGGTTGCGATACATTATAGAACAGAACGAGGAATCTCATTCTATGCAAAAGAATTAGGGACTTCGAAGGAGAATTTGTGCCGTAATATTAAGAGTTGTACTAATATGACTGCTTTGGATGTGATAGACTACCTTATTATTATAGATGCAAAAACGCAGCTGAAATCTACCAATACTAGCATAAAAGAAATAGGTATATCATTAGGTTTTGATAATCTGGCTACTTTTTGCCGTTTCTTCCGCAGGCATACGGGAGTTTCTCCATTGAAGTACAGAGACAAATAACCCTTTTCTTTTTTAGCGTAATAATAATTCCTCTTCGTTGTAGCGTGGACGATTTTTTACTTCAATGTAGATCTTTCCGATGTACTCACCTACAATTCCCAAGGATACGAGTATAGTGCCACCTACTAACCAAAGGGAAATCATCAGGGATGACCAGCCGGGTACGGTATCGTGAAGAAAGTATGCACGTAGGGTCCAGATAGTGACACAGAGAGCTATCAGAAGGAAAATGCAGCCCAGCCAGAATATCATGCGTACAGGCTTGACTGAAAAAGACGTGATTCCGTCAATAGCAAAATTCAACATCTTCTTAAAAGGATATTTCGACTCTCCGGCGAAACGTTTGTCACGATTATAATAGACGCAGGCGGTTTGATAACCAATGAGAGGCACTAATCCACGCAAATAAAGGTTACGTTCGCGGAAGCGACAGAGTTGCTGGATGGCACGGCTACTCATTAACCGATAATCTGCATGATTATAGACCGATTTTGCTCCCATTGTTTTCATCAGTCGATAGAAGGCGAGGGCGGTGGTGCGTTTGAAAAAAGTGTCGGTCTTGCGTTCACGTCGAACACCATAAACAATATCATTGCCTTCCATATAGCGTTCTATCATCTCAGGGATGACATTGACGTCATCCTGCAAGTCGGCATCAATGGAAATAGCTGCATCACAACGTTCCTTTACAGCATTCAGTCCGGCCATAAGTGCGTTTTGATGCCCCACATTTCCAGCCAGATTCAGCCCGCAGGCATACGACGTGTTTTTATAAAACTCCTTGATGATTTCCCAGGTACGGTCTGTACTGCCATCGTTTACATATAGTATATAACTTTTGGAAGATATACGCTCTTCAGTTGTCAACCGATCGAGCAATTGGCTGAGCCGTTTATGTGTTTCGTGTAAAACAGCTTCTTCCTTATAACAAGGTACTACGATAGCAAGTACTGGAGCTTCTTTCATAATCAATAGTTCTTTTTGCAATATTCGTAAGAAATCGGGAGAAAAACAAATTATCTTCCTTTGTATTTGAAAACGAATCTAACCAGCAAGAAGTTTACCGGAATGCCGATGGCGAATACCGGTATGGGTGCAAATGGTTTGGATATTCCAAGCCAGAGGAATAGATTCAGTAAACTCATATGTAGAAGGTAATTGATCAGATGTGCTCCGCCAAACCCAAAAGCCTTTTTCCAGGACGGTTTTTTTCTGAAAGTGAAAAAGGCTGTAAGGTAAAAATTGGCGATGAAACTGAGTACGTAACCTATGCTGTAGGCTATGTTGACATTGATGATCTGCTGGAGTATAATATATATTCCATAGTGCAGGGCGGTAGCAAAGGTGCCTACCATAATGAAACGGACAAATGCTGGTAGTTGTTTCAGTCTCTTCATATTCATAGAATTGAGATGGCAAAGTTAGGGATTGTTGCAGAATAATTTGTACTTTTGCGCACAGAAATCATTAAAAATAGAAATATATGTCAGATGATAGTAAGAAAGCATTCTGGTTTATAGCACTGCTCAGTGTGCTTGTGATACTCCCTTTTCTAGGAGAAACTATTTTTTATTCCAAAGGAGAACCACGCGAGGCTATCGTTGCATTTTCTATGCTGGAGAGTGGAAATTGGATACTTCCGGTAAATTATGGAACTGATATAGCTTATAAACCTCCTTTCTTTTATTGGTCAATTGCCACTGTGTCGTCGCTTCTGGGGGGAGTGACGGAATATTCGTCCCGTCTGCCGTCAGCTCTTGCATTTCTGGCTATGCAGTTGGTGTTTTTTTCTTTTATAGCAAAGCGCAAAGGTGTGAAGACGGCTTTTCTTGCTTCCATTCTTCTCCTCTCTTCTTTCGAAGTGCACCGGGCAGCAGTAGCTTGCCGTGTCGATATGGTGCAGGTATCACTTATTGTCATTTCACTATGTCTGTTGTTTCGTTGGGATGAGAAAGAATGTCGCGGAATTCCATGGCTGGCTATTTTATTGATGGGCTGCGCCACGCTGACCAAGGGGCCGGTGGGTTCCATTTTCCCTTGTGTCAGCATCGGTCTCTTCCAATTATTGCGCAGACGCCCTTTCTGGAAAACATTTTTCCGGTTGTTGGTGATAGGAATACTTTCTCTGATTCCATATGCAGCCTGGATTAGTGCGGCTTATGTACAGGGAGGCCAACCTTTTATTGATTTAATGCTGGAAGAAAATACAGGTCGTTTCATGGGTAAGATGTCTTATGATTCGCATGAAAACCCGCTATGGTATAATTTCCTGACCATTATTTGGGGATGGATACCTTGGACTTTGGTGCTGTTGATTTCTCTCTTTGGTTTGAAATGGAAAAATATAAGCTTATTGCCTGGAGGTTCGTCTTTCGGTGAACGTATAAAGAAAGCCTGGAATAAATTCTGTTCACAATCGCCTCTGCAATTATTCACATGGGTAGTTATACTCTTTATCTTTGTGTTCTATTGTATTCCTAAGAGTAAAAGAAGTGTTTATCTGCTTCCTATCTATCCCTTTATGGCGGTGTTGATAGCCGAGTATCTGCTGGCTTTGGTACAGCGGGGGGCGAAAGTCTTTAAAATTTCGGCTTATATCTTTGCTTCGCTGGCTTTGTTGCTTACGATAATATTTGCTGTGGTGCGTCTCGGATTGATTCCTGATAGTGTTTGGGGAACCGGAAAACATGCCATGGAAAACGTTGGATTCATGCATGCATTGGAAAATGTGGATTTGTCATTCTCTAAATGGTTGCTTGTGGCTTTGCCGCCAATAGCAGGTATCTGTATGCTGATTGCATTAGCTAAAAAGGCGGATTCCCGTTCATTATTATATAGTATAGCCGGTTGCATCTTGTGCCTGTTTGTTTCCTTAGACGGTGTTTATCAACCTACAGTGCTGTCAACGAAATCAGACAAGCGTCTGGCTGAAGAAGTAAATACTTTTGTGCAGGACGGGGTCATGTATTCTTACACTTCACCGTTAATTCGTTTTTATTGCACTAATTACTATCTGAATGACCGAATGAGGAATTTTACTCCCGGTCTTTCCGGAACGGGATATGTGATGCTTTCTGAACGAACCAAAGAGGACTTTCTGAAAGAGTATTCAGATAAATATCGGTTAGAGGAAATCTATCTTACTCCTTATCGCAGCTGTGATTTACGCGATAAGGTATTGATCTATAAATTCAGTGAAAAATGAACCCGATAGAATTGATTGATGCGTATTATCCGGAAGATAATGAGCGGAAGCATATCTTATTGGTGCATAGCCGTCTGGTAGCTGAGAAGGCTCTCTGCATTGCAGACGGCCATCCGGAACTTAACTTGGATAAAGACTTTTTATATGAAGCGGGTATGCTTCATGATATTGGTATTTTTCTGACTAATGCTCCGGGTATCTTCTGTTTTGGTGATCAGCCTTATATTTGTCACGGTTATCTGGGAGCTGATTTGATGCGCCGGGAAGGATATCCCCGTCATGCGTTGGTATGTGAAAGACATACAGGAGCAGGACTCTCTCTAGACGATATTGTTGCACAAAACTTGCCTGTACCTCATCGGGATATGCTTCCGGTGAGCATGGAAGAGCAAGTAATTTGCTTTGCCGATAAGTTTTATTCCAAAACTCATTTGGAACGGGAAAAAACGGTAGAGAAGGCTCGGAAAAGTATCTCTAATTTCGGTAATGCAGGCCTGGAACGTTTTGACCATTGGTGCGAACAGTTCTTGTAGCATTCTAAATTTCTTTAAAAAGGGAGATTATCCGTATAATTTACGTACTTTTGCCCCTTCAAGCGGAAACTATTAGTTGATTACGCCATTGAAAGCAAATACATTCATATCATTCATACTACTACTAGTCTTACTCCTGATCCCTGACGAGGCTTTTTCGCAACGTCGGCGTGGAAGGACTGTTCCTACAGGAATCGAACGGACTGATACCTTTAATATAAGAGGTGTGCAAGAGGGAGATACCCTGTTGAGAGGAGATACACTGCAAAACGATACGATTCAGTTGCAGCCTGCCAAGAAGAAGCAACCGCTGGATGCTCCGGTTATTTATGAAGCTAATGACTCCATTGTGTTTACGCAAGAAGGTGTGGCCAACTTGTATGGCGACGGCAAAGTGAATTACCAAAATATAGAACTGGCCGCTGAAGTGATAACCATGAATATGGATAGCAGTACGGTCTTTGCTCATGGTGTGGAAGATTCGTTAAAGGTGATAAAGGGAAGACCCGTCTTTAAAGATGGAGATACACCTTATGAAACAAATACGATACGGTATAATTTTAAAAGTAAGAAAGGACTTATTAGTAATGTAGTCAGCCAGCAGGGTGAGGGGTATGTTACCGGTAATAATGCCAAGAAGGGTATGAATGATGAGTTGTACATGAAAAGCGGTCGTTATACTACTTGCGACAACCATGATCATCCACACTTTTATATGCAGATGACTTATGCCAAGGTGCGTCCCAAGAAAAATGTTGTGACAGGACCTGCATATCTGGTAATTGAAGATGTCCCGTTGCCTCTTGCCGTTCCCTTTTTCTTTTTTCCTTTTTCCAGCAGCTATTCGTCCGGTTTCATAATGCCAAGTTATATGGACGACTCCGCTCGTGGCTTTGGTCTGACGGATGGTGGTTACTACTTTGCCATTAGTGATAAGATGGACTTAAAGTTAAGGGGTGATATTTTCACGAAAGGTTCATGGGCGCTGAATGCAGAGACTAATTACAATGTCCGTTATAAATTCTCGGGTCTGTTTCAGGCCAGTTATCAGGTGACCAAGACGGGTGATAAGGGCTTGGAAGACTATATGGTGGCAAAAGACTTTAAAGTTGTATGGTCGCACCGCCAGGATCCGAAGGCTAATCCTAACTCTTCATTCTCGGCCAGTGTGAACTTCTCTTCCAGTAGTTACGAGCGCACCAATATCGGTAATATGTATAACTCGCAGGCTATGACACAAAATACTAAAACATCCAGTGTCAGCTATTCGCGTAACTTCCCCGATCAGAAACTTTCTATAGCAGCTACCGGTAATATTGCACAGAATATGAAAGACTCATCTATTGCTGTGACTTTGCCGGACTTGAACATTACTCTGAGTACCATTTTCCCTTTTAAACGGAAGAATGCAGTAGGAAATGAGAAGTGGTATGAGAAGATCTCTGTTCGTTATAGCGGACGTCTTTCTAACAGTATTACTACAAAAGATAATCTTCTGTTCAAGTCTAATCTGATCAAGGACTGGAAGAATGGTATGAAACATGAGATACCTGTCAGTGCAACATTTACGTTATTCAAATACTTTAATGTAACCCCGTCTGTTAGCTATACGGAGCGTTGGTACACCCGTAAGGTTATGAAGGACTGGGATCCGAATTCAGGTACCAGTGGGCAGGTTGTGAATACTGATACTGTCTACGGCTTCCACCGCGTATATAATTATAGTGCGAGCCTGGGTGTCAATACAAAGATTTATGGTATGTATAAGCCTTTGTTCATGAAGAAGAAAGAGATACAGATTCGTCATGTCATCACTCCTTCTATCAGCATCAGTGCATCGCCAGACTTTGGCTCTTCCCGTTATGGCTACTATGATACTTATCTTAAGCCCAATGCTGACGGAACACAGGATACCGTTGTTTACTCTCCGTATGCCGATCAGATGTTTGGTGTGCCGGGACAAGGTAGGTCGGGAAATATTTCATTCCAGATTTCCAATAACCTGGAAATGAAATATAGGGATAAGAACGACTCTATACGTAAGGTGAGTTTGATTGATGAATTGGGTGCCAGCATTTCATACAATACGGCTGCTCAGGTACGCCCATGGAGTAATCTTACCCTGAATTTGCGTTTGAAATTGAGCAAGAGCTATACCTTCAGTATGAGTTCAGTCTTTGCTACCTATGCTTACGATTTTGATAAGAATGGTAATGTAATAACAAGTAATCGTACGGAATGGTCTTATGGGCGTTTCGGACGTTTCCAGGGATACGGAACTTCTTTCAGTTACACGCTTAATAATGACACGTGGAAGAAATGGAAAGCATTCTTTACCGGAGAAAAAGCGGATGATGATGGCAAGGGAAATGGACAGACTGATACGGATAGTGAAGGTGACGAAACTGATGATTCTGAGTCAGGTGCTCCTACTAAGCGAAAGAAAGAAAAAGCTACTGTAGATAGTGATGGCTATCAGGAGTTTAAGATGCCTTGGTCCATAAATCTGAGTACAGGTTTTAATATTACGGAAGATAACACAAAGCCTATCAATAGAGAGAGTATGCGCTATCCGTATAAATTTAGCCTGAATGCCCTCAATATCAATGGTAATATAAAAATCTCAAATAAATGGGCTGTCAGCTTCAACTCTGGTTATGATTTTAATGTTAAGAAGATTGTGCAAACCTCTTTCAATATAACGCGTGACTTGCACTGTTTCAGTATGTCTGCAAGCCTTTCTCCTTTTGGCACATGGAAGTATTATAGTTTTGTGATTCGCGCGAATGCGAGCATTCTACAAGACTTGAAATATGACAAAAAGAGTCAGACTCAGACGAATATCAAGTGGTACTAAGAGAGTTTAAAATTCTTTCTTACCATGTAATTTCCTGTTCCCCATGTTCCTTTAAGTAAGCGTTTGTTCTGCTGAAATGCTTGTTTCCAAAGAAACCATTGTAGGCTGATAGAGGAGAGGGGTGTGCAGAGGTCAGTACCAAGTGCTTGCTACGATCAATAAATGCACCTTTACGTTGCGCATATGATCCCCAGAGAATAAAAACAAGGTGTTCCCGTTGTTCGGCAAGAACGCGTATGGCTGCATCGGTGAAGGTTTCCCAGCCGCGGTTTTGGTGAGAACCTGCCTGATGGGCGCGAACGGTCAGTGTAGCATTAAGAAGTAGAACTCCCTGCTCGGCCCAGCGGGTCAGATTACCTGTGTTGGGCGCATCGGTGCCGATATCATCCTTAATTTCTTTGAATATATTAATCAGCGAAGGGGGAAAACGAACCCCGTCATTGACGGAAAAACATAGTCCATGAGCCTGTCCGGGACCATGATAAGGATCCTGACCGATAATGACTACTTTCACTTTGTCGAATGGGCAAAGATTGAAAGCATTGAATATCAACTTTCCCGGAGGATATATCGGATACTGACTATATTCTTCCCGTACAAAATTAGTTAGTGTACGGAAATAATCTTTTTCGAATTCCGGTTCCAAACGTGCTTTCCAACTTTCTTCTATTTGAACATTCATAATTTTGTGTGTTAAAAGTTTCGGATGCTAAGATACTATTTTTATCCGGTTCCGATGACAGGACATTGTTTTTATTTCTTTGAGTGTATGATAAACAAAAAGGCAGAAATCAAAAGATTTCTGCCTTTTTCTGTTATTCAGGGGATATTAAATCAGATAGATATTATGTTCCTTACATTCTTGACGCATATCTTCCGGCCAGATACTGGCTTGAATTTCACCGATATGTGCTTTGCGAAGATAGAACATACAAAGGCGTGATTGTCCTATACCGCCACCTATAGACAGAGGTAATGTATCACTCATCAAACGCTTGTGGAAGTAAAGTTCCAGGCGTTTCTCTTCTCCTTCCTGTTTTAACTGGCGTTGTAAGGCTTCCTTGTCTACACGGATACCCATGGATGAGAGCTCGATACTGCGTTGGAGTACATCATCCCACAGTAAAAGGTCACCATTCAGTCCGGGGAGGCCATTCAGACCTTCTGAAGTATAGTCATCGTAGTCAGGGGCACGTCCGTCGTGCTTCTCTCCGTCACTCAACTTACAACCGATACCGATAATGAATACCGCGCCATACTTTTTTGTAATGGCATGTTCGCGGCATTTAGGTTCCAGGTCCGGATAGAGTTGGCGCAATTCTTCAGCGTGAATGAAGTGCAGCTTTTGAGGCAGGCAAGGCTTGATTTCTGGATACATCTCATACACCATATATTCTGTGCGGATCATGGCGGCATAAATGCGGGTTACTATTTCTTTTAGGAAATCCACATTCCGGTTCTCAGCAGTGATAACACGTTCCCAGTCCCATTGGTCTACATAGAGTGAATGTAAGTTTCCCAGTTCTTCATCTGAGCGTATAGCATTCATATCCGTATAGATGCCATATCCGGGTTCAATATTATAGTCTGCCAATGTCAGTCGTTTCCATTTGGCAAGTGAATGTACAACTTCAGCTTGTGCGTCTCCCAGATCTTTGATAGGGAATGATACGGCACGTTCCACTCCGTTCAGATCATCATTGATACCCATTCCTTTTAATACAAAAAGCGGGGCGGTGACGCGGCGCAAACGTAATTCCGATGAAAGGTTCAACTGAAAGAACTCTTTAATCTGTTTGATTCCTAATTCTGTTTGTTTTAAGTCCAATAAGGGTTTGTACCCTTCTGGTTTTATTAGATAACTCATAAGTGTATACTATGTTTTTGTCCGGCAAATATAGGTATAATATTTATATTTGCATCGATTTTGGGCGAATTTGTTATCAAATTGTTTCTTGTTAACTACTTGTTGCTCTCAAAATAACATTCTTATTTTGAAGTCTTTGCAGTAAAAAAAGATAAATCATTAGGAATATGCCCGGATTTTTTATACTTTTGCCCCCGCATTTGAGGCCTGGTAGCTTAGTGAATAGAGCGTCAGATTCCGGTTCTGAAGGTCGTGGGTTTGAGTCCCACCGGGGTCACAAAGTAAATCCTTGTAAGTTAAATACTTATGAGGATTTTTTTTGTAATAGAGTTTGTGATTGTAGTACTGAAAATTAGTAAAAAACGACTAAAATTATTTTGTTGTTGACTTATTGTTGACTAATTAAATTATAATTAAAATGCTAACAATCAGAGCTGAAATTAAAAGAAATGAGTTAAGAAGTGATGGAACTTATAATGTTAAGATTAGATTCACTCAGGACAGAAAGGTAAAAAGAGTATCAACAAGTATATTTGTGACTCCTCAAGACCTCACCAAATCTTTCACTTTTAAAGAAGGGACTGTTATTAAAAGACAGATTGATGAGCTTGTATATTCCTATCGAGAGCAATGTGGAAAGCTACAGGTAGAAATTAATCATTATACTCTTGATAATATAGTAGCCTTTTTAAACGGCGAAAAAGAGAAAACTAAAACTATAGATTTTATTCAATTTTCAAAAGAGTGGATTGAAAATACAACTATTAAAGGGGCTAAGAACTACAAAACGGCTATCAATGTGTTAATTTCGTTTGTGGGAAAAGAATCTCTTGATATAAATAAAATCAATTCTTCATTTCTCAATGAATTTACGGAATATCTTAATAAAAGAAGATCTAGTAAAATTTCAATATTGCAAAGAGAAAAAAAATGTATTCCTTCAAACAGAGCGTCTTCACTATATTTAGGAAGCATTAGACATCTTTTTAATGAAGCAAAGAAGAAATACAATGACTATGACAGAAACATTCTTCTTATTTCGAATTCCCCTTTTGAAAACTTTAAAGTACCTAAGCAGGAAGCTACACGAAAAAGAGCTTTGTCAGCAGAATTAATAAAAAAAATATGGGAATTACCATATATATATAATGTAAATGGTAGAGAGAAAAATTGTCCTTATAACTTGGCAAAAGATTGTTTTATTTTATCATTTTGTTTAATAGGTATGAATTCTGTCGATTTATATAATTGCACGGAATTACAAGATAATGCAATTACTTATTATCGGACGAAAACAACAGATAGAAGGCTTGATAATGCTAAAATGGTAGTAATAATACCACAAATAATTATTCCTATTATCAAAAAGTATCAAGATTATACTAAAAAACGAATATTCAATTTCTATCATAATTACTCCACTGCCGATAACTTTAATAAGGCTATTAATCATGGCTTAAAGGTGATTGGAAAACAGTTAAAGATTGATGATTTAGAATATTATGCAGCGCGCCACTCATGGGCTACCATAGCTGTTAATAAGGCCGGTATAGATAAATATACAGTTCATGCAGCACTTAATCATATAGATGAAACCATGAGAATCACTGACATCTATATTGAAAGGGATTTCAAGATAGAGAATGATGCTAATACTAGGGTAGTGAAGTATGTTTTTGAAGAAAAATGACAATCCATTACGCAAAACTAATAGATAAGTGTATCGGTGAACAAATGGATAAATTAACGGATATGTTTACAGAAAATCCTGATTACTAACATACAAAACATAGGACTATATAACCGAAAGATATACTTTTTAATCTGGCATGAAAACGAAGATTAGCAAGCATAGATTTCTCTTTATAAAATAATATCTTATGTACAAATTATATTTTAAACAGACAGGAGATCATCATTCTCCTGTCACATCCCCACCTTTACCCAAAAATATCACGGCTTAGATTATATTTTTTATAAAGGATATTCCTTCTGAATTCATCGACAAAGTGATGGATACAATTGTAGTTGGAGAACCGGGAAATAAGGCAAAAAAGTAGAAAAGTCCCAATACGTTTATATGAAAAGACTTCTCCATGATTTTCTTCTGATAAAAAACATCGATTTTGCCGTTTAAATCCCTTCAAAGCTTGATATATGTATGCAACAAAAAATAAAACAGTCAGGTAGGAACGATAGTTCTGTACTTGACCGTCAGGGGAAAGACTGTCCTGATGTTATCGAAAAAACAGTCTTGAAGATACCAAAGAAATACCGGGATGATATAAAGGGATTACAGGAGAGATATAATCTGCGTGTTGGTCCGATGATTAATATTTCTCTAAAAGAGCTTGGGAAGATATGTGAAAGGGATTATCCCAAAATTGAATCATACCGCGGATTAAAGAATTTCCTCCTGCGTACTTTTGGGGTTACTCTATATATCTACTCACAAAAGACAGCGCGGATACAAGAGGATAAGAATGTAGTAATAACAAAAAATAAATAGAAAATGAAAAACATTAGTAAAAAACAACCATTCGAGAAAGAGATCAATGGCAGAAGAATGCGGTACTGTATAAAGTATAATGTTAGGGTTAACAGGGAAGGAACTTATGCGTATAAAGAGTATGATAATCCAAATTTCAATGGTCCATTGAATATCCATACCAGAACAGACGGATTCAAATATCTGAATACGAAAAGTCATGGAGAAATTCCGTTGGACGAAACAGTAGCAATCTGTTTTAAGCCGATGCCACAAGACGGGAAGAAATACATCCTGATCCATAAGGACGGCAACTTGGGGAACTGTCATGCCGCTAACCTTGAATGGAAACAAGTTCCAAAGTTTTCACCGACTGACACTAAGAGAAAACTTGATAATGGTCTGAAAGTAAGAGTCGATGGTACCGTATATAATATGAGGAAAAAGCTCAGGGTTGTTACGAGCGTTGGCGATGCCGATACAGACCGTTCTTGTGTAGCCGTAGAACCTTATGTCTGTTATGACAGAAAAAACATGTACAAAAGTATGGAAGAACGGCATTCAATGATGGATAATCTTATGGCACAGGCTGAGTTAGTTGAAGGAGATAAATCCATGTTGAGAAGACCGAAGGTGTTACATAAGGATCAGAATTATCTGAACTTTAACTCCTCCAATCTCAAATGGGTAGAAGAAGACAGTCAGGAGTATCAAGACTATATGAAGAAGAAAAGGGAGGATATGGATGCACTGACCATCAAAGGGAATCCCGGTCATCCCAATCCTTTAATGAAATTTTAAAATGATATGATGGGGTTAGCAGAAGGCAGAAAGTCATGGAACGGGAGTGTAGTGGTATACATAACTTCCAAAGGAAGTAAAAGTGTAAATAAAAAAGTTTGCAAAAGGAGTGAATTTGCTTAAAGAACAAGTTTTTTTGAAAAATAAAATATTTACATATATCCTACGGTTATGTCATACTCCTACTTCCGTATGCTCTCCTGTCTCTGACTAACCCTATTACCTTATAAATTCAAATATATGAAAAAGAAAACATTAAACGTACCCGATGGGATCGAACACCTGTCGGAATGGCAAGAACTATGGAATACCTTGCCGAGCAATCAACATTACATCCTGAATAAAAGGATATGCGGATGTGGAGCAACAGAAGCTTATATTAGATCCGATAAGAAAGTTATATTGGCTAGCCCCAGAAAGCACCTCCTCTATAACAAGTATTCCCAACACCTGAAAGACAATCTTCATCTCTATCGGTTCACGGGTGATAAAAAGAAATATTTTGAAAGCAGAACTACTGCACCTGCCGATATGCTTGCTTTCAATGACAACCTTACCGGATACATTAAAAATGGAGGAAGCAAGATACTTACCACGTATGACTCTCTCCGTAAAATCATGGAAGGGATGAATAATATTGGTGAAGACCTGTCGCAATGGACGGTAGTGGTTGATGAGTTTCAGGCTATTTTTTATGATTGTCAATACAAGGCGGTTACAGAGTATGAATTATGCCGGGTACTCCAAAAATTCTCTACTGTCGTTTATCTGTCGGCCACACCATTTCTGGAATCATACCTGGATATGACAGAGCAATTCAAGGATTTGCCTGTATATGAACTTCTCTGGCCGGAAACAATGACACAGTTACCCAATGTGGAAGTCATAAAGTCAAAGAAGTCCGTATTGGAACTATGCTCCTCCCTGATTAAGAAATATCGTTCCGGCAACGGAAAGTCTACTGTCGTAAATGGTCAAAGTTTTATGGCAGAGGAAGCCGTCTTTTATATTAATAGCGTTTCCGAAATAAAGAAGATCATTGAAAAGAATGACCTCACACCGGAAGAAACCACTATAATATGTTCGGCCAAGGCAGAGAATCTCAAGAAGTTGGACATCCTGTCAAAGGATACCGGAATGGCGTTCAGGATTGATGAAATTCCCGGAAGGGGCGAAGTGCATAAAATGTTCACCTTTTGTACCGCCACTGTATATGTCGGAGCAGACTTTTATTCCACCAATGCCTACTCTTATATCTTTGCCAATCCACAAGTCAGTTGTATGACTGTCGATGTTTCAGTGGATCTCCAACAAATAATAGGAAGGCAAAGGTTGGAGGAGAATCCCTTCAGAAATTCTGCTACGCTTTATTTCAATACAAAGGCAGCGAAGGCCACAAAGGAGGATTTGGAGAATTCCGTAAAAGAGAAGGGTGAAAAGACCTTACGAAGGATTGAGAACTACAATGCCGTACCCAATAAAGACGACCAGTTACGGCTGATGGAAGACGATATCAGGAAAAACGGGCACAAGGAACACTATTGCTGTATCATCAAGGATGCGGATAATAATGTACATGTCGTAAAGAATGATATATTGGAAATAGCCGACAGGAGGGCATGGGAAGTATCAGACCAGATTTATAACAGTGACTTCTCCATGTACCGGGCGTTGAAGGCAGGTGTGAATGTAACAAAAGCGGCGGACAGTGACAATCCCGACATACAGAAATTATTTACGGAATGGACTAAGGACAACCTGTTCTCAAGAAAAGCAAGGATGTACTGTGCCCTGTATGATAATATACCGGAACTGCTGGAGGAATGCAACTTCATAGAAAACAAGTTCAGGGAATATCACGATGCTTTGGGTAAGGAAGGATTCGAAGCATTATACTGGCGGGAGGATAATATAAAACGGGCTCTTGCTCCGGTTCCATTCGATAAGTTGCCAAAGAATGAAATAGCCGGAAGACTAATGAAGGAGTTGGATGTGAATAAAGAATATACGAAAGCGCAGGTGAAAGGTATCCTACAAAATGTCTATAAGGACTTAGGCATACACGGTAAACCAAGTGCTTCTGATATTTTCAACTATATGACCTGTAAGAATAAAACCGCAAGAGTAAAGGGAAAATTAACAGCCGTACTCAAGATAGAGTCTCATTTCAGAAAAGCGGTATCTCTATTCACAAAAATCACGGATGTAAACAATCCGCAAGAATATGATATCGACAAGCTGCTGGACATGATCCGGGATGATACATACTTTCATCTTAAAACCAAAGTTGAAGCTGTCAGGAACGCAAAGACTAAGAAAGAGAAGGATAAGAACAAAGCTGCCCTTCCCGCAGTTACGTGGAACGGGACTTTTAAATCCAAAAATAAAAATGAAGGCGTACTCTACTCTTCATTTACAGCCCTCGACTTCGACCATATCAAACCGGAGAATATGCCGGAATTTGCTAAGTGGCTGCAAAGTTTTCCGTGTGTCTATGCCTGTTTC